>Ga0181558_10000050_pt1 | contig 89121 bp, 62 predicted proteins | sample 011ome_22_FD_133754 | JGI IMG/M metagenome (GOLD analysis project Ga0181558, IMG submission 133754) | Coastal salt marsh microbial communities from the Groves Creek Marsh, Skidaway Island, Georgia - 011507BT metaG (megahit assembly) | ecosystem: Environmental > Aquatic > Marine > Intertidal... | reverse complement strand
TCACCGGATTAATCACCGAAAGAGGCATCTGCGACGCCAACGAAACTGCCATCAGAAAGCTATTCCCAGAGAAATGACCGTCCGTGATCGCGGTGTAAAACCGCTCCTACACTCACTAGCAACTCGTAGGAGCGGTTTCACACCGCGATATCACAACCTCACATTAAACCGCTAGCAACTCGTAGGAACGGTTTTACACCGCGATATCCCCGTCTACATTATTCCACCAGCAACTCGTAGGAGCGGTTTTACACCGCGATTCCAATAATTAAGCGACAAGCCAGACTTGAAATCGTTCAGCCCATTCTCACCCTTTTTGGCATGAAGAATCCAGCCAAAGGGCAGGTTTCGTTGCGAAAAGGCAGGAGATCGGCCAAAGGGGGCCGCTATTTCCTCACCATGTGCTTAGAGGAAGGTAAAACAGGGTTGGATACACCGAAGGTTTTCAATGCGAGCCTACAATTAGGTCGGGAAATCGAAGCGAGCGCAGCAATCCAATTTTATGCCATAGTTATAATGCCTGATCACCTGCATTTGCTCATTCGCCTTCTGGACAAAACCAAACTGGAAGATTTTGCGAAGTCATTTAAAGGTCGACTGTCTCCTGTATTGAGAAATCTCGGTATCCGTTGGCAAAGGGGCTATTTCGGTAGATTGATCAGGGACCAAGATTCTGTCGATGTGGTCGTCAGATACATGCTAATGAATCCCTATCGAAAGGGATTGATAGACAGTTCGGATAAATGGCCCTACTGGTATTGTTCCGACCAAGCGAAGGTATGGATGGATGACCTGGAAGGAATCGATAAACCCGTGCCCAAATGGCTTCAACTTTAGGATCGCGGTGTAAAACCGCTCCTACATTCATTGGCAACTCGCAGGAGCCGTTTCATACCGCGATATCAGCCTCCTACATTATCCCACCAGCAACTCGTAGGAGCGGTTTTACATCGCGATATCACCGCCTACATTATCCCACCAGCAACTCGCAGGAGCGGTTTTACACCGCGATATCAATACGTCACCCCTCCTGATTCGTCCCAGATCTCATCGCAGAACGAGGCATTCGCCAGGCTAACAAAACCTCGACCCGAAAACTGACCGTCCGTGATCGCGGTATAAAACCGCTTCTACGAGCTACTAACACTTCAGACCAAATCGATTTCGAGTATGCCAAAACGGCGGAGCGGGACCCTCTCGCGCTAACTGCATTCCCTGAATTTTCGCGCCATTCACAAAAACATTGTCGCCCATCCAATTATCCCTGAACCTCCAACCCTAAGCCTCTCAATCTCCTTCAGTCCTGCTTAGCTCCTACAGCGGCGCATGGATCAATCCCTTACTTTCGCATACTACTCCATGGGCACTTTCCTATCCTTTCTCTTTTTTACCGGTCTGGTCGGACTCATCACCTATCTCCGAACGCACAACGACAACCTGCATTCCAGCAAAGGCTACTTCCTCGCCGGAAACAGCCTCAATGGCTGGGTCATCGCGGGTTCGCTCATGCTCACCAACCTGAGCGCGGCCAACTTCACGGGCATGACCGGCAACGTCTACAGGGGGAACCTCTCCCCTATCGCTTGGACGGCCACGGTCATCCCTGTACTCATCTACTTTTGCGCTTATCTCCTGCCGACATTCCTCCGAGGCGGTTTTACCACGATTCCCGAGTTCTTGGAGAACCGTTTCAATCCCAGCACGCGGCGGATAGTGGCCATTCTGTTCCTTTTTTCCTACATCGCCAGCGGGATGCCAGTAGCTCTTTACGGCGGCTCCATTGCGATCAATCAGCTTTTCGGTGTTCCCGAAGCCTTCGGCATCACACCCGAAATGGCCATCTGGATCGTGGTTTGGCTGCTCGGAATCGTCGGCAGCCTCTACGCGCTCTTTGGTGGGCTGAAAGGGGTCTCTATATCCGATACCTTGAACGGAGTCGGCCTCCTCATCGGTGGAGCGCTGGTCTTTATCATCGGCGTTTATCAAGTGGGCGACCAGAACTTTGTCGCCGGAGCGAAGACCATTCTGACCAAGAACACGGAGATCCTAGATGCCATCGGCGACGTCACTGATGGCATTCCCTTCTCAGTCCTTTTCACCGGCATGCTTCTGCACAATCTTTTCTTCTGGAGCACCAACCAGTTTATCATCCAGCGAACGCTTGGCGCCCGGAGCCTGAAAGAAGGACAGAAAGGAGTTATGATCGCCTCCTTTTTCAAGATTCTGAATATCTTCTATATCGCCATGCCCGGAGTCATCGCCCTCCACCTCTACGGCCCTGGCCATTTCGAGAATCCGGACTGGGTTTATCCCACCTTAATTAGCGACATCATGCCCACCTTCTTGGTCGGCTTCTTCGCCGCCGTCATATTCGGAACCGTTCTCAGCACCTTTAATTCCGTTCTCAACAGTTCCGTCACCATTTTCGCCCTCGATATCTACAAACCGCTTTTCGGCAAGGGCCTCGATGACAACACCATCATCCAGCGAAGCAAAAAAATCGGCGTGGTGATGGCGGTCGTAACGATGACCATTGCCCCTTTCATTATGTACTTCCCAGAGGGGATCTTCACTTTTATGGTCAAGGTAGACAGCCTATTCGGAGCACCTATCCTAATGGTACTCCTCCTGGGCTACTTTTCTCGAAAGACCCCACCCTTCGCCGCCAACATCTGCCTCGGCCTCTTCCTCGCGGTGTACGGAGCCTTTATGTTCTTCATTCCTGTCGACATGCACTACCTCCATTACATGGCCATCCTCTTTGTTGTATTCATTTCTCTAGCGCTCTTGATCGGGCGATTCAAACCTGTGACCAAACCCGATTTTAGAAATGCTGGCCCTGAAGGGGTCGACATTACCCCATGGAAGCATTTCAAGACTATATCCATCGCTGCCACCTTGCTCATGATCGGAACCTACTCTCTCTTATCACCACTCGGTCTCGTCGATGCCGAACGCGAGAAAACCATAGAATATGGATACATCGTAATGGGCCTCGTCATCGCCTTTCTGGTGTTGGTCCTGCCAATCCTGAAGCAGCGAAGACGGAATACCGATCAAGCTTCTTAGACACTCTCTTAGCTACGAGCTCCGTGACTAATTTCTAGGTTTGCGCATTTCCCGCGTTTCCCACACCCTTGTCTAAATTTGTGATCTTAAGCTATACTCACGAGCAAATCCGATACTTTCATGGAACTTAACAAACAAATTGATCGACGCGAGCTTTTGAAGCGAAGCGCCAAAGGCATTATTGGAGGCTCGCTGGCTACTGTTGGGCTCGCTTCCCAGTCGCACGCAAACACCACGAGTACCTCAGTCGTGACCAACGGTCGCATTCGCCAATCGATCATGGGCTGGTGCTTTCGCGACCACATGGATGCGATCACCCTGGCCAAGCACTGCAAGGAAATCGGCCTGGTCGCCATGGAAGGCATTTCCGCTGACCACTATCCTGCCATCATGGAGATGGGCTTGGAAGTGTCATTGGTCTCTGGGAATCACGGGTTTGCTAAAGGGCCGTGCAATCCTGAGTACCATGATCTGGTGGTCAAAGGCCTCATCGAGGGCATCGATTTGGCGAAAGAGGTGGGCTGTCAGAATGTGATCACGTTCACGGGCATGCGTTTCGACGGGATGGACGACGACAAAGCGGCCCAACGCTGTATCGACACCTGGAAGGAAGTGCTTCCGCATGCGGAGAAGAACGGAATCACGCTTGTCCTCGAGCATTTGAATTCACGGGATGACACGCATCCCATGAAGGGGCATCCGGGCTACTTCGGTGACGACGTGGATTTCTGTGTCGATTTGATAAAAAGGGTCGGGTCGGAAAACTTTAAACTGCTTTTCGATATCTATCATGTATCCGTGATGAACGGCGACGTGATTCGCCGCATCCGCCAGTACCACGAATACATCGCCCACTACCACACCGCCGGAAATCCAGGCCGAGGTGAGCTCGACGACACGCAAGAGATCAATTATCCGCCCATTTTGAAAGAAATCCTGAAAACGGGATACACGGGATACGTCGCCCAGGAGTTCATTCCCACTTGGGACGACCCGATCGCCGCCCTCCGCCACGCCGCGAAACTTTGCGACGTGTGACTGACTTTTCGCAGGAACCCCGACTTGTCGGGCGATAAAACGGTCACCCAACATCGCCCCGACAAGTCGGGGCTCCTACACTCTGCGACACTTCATTAGAATCCTTCAAATCCCACTACTCACCATTACAAACTCACTTCAAATTCCAGAACGCTGCGGAGCCATTCTCCTTCCCAACGCGACTCTTTTTCCGCAAGGCGTACTTCCGCTGCATATTTTCGAACCTCGGTACCGGGAAATGCTGGACGACGCGCTTCAATCGCACTGCATGATTTGCGTGGGGACGCTCACTTCGGAAGAGACCGACAATCCCCAGGAATGCACGGCGCCCATTGGAACGGTCGGCCTCATTAGAGCCTCCCGAGAACAAACCGACGGACGTTCTAACCTCATCCTCCACGGAGTGCTGCGTGTCGAATTTACGGATTGGCTCTTTGAAAAAGAGTACCCATTCGCCGCAATTCAACCGGCTCCCTCGATTCCAATTCCCGATTCTGAGACCCAGTCTGTCGTCGATGACCTGCGCAGCGCCGTCTACTTGGCTTTAAAAAACTTTCCGGACGCGATTGCCGAACAGATCAAAAGCGCCGTTGAGCAAGTGGCCCAAAGTCCGGCAGCCTTCGCCGATGTGATCGCGCAGCAGTTCATTCTCGATCCCGCAATGCGTAGAAAGCTTTTGGAAGAGCCCAGCATTAAAAAGCGCTTTGACAAGCTCTTGCACGAGCTTCGAAACGCCGACCGCGACGACCGGAATTAGTTAAAGCTAGCGGGCGATCTCCGAGCGCCCACCAAACTACCCTCTCTTTGGGCGCTCGGAGATCGCCCGCTACCCGTTCAAGCACGCCGCGTTGTTTTGGTCTTCTTGTGCGGGGTGCCGGGCCGTCACGCCCTACCTCGAAACACAGCTACTCCTTCATCGGATCTGCAAAATTTGAGACAATAATTGCGAAGTTTATTCCAATTTGCTAGGTGTATAGTTATCAAATCAACTATTGCCCGTGCAATGTCGCTTCAATCTCTCTAAAAATTAGTATTTCTTATGAGCATCGACCCTATATCTAGACGCAAATTCATCAAAACTACCGGCGCTGCTAGCGTCGCTTCCCTTCTCGTTGGAGCCCAGAACCTCCACGCTGCTGGAGCGAACGATAAAATCAGGATTGGCCTGATCGGACTAGGTGGCCGCGGCTGCGGAGCCGGCATCATCGACTGTGCGGAAGCGGATTCCAATATCGAGCTGGTCGCCATGGGGGACCTGTTTCCCGATCATCTCGAAGATGCCAAAGAGCGGATTCGCCAGAACATGGCGAAGCGCAAGCTTCCCTTCAAAGACATCTACAAGGTAACGCCAGACACCATGTTCTCAGGCTTTGACGCCTATAAAAAGGTCATCGCTTGCGACGTCGATCTTATCATTCTCACCACTCCCCCCGTTTTCCGCCCCATCCACTTCAAGGCAGCGGTTGAGGCAGGGAAGCACGTCTTCATCGAAAAGCCGGTTGCGGTCGATCCAGTGGGGGTGCGAGATATCATAAATACATCCGAGCTCGCCGCGTCCAAAGGACTGACCGTAGTCGCGGGTACGCAAATGCGCAGAGCGCGGCACATAATGGCTGGGATTGAGCAGATTCGCGAAGGCGCCATGGGCGATATTCTGTCCGGACAATCAACTAGAATCGGCGGGGCCTTGTCTAACTGGCGCCAGAGCGAAGCGATCCGTTCTAACAGTTGGTCCGACATGGAATGGCAGCTGCGCCGCTGGCTATTCACTACCTGGGGATCCGGGGACTTTATCGTGGAGCAGCACGTGCACAACCTTGACCTCGTTGACTGGGTCATGGGATCGCATCCTGTCAAAGCGATCGGCACGGGTGGACGGCAAAACCGAACCGACTCCATATACCCCAATGTATGGGATCACATGTCCGTTGAATACGAATACGCCAACGGAGCACGGGTCACACACATCGGATCGCAGATCGATGGGGTTAGCTCGAGAAACGATATGCGAATCGATGGCACTGAGGGACGCCTCTTTCTCAGTTTTGCCAAGGTCACCATTGAAGGCAAAAAGCCGTTCAAATACGATGGTCCTAGACCCAACCCCGCCGTACAGGAATATAAAGATACGCTAGACGCGATTCGCTCTGGAAACACGATCAACGAAGGCAAGCGAATCGCTCAAAGCACCATGACCGCAATCCTTGGCCGTATGGCCGCCTACACCGGTCGCAACCTTAGCTGGGACTGGGCCATGAACGCATCCAAACTGGACCTGACTCCTAAGGAATGGAAATTCGGAGACCATGCGATCGCACCGGTGGCGGTACCCGGAAAAACAAAGCTGGTTTAGGGATAACAGGTAGGTCTGGCGCTATGCCGCAGTGCTGTAGAAAACACGCGGCACTGTGCTATTTGGACTAGCTGAAGGTCTTACAGACAAGCACAGTCCAGATGGAGAATAGTATCTCGTCCAACGTGATCGCGGTGTAAAACCGCTCCTACGAGCCACTAAAAATTGTAGGAGCGGTTTTACAGCGCGATTCCTGTCCCTCGGCGTCGCGGTGCAAAGCCGCTCTGCCGACATAAAGTTAAACCTATCCAACGAATTTTAAAGAAGTTCACTGCCCCATTTCGGCTGGCTCATGGTCTTGCACACGAGTGCAGGCCCCAAGGAAAACAGTATCCGTCCAATCTGATCGCGGTGTAAAACGGCTCCTACGAGCCACTAAAAATTGTAGGAGCGGTTTTACACCGCGATTCCTAGCCCAACGCGATCGCGGCATAAAGCCGCTCCTTCGGATCAACTAAGCCCGTATTCTGTCGACAGAACGGGCTCCGCGGTCCTCGGGCCCCAATCGGTCGCTTACCCCCATTCCATCTAGGATCGTATTGTAAACATCGATACCTTCCGCACCGACATCCATAATCTGACCGGTCTTGAATCTTCCATTCGCTCCACTGATCGCATGAAACACACCCGAGAGCTCTCGCTTTACATCCGAGTGTCGTCCATCCCCAGATTCCGTAGAAATCGTGAAAAGCGAATTCTCCAAAATACTCTTCCCATTGGCCTCTAGAGAATCTTTGTCATCCAACTTCTTCAAAAAGTACGCCACTTCGCGCATTTTATAGTGAGCGTGGGCTCTTAAGGCTTCGTTCGCCTTTTCCTCCCCAAACTTGTGCCACCACTCATGGGAGCATCCCTTGGAACCCGTAGCATCGTGCTGGGCCGCATCATCAAAGGAAAATACTTTCCGACCGCCGTATTCATAATCACCTTTAACCCGCAACCGTTCCCCAGCGGCCAGGAAAGTGAGCGATCCAAAGCGCGCCTTGTCCATTTGAATCGAGAGTGCGTAGAGATCCGCCATCAATCGCCATTCCCTGGTCAAGTCGTCGAGCTGCATATCAATGCCCTCCCCGCCTGGGTCCGCTTCCCCGCCATGGGCGATTTGCGACTCCGGCGGCAATCCCGGTCCATTCCCTGACAAGTCGGGAAGTGAGAAGGCCCGTTGCTCAAACTCGCGAATACGGTCTAGGTGATCCGCAACGCGACGCTTGGATACGGAACCCAAGGGTGAACGCTCTCCGGTGTAGTACTTGTAATGGCCGACCACTGAATCCAATACACTTCGCTTGAGATGCCGCTCTCGGGCACTGGAGTCGTCAAGAAGTGATACGGAGCCAAACACACGCTCGAATAAGTCGCGCGGCTTTTCCTGCATCGTCGCAGCTACGGTGCCATCGTAGTTGTAACTGTGGACATAGCGACTCACTCGGCTCCGTCGAAAAAAGGTACCTCCAATGAGAGTGGAGACCATTCCGTCCGGAAGACCATCGGGATAATGAGCCCGACGCACCACTTGGTCAATGGAAGGACCGCCAGACTTTGCCTCACCATCCGGTGGTTCAGCGGTAAAAGCGGCGGAAGCGCCATCAAAATGGGCATTGATGCCCGATTCGTCACAGCGAACATGATCCACGTTGCGCATAATTAAAAGCTTGTCGCCCAGCGTCTTCAGTGGCTCAAGGACCCCGTCAAAACCCTCATTCTGCAACGGCGCGGGGATTCCTAGTCCAAAAAACACATTGAATGAGCGCGTAGGAACGGAACGCGCAATCGACGCCTTTTTGACTGCAGCGGAAGCAGACGATACCATCATTTCTTCCAGGAAGGGCAATCCGATTGCCACGGTTCCCAGGCCCTTAAGCATCGCGCGACGGTTCAGTTTTTTATAGTTCATGGCGGGTAAAGTGATAACGAAGGGTTCTTAATTCTATAATTCCTGTAGATAACTCAAATTGGACGAGATTTCAAGTGGTTCGTATTGTTTAGGGATCGATAGTCCTATGACCGGCGTCAGTTGAGTCATGGCTTGGTGCCGCGATCCTTTGGTCTCTACCTTCCACATATGCTGGGATGCAGCATAAACTTTAGTTTTTCGAAAACGGTAGATGCGGTCGTCTTTTCACGGCGCAGCAATGTATCCAGAGGCACTGGTTTTAGCGGGATGACGGAGCGGAGCGTAGATGGCGAAGCAAACTGATGCAGGGGCGGTTTTATAATGCGGTAAACCTATGCATAATCGCGGTGTAAAACCGCTCCTACATTCGATGCATGCTAGTTTCAGAAGAGCTGCGCGAAGACGGATGACCGCGTTACGCGATCACCGATCGCGTCTACAACAATGGTTTTAATCTTTAACTTGTGATGCACCGAAGTATAAATGCAGGGGCGGTTTTATACTGTGAATGATTTTTACGACTGCCAAGCTGGGGCTTGGCGTTCCCAGGATCGCGGTGTAAAGCCGCTCCTACAGCAAGGCATGACCATCACGACTTTTTCCTAATCAAATCGCTCATCGCGATTGCCGACATAAGGCTTTGGTAGGTGCCTCCCCCTTCTTGAGCGTCCTCGTGGATCTTCTTAATCTCACTGGCATCCCGAGCTCCCAGCGGACGACCCATGACAAACTGAACCAGTTTCCAGGTAATCGTCTCCGCGACACGATCGCTCGCAGCCAACAGGTCCATGAGTTCGGCTGAGGTCTTGAAACTTTGCGGTTCTGCCGCTCCCGGAAACAGGATTTCTCCATCCTGACGTAACCTATTTCCAAATACATCGCGCTTATAGTAGGATCCCAGCCCATCGAAACGCTCCAATCCGAACGCGAGCGGCTCGAATTTCTCATGGCATCCTCCACAAGAGCCATTGGCCACGCGTTCTTCAGCGATCACTCTTTGAGACTGACCCGGACTTGAGGGAATCGGAGTGGTATCCAAACAGGGAGGCGGGTCCTTCACCGTCCCTCGCAGCAGGTCGCGCAGGACAAAGAGTCCCCGTGTCACCATAGACGCATCGTCACCTCCCATTGTCAGGACACTCCCATGAGTTAGCAGACCCCCACGAGCAGGATTTGAATTGAGATCGTAACGGGTCAAGTCCTCCGAACCTAACGCCTTTCTACTCTTCTTTAGGCCATAGTGCTCCGCCAACGCTTTCGTGACGAAGGTGGTTTGCACATTCAGCAAATCCGTCAAAGGGCGTCCTTCTTTCCATACGAGTTCTTCAAATACCGTGAGCGTTTCCGCCCTCATGTCTTTCGCCAAAGCGGGATTCCAGTCGGGAAATTTTTCTGAACTTGGGCGGAGGCTGTCGAGTCTTCCCAAATCCAGCCACTCGTAGGCGAACTGCACGGACCGGTCGATCGCTCTCGGGTCAGAAAGCAGTCGGGCAATTTGCGTTTCCAGATACTCTCGTTCCAGCAGTTTGTCCTTCTCGGCCAGATCCAAAAGCCTTTCATCAGGCGGACCTCCCCAAATCGCATAACTTAACCGTGAGGCCAATTCGTATCCATCAATCGGAACATTCTCTCCCTCAGTTCCCTGATTCTCGATCCGGTAAATAAACCGCGGCGACTGAAGCATGGCCTCGACCAAATACCTAACGGCCTCGTCCATCTTTCCTCCCGAGCTGGCTACGGTAGTTGAAATGCCGCGAAACAGGATAACCTCTTCTTTGGTAAGCGGACCTCGCAGGAGTCGCCTCCCCATCCCTTCGATCAGCTTCCCCATATCCTTGTCGGTGAATTTGGGATTTTCGTGAAACTCCAAGGCAAAGGCTGCGGTGTCCATTTGCTCGACAATCAACGTGGCCAACCGTGAATAGGCATTCACATGCCCCATATCAACATTCAGGTTGTAGGCCGTATTGCTGAACCCGTCCGCTCTAAGGTCGGGAGGTAGAATCTCATGAGCTTCTTTCGATATATCCACTCCAACGGTACTGCGAACGGTCTCGACGTATTCAGAAATCGTCAGACGTCGAATCCACTGCTCTCCGCCACCTTCGTTTTGGTAGGTCGCGGGGTCGATCCAGTCTAAGGTCCAGACAGCCCCTTCGTCGATCCATCGTTTCAACAGGTCCTTTTCTCGTCGCGAAAGCGGAGGTCGATCCTCCGGCATATCATCCGACTCGACTAGCTCCCAAAGCTCGCTTTCGCTCCCATGGCCCGGGTCGATTGCCTTTCCGCTATCACCCCCTTTAAATGCGGCTGCTTTTCTTGAGAGGTCCAACGCGCCCTCTTTGCGACTCGTATCGTGGCACTCCAAGCAATGCTTTGCGAGAAGCGGGGCGATTTCATATTCGAACAATGCTTCGCCATGCAAGGCCTCGTCTGCATTATGATTTCCGGACCAGTTCTCCGGGAGTTTCCCTCCCTGCTTTACCCATTCGATCAAGGTATCGCGCTCCGCATCCGAAAGTCGCTCGAAAATAGGCTGAACCTCCTCACTGAAGTCGACCGAGTCCGACTGCGCATCCGCGGAAACAATCACGATCGTGGCAAAGGACAGGGACAGCCAACTCCGAATTCCAGATTCACATGTAGGGGTAGTTAGCGTTGGGTAAAACATCGAGTACGTAAAAATAATGCCGTATAGCAGATCGTGCCGTCAAGTTCCTAGAGCCTCGAGGGATTTAAATGTAGCAGGCGAAGCCATCGGCTCCCCCCGGGTCTGCAACACGCTTCAAGGAACTTACTCATAAAGAAAAAAGTCGGATCGGCGTGCTTCACAAAGTTCCTCTCCGATAAAGGCTTGAGTCCACGTCGGGATTGGCGACCTTAGTTTGGTTGCGCAACGCCTCTTTCCCTATGTTGTCCCTCCTCGATTCGATTATCGTCATCGCCTACTTTGCTATAGTAGTACTAGTGGGCATCCGTTTCGGTCAAAAACGCGAATCGATGGACTCGTATGTGGTCGGAAGCCGGCAGGTCCCTTGGCTCGCCGTGCTGGGATCTCTCATTGCCACCGAAATCAGTGCAGCCACTTTCCTAGGCACTCCGGGAGTGGGCTATGCAGACAACCTCGGGTATCTGCAAATGGGGGTCGGATCGATTCTCGGTCGCTTCGCGATCGCCTTTCTTTTCCTAGGAGCCTTCTACAAACTCCGCTGCCTTTCTATCTACGAGTACTTGGCGGACCGATTTGGGGGATCGAGCCACTACACCGCAGCCTGTTTCTTTTTGCTTTCACGAGTCATGGCCTCCTCGGTGCGACTCATGATCGCCTCGACTGGGCTTCACGTGATTCTAGGCCTTCCTTTTGGGTGGACCATGATTGGTTTCGCCACTCTGTGCCTCATTTACGCCGGCATCGGAGGCATCAAGGCAGTCATTTGGACCGACTGCATACAGGCCATCATCTTCCTTTCCGCAGGAGCCACCATGCTCTGGGTGCTTCACGATACCGTTGGCTGGTCTCAGATCCTTGAGGCAGGCGGTGAAACGGGACGGCTGGAAATTTTCCAATGGATTCCGGACGGCAGTTTCTGGACCGATAGCAATTGCTTTCTTCTCGCAGCTGTATTTGGATTTATCAATACGCTGGCCATGCAGGGTACCGACCACGACTTTACCCAGAGGATGCTCACTTGCAAAAACCTCGGACAGGCTCGCAAGGGAATCATTCTAAGTGGATTCATTTCCCTTCCTATCGCTGCCCTTTTTCTTCTGATCGGCGTGGGACTCTTCGCCTACTACCAGCAATCCCCCGATGCTTCGCTGCCCCTTAAAATGGCGGGTGAAATTTCATCGGTCGATTCGGACAAGGTATTTCCTCACTTCATCGCTACGGCCTTACCCAATGGGCTCAAAGGACTCCTCCTTTGCGGGGTCCTCGCTGCCGCCATGTCGAGCTTGGACAGCGCCCTGGCCGCTCTCAGTTCATCTATTGTAGTCGACCTCTATCGTCCCCTGCTAGGAAATGCCGAGAACTCGCAGCGGCATGTTTGGATCGCCCGCGGATTCATGGTGCTAATTGCAATCGCGCTCGTATCCATTGCTTGGAGCCTCCAAAATGGAGGCCAGTTCATTTGGCTCGCCTTCAAAATCGCCGGAGTCACCTACAGCGGCCTGCTCGGAGTTTTTCTCGTTGGACTTCTGACCAATAGAGGTAGCGACCGATGGAACTTGGTCTCCATGCTGGGCGGTAGCGCTTGCACCGCATCCCTTCTCTTCCTCTCAGAATCCAAAGTATTAGATCTCGCCTGGCAATGGCCCATGCTCTTTGGCGTCACTATGACCTTTCTCATTGGATCGCTACCCAAGGCTCCCACTGCTGAATAACAAAGCCTCAAGTTGATAAGCCATCCGTCTGGAATTTTCAGGCCGAGGCCTTGTGTCGGTCCTCCCAAGAAAACGGCTGCCCGTAACGAACAGATTATACCATGTCAGGAAACAGTCGGCAATCAGAGAAAGCTCGACACTCTCTTTTACCATCAGGCTTAAACCATCATTCTTTCCAAACCTGGCTCTTTGCCGTGACGGGCACATCCCAAGGCCGTGCTGGCAAAGGGTCATAAATCGGATCATTGTCCCTTTCAGGGAAAGTCTCGATCAAGGGAATCAAGCGAGCAAGGGCCGCTTTGGCTTCTGGGTCCGAGCTATTGATCAAATCGGTATTCTCTTCGGGGTCCGCAAGGACATCGACTAGTTTTACAGCCTTTCGCTCCGTGGATACGTAAAGTTTGAATCGTTTCTCACGAATGACACGGTCACGGAAAACAAAGCGATTTTCGACACCTTGATCCGTCAGTTTCGCTTCATTTTTCCCTCCCATTCCCAGTATCCACTTCCGAGGCGAGTCATCCGCCTTTCCCAATAGATAGTCCGCCATAGATACGCCGTCGTACTCATACCCCGGCTGCAAGGTTCCTCCCGCCAAATCGGCGAAGGTCGGGAGCATGTCCGTTACGTCGGTCAGTGCATCGGTTGTAATGCCTTGAGGCACCAATCCAGGAGCGCTGACGATATAGGGAACACAAAGCCCAGGCTCGACGGTGTTGGACTTTTCCCCACGAACCTTTCGTCCATCTTGTGTTCCCGTAATTGTATTCACCGTACCATTATCTGCAACCCAGACTATAATGGTGTTATCCCGAATACTGAGCTCTTCGAGTTTGGACATAAACTTTCCGAGAATCTTGTCCGTGTAGCGGACCATCGCCTTGTGTTTCTCCAAATCCGTAGAAGCATTAAGCTCATCCGGCGTCGTCACGAAAGGGGTGTGCGTGAGCACCATGGGAAAATAGGCAAAGAAAGGCCCGTCTTTGTTTGTCTCGATAAACTCGAGGAGAAAGTCCGTAAATACATCCGGTCCGTACGCGCCTTCGTAGGTGCGACTTCCTTCTTTAGTGTGAATATATGGATCCCAGTATCGAATGTCACTGGGAGGGTTGCCTCCTTCGCCTCCCGTCCACATGCAGTATTCATCAAAACCGATATCTACCATGGCTTCCGGTTGTACCCGAAAATCATTCACCTGCCACTTTCCCGCTACGGCCGTCGCGTAACCCGCATCCTTCATAACTCGCGCCAAGCTCGGGTTTCGATTCCAGTCATAGCTGCAGCCTCCACCCCAGCGAGGTACATCCCAGTGGTTCACCCAACCGTGACGATAAGGGTACTGCCCCGTCATGAAACTCAGCCTCGTAGGCGTGCACTGAGGCATCACGTACGCATTGTCGAATTTCATCCCCGTAGCCGCGAGTCGATCGACATTGGGGGTTTCAATATCCTCTGCGCCATAGGCGCTCACCCACTCTTTTCCCAGATCATCGACCAGGATGAAGAGGATATTGGGCCGCGTATCGGTTTGGCGGCTACACGAATTCAACACAAGGGCCAATAGCAGAAGAGGTAGCCAGATTTTCATAGGGACATCCTTTCCGTTCATCGCCAATAGATCAAGACTCGTATTCAAGGAGCGCTAGGTAGGGAAGACAAAAACTGTAGGGGCGATCGTTGATCGCCTACGCGATCAGCGATCGCGTCTACAGGTGTGAGCCAATCGCGGGATAAACCCACGCCCGCGTTTTTGATGCGAAAACTTTAAATGGATATTTAGCCAGCATGAGTTCATCTTGTAGGTCGTCTCGTCGAGGCGACAAACCTCTCAAAATGGCAGGTCAGCCACCGAATGGTCGGGGTCCTTGACGACCTGTCCTACAATCGATCTCCTCCCCAGAAACAAAAAAGCCCCCTCCATTAACCCAATGGAGGAGGCCCTTGTTGAACTATAACTCAAACAAACCTATAACTACAAATCTGTGGAAAGTGAGAACAGGATCTGACGCGCTTCATTGGTCGCCGCACGTGAGCGAACGAAAAACTCGTCCGTCGCGTTGTCGATATTGATGCCAAAATCCCAGTCACGCTCGCCCAGGGTCATTGGGAAACGAGCGAACAAATCGAAGGTCAAGTAGCCGTCTTCAGTTACGTACCTGTTAGCGATATTTCCAAATTGCGGGATGGGTCCATCAGCCCAAACAAGACCACCGCCAAAACGAGCTCCTGCCAAGGCGCCTTCCTGGACCGTATAGCTGTTGAATAGTGTGAAACGATGTGGCGTCGCTCCCTCTAGCGGAAGACCGGTAGCCACTTCGCCAACCACCTTCGCATCAATGTAGCTATAAGCCGCTACGATGTTCCAGTTATCAGTCGGGTTGTAGAAAAGCTCGAATTCGAATCCCGTGCTTTTGTCATTCGTAATCGCTCGGTCAGACATAAAGGTAACTGGATTGTAGTCGCTACGAGAGACGTTATTCTTCTTAATCTCAAATGCAGCTACGGATCCACTTAGCTTACCGTCATAAAGACCGGCGAACTTCAATCCGACCTCGAGCGCATCGCTGGTTTGCGGACCAATGAATTCTCCCGTGTCCGGATCGGTCGCATTTTGCGGTTCAAACGCGTCTGCTATGTTTCCGAATACGCTTAGATTTGGATTAATGCGATAGACGGCGCCAACTTGAAAGTTCGTATCGCTCCCTGAGAGTGTAGAGGTTTCCGCTCCACCAAGAGCAACCGAACGTTGGTCAACATCCGTACTGCGAACGCCCAATAGAAGGTTGAACTTACCATCATTGAAGAAGATATTGTCGGTTGCATAGAAAGTAGTGATCTTTTGAAAGCTACGATCGTTTTGATTCGTACGAACTCCGAAAGCTCTCAACTCTTCTGGGCTTACAACATCATCTTCCCAGATTTGCACTCCGTTAAGGATATCATCTTTATACAGGTAGTCGCGAAATAGTTTCCCAGTCCGCATCTCGATATCTCTGAGAATTCCCGCTTCCGTGCCGTTGACCGCACGTAAACGATAGGTGCCATCTCCTCCTCTGGTATCTTCGGACTTACGAGCACCGAGGAGCAATTGGTGCCTAACTTCGCCGGTGTCAAAACTGATAATATCGTTAAGCGTGTGCACTTCGTCACGGGAACGACTGTCATTTAACGATTGATTTGAATTGGATTCTCCAAACTGGTCGAACGTATTGAATTCTCTGAACGAAACCCTCTGGTGCGTATCGTTAAAGTTGTACTTGTACTGCAAGGTGTGTCGTTCGCTAAAGCTGTGACGGATACCCATAGACAGGAAATCATTGTCGGACTCGAAAATGTTACCTGGTGTTGAAGTAACGTACTCTTTCGGAATGAAAGTGTTGTTGTAGCGGGTATTACCTTCTCCAACACCATCAACGTTGTCTAGAAAATCACCGTCGCCATTGAGGTCTGTCGGAATACGCTCGAAAGACCAAGTTGCCCGTTGAGTAGGGAACCCGCTGATTTCGTTTTTCGCAGTCAAGAAGTCGAAATCGGTATTTTCGGTCAATTTATAATTTCCAGAAACACCCATGAAAGCAGTCTTCTGGCCATCGACCCATCTCCATCCGTTGGTTTCTTTGTTGTCCGTCAAGACGCGCAAGCCGAGTTTATCGTCCATCGCGCGGACTGTGTAATCCAATCGCAATTGATACCATTCGTTAGTACCTGCCTTGGCCGTCACGTTACCCCCTTCTTCTGCTCGTGGGGTTTTGGTGATGACGTTGACCAGTCCACCCGGGTCCGACTGTCCATACAATGTGTTAGGACCTTTGACGACTTCGATACGGTCTACCATCTGGACGGGAAGATAAAGACCACCCAAAACGCCATCCACTAGAAGATTTCGATTGCGGAATCCGCGAATCGCAAAGGAGGAAGGACGCGTTGCCCCTAGGTTGTTACGCGTGGTCTGCGTAATGGAGGTATTGTAGTCAAGCGCTTCGACGAAATCACCCACAAGACTGTCATCAAGAAAGTCTGATGTGATTACGTTGATCGACATAGGCACATTGATCAACGGAGTGTTCAAACCCGTGCCAGAAATCGTATTTGTCGCTGTGTATCCTTCAGTTGCAGAAACCGAAAACGGAGAGAGGGTGTAGCTCTCTTCCTCTTGCGCTATGGCAGGCGAAAAAATCGCCGCAGTCAGCCCGAGAGCTATCGATAAGTCTTTGGTAAGTTTTGGTAGTTTCATGGTGTTAATATATAGTTTGTTTTTTCATTGTATGCCTGTGCCTGTCGGCGTTTGGGGCATAACAGAAAAGTGAGGTTTTATCGCAGGTGGTTAGCCGTTGAAGCAGGTTGGTGGTTAGTACGATTTAAAACCGAGAACCTCGGATCTTGCTCATAAGGAATCGAAGAATCTCCTGTTGTCAACTGACTCTCACAGTCATTTCACTGAAACAGTTAAGTTAAGTTGGATTTGTACGAAAACCATCATCAAAATTTCCACTTAACTGTTTCAGCAACCATGTCTATTGACACTGGATGCACGAGATCACTATCTGCGGCTACACACCACAGACCGCCGTGAACCCGCTTAATCTACTCATCATTACTCCCGATCAGCTGCGAGCCGACTATCTCAGTTGCTACGGACACCCAACGATCGGAACCCGAAATATCGACCGATTGGCTAAGGAAGGGGTGCGTTTTGACAACTGCTACTGCCAATCTCCACTCTGCGCCCCCAGTCGTGTAAGCTTCGCTACCAGCACCTATGTCGGTGAACATGGATGTCGGAACTACTGGTCGACGATTAGTCCTGAAGTTCCTAATCTTGCGACAACGCTGAAATCCAAGGGGTACCGAACGGGAATGTTCGGGAAAAATCACCTGTTTACGTACGATCAGCTCGATTCGGTTTGGGATGAAATCCATGAAGTCACACTCGGCAATTACGACGATCATCCAAAATACACCAAGTCATTCAGTTCTTTCGAAATGGAAAAGGACCATGTCTACAACAAGACGGGCGAACTGACTGATGACACCATCGCCTTTATGCGGGACTCTGAAGGTCCTTTTCTCGCGTGGGTCAATTACCAGGACCCGCATCCCGCCTACACTTGCCCAGAACCCTACAAAAGTCTTTTTGATCCCAAGGAAATTTCGATCCCGGAATCCTACTACCAATACGATCCGGACAAGCAACCCTATCGAAACGAGGTCTGGAGGAAGCATTCAGAGATGGATACCTGCACTGAAGGGGAGCTGCGGAACGCAATCGCGACCTATATGGGCCAAGTGAGGTACGTCGACGACTCGGTGGGACGTATGCTCGCGATGTTGGATGAAAGTGGTCTCGCGGAAAGCACACTGGTCCTTTTCTTCTCAGATCATGGCGAACTACTTGGTGACTTTAAAATGTCCCACAAATTGCCAGCCTTCTACGATTGTCTAACAAAAATCCCTGCCATCATTCGCCATCCAGATAGAAAATGGGCCGGAGCCGTTTTCACCGGTCTGACAGAAGAAATCGACCTCGTTCCCACCCTCCTGGATTCGCTCGGCATCGAATCGCCGCCAACCATGGTCGGAAAATCTTGGATACAGGCACTCGAGCAACAGGACTACAAAGGAAAAGATACCGTAATTTCAGAAGCCGGTGGGGGCGCGCCTACCGCCAAAACCCCCACGCCGGGACTCCGTCTCAAGGCTCCCCACCTACCCACGAGCCTGGGCCCAGGTACGATGATCCGCAAAGGAAACTGGAAGCTCAGCATGTATGTCGATGACCGATGCGAACTATACAATCTTTCAGAGGACCCCAAAGAACTGGTTAATCGATACGAGGACCCGAATTGTTCAGAAATTCGCGCTGACCTAACGACCGAGCTCCTAAAGCGAACCATGGGAGTGAAAAATCGTAATTCAGGAATCGAATGGAACAGCGAAGCCTATCCGGTTGATGTGCGTTTTGAGCCGCTCCTTAAGCTAAAGCCAGACGAAACGGGAATCACCGGCTTGGACGATTGATCCCCTGACCAACGCGGAAACCATTTGAAATTGGAACCATCGTTTTCGACAAGCCCGGCAGGCATCAAATTTCTCTCGTTGCCAGTTTCATTCAAAAAAGACCCTTTGATGTTCTTGAAGCCAGAGTCCTTGGATCCCATAAAATAATTCCAGACCAATTTATTGAAACCCATCGATATACTGATTCATATCATTATATTTTCATTACGTAGGAGCGGCTTTACGCCTCGATCAATCAAAACGATCGCGGCGTAAAGCCGCTCCTACAATCATTACTCATACTTAATTACCCCACCCGTTCATCGTGAAAATTAGCGTACTCGACTCCCTCATCATTCTCCTCTATTTCATTGGCATCATCGGGCTGGGCCTCTGGATATCAAGGCGCCAAGCCAAGGGCGGTCGCGAGTTCTTCCTTGCGGGGGGCACCATGAAATGGCCATTTATTGGAGCCTCTCTATTTGCGACCAACATTTCCAGCCAACAGTTCGTCGGCCAAGCGGGTCTCGCCTTTGCCGTCGGCATCATCGCGGGTGGCTTTCAACTGGTAGGCGCCTTTTGCTTCATTTTGCTCTCCGCCTTTTTTATCCGGACCTACATGGGACTCCGGCTAGCCACCTCTCCCGAGTTCTTCGAGAAGCGCTACAGCGGTCGCTGTCGGGTGGTGGTTTCCTTCATCAACCTGATGATGATTATCTTGGGAAACATCGCCGCCGCTTTATACGCGGGCGCTCTGGTGCTTACCCATTTACTCGGATGGGACCAATTGCCCAATGCCGATTTCCTCTACTGGCTCGCGATCTTTCTTATCGGGATCGCTGCCGGCACCTACACCCTCATGGGTGGACTCAAAGCCGTTATTTACTGCGACTTTGTCCAAATGCTAGTCCTCATGCTTGGCGGCGCCTTGCTTCTCTATTTTGGGATTAGGGAGCTGGGAGGAATCGAAGCGGTTTTCGTGGGCAATGTCGATGAAGCGGGCCGTTCCATGTGGTCGTTGCTCCGTCCCTGGGACCACGCCTTCGGCTGGCTCCCCATGCTCACCGGCGGACTGATTCTAGGTGTGCATGGCCACTGCACCGACCAAGACTATATTCAAAGAGCCCTGTCCGCCGGCAGTCTCTACCATGCTAAGATGGGAGCGCTGTTTGCGGGAGTTCTCAAAACGATGGCCCTCCTATTTATAGCAGCCCCCGGTGTAGTCGCTGCACAACTATTTCAAGGTCAGGAAATCATCGCCCGCGATAATGCCTATGTCAGCCTACTCACGGAGGTCATGCCTGCCGGGCTCCTGGGTCTTTGCCTCGCAGGACTGCTTGCCGCCATCATGTCTAGTGTCGATTCCGGACTTTGCGCCTGTGGGTCCCTGTTGACCTACGATTTTTTCGCCAAAATCAAGAAGGGAGCGACTGACAAGGAACTCCTAAAAGACGGCCGCATTATTATGGTCATCCTCCTTGTTTTCTGCATGCTCATCGCCCCATTCATACGCAATTTCCAAGGGTTGTTTAACTACCTGCTGGCCGTGTGGGCCTTCCTCGCTCCGGGTGTCTTCGTTACCGTGCTCTTTGGGCTGTTCTACAAACGGTCAACCGAGAAGGCTGCCTTCTGGACCCTCTCGATCGGCGTCATACTGGGGCTATTATCATTTTCGCTCCTAAACCTGCCCTTCCTGAGCGCGCTCAAAAGCCAACTTCCTTTGTTTTTCCAAAACAATCTGAATTTATCTCCATGGGTCACCATCGCTTGCGCGATTAACATGTACTTGATGAGCAAATACGGCTATCGTGACGCAGGAGATGAGATTCGGTCCAACATCGTTGCGGTCGAAGGAGAAGACCTCTCTATGACTCCTGAGGAAACCAGGAAATACAAAAAGTTTCTAGTCGGTCTTAGTTGCTTCATCGGAATGTTGCTCCTGATTTTCTCGCCCCTCGCTTTTTAGCAGAGCGACTGATGGCCTTCGTTCAACACGATGAATCCAGGAAAAAGGAATGCTGTTCTCCAAATGGGAGGATAAAATGGCCGCCCTTTGGGGGCTGGAGATTCGCTTTCAAATGTAGGGCAGGTCACTGACCTGCTATGAGGCGGGGGTTAGTTTTGTCGCCTCAACGAGGCGACCGACAGATTTCTGGTAATTGTCGGCCTATTCCTTCGACCATGCTCAAAATCTCCGAAAATCGAGTTGAATAACCGAGCTTCGCCCTCGAGCCATACGGTCGCCCCTACTGACTCGGGCGTATCCGATTAAAATTCACTGGCTCGGGCTTCTCACTGAATATGAAAAAGAAGACGGATGACCTTTTTCAGACAAACAACTGAGTTCAATCGATTTCTTTTCAATTTGCTGAAACGTTTAAATAAATGATTGAGATCAGCCTAGCTCGTTCCATATTTCCAAGCTGTGCCGAAGGAATATAAGCGCCCGACTCTCAAGGATATCGCCGCCCGCGTGAACCTCAGTATCGCGGCAGTATCCATGGCGCTAAAAAACCACCCGTCACTTCCTCAGAGCACAATCGAACGGGTCAAGAAGATCGCCGACGAAATCAAATACACCCCGGACCCTGCGCTGTCCGCGCTCGCAGCGCATCGGAATCGTCTCCGCGTCCACAACAATTTCTCTGTCATCGGATTCGTCTCAAACTGGGAAAATCCAGATGATTGGAATGGGCTTGCCAGTGGACGCGAAGTGATCGAAGGAGCCAAAAACAGAGCCCTTGAGCTCGGATACACGTTGCAGCCATTCTGGTCAAAGGCGGGGGGCGCTACTCCTAGGCGCTTTAGTGAGATTTTGAAAACGAGAGGAATACGAGGAATTATTCTAGCTCCTTTCGAAAACTACAATGACGAGCTAGACCTGGACTGGGACGCGTTTTCAGTAGTTACGATTGAGAAGCCAGAGCGATATCCCTTCTTCCATCATATCCTGCCAAACCAGTATGCGGATTACTTGCTATGCTGGGAGAAGTTACGGATTCGTGGATACACGCGGGTCGGATTGGTCGTTAGGTCCGATCTCGCCGACCGATGGTCCCATCAATGGGAAGCAGCCCACCAATACGCCCAATCGCAGATGGAAGGCAAACTCGACACCATTCCCATCCTCAACCTGGACGAAACCGATCAGACGGAAACCATTCGCTCCTGGCTACTCCGCTATCAGCCGCAAGCCGTCATTAGCCGATGCGACGGATTCTTCGAAGCCGCCGAGGCAGAAGGGATTAAAGTGCCCGATGATGTGGGATACGTCAGTCTAAATGTTTCTGATGACCAACCCGGCGTCAGTGGCATCTATCAACACCGGCGCACAATGGGAGCCACCGCGGTGGATGTACTCAACAGTCTCCTTCAACGCAACCAGCGAGGACCCCTCGATGTTTCCATAGGAACTCAGGTCGACGGATCCTGGCGCAAAGGATTCTCTCTTCCTCCGCTTAGCGAAAAAGACGACTCAAACGACAGCGCCGCGAATCTCGAATAGAGCCGACAATTCCTTTCGGGAGACAATCAAACCCATCTCCAAATTTCCCATATCCTTTCACCTTAAGCCAATCCCATGCTTACCATTCTTTCCTGCCTCGCTTTCATGGGATTCGTCGCCTTCTATTCCTGGCGGAAGACTTGTGGACAAGTTTCATCCGCCAACGGCTATTTTCTCGCTGGCAATGGACTGACCGGACTGTTCATCGGTGGATCCTTACTTCTAACCAATATTTCGACTGAACAGCTCATAGGGCAAAACGGTCTCACCTATGCAGGAAATATGACCGCGCTCGCTTGGGAAGTGTGGGCCGTGCGAGGTATCATCCTTCTCGCCGTATTGTTTCTGCCCATGTACCTCGGCGGCGCCTTCGCCACTATGCCGACGTTTTTGAAATCCCGCTATGGCGAGGGCACCGGCCGCCTCGTCAGCGGACTTTTGATGTTTGGATACGTTTTCATCTGGTCGCCCAGCGTACTCTACAGCGGTTCATTGGCCTTGATGAAAGCTCTCAACCTCGAACAGATGACCGGGTTTTCTGAAACGCAGTCTCTCTGGCATGTTACATGGACAATTGGGATCATCGGTTCCGTCTACGCCATTAGTGGAGGTCTCCGGGCGGTCGCTATATCCGACACGCTGAACGGGGTCGGCCTTCTCGTAATTGGATGTTTGCTACCGATATTCGGTTTAATAGCCCTAGGCGAAACACTCGGAGGTGGAATCGGATCCGCCCTCGCCAAAATCGCCACGACACATACCGAAAAGCTAAACGCCATTGGAACCGGCAACGAGCTAGACGCCATCCCCATTTCCGCCGTTTTCACGGGCCTCATGGTGATGGCGATCTTCTACTGGGGCACCAATCAGTTCATTATCCAAAGAGCCCTCGGAGCGGCCAGTTTGAAGGAAGGGCAAAAAGGACTGCTTCTTTCGGGCTTCTTTAAAATGCTCATTCCCTTCATGGCTATGTTTCCAGGGCTCATCGCCTTCCATCTCTTTGGTCCCGATCTCTCTCCAGTGGACGCCGCCTACCCCTCACTGGTTGAAGCCACGCTCCCAAAACCCTTGCTAGGACTCTTCATCGCGGTCTTGCTCGGAGCCGTTTTTTCCACTTACAATTCGCTGCTCAATTCATCCGCAACGATGTTCGCCATCGACTTGTACAAGCCGATTTTCAACGAAGGTGCAGACGACCATCGCCTCATATTTGTTTCCAAGGTCTTTGCGGTAATTATCGCTATCGTAACGCTTTTTCTCGCCCCCAATCTTGTCCATGCTCCTGATGGCGTCTTTCTTTTCGTAAGCAAATTCGCCGGATTCATTGCCATACCCATCGCCGTGTTGGTTGTCCTTGGCCTATTTGCCAGAAAACTGAGAATCCCACCTAGAGCCGCTCAATTCGTCATCCTTTTTCATATTGCCACCTATTATGTCCTTGTCTGGGGGCTGGGAGCGTTTGGTCTCGAGATCACCATTCATTTCATGCATGTATTCACTATCTTGTTCCTTCTTGAAGTGGGTATAATAGTTCTTTGGTCCAAGATCAAACCCCATAGCGAAGCGTATGAATACATCCATGCGCCCAAAGTCGAGATGCTCCCATGGCGCTACAGCATGCTTGTCAGCGCTATGCTACTCTCTTGCGCCACCCTAACCTTCGTCACGTTCTCTAAAATAGGTTTCGCCTATGCAGAAGGAATCGTGTCGCCTTCATTTGGAGTCTTTTTCGGGCTGTCATTATTACTGTGCATTGCCTTCTGCTACTGGGCTCACGCCTGGCTCCGGTCGAGGTACGAAAAATACGTATCCAATAAATACGGATAAAGTACATCGATAGGGCGAAAGGATATGACTTTTAAGGCCATCAAGTAAAGATCCCCGGAGCAACCGTCTTCGCGGTGCTCTTCTGAAACTAGAATGCATCGAATGTAGGAGCGGCTTTACGCCGCGATTATGCGTAGGTTTATCGCGGTGTAAAACCGCTCCTACATCAGTTTAGTCCCGCTGAAACCAGCCCGCTGGATACATTGCTACGCCGTGACAAGACGGTCGCGTCTACAGAAAAAGCCGGAGCCACCGACACGTCGGGGTCAACGACAAGCTCCGGAGTATTAGACCCAATGGGAATAAATCGAAACCTTGTAGGGAGTGGTCGCTGACCTGCCCCTAGCCTTAGATTGCCAGGTCAGCGACCCGGCCTACCATTCCGAGAATTAGCGGTAGAATCAGTAGCTCACTCGCTTCAGCGTGAGCCTTAAATCGTATTTGTACCAGAAATCATCACTTTCTTTATTCGTTTCGGATAAATACCCCGAAGCTTGTCGTTGTCCCCCAAACGATCGACGATTGTGTCCATAAATAGACAAATCCAATACTTGGAACGCCTCAAGGTGTAGAAGTATAGCTGTTGGCTTGATTCGCAGATTGATTTTCAATATGTAATCCTACTCGCCCACGAGAAACTCAATCGCCTGCGGAATCCATCCGCTGTCCCATCGATGTGGAATTTTCGGCTCGAAAACATAGCGATGCGGGATTTCCTGTTCCACCATCAATTGATGAAAGATGGCACCCCCTTCCTCTCGCCTGCCGCCGGTATTGAAGTAAAAAATACGTGCCTTCTCGCCCAACACCTTTCCACGGGTCTTTATTAGAGAAGATAGCCGATATCGCTCGAAATTCGCGCGAGTGCCCCAGATGCGGTCAATTCGATCCTGCCGATCCGACTCCTCAATCGGTCCGGTGTCCACTCGAATTCCCGTATCCCATCCCGTTGCTCGATGAAACAAATCCGGGTTGCGCAACAGCAGGGAAAACGCTCCCCATCCCGATTTGCTGAATCCGACCAGCAAGCGGCCCTCCTGCCTCGCTATGGTGGCATATGACCCGTCCACAAGAGGAAGCACAACGTTCAAGAAATGGCTTTCGTCACGCAGGGCTGGATTGCTTGCATGATCGGCGAACCAGGACATTTCTGTGAACTCCGGCGCTACGCAAATCAGGCGATGGGTATTGTGGAGATTGTACTTTTTCACCTCTAGCAATCCGTCACCGAAGCGCCGGTCGTCTTTGGCGACAACCGGCAGCACATAGAGCACCCGGTAGCGATCATTCGCGTTGTAGTCGTCCGGCAGCATTACGCGAACCATTGCCTCGCTCCCTTGAAACACCGACTCTACTCGATGAGAGCGAATTCCGTTTGCATCGACTTCTTCAGCGATGGCTTCGAAACCAACGACAGCCCATACCAGTAGAGCCAGTAGGGCTCTTAGTTTTGGGTCTTTTTCCATTCTTCGAAGTCTTTCACTGGATCATAGTCGGGGTTGTTGTAGGTCTTTCGTTGAGGATCAATCCGGCTGTTTGGGTAGCGATCGAATATCTCGCCCTCACCCAATATCCGCGGGTCATTTTGGGCAATGAGTCCTTTCTCTAGTCGAGTCCACATTGCCTCCTTGACATCCCGGTATTCCGGCGAAGAAGCCAAATTCGTAACGCAGTGAGGGTCCTCCACGATATCGTAGAGCTCTTCCGCCGGGCGTTTGCCAAACGACAATTCGAAGTAGCGGTAGTCTGGATGCCCTTCATCCAGATTCGTCAAATAGCTCTTTGTTGGAGATCCGTCCGTATTCGTGTATCCATATTCCGGATTTCCGGCAGGCCAGCGATGTGGCTTAAAATTGCGGACATACAGAAACTGGTCGTCACGCAATGCCCTTGCCGGGTAGCCGACCGAAAAGACATCGCCGTCAACCCGGCCTGTATCGTGTCGTTCTTTGCCAAGCAACGTATGATCACGACTGCTGTCGATGCGCCCCTCCGCCTCGCTCAACAGAGCATAGAGGAAGCTAGATCCCGTCATTTGATCGTGCGGGTCCAGCCCCACAGCATCCATGATGGTTGGGGCCACATCAGGAAACGTGACGAAATCCGTCACAACGCGACCCGGCTTGATTTTCGCCCCCCAGCGCGCTGCGAGTGGGACTCGGAACCCCTCGTCATAGATCTGACCTTTTATTCGGGGAAATGGCATCCCGTGGTCCGACGTCGCGATGACCAGAGTGTTCTCCAGCATGCCACGTTCTTCGAGAGCGGCGAGTGCCCGGCCAATGTGAGTATCAAACCATTCCACCTCGATGGCGTAGTCGGCCAAGTCGCCACGAATCGTTTCATTGTCCGGATAAAAGTCCTGCACGACCACATCATCCAAATTACGGCCGTCTTTTTTCCACGAATCTTTTTCGTAGCCTCGATGCGGCTCTTTAGTGCCCAGCCAAAAACAAAAGGGCTGATCGTCCGGTTTCTTGTCGAGAAAGAGCTCAAAGTTTCCAGCGTAATCGCCATTTCCAATACCGCGATACGGCGCCTTGAGCGTCTTTTCATTGTAGGGATGTCCCGCTGGATTTTCGGGCGTCAAGAACTTGTCGCGACCTCGGTGCACTCCTTTGTAAACGCCCGGTCCCCAGCCTTTGCCGGTAAAGCCGACGAAGTATCCGTCCTCTTCGAGCAAGTACGGATAGAAGACCCATTTATCCGATAAGAATGGATTATGATTAGTCGCCTCCTCTAGCTGCCATGAATACCTTCCCGTCACCAAACAGGCCCGAGCGGGAGCGCACTTCGGATTGCAATTGTACGCATTGGTAAAGAGGAGCCCTTCATTGGCGATTCGATCGAAATTCGGAGTCCTGACGTAGGGGCTGCCATAAACGCTCATGCTGTTCCGTGATGCATCGTCCGCGATAATGAAGAGAATATTTGGTCTCGACAGGCTCGCCGCAGGCGGCCGCTCGGCGAAAATCGGAATGGAAAAGAATAATAAAAGGAGGAGGAACGGAGTATCGGGTTTCATAGATTTCAAGCGCTTCGCTAAGAGAATCGAGTTGAGATGCCATTATGCCAACGAAAAACGGACCGTTCGCTAGCGCTTGAGAATGCGGTGCCCAAGAGTGGCGCGTCTATTTTTCGTGCGTTCCGTGTAATACATTATCACTATCTAATCATTACACTATAATTCTCTTATGACACTCCGAAAACTCTCATCGCTTCTTCTCTTCTTCGCCTCCCCCTTGCTCGCCCACGCGGACGGCCGCCCAAATATCATCCTCATCATGGTGGATGATATGGGATGGAGCGACATCGGTTGCTACGGAGGCGAAGTGCAAACGCCCAATCTCGACCAGCTCGCGGCAGAAGGCATGCGCTTCACCCAGTTCTACAACAACGCCAAGTGCACAACTACGAGAGCCTCCATCGTCACCGGTCTTTGGCCCAGGCCTGAAGGTGATCTTCTAAAAACGAACATGGTCACCCTCGGAGAAGTTCTCGGCGACGCCGGATACGCGACCGCGCTCTCTGGGAAATGGCACTTGGGAAACAGCGAAACCACTCACCCTTTTCATCGCGGCTTCCAGGAGTATTATGGACTGCTCGATGGCTGCTGCAATTTCTTCAATCCCCTTCAACCCGATCCAGAATACAAGGGCGGACGCATCCGTAAATTTGGGCATAACGATCAACCAGTGAAGTTGTTTCCAAAAAACTACTACATGACCGACGCATTCACCGATCATGCCATAGAGACAATCAAGAAGAACGTGCAGTCCAATCCCAATCGGCCTTTCTTCCAGCACATTACCTATACCGCCCCGCATTACCCCCTTCACGCCAAGCCTGAGGACATTGCTAAGTACAAGGGAAAGTTCATGATGGGTTGGGAAAAGATGCGCGAACAACGGTATGAACGTCAGCTAGCGATGGGACTGATAGATGGAGAACGCTACCAGCTTACACCCACCGACTCGGATGCCTACGACTGGGAGAGCGCAGATCAGGAATTTGAGGACCATCGAATGGCAGTATACGCAGCCATGGTCGATAGCGTTGACCAGAACATCGGTCGACTCCTTCAAGCCCTTAAAGAACTCCAGGTCGACGACAATACGCTTATCTGTTTTCTGTCTGACAACGGCGGCTGTGCCGAAGAGCCCGGCGGTCGTAATCCTGAGGAACGTAACGCGGGTCCGGGCGACGACTATGTCGCAGTCGGCCCGTCATGGGGATGGGCTCAAAACGCTCCGTTCCGGCGCCACAAAAGCTGGCTGCAGGAAGGCGGTTCCAACACTCCTATGATTGCCTGGTGGCCCGGGAAAGTTGAAGCCAACTCCATTACGGAGGAGCCCGGACATATTATAGATTTTATGGCGACCTTTGTTGAAATGGCAGAGACCAAATACCCCAAAAAGCGTAACGGTGAGTCGATTCTGCCATTGGAAGGAAAATCGCTTCTACCGATATTTGCAGGAAAAAAACGCCGCGGCCACAGGTATATGGCCTGGGAGTGGTCAGGCAATCGAGCCTACCGCGAGGGCGACATGAAGGTAGTTTGGGACAAACTGGTCAAAGAGTGGGAACTCTACAACCTGTCCACCGATCGAACCGAAAGTTTCAATCTTGCCCAGTCGCAACCCGAAACTACCCAGCGCCTGGTTAAAGCTTGGCACGACTGGGCAGAAGAGACAGGGACCCGAGTGAGATAACTTAGGGGGTCAAGGACGTCAGCACTATTGATCATGAAACTATCGACACTCATCTCTCTGGTAACATTAGCGTCGATCGCTGCGCTAGCGGATACTCCTCAAAACACTTCACCCCTAAAGTATTCAAATTTCCCATCGGAATCGGCAATAGCCGCAATCGAGGGAAATCGGCGCATTTTGCATCGAGATGATTTCTCGACTGACACCCTCCATCGTATCTGGGGATGCTCAAACCCGAAAACTCGCATCGAAAGTGGTGTCCTGAAATCCCATTCAGACGGGGGTCCAAGCGGGAAGTTGAAAGTATCCGTGGAGCCTTTCGCAAACGCCACACTGGAGTTTCGTTTTCGACTTAAAACGGCTCAAGGATTTGGCTTCGGTTTTGACGACCTCACCGCCAAAGACGTCAGCCACGGGGGCCATCTTATCGGAATTAGCATCAGGAAGGACCGCGTTATAGTTAATGACGTTGTGACAGGTATCTATAACCTGTCTCACTACGAGAAATACAAAGACAAGAAGATCACTCCAGAACTCGAAAACCTTTTCGAGCGATGCCGGGCAGAATTGCCTTTTTCGTTTGTCTTAGACCGCTGGTATGCGGTTAAAGTCAACATCGACGGAGAACAATTGGACCTTTATATCGACGACCGGAAAATAATTGAATTCAGATCTCCCGGGATCTCTCATCCACGCAAAGACATGTACCGGTTCAACGTCGCGAAAGGCAACATGGAGTTCGACGACGTGACTTTGGTCTCTTACTTAAAATGACTCCAAACCAAGGAAGGGCGACCATAGGTATCAATCTAATCATACTTCTTCTTCGTACTCACATTTTCCCATTCCATGAATTCTCCAATAATCTTGGTCTTTTCGATTTTTCTTTTTATCCTTCCATCGACCCTTAGCTCCCCAAAGGCACCTGTGGTGAGCCCGTCGAAACCGCTCGCGGTGAGCCCGTCGAAACCGAACTTCGTTTTCATTCTGGCTGATGACCAAGGCTGGAACGCGCTCTCCATTCGGGCCCATCCCGATATCCCTGGCTCGGGTAGCCAATACTACCAGACGCCGCGATTGGCCGAGTTGGCCCGCGATGGAATGCGCTTTTCTCAAGCTTACGCTCCAGCCCCGACCTGCTCGCCCACCCGCTACGCCCTCCAATTTGGCCGCAGCCCTTCCAGTCTGCAAATCTGGGGAGCGGATAATATTGGAAAAGAAATTGACGCTCGACCAGAAGAGGCCTTCGCCCACCGCCTCAAGCAGGCCGACCCTGACTACGTCACTGCCCACATGGGCAAGTGGCATATCGCCTGGACGCCTGAGGAGTTGGGTTACGATGTATCCGCTGTGGGCGATGGCCACGACATTAACGCGGCTAGGCCTCAGGATCGCAATAATCCTAGTTCCCCCAATCCTGACGATCCTAAGTTCATCTTTAGCCTAACCCGCAAGGCTAACGCCTTCATGGAAACGCAGATCAGTGAGGGAAGGCCCTTCTTTCTGCAGATCTCCCATTACGCCGATCACCTGAAATACCAAGCGCTGCCAGAAAGCGTCGAAGCCTACCAAACCGAACACTCTGGCAAGGCAACCCCCTACCAGAAAGATCCACTGTGGGCGGCCATGAATGAAAACCTCGATACAGGGATCGGAATAGTATTGGACAAGATCGACGCGCTCGGCATTCGCGACCACACTTACGTCTTTTACACCGCCGACAATGGGTTTGAGGATAAGCATGATTTTCATAAGCCGATCGACCAACGCGGCTACTACAAAGCCTATCCGCAACGTAGTCACAAGTATCATGTTAGCGAGGGCGGCATCCGTGTGCCCTTCATCGTGCGCGGACCCGGCATCCCCGCAAATACGCATTCATCTGAACCGGTGATAGGAACGGATCTCTATCCCACGATTTTTCAAATTCTAGGCCACACGGGCCAGATTTCACCGAGAGTAGAAGGGGGCTCCCTTAGGGCTCACCTGATGAGCGGAGGCCTTGTGCCGGTCCAACGCAGTCACCCGTTTCTCGTATTCAAATACACCAAGCCGAACAATCGCCACGATTTGACTATCGTCCAAGGCTCAATGAAACTCCTCAAGGACGTAGACTCCGGCCAGACCTTCCTCTACGACCTCGATAAGGACATCGGCGAAAACGAGGACCTTTCTTCCAAAGAACCCGAACTCGCAGACCGACTCTACCGACAAATGACCGCCTACTTTAAGAATCTCAGTTGGGACGAGAGTAGAATCCCTAATTCACAATAACACGCGCTTGACCGATCAAAAGTAAAAGCAAGCACCTCCCGTGCTTTCGCTTCAACCGAACCAACCAAAATATGCCCTGCGTCGGGGCCCGACACACTCACCCCACTCTATCTCCCTATGAAAATTTCCCTACTGGCCTTCGGTGCCGCTATTGCCCTAAACACTATCGCCTTCGCTGATCATCATCGTCCGAACTTCGTCATCATAATGACTGACGATCATGGCTACGCGGATGTGGGCTTCAATGGTTGCGAGGACATTCCGACTCCGAACATCGATCGAATCGCCCATGAAGGCGTACGATTCACCAATGGTTACGTCACCTATTCCGTTTGCTCCCCCAGTCGGGCAGGTCTAATCACAGGACGGTACCAGGGTCGATTTGGCTATCGGCGAAATCCGACCCTCAATCCCTTTGATGAAAACGCCGGTCTACCCCTTGAGGAAGAGAACATGGCCGAGATTTTAAAGAAGATCAACTACCACACGGGGTACGTTGGCAAATGGCACCTAGGGACACATCCTAAGTTCAGACCAAATGCGCGGGGGTTTGACGAGTTTTACGGCTTTGAATCGGGTGGACATCGATACTTTCCCGAGGATCTCACGTATCAGAGAATAGAGGACGTGGATAGAAAAGGGGCATGGTACAACACCAAGCTTCTTCGCAACGATCGTCGTATTGAAACAGATGAGTACCTAACCGATGAATTTTCGCACGAGGCGGTAGACTTTATCGCCAAGAACCGAGAAAAGCCCTTCCTCCTCTTTCTGAGCTACAACGCGCCCCATACTCCCATGCAGGCCAGCCAAAAGTATCTAGATCGTTTCCCGCACATCAAAGACAAGCTGCGACGCACCTATGCGGCTATGGTGAGCGCGGTCGACGACGGCGTGGGCCGCGTTCTCAACACATTGGCGGAAGCCGATCTGGAAGAGAATACTCTCGTGTTTTTCCTTTCGGACAATGGTGGAGCGAGTAACAACGGTTCGATCAACCATCCACTTCGAGATAGCAAAGGCACCATCTACGAAGGGGGCCAACGCGTGCCTTTTGCTTTTCGATGGACCGGAACCATTCCACCCGGAGGCGACTATCACGAGCCGGTTAGTTCTATGGATATACTGGGTACCATTGCCGGTTTGACCGGCGTGGATATAGCGGCAGATCGGCCTCTCGACGGCGTGAACCTGGTCCCCTATCTTACCGGCAAAGACAAGGGGTCGCCACATACCGCTCTCTTTTGGCAAATGTTCGACAAAGACCATGCCGTGGTCCGTATGGGCAACGACAAGTTCATCGATCTAAACAAGCAGGACAAAATTGAACTGTATGACCTTTCTCGAGACAAGGCAGAGTCCAACAATCTGGCAGAGGGGCAGCCCGAAAAGCTCCATCAGCTGCAGGAGATACTGGACGCTTGGACATCTCAGCTTGAGCCCGCCCGTTTCGACCCGCTCGGCACCTGGAATCCTCCTGGGCCAGCCAAATAGAAAGCTAGTCGTTCAAGGCGAGTTCAGACGGGTCGAGGTCGGCCTCCACAATAATGCGGGCCTGGTCAATGAACCCATTGACCTCGAAGTCCAAGAACACTTGATGACGATCCGAGGAAATCCGGACTAGGTCGTTCTCCGTGCGGCGCCCAGTGTTGTTTTCGTAAACCGTGTTTGGATTGCCCACTAATGCGTCACTTTCGTTCAAGTTAGGACCATGAAGAATGACACCGAGGATGCGTTTGTTGAAGCGGACCCGTCCTTTAGCTTTGTGGATCTTACCCCTTTTTTCCGAAGCATCAAAATGAACTAGGTAACTATTTACCTTGGTGCTCGCCGGGATCTCTCCCTGTACCAACGAAGATTCCACCAGCTTTTCACGTTCCCTTTGCTTGTCCGTAGCGGTCTCTAAATACTCGTCAACCGCCCCACCGCTTAATAAACGATAGGTGCCCGGCTCCGTAAGGTTAACCGGAAGAGACTCTGTAAGCACAAAATCCAATCGCTCTGGGAAAAGCATGATATAGTCATGCTTAAAACGCCCATATCGCAAATCTCGTGGCGCATCCTGCAAACTGTGAATCATACCGCCCGTTGCCCGAATTAATTCGTCCCGTACCGGTGACGGCGCAAAGGATTCAGGATCATAGACCTTCTCCAAGTATGAAGGACTTCGGTCGAGCTCCTCAAGCCTGTCTTTCGCGATAATCAGGGGATAGTTCTCATTGTTCATCCCCTTTTTCAAACGGGCCTCAACTTCGCCTTCCAAAACAACCAATCGCGATTTGCCAGAGCTATCGACCTTCAAGGCGAACTCGGTTCCGAGATCCACGACTTCCATATCCGGAGTGTCGATACGAAATCCTATTGCCTGAGGAGGGACGTTTGCCGTCACTCGACCTGTAACCATGGCAATATGGTCGAGCCCAAAGACATCAAATTCCACTGGTCCGCGCATAGACAGCTCGACCCCATTATCTAATCGCACCTGCGCCTTGCCGCTTTCGAGTTTGAACGGACCGCGCTGCAGTCCTTGACCCACGAAGTGGGCCTCATTGCTGCTACCCGCCTGAAGGCTGGTCACGATACCTATATACTCAGTTCTTTCAAACCCCCCTGGATTGATTCCCGGAAAAATCTGCCAAAGATTTAGGGAAAAGGCCACCAAGGCAGCGATCGATGCCGCCGTCGCAAAACGTTTCCAAAATTGGAGGGTTTCCTTTCTCGCTTCGACAGACTTAATGGTTTCAAAGTCGATCATCGTGTCCACCCCACCCGCGACGGCCAGCAACGGCTCCTGATAAAGCGATCCGTGCATATCAACGTAGCGGATATAATCGTCGATTCGATTCTGGTCTGACTTGAGAAGCGCATTGAGCTCTTTCGCCTCGGACTCCGTCAAGCGACCTGAGATGGCTTTATCGAAAAGCCCTTCCCATTCGTCTTGTCCTATCTGTTGTTTGTTCATCAGGCGTTTAATCCTCCCGCTTGCATTTTTCCTTCAATACAGTGCATCAAAGTCCTACGAACTCTTTGTAGAGCTTTGTAAGTCGCTTCCACTGATTTGCCTTGTGAATGGGCAATCTCATCAATGGTCTCATCTTCGAAATAATAGTCAGTCAGCATTTCTCGCTTATCCTTGGGCACCTCTGCTAAACACTCCTTAAGATACCCGCGCCTCTGGTCCAACTCTGGAACCAGCATGGACTGGCGAGAAGCGATTTCCTTCATTAGTTCCTCATCCAGGAAACGATGCCATCGGCCTGACTTCTCCCGGTGTTTCAACGTCATGTGATAGGCGAACCGAAAGGCCCAAGGCGCAAAGGGGCGGGTTGGATCGTAGTCTTCAATCTTGTTGTACAAAGCGATTGCAGTCTCCTGCAGGACATCTTGAGCATCCTGCGAATGGGGCATCAAAGACAATATGTACCGGTATATCTGCTTTTCATGAGAGGTAAAAAGCTGAATAAAGCGGCTTCGCGGATCGAATTTTTCAGTGTCTGTCACGGTGAATCAAAACAGTATAACCTGTTAAAAATGATTACGGGGATCAACCCTTTTCTGGACAGAATCGTCGATTCGAAATAAATATGAATCCTTTTGTCCAAGTTTCCAAAATGCCTCGTAAAACGTTGTCAAACGAGCCCAATTAGAGAGTCTCGACGATCTCATTAGAAACGCGTTAATTCTTTATTCATAGTGTCAATCGTAAGCGTCTCCTGTCCGTACTTCAGGCAGACGTTATTTGTGGGAATCGCTCCCAGGCCGGAAGGCCTGGGAGTGTACTATTTCAAGGGACCAGCCCTTCAGAGATTACGTTGCCGGATCCGGTTCCTCGCCCCAATACGTCACTGCTGATCGGAATTGAAAAAATGGCGGGAAAACTATTGTGAAACCAGCTTTAATTTCTGCCCCTTGCGAACCTTGTCCTTCAGGTCCATCTGGTTGATAATTGCGAGATCCATGTTATCGAGCCCGTAAGGCAAATCTGCTGAAAGATACGAGCCGAATTCCGCTTCTCTGTCAGCGGATACCATATTCAGGCGGGCAGGTTGCAGATTCCGAATAGCCGCATCCTGGATCGGGCTAAAACTTCCGCTGATTTGATCGAAAGCGGGACGATAGAATTCAATCTCCCCAATCAACGCATAGCTCAAAAAACTGAATACGCTTCGACTGTGAGAAAAGAATTCGTTTCTCATTAAAACGGCCCCGTTCGAAGCGGAAACCACACTTTCGACTACATACCCGGGACTGCCTCCTAGTCGTGAGGGCTCGGACCGGATCGGCTGAACCTTCGACGATGCGACAAAGCTTCGCGCAGCCTCCTCGGGTGTATCGCCCTGGCCACCGCTAAAGATGACGACGCCTTTTCCCTGACCGTCGACCAGAGTGACCCTGCCTGCTTCATTTTTGACCCGCCAGCCTTCAGGAACATCGAACTGGAAATCCAGATCCGGATGATAGAACTTACCCCTCAAGGCAACGCCCTGTCGTGGATTTTCACCGACAACGAGACCATCAATCCGCCTCAAGTAATCTGCTTCTCCGACTTTTAAGTCGCCGTATTTCTGCCTCATCTCTAGCGCGAGCTGATTAATCCGACTTTCCCGCTCCCCCGGATCTGGATGGCTCGACTGCCAGGTCGGAAGACGCTGGCCGGACTTTCCCGAGATACGGCCAAGCGAATTGAAAAAGGCAGCCGACTCACCCACCTCGTAACCGGCCTTTGCCGAATATTCGACACCGTAAATGTCAGACTCTCGCTCCGCGTCTCTCCCATACTTGAGAGTCAGCATCTGAAACACACTTCCACCCAACCCCAAAAACTGGTCGGCGAAATACTCATTTCCCGTAATCCCTTGCCCGATTACCGCGCCCGCAACCAATCCGATCTGTCCCCATTGTTGCTTGAGGGCTTGCTGGGAGGCATGACGAGCCGCGACATGAGTGATCTCATGCCCGAGCACAACCGCCAACTGCGCCTCATTGTTCAAGTGCGCGAGCAGTCCTCTCGTTACGTAAACATAGCCACCTGGTAGAGCGAACGCGTTCACCACCGGACTATCAATCACCCGGAAAGTAAATTCCAAATCCCGGTAGATCTCCGGCGTATCGGGCTGCCTTAGGTTGCTCTGGGCTAGGACACGCTCCCCTACTTCTGTGACGTATTTCGAAAGCGCGTCATCAGGATACAGCCCCATTTCGCGAACCAATTCGCGGTCGCTCGACTTTCCAATTTCAAGCTCTTGCTGCCAGGTGTAGCCGTAGCTTTTTTTCTCGCCAGTTAAAGCGCTCGGCTCCGTAACGCAGCCTGACAAAAAGACAATGAATAGCCCCAATCCACACCGCGAAATCAGTTTCCTTTTCAAGTTCATTTCCACAAATCTCACTCTACGCTTATCAGCCAACTATCGATCAATTCCAAGCGGGAAATAAGTCCGACAAGATTAGAGCGACAACGTTTCCTCTAAATCATAGGAATCGTAGGAAGGAGCCGCCTTCGTATTCGGAATCGCTCAAGAATCGATCGGCAAGGTCAGACGAAACCGAGTCATCCCGGGTGATGATTCCGCAAGACTAAGCTCACCTCCTTGGGCTCGGGCGAATTCGCGGGAAAGATTTAGGCCCAATCCAAAGCCATCCACTCCACGATTTCGGGCCGAATCCACTCGTGAGAAACGCTCAAACAGGCGAGCCTGGGCGGACTCTGGAATGCCATCCCCCCCGTTGCTAATGTCGATCTTCAATTCAGATCCAACAATTTCGTAGTCTATTTTCACCCAGGGATCGGTCTCGTCATTGTACTTCACCGCGTTGCTGAGAAGGTTTTGCAAGATCTGTGTGACCAAAGACCGATCCAGGGAAACCGTCACTTCCTCTCCCTTCGATAGCGTATAACGAGTCTGCGGGGCCTGCATTTCAAAATCCTCAACCATTTCCGCAAGCAGGTCTCTTATTCGGATCGACTCACCCTTAACCTTGATCTGTCCGGCATCCGCCTGGGCAAGCAGCAGTAGCCTTCGCGTGATCCCGTGCAGTCGCTGCGTTTCTTCCAGAAGCATTCCGAGCCGTCTTTGCTGCTCACTGTCATCCGGCGCTTCCTGCAAAGCGCTTTCCAGGTGCCCCTGCAATATCGTCAGTGGCGTTTTAAGTTCATGAGCGGCATCCGCACTGAATCGAGTCGCTTGATTGAAACTTCGCTCCAGACGCTCGAGCATGTCGTTGAACACCTGAATGAGTTCGGAAAACTCGCGATCCTCTGCTCCTTCTTCAATTCGGTCGTTTAGATTTTTCGCTGATAGTCCACGTGTGGCGCTCGTCAGTTTGCGTATCGGGCTAATCGCTCTTGACGCAATGATCCAGGAGCCAAACGCGATCACGAGCAAAGCGAGCGGCGCGCTGAACAAAAACGCATTTCTTACGTGAGCCATTTCCTGAGCTACCTGACTCAGCTCAACTCCCATTGCCACATTGTATCCAGAGAATTGAAACACGCCAAAACGAATGGGCCCTGCGGGGCTACCCAGAGTTAGTAGTGTAGGTGGGCCCATCGGCCGCACACCTCTAAGGGCCCCACGACGCCCACCATCTCCTATTAGCGGTGGGCGACCTTCTGTAACCTGCCCATTTTCCCCTGAGTCAAATCCTAGAGGGAGTCCTCCACCGCGACGAGGATCGCGAATCCATGGACTGGGATCGCGTTCTAGTTCGGGGCCGGGCGGAGCTTGCAGTTCCCCCTCTGGTGGGGGAAGCATTGAGGCCAAGCGCTTGCCAGGCCAAAACTCGGATTGAAAGTAAACTTCCGCATCGGGGCCGTATGCGACGATGTGAACATCTCCACCGAGAATCCGGCCACCGACCCGATCGGTTGCATCCGAAAAGCGTATCCATGACTGCTGGTGATCTGGATGGGGGAAGCCTTGAAAAGGAAGGGTCCGCAATCCTTGGTCAACCGTCGAAATCTTAATGAGATACAAAGCGTATCGACTCCCAAATCCGAACGCCACTAGGACCGTTCCGCAAACGATAATCGTCAACGCAAGTATGCGAAAACGAAAGGACTGCCTGAGTCGCTTCATGCCTTCTTCATGCGGTAACCCACTCCGCGCACCGTTTCCAGAAGCTTCACCTCCTCAGTCTGGTCGACCTTTTTTCGAAGTCGTTGCAGACAGACGTCCACTATATTGGTATTGGGATCGAAGTCATACCCCCAGACATGTTCCAGAATTTGAGTACGGGTATAAACGCGGCCCGGGGAACGCATGAGATACTCTAGCAAATTGAATTCACGCGAAGTAAGCTCAATCTCACGATCTCCACGCTTCACTTCACGGGTCGCCATGTTTAGCACGAGGTCCTCAACTTGCTTTACGTTTAGCTGGCTTCCTGTCGTCCGCCGATGCAAGGCCTGAAGTCGGGCTACCAGTTCATCTATGTAGAACGGTTTCGTTAAATAGTCATCCGCCCCTAGATTGAGGCCCTCCAGTCTCTCATCCAACTCGCCTCGAGCCGTCGCTGCAATGACGGGAACATTGTTTCCCTTAGCCCGCAACGCTTTGAGGATGCTCAAGCCGTCTCGACCCGGAAGCATGATATCCAGAACAATCGCATCGTAGCCTTGCGTGGTGGCCAAGTAGTATCCATCGTCCCCGTTCTCTACCAAATCAACGGTGAACCCATGCTCCTTCAAGCCCTTCGTGACAAAGTCAGAGATCTTCTTTTCGTCTTCTACAATCAATACCTTCATGGTGGGAGCCAAATAATTACAGGATATCGCTTACACCAAGCGACTCTTAACCACAAGGACTCGTTCATTACAAAAGTGTAATCTTCAAGCCATCTTCATGTCATCTTCATGTGGTTTACTGGAACATACACCAATAGAAACTCGCGGCGCCAAAACATCCTGTTTGCACCGTAGATTTAGAAAAACCGAAAACCAATAATATCATGAAATCGAAAATTGTCACCATAGGAACCATCGCAATAATCACCGCCAGTGCCTTAGCATTTACTCGCCCTGATCGCCCCCATATGGGTGAACGGCCCAATCCTGAAGATGTTGTCGTGGAAATCGTCGCGGAATACGATACCAACTCAGACAACGCCATGGATGCGGCCGAGTTGGAGTCCGCCATCATTGGGATGCATGAAAAGCGCGTGGCTCGAATGAAGGAGTTCGCCGAAGCGCGTGGTCTGGATGGAGAACGTCCAAGTGGCAGAGGGGCTAGAAAAGAAAGAGGTGCTCCCGATCCATCGACAGTCGCTTCTCGCCTCATCAGCGATTTCGATGAAGATGGTGATGAGGTCTTGGATACAGAGGAGCTTATGGGAGCGGTTCACGCCCTACACTCGAGAGGTCCCGGCAAAGGGGGCCCACGTGGTCCAGGGCGAAAAGGCGGACGAGCTCCGGCAGACGATAGCGTTGAATAAGCGGGAGTTTTCCACTTTACCGACCGATATTTTCACACACAGACACATCACACACCACGAACGGGTTCAGCTTCGGCTGGGCCCGTTTTCCTTGGCAGGTATTCCTTTAAATCCAATTGAATACTAATTCCGTCTTGCCATCGCATTGCCGTCGATCCAATCCCACCTGCGAGCAACGCGAATGAACCCGAGTGACAAGACAGAACTTCTATTAAACAAAGTCCTTTCCTACGCTAACGGATACCGCGAGCTCGGGATGTTCAAGGAGTCCCTGGAGGAGCTTTCCAATCTCCCCGAAGATCTGGCTAATCGAATTAAGGCGCTACAGATGAGACTTGCGGTCTACTTCGATGCAAAAGACTGGCCGGCCGCGGAGTGTGTTGCCAAGGAAATCACCCTCAGAGAGCCAAATGATCCGGGTCACTTCGTGATTCTCGCCTTTGCTACCCGACGGGCTAAATCGATCGAGGAAGCAAACGCGATTTTGCTAAACGCGATCGAACACTTTCCCAATGTGTCCATCATACATTATAATCTCGGCTGCTACGCCTGTATTTCCGGCGACCTCGAAACGGCGAAGGATCGCCTCGTTAAATCTATATCTCTGGACCCTGCCTATCTCGATACCGCCAAATCCGATGAAGATCTGGTTGCTCTCACTGATTGGCTGAAAAATCTAGAAATTGCTTAATGGCGCTAGCGAATATCCTTGGGATCGACCCGCTTCACCTTCTCCAGTCTCGCTCGAAATAGCTCATCCATCAAGGCTCGGGTTTTAGCGGGTACTTGCGCTATTGCCTCTTCTAACGACGGCAGAGAATCGTCGTCCTTCTTCGAGTCATTGCGAGTTAAGGCAGCAGTACCAGTCGCTCCCAAATACGCAGCCATTTCTTCTGCGGAAGGTGCCGGTTCCTCTTCGGCTAGATCATCATCTTCGATATCCTGGTCTTCAGCAGGGCTCGACTCGACGACCGGCTCGCGGACGGCCCTTTCTTCAGGCGCTGCTTTCAGCGGAAACTCAGAAACGGCGGCCTTGGACTCGGTCGAGCTAGGTGTTACGGCTTTTTTTTTTCCTCAGGCAGCCCAGCTGCAATGCTCGAAAGCTCGCGAATGAGACCATCAATGGCTCGGGCGCGGCATTGTTCGGAGGCCTTCAGCAGCGCTACCTCGAAATTCACCTTTTCGTTTAGCCCAAACTTCAAAGCGCTTTCACTCTGACGTAGGCTGTCGAGCAATCGGGTTAGCGACTCCGTTGTCATGGGTGTTCCAAGCGACGACCCGGTGCCACCGGCCTTGACGGCCTCCAGGAGAGCTTCTCGCACGCGAGCTTGCAAATCGACCAGGGCTCGAAAGAAGTCCCGCCCCGAGGAATCGAACGAATCCACCAGTTCCAAAATCTTCATGTGATCGCCCGTCGCGATCGCCGTTGCCAAGTCTGCCGTCTGCTCTGCGCCCACCAAACCATAGACCTGCAGGACATCTTCCTCCGCGATAGACTCCCCGCAAAACGCAATCATCTGGTCCAGGATGGACTGGGAATCGCGCATCCCGCCATCTGCCATGCGAGCAATCGCCTTCAATGCGTTATCCTCAGCGGATATTCCCTCCTGCTCACAAATGTAGGCCAAGCGATCTTTAATCAGGTCCTCCGGGATTGGCTTTAGGTCGAAGCGCTGGCAGCGGGATACGATCGTCGGCAAGACTTTGTGAGCCTCCGTCGTCGCAAACACAAATTTCACATGCTCCGGTGGCTCTTCCAGAATCTTTAGCAAGGCATTGAACGCCTGCGTCGATAGCATGTGAACCTCATCGATTATGTAAATCTTGTACTTCCCTTGACTGGGCGAGTACTGGGCATCTTCGCGCAGGTCTCGCACTTGCTCCACGCCGTTGTTCGACGCCCCATCAATCTCCAACACGTCCATGCAGGAGCCGTTCATGATGGATTGGCAGATCTCCGAATCCTCCGGAGGATCCGCTAGGGGGCCATTCTCGCAATTGAGGCACTTCGCGAACAATCTGGCCGTAGTCGTTTTTCCAGTACCCCTTGGACCTACGAATAGATAGGCATGGGCGATCCGGTTCTGATCGATCGCATTGCGAAGTGTCCGGACGACATGATCCTGTCCGACGAGATCATCGAATTTCTGCGGACGCCACTTGCGGGCAATGACCTGATATCCAGTGGATGACATAAAAACGGGGATTAACCGCAAAGCTCGCGAAGAACGCAAAGATTTTCTTCAGAGAATTAGGAAGTCGTTCGAGAACTTCTGTCTTTAATCTGTAGGGCGGGTCGTTGATCCGCCATTGGACCGAGCGCGCCAGGTCAGCGACCCAGCCTTCAATCATTAGATCAATAACGCTTTCGAGGATACCCCCCGCTAAAAGGAATGAGAAGCGCGAAGCAGGCCTCCAGAAATCACTAACCACAAAGGTAGGGCTACTTATCCCTAAGTAGCCGCTTGGAGCATTCCCTTCTAAGGGCACCCCAAGGAAAAAAAGGTGGCCAGGCACCCTACGGCGCATGTGAAGCGTGACTACCGTTGCTACCTTCCGGTCCTGGCGGAATTCGCCCGCCCATCATCGCATAGGACCTGGCCGTCGGGAAACCTGACGCGCTTTATCCTCGAATCAATATCAAATTTGGAGAAATGCCGGATTAAATTCCTCACTCTTCGATTGGCTCCGCTTCTGCTTCAATCGGATCAAAGTAATAGCGTCGCTGGGTTCGCTCTACTTGAATCTGCAGGGAATCAACCGCTACGGGTGGTTTAAGGATAGCTAATGTCCCAATTTCCGGGTGGGCGCGGAAACCGGACGAGTAGACTATTTTCCAGGAATCGGAGACTCTTACTGCAAACTGGAAGCGCAATTCCTCAATCGCCGTGGGATCAAATTGGATGTCCCCCCCGAAACCGTATTCCAAAGCGTAAGTTTCATCCCCCACCCGGGCGAGCAATGGCGGCCCTGCCAGATTGAGAAAACGCAATTTGCCGGCCTCGAACTTACCCGGACTTTCATCCGCTACATAAATTGTGTAAGGCAAATTACGCTGCGGGTCTTGCTTTGCCACGAAAACGATAAACGCTCTCGACTCAATTCCCTCGAGATTGGCCACTCCGACCGTCTCTTCACGATCTCGACCGCGGCTGTCGGCTACCAAGCGGACAAACGCCACTTCCGTTGTGCCTTCCGGCAATTGGTAAATTCCCGTTCTCTCGTAGGGACTGAATTCCAGCAGCGCCAATTCGCCTTCCGCATCCTTAAAGTAAATCCCCTCGAAATAGTCATTGCCGAACGCTCGAGTCGTGAATTGGAACGTCTCCTCCTCGGACTCCTCCTGAGCGAGCAGCCCGTCCGAAACCAAGATCGCTAGGCCAAAGGTGATCAAATATCGGATACTGGATTTCATATTTCGTCCCCCGTCAGCCACCGGAAAGCGATGATACGATAGTCTCTTCCCAGAGCGCCAGCCGTATTGTCCGTCGCAGTCATTGGATCCGGGGAGGATTCGGAGGTGTGTTTCTCATGCACCCGCTGAACGATGGCTTCACAATAGGCCCGAGCCACCACCTCTGTTTCGTCAAAGGGGTTCACTGCGTCCCCGTACGCTCGTATCATAAAGGTGTCGCTGCGAACGGTCAGGTAGGGAGCAATCGCGGTCAGGATATCTTGCTGCGTAAGGTAGCTGGAGGAATAGGGTAACGCCGTCAACGGGTCAGCCGGATCCGTTCGAATAGAGTCATTGATCGACGATTGGGCGATGGCGGTTTCGAGCACGCCTGAATCGATGAAGTCCTGCAAACTGACAAAGGGACCCATGGGCGCCGACCCGGCCTGCCGTCGGGTTCTAATTGCTTGAATGATCTCGGTCGCCAGAGTCGCAATTTCAGTATCGGTAAGCGATCGCATGCCTTCCCGGAAAAAAGGCCCGTGACTTGTCCAAGTCGGTCGCGGTATAGGAGCCGAGCCAAGTTTCTTCCGCGGTTTGGGAAAACCGGAAAAACTGGTTCTCGTCCGTCAAGTCGACTTCGCTCTGCCCGGCAACGGGAGTCGCACCCAAGGGATCGTCATAGGCCCAGGTTTCCAGTCTTACCCCTTTCAGCAGCGCAGTCCAGGCTTCGAACGAGGTCGAGTTGACGTTAAAGGCTCCGTCGAGATACAAATGCGCGGCGGAATCGGGATCCTGCAAATCAGATACATTCGCGCCGGTTGCCGGCTCCATCCGACTATTTGGAAGCGGGTCGGCAAGGGTCCAAGTGGTGGTACCCTGGGGCACCGTTGAGAGAAAGAAACGATCGAAGAGGTCGTTAATGGATGCGGTCGGGTTGATACTCGCACTCGAAGCGCCTAGGTGCGCCTTAACCTCCGAGGGAAATTCCGCCATCTGCAATCCGGCTAACGAGAGATACTCCTGTCGCGGAAGCTCGAGAAGCGGGATATTGTTTTCGATCGAAGCGTCCTCGTTGTAACCTAGAAGGTCAATGGATGAACCCTGAACATCCGAGAGAATGTAAGGCGTATTCCCTCCGGGAAATTCGAACTGGTACATTTGTTTTGCCTCATACCCAGGAGATGGATCCATACCATCAAAATTATTCATAATGACATCCGCCGTGATTTTGCCGGAGCGGGGATCATAATTTGTCCAAAAGGAATCTGGGTTTCGAAGCTCCCACTTGTACGATAAATGGCGCTCCGCCGGTGGGAGAACCTCGGTAAGCGAACTTCTCATCTCATAAAAAGATACGCCGTCCAAAGAAAACCGATACAGTTCGTCCCCACCGCTTGTTCTTAAGGAAATCTCCGGAGTCCAGGGGGGACCTACTAGCTCAAATCGGTCAGATGTATATATATCGTCCGAGCTTTCATATGAAGGGAGCTCTATGATTCGGTAGTCAAGGGCCGATCCTGAAGGGATCGTACTGCCGTTAGTCAGATTCAATATACCCGTGTCCGGATCGTATGATCCCGCAAAGGTGCGTACCTCCCCAGGCTCCCACCAGGTGCCGGAGGTATCCAAATTAAATTCGGATTTGTCATCCATTACGTCTTCTAATCCAAACCCCGGAAGCGCATTCGAAACTGTGGGAGGATCACCAGAAGTATAGTTGTCATAATAATTAACTACGAGTCCGTCCGTATGCGGGTTTTCGATTCGAATTCGCAAGTCGTCTCCGTTTATTCGGCTCGTGTAGGGGTTCCAAAGTTCGACTACCACCCCAAATTGGCCGTAAACATCGCTTCGCCTGCGCTGAACGGGTGGATTTGGCGGAGTTCCCAATTCCGGGGCCGACATCCGGATCACCATCCAAAATTCCGTAATCAAGGGAGCGATGGTTGGCGTCGGTCCACCCCCTCCAAACGCAGTGTTCTTCGGGCCAATCGAATAGGCTCGCCTCAAGTCGGAGGGTGAAGTGGTTGGAATATCCGAAACATTCAGATACGGCATCAAATAGTTGTTCACCAAATCGTCCACGCCTGAGTCTCCCGTATTGACAGCGTGGATATTCGACAAGTCCTCCTTCAATCCACCGCGAACCGTGTCTACGAGGAGGCCTTTCGACAGACCGCTGAAGTCGTGATACCGACGGAGCACATCATTGTGCGTAAAACTGCCGAGCAACGAATCCCCTGTATTGATTTCCTCGCTGATGGCGAACTCGCTGACGATGGTGCTCAGCCTTAGGTCGGTCGCGTCCATCAAACGGGGGCTCGCTGAAAGGCTTTCCATCTTCAAAAAGTATCGATGGGCCGCCATCTGGCTGAGCCTGAGGTTTTCATAGGTCGCCCCTCCACTGTCGTAGATGTCGTGAAGCACCTCCGGGACGTTATCCTCCAGCAAGTAGCTCGCCTTCACTCCATTGTCGCCAACCCAGTAGGCGTAGTGCCCTACGGTCGATTCTTCGGTCGCTGCCAAACCAACGATTTCATCAGAGGCCACAAGCTCTTTAGGCACATAAATATCGCACTCATCCTGCCCCGTCCCCGGATTTTCGGGCTTGGCGGACTCAGCCCCAACCAGTTTAACCAGTGGCTTGCCAGCCCCATAATCGCTCGCAAAAGGATCCGCGTCCTGTGTGCCACTATCAAGAGCATAGGTCGCGTCGAGCGGTCGCGTTACGAGCCATACAGGATTGTCATTCGAGTTGTCATTATTCCAAACCCCCGTCCAGAAAGGCTGATAAACCCCGTTCATCGCGGGATCGGTCGCATCATTGAAACTGTCATCGATATAGGCTCCCGTTCGGGCCCCATCCGCCGTCGCCGTGATTCGCTGGTCCGGACCGGTAAACTCCTGCAAGTCGCCAATCGCCATGTCTAAGGCCAAACGGGCATTAGCCCGTGCTAGGTGCATGCCTTGATCGTATCGACTGGATGCGGTTTCAATCTGGGTCAGCGAAACGAGAGACAGACTCAAAAGGAGGATGATGGCCGCCAGTGAGAAAACCAGAATGAGAGCGAAGCCTCTCTTCTCTTTAAGCTTGCGAACCCTACGCATGCTAGAGCCCCCCCTTTCCCCGCACCGCTATAAAGCGACGGTACAACTTTGAATTATCAGTAACGATCTCTTCCCACTGATCGTTCAAGCCGCTTTCTTCCATCGCCGACAATTCACTGGCACCCTTTTCATCTAGAATCCGTATGAAAATTTCAACCACGTCGGGATATCGGTTCTCGTAAGTCGTCCCAAGAAAGGTATTGGCCCGATGCCAAAGTCCGCTCGGGACCGTTGTTTCTAACCGACTGGAAGTATCAGCCGGAAATATCAGCCTCAACCCATCCGGGGCATCATCGAGGCTGGGATCCGTTGCCGGGTCTTCGTATACATAGAGACGGGCTCCGAAGTCCACAACATTGACTGCCAGGATGTTCGGCCGCTCCGGGGTGGTGACATCGCCATTGCTTGTGTAAATCGCCGACGTTAAATCAAAGCCGCTAGTGATGGAGTTATCAACGGTATCTTCGACCGTAACGACACTTCGATAGAGCATGTAGCGTGGAAGCCCAATCATGTCTTTAATGGTCGATCGAATGATCTGGTATCCTACGGCATTGAGTGAAGGCGAAGCGCAGATAAGCCGAACCCAGCAGCCTGCCCAGCCGTACTCATGGTTTGTCGCATCGAATCCATCACCTGAGGGTCGCTCGGCAGAGCCGGTCTCCCATTTTGCTCCTGCATTTGAGTTATCGTCCAATACGTCGATCGCAAACATCACATCTGAACCCTCCCGGAAAAAGGCCGACTCAAAGTCACGGGTAATGGTATCCAAAGCCGAACGAGCCTCCGTTTCGCGAGCTACGGAATTACCGACATTGTCCCAGGCAATGGCGAAGTCACGGCCTATCGAAACAAAAAAGTAGCCGATCACCGCGGTGATTCCCAGAGCAACCACCAGTTCGATCAGAGTAAAACCTTTCCGCGTCGAAGTCATTTTCTCAATACGGTGGGAAGCACCATCTGCCGAAGCCCTTCGGCGTTGTCTTCATTATTAACAAAAACCCCACCCGTTCCTTCCACATAGGCAGGTCAAATGATGTTGAAGAGAAAAACTCGATACGCGTCATCCGGATCATAAACATAATCCACCGGAACCGAAACGTTCACCTTGTAGTACTTTTCTTCATCACTCATTCCCACTCCGTCTTGTTCGAGCTCTTGGAAATCCTTTGAGGCATAGAAAATCACGTCGCTATCCAGAAAGCTGTTGTGGAAAACATTGTAGATTAAGTCCGTGCCCCCAGGTCCGGCTCCAATGTCGATCACCTCAGCGCCTCGCAACTCCAGCTCAAGCAAGGACTTGATTTCCACCGCATTCGGAGCCGCTAGCTCCGTGCTTGTATTCCGGTAGGACAAAGCCACCAAGCCAATTGCGGGCACTACCACGATCGCAAATACCGCCAACGCGAGTACTGTCTCTAAAAGTGTAAATGCGGATACAGTTCTTCTTTTCATCTTACATCGCATCGGTATCGTCCACCGCATAGCTTACCCCGTTTCTTCGGAGGATGATCGCGAGCGCGTTCTCGCTTTTTTCGAAACGCAAATCCGTTTCCGACACGCGCCGCGCGGTTCCCAAGACGATATGATTACTTTGGGAACCATCTCCCGCGCTACACACGCTGAAGTCAACTCCCTTCACCCGACCATCAGGACCGAATTGGAATCCTATCCAGTCCTGCTCCTCTCCTGTCGATGCGTCGAGGGCAATGGTCATGTCGACCGGATACTCGATCGTTCCAATCGCGTTTGGAGAAGCCACGACGTTACTGCAATTGTACTGGCTTCTGATGTCTGGATCCGCACCATCCGCCGGCCATGCCGCGTCGAACGAAAAACCATCGGTAGCGCCATCTACGATCTGCGGAACGAAAAACACACCCTCCGGCAAGTAGACGCCTGAATGAGCGGCCTTCCAGTTTCCAGAATTGTATTCCTCCTCCTCAATCACTCCAACATAGCGGAGAAACTTTTCCGTATCCGCTTTTTCGTAGTTCACGATCAGCATTGAATTGCTGCCTTGCGTGATCGCCTGCTGGCGGGCGAAACGCAGCATCCCGTGAATTTCATTTCGCGCCGCGCTGATCACTCCCGGCGGAAAGCTGGACTGGTAACCAACGATCCCCAGTGTCGCCAGAATCACCATGATCGAAAGCACCACCACGAGCTCAATCAGCGTAAACCCTTTCCTTTTGGATCTTCTCGTCATTTCAATGATACCAGAACTCCCCCGGTCTACTCAGCGCAGATATTGTCCTGGTTTCCCGCACCGCCATCATTGATTTGCCCGGCAGCGGTCACGTCCGTGTAAATTCCATTGGGACCCGCGGAGAACAGAACATAGCTGAAATTCTCCCAACTCGCATCGTCAGGATCATAGCGATACTGATAAGGAACTCCCCAGGGATCGAGAAGCTGATTATCGGCCAGAGCAGGCGTCCCGCCCACTAGAGGAAAATTAGTTGTCGCAAAGGTCAGGTTGGTCCGATCCAGCACGGAGTTGAAATTGCCCAGTTTACCGTTCGGAGCCAGCGTCCCCATGAGAGCATTGAACAAAATCACCTCCATCGAAGGCGACGCCCCACCGACAGTCACTTTCTTAGGATACTCGCCAAATCGCGACTTGTACGCCTCCAATCCTTGCTGGATCAAGATGATCTCCGACTGAGCCGCCTTACTGTCTGCAGCGGGCCGGATGCCTCCCAACGACATCACGAGCATCGTCATGATGATCGTTATCACCGCAATTACCCCGATGATCTCGAATACGCTGAATCCTCTTTTCAGCCTTTCTCGATATCCACTAGATCCCATTTACACCTCCTATCACCTCTACTAAGAGAATGCACCCCTCTATGAAAGGATGAGGTAAGAAGGCAGAATGATGAAAGAAAGGGCTTAAGAACGGTTTTCAGTCTAGATTTCCCAGCCTATACCCATTCATACTTCAAAAAACCTACCCTTCCGCCTGTAGCTGCTTCACCACTCCAACATCTTCCAAAGTGGTGGTATCACCATGGATCGCTACGCCCGCAGCAATGTCCTTAAGCAGACGGCGCATGATTTTGCCACTGCGTGTTTTGGGCAGGGCTTTGGCGAACCGGATTTCGTCAGGCTTGGCGAAAGGTCCAATTTCAGAGCCCACATGGGCTCTTAGTTCCGCCCTTAGCTTGTCGCTGCCCTCAAAACCGTCCTTTACGGTGACAAAACACACAATCGCGCTTCCCTTTATTTCATGAGGCCGGCCCACTGTCGCGGCTTCCGCAACCGACGAATGGCCGACAAGGGCGCTCTCAATCTCTGCGGTTCCCAGACGGTGTCCTGATACATTTAATACATCGTCAATGCGGCCGACGATCCAAAAATAGCCATCCTTGTCCTGGCGGCAGCCGTCTCCGCAAAAATAAACACCCTTGTACTCGCTCCAGTAAGTTTCCTTGTACCGTTTAATGTCACCGTACAAGGTGCGGAGCATACTGGGCCAGGGCTGGGTCAATACGAGTTTCCCGCTGGTACCTTTGCGAACTTCCTTGCCGGCGTCATTGAATACCTTTGGAACCACCCCGAAAAAAGGCAGACCCGCCGAACCGGGTTTAGAGTACACAGCTCCTGGAAGAGTCGTGATCATGATCCCCCCAGTTTCCGTCTGCCACCAGGTGTCCACGATCGGGCAACGACCTCCTCCAATTACTTTGTGATACCACTTCCAGGCCTCGGGGTTGATGGGTTCTCCTACCGATCCAAGCAATCGCAAGGATCCCAAATCATGCTTTTTGATATGATCGTCGCCCCACTTCATAAAAGCCCGGATCGCCGTCGGAGCAGTATAGAAGATCGTCACTTTATGGCGATCCACGATGGACCAAAATCGGTCCGGTCCGGGCTCGTTAGGAGCGCCTTCGTAAATAACATTGGTCCCGCCATTACTTAGAATCCCGTAGACGACATAGCTGTGCCCTGTAATCCACCCAATGTCTGCGGTGCACCAATACGTATCGCTCTCCCTGAGATCAAAGACATACTTTGAAGTCATGGTCGTCCCAAGTAAATACCCGCCACTCGTATGCAGCACTCCTTTGGGCTTGCCTGTGCTTCCGCTAGTATAAAGAACGAAGAGCGGTGTTTCACTATCGAAGGCCTTAGCCTTGTGCACATGCGAGGCTGATTCGACCAGGTCATGCCACCAAAAGTCACGTCCCTTCTTCATGTGAACCCGATTAGCGGCCCGCTTTAACGTAATAACGCTTTCCACCGACGGGCAGCCTTTTAGAGCCTGGTTCACGTTCGCCTTAAGGTCGATGATCTTGCCGCGACGCCAGCCTCCATCTGCAGTAATGACCAGTTTTGCTGAACAGTCATTCACTCGATCCTTGATCGATTCAGAACTAAATCCGCCAAATATGACTGTATGAACCGCCCCTATACGGGCGCAGGACAGCATAGCCACTACGGCTTCGGCGACCATTGGCATATAAATTGCCACTCGATCACCCTTCCTGATACCCAATGACTCCAAGGCATTGGAAAACTTGCAAATCTCAGTGTGCAACTGCCTGTAGGTGAGAGTCTTCTGATCGCCTGGCTCGCCTTCGAAAATGAGCGCTGCCTTATTCTCCCGAGGCGTTCCCAAGTGCCGGTCGACGCAATTCTCGCAAACATTTAACTTGCCACCTGCAAACCATTTGGCATGAGGTTCTTTCCACTTGAGGGTTTGCTTCCAAGGCTTCCGCCAAAGGAGCAAATCTTTTGCTTGAGTATTCCAGAACTTTTCTGGATTCTTCACGGACTCCGAGTAAAGCCTCTTGTATTCGGCCAGACTTTGGATGGCAGCTTGTTTCCTGAATTCTTGAGACGGCGGGAACTTTTCGTCTTCTTGAGCTACTGAAGTAATCTTGTTTGCCACTAATTTTCCTTGATTTAGAAATGAGTTAAGGGGTGAAAAAGTCGAATACCAGCAACTTAGCCCGTTAGGGTCAAGCCTCGGATCCACTAGCAATCTCTCGATTAGGATATGTGAATACACAGAGCTTTTTCACGGCAGTTTCTTGCTGCCCATGTATCCGTATTTCATTACAATAGCTCCTCTAAACTCAAAAACCGCTCCCCTAACGCGAAGCGTATGGCCGACGAAAACGAAAACAAAAACGAACAGACCGTACAGGTTGAAGGTGTCCTCGAAGTCACGAAAAAGAAGACCGGACAACTTCTCGATCTAAGTAAAAACGGGCGTCAGCGCCCGACCGATCCCTTTATCCCCAAGGAATTGATTCGACGCTTCAAGCTGAGAACCGGTAACTATATCGTTGCCCAGGCGACCGCCGATCCCCGATTTCAAAATCCAAAGGTTAGATACATCGACACCGTCGACGGGCTTACAGTAGACGAGCGGCGCAAGAAACTGGATTTCATGCAGCTGACAACCATCACTCCGGAAGAGCAAATAAAGCTGGAGACGACCAAGGAGCGCATGACCACACGGGCCATGGACCTGTTCTGCCCCCTAGGGAAAGGGACCCGTGGGATTATCGTAGCCCCGCCAAGGACCGGAAAGACGACGCTGCTCACCCACATCGCTCAAGGGATCAAAGCGAACCATCCCGATATTCAAATATTGATTCTTCTCATCGACGAACGTCCCGAAGAAGTTACCGACTTCCGCCGCAATATCGACGGAGAAGTTTGGGCCTCATCCAATGACGAAGACCTTCAGAGTCACCTGAGAGTTGCTGACCTTTGCATCGAAAGGGCTAAGCGCCAGGTCGAAGTCGGTAAGGACGTTGTCATACTAATGGACTCGATTACACGTCTGGCACGGGCTCACAACTCTGCTAAAAAATCGGGGCGGACCATGTCTGGCGGTCTGGATATCCGAGCTTTGGAGAAACCTCGTCAAATATTCGCGGCCGCCCGGAACACCGAGGAGGAAGGAAGCCTGACCATTGTTGCTTCTGCCCTCATCGAAACCGGCAGCCGTATGGACGACATGATTTTCCAGGAATTCAAAGGCACGGGCAACATGGAGATGGTACTCGATCGCAAGGTAGCCGAAATGCGCCTGTACCCAGCCATGAACATCGCTTCATCGGGAACGAGACGCGAGGAACTGCTCATTCCGGAAGACGTACTCGATGGTATTCACTTTTTTCGACGCGCCTTGGTGCAGCAGAAGACCGAAGACGCCACGGAAACGATGCTCACGCGCTTGTCAAAAACCGACAGCAATCAGGACCTGCTCGACTTGATTAGCCGGTAATTTTTACTCTTTGTCTCTCTTTACAACAGTTTCCGTCACCGTTTGGGCCATGCCAAGACGAGATATGGGCGATTATCTCGAATAATGCCCACTTATCGCTTGAACTAGCTTAAACTGCTGGCAGAAAAGACTGTTTCTCTTCCCGAGGCTATCGGGGAGCTCCTCTTCATTCTGAGTCTTTTATGGAAAGTTTCTCACAACAGTGTCTCGACATGGCTCGCTCCATGCTCAGCCACAATTTGGATTCCATCAATCAAGATGGCACGATTACACCTGTGGAAGGTGAAGAACCTCGCCTCGACGAGCCCGGACATGCGGCGCTTGCGATTGGGGAGTTTTACCGGGCTACTGGCGAACCGGAACTAGACGGCAAGGATCTCATTGACCTAGCGGCTCGGTGCATCACCCAGCAGGTTTTTCGCGACCCCCCACAGGAAAACGGATTGGCCTACGCCGCCCTCGCCCTTCTTTCGTTTGGACCTTCCAAGGAACGGAATCCCGTATGGGAACGCCTGGTCGATGAAACGCGCGAGCGATTGGACAAACTGCTTCTGAACCGAAGCGACTACGACAATCACTGGCAGACCTTCAATATCGCGAAGGCCGTATGCCGCTTCAGTCTTGGACTTTCGAAGAAGGACGAAACGGGTCGCCTCATCGAGCGTTTCCTGGATCGCATCGACCAAACAAGCTCGAATGGCTATTTTGATGACGTTGATGACGGTATTGGCGGATCCTACTCCCTCTACGGAGTGATGTCTTTCGTATTCATTCGCCAGTCGCTTCAGCTTCATTCCAATCCTGGCTTGAGGGAACGCAAGTTGCCTAGCCTCCGCACATACGCGCAGAAATACATAAAGATTCTTCCCGACCTCGTTAGAGAGGACGGACTGGGCTGGGCTTTCTCGAAAAGCTCCGGCGCCTACGGGCAGATGCACTTGATCTCGCTCCTGCTGCAGGGCTTTCGCGATGGTTGGGTTCCAGAGGATCGCCAGCAAAAGTACTTCGACCTGTTGCGTCGCCTGTTTTACTTTTTCTACGTCACTTTCCTCGATCAAGAACATGGATACCTAATCATCCGCGATCAGGAACGCACCGCTTTCGCCGGTCATACCACGCGCCTCTCTAACTTTGACGGGGCCCGGTACCTGAGCCAATGGGCTAGACTTTCAAAGGATATCAAAGCGCCAACGGGAGCCCCCGCTGACCCATTCAAGTCTGGGTGTCGCTTCGTTATTTTCGACAAGTCTAATAAGAAAGAACAAGGACTCCTGCTTTACAGGAACGTCGATTCAGGGCTGCAGATTCAAATGCCGCTGGTCTCCTGCGGAGCGAAACCTACTGCAGACTGCCTCCCCTTCCCTCATTCACCCGGGGTATTCGATTGGCCAAACAATACCTATTTGCCCATTTTGATTCCGGAGCTCACCTTCCGAGGAGAACAGTACATTCCCGCATTTTACGGCAAACGCTGCACTACAGGACTCGGCTTTAAGCGCTCATTCTACTTTCGATACGAGCAACCCGACCTAATCAGCGCCAACGAGAAAATTGCCAACGATATCGGCTCGTGCAAGGTGAGCTGGACCTTCGCCGGTAACAAAATCACGAGCGAGTTCATCTACACCGTAAAGAATCAGATCACTATGGACCGATTCCGGTACATGCTAGCGATCGGCTCGCCCCATTCAAAGCACCGGGTAGATTCCTCCCCCATGCTTGGCCAGGAAGGACTCCGCTGCCAAGTTCTCAAGGATGACTTTCAAGGTACCTGGAAGGAAACGGAAGCGGTCACTAACGATCCTACTTACCGAGCCAACTACGGCAACCTGCACTACTTGCAAACCTTAGAGCGAGACCATCCGCTCATAATGCGACCCGGTCAAACCTACCGACTCTCAGTGTCGTTCGATCCGGACATCATTGCGGTAGGCGAAACGGTATAAGCGGCCCCTCGAAACCGCTCACTAATTAGCAGCTCGAATCGTCGCCAACCTCACATGCTGGCAAAACGAATCATTCCATGTCTAGACGTCCATGCAGGGCGAGTCGTCAAAGGAGTAAAGTTCAAGGAACTCCGCGACGCGGGTGATCCCGTCGCTTGCGCTAAAGCATACGATGAGCAAGGCGCCGATGAACTCGTGTTTCTGGATATCACTGCATCTAGTGACGAACGCGAGATCATGCACCACGTCGTTGAGCAGACGGCATCCGAGTGCTTTATGCCGCTCACGGTTGGCGGTGGCTTGCGCAATCTCGACAATATCACCCAAATGCTTCATTCGGGGGCAGACAAGGTAAGCCTGAATACCGCCGCGATCAACGATCCAAACCTTATTCTGGAAGCCGCCCGCAAATTTGGCAACCAGTGCATCGTCTTGGCCATCGACGCAAAACGCGATGGTGACAGATGGCGCGTATTCACTCACGGTGGACGCAACCCGACACCGCTCGACGCCATTGAATGGGCTAAGAGAGCCGTCTCTTTGGGCGCGGGAGAAATCCTGCTCACCAGCATGGATGCGGATGGAACCCTCGCGGGCTACGATATTGAACTAACGCGCAGCATTTCCGAAGCGGTCGAGGTTCCGGTCATTGCTTCAGGAGGTGCCGGAAACTTGGATCACTTAGTAGATGTACTCGAGAAAGGCAAAGCCGACGCCGTTCTAGCTGCCAGCATATTCCATTTTGGCACCTACACGATTAGCCAAGCGAAACGGCGCTTGGAAGCCGCTCACGTTCCTGTGCGGCTTTAGCTTCGACCTTTTAGTTTGCAGGTCTCGGCCCTCTCGATCCCCGAGGCCCATTTTCTCCTCTGGGCCCCCTCGGACCTCCGGGTCCCCTGGTTCCTCCTCTAGGAGCAACGGCCCGCCGCGCGAAACTCTCATCTGGCTTCCCTTTATACATCCGCGGAACATAAGGGAATTGCTCCGTTATGTAGTAATGGTAGATCCCTTCTGGATATTCAGGCGTAGTTCCAAAACGCCCATTCAATACGTCTAAATCACCGTAGCCCTCGACATATTCCCAATCCGCAGTGAAACGTCCGTCATATTCACCACCAGGACTATCGGAGCCAGAGGGACGTGGCCCCTCTTTAATCTTCCAGCTGGATTTCATCTCCTTGATCCCACTCGCCGGATCATTCGCTTGCACGTATCCAAAATTCGCGTATATTGGGAATCTATCCGCCGCATAGCCAATCATCGTCATTTCGTCGGGCCTATCATGCGAGTGGAGCACTCCGTGAGGAACGCCGTGATAGTGGTAGGCCCCGGTAGGCTGAACATGAGCATTGCTGAGATCGATCCCCAAATTGACATGACCCGTTAGCGCCTCGTAGCGCCAACCGGAACGAGGATCCCTATTCCAGTACTCAGCGGTTCCCGGATCGATCGGGATTCCATTCAAGGCCACGCCAAAAGGATGCCTTTGCAATGAGGTCGGCTCTTCAGCAATTTCCGGCTTTGCGGGAACCTTCCACTTATGTTGCTGGGGAAGAATGGCATGCGGATTGCCGCGTCCTGGAAAACTTCCGGTCTCGTGATTTGGAACGCCATTGCTTTCAATATGCCGAAAACTGCCCTCGATAAAGATCCTCACCTCCGGTTCAGGTAGATCGACTTTCTCCATCTGCTCAGGCCTTTCACCCTGACCTCTAGGTCCTTCGCCTAGACCTCCCCGTGCACGCTCCTGGCCGAAGGTTGATAGGCTTCCCCATATTGCGACTCCCACGGCGAAGGTTCTTTTCAATCCTGTTTGCCCGATTCGTTTTCCCATGACATAACCAACTAACCAGCCAGCCTCTCGGTTACATAGAAACCGCAAACACCTCCCTAGCGACTCGTGACAGATAGATTTTCGGCATCCACGCTTGGCAATCGGGAACAGGTCGCTTTACTCCATTCCTATGATCAAATTTCTTCATACCCGTATCCGCGTAAGCGATCTTGAAAAATCAATCGACTGGTACTGCAAAAACTGTGGTTTCACCGTTTTAAAGCGTAACGACAAAAGCCCTTCGGGCAATCAGATCGTGCATTTGGAACTCCCTGGCAATGCCCACACCCTCGAGCTTACCTATTCACCTGACTTTAAGGTCGAATTTCCTGAAGACCTGATGCACACCTGCCTGGGCGTCGACGACATCGTGGAGTATTGCCAAATGCTAGAAGACAATGGTGAAGACGTTTGGCCAGGTGACTGGAAAACTAAGTTCACTTCCGGCGGTCTCAAAATGGCGTTCATAACCGACCCTGACGGATACGAAATCGAAATCCTGGAAAACTAACCCGGCAGCAGCTCCCTTCCCGCAGGGCCAGCGTTTGCGCTGTGCCCACTCACGCACTATTAGCTAATCGAGCATGCGTACCAGGCTGCCCTCCACAAAGTCGGCTGCTACCTTCTCTAGCTTCACTTCGGCACAGCGATTCGCCAGGTCCGCCCCGTTCGCACTGTCACGCGGAACGACCACTCGGATGTAGTTGTCGGTATAGGACGGCCACGAGTCAGGACGTGGATTCTCAAACAGAACTCTCATCGTTTGGCCTAGATGGGCTTCGTAAAAGTCATATCGCTTATTCGCCGATAATCGTCTGAGTCGAGCGCTGCGCCTTTGTCGTTCCACGATTGGCACCTGATCCTTACGTCTAGCAGCTAAAGTTCCCTCCCTTTCGGAAAATGAAAAAACATGGCAATAGTCGAAAGGGTTTTCCAAAAAAACGCGGCAGGTTTCCTCAAACGCTTCCTCCGTCTCCCCCGGAAAGCCAACCATGATATCTGTCCCAATATAAAGTCCGGGCACGCTCTCATGCGCGAGCGACAGAAAATCCAGGTATTCGCCTATTGTATACCTTCGTTTCATTTCTCGCAAAACCTTGTCGCTCCCGGCCTGTAAGGGAATGTGGAGAAACGGAAGCAATGCGTGATCCACTGAATTCATCCGATCGAACAGTTCTATTGGAATCGTCGTCGGCTCAATGCTGCTAATACGAATCCGGTCGATACCTCTAATCCCGTCCAAGGCATCCAATACCGCCAGCAAGTTTCCATCCTCAGACCGATAGGTCCCAATATTGACTCCGGTAATAACAATCTCGCGAACCCCTTGGCTCGCCTTGGCCTTGGCTTCTTCAACCAAATTTCCGAGATCCCTTGAACGCGAGGCCCCCCGAGCGAAGGGGATGATACAAAAACTGCAAACAAAGCTGCATCCATCCTGGATTTTCAAATTAGCCCTTTGATTGAAGGGCGCGTCCCCAAAAAAGCTGATCGAAAAGTCATCCTGACTGATCTTGTCCCTTATGATGACTGGCCTCTCATTTTTCCCTTGGCCGATAAAGTCCACCACACTCATTTTGTCCTGGTTGCCTATTATGAGATCCACTCCTCCAATTTCAGCAATTTCCTTGGATCCCATTTGCGAATAGCAACCGACAACTGCCGTATAGGCCTCCGGATTTTTCCGCACAAACTGCCGAATGCTCTGCCGGCATTTTGAATCAGCCAGATTAGTCACGGTACACGTATTGATAATGCCCAAATCCGCGGCCTCGCCAAACGGGACAATCTCGTAGCCCTCGTCTTTCAGCCGCTGCTCTATCAGCATCGTTTCTGATTGGTTTAAACGACACCCCAGCGTGTGCAACGAAGCCCTCTTTGTAGCTCTAGATACCATTTTACGGAGCTGAAAACCCAAAAGCGCCAAAACCAGATTGTCATCAAAATTCCGTCCTTCGCCCACCAGCTACCCTATAAAGCCAAAAAACTTTAGAAGGTTCTAAAGTTTTTTGGCCTTATGGAAACCCTTGGGTTCGGATTCTTTGACGAGTTTCCTTGTTTTTGAACTCGCTCCTCTGGATTTCCCAGATTTGACTTCCGCTCGATCAAAATGGAGTTCCTTGAGGAAATACGAAGCGGCAATCGATTGGCCAAATGGAATATCAGTCCCATTGATTTTGGGCTCTTCATTTGCTTCGTTTTTATGGGATCCTTTCTTTTGTCAGGACTCTTTGTCAGTGGCTACGCGTACCTTAGTGGCGGAGAACCAGACCTCGAGTCACTACCCATAGTCATCGCCTCTGGATTCGGACTTCAATTGAGCAGCGTGCTGGCCTGGCTCTTGTTTAAGTTTTTCGTAACTTATGAAAGTGAGGATCGACCGGATAGCTTCAAAAAATCGGTTACAATCGGAGTTGTGGGATTCATCTGCATTTACCTCGCTCTCATTCCAACCATGCTTGTCTGGAAGGCGCTTCTTGACGCACTTCAGTTCGAATATGAGTACCAGTTGCCCGTCCTGCTCGTCCAAGGCGGTGGATCTCCTCTCGAGATGAGTCTGATGGCCCTCCTAATCGTCGTAGTGGCACCGATTTGCGAAGAGATCGTTTATCGGGGATTCCTCTTTCGCTATCTAAACCGCCGTGTATCCCTAGGTTTGGCAATCGCAATTTCATCCGGCATCTTCGCCCTGATGCACTTGAATCTCTACAGTTTCCTCCCCCTTTTCATTCTCGGAGGGGGACTCTGTCTCGTTTACAGACTTTCTGGGAGCATTGTATCCAGTATTACAATCCACGTTTTGTTCAATTTCGTAAATCTACTCATGATTTACTTCGTTGAACCTATTCAGCTATGAATCCATTCGCCCAATCCCGCGAAGACCGCGTGGGCTCTTTAGGCGAGACGGTGTTGATCAAAAGAATCAGCGAATGGCTGGGGTCAGCCAGTCCGGACGCTCCCGCTGGCATAGGTGATGATTGCTCCGCTGTCCCTCTCCCTTCAGACAAATCTTATCTACTGACCACCACCGACCCGGTCATCTATCAGCGCCATTTCGACGACCAATTGAAACCTGAACAGGTCGCAACCAAACTCCTCAATCGGAACATAAGCGATATCGCTTCTATGGGGGGAACTCCCCGACATGCCACACTGTCGCTCGCCCTTCCAAATCACTTATCCATTGATTGGTTACAGCGCTTTTACACCGGCCTCTCCCAGGAGGCGTGCCAGCGGCAAATTCAGGTCAACGGTGGCGATGTATCCCCTACAGAAGAATTTCTCGGCGCTTTTATGACTTTAGTTGGCTACGGAAACGAACGAATTCTGAAGCGAAAAGGCGCATCCCTTGAGGCACTCGTTTTTGTGACCGGCTCGCTCGGGGGCAGCAGGCTCGAAAAGCACTTCAATTTCGAACCAAGACTTTCCGAAGGACAATGGCTCGCAACCCAAAAGGGCGTCTCTTCCTGCATGGACCTTAGTGACGGACTCGGGAAAGACTGCGCAGCCATTCTACTCGATCACTGTGGCGCCACAATTGACGCTAGCCGAATCCCTATCAGCGAGGATGCTCGCACATTATCCCAATCAAGCGGTCGATCCCCCCTTGATCATGCGATCAACGACGGCGAAGACTATGAACTCCTTTTCACTTTGGAAGCAGACCAAGACTACGATAGGTTTATCAGCGACTGGAAATCTCAATTCGAGACGAGTGTCACTCAAATCGGCCATATCACAAAAAGAGTAGCCAATCATCCCAGCGTAGTCTTTTCCAACTTGGGCGGTAAGATAGACCCTACAGGATATGACCCTTTTAAAACGTCTTAAATCAGGTATCGAAACCTCCAGTGCCGCTGATACCATTGAGCTGGCCAAAGAACTCGAGTCTACTTTGCCGGAAGAATCCGTACTGACCCTTGAAGGAGATTTAGGGACGGGCAAAACAACCTTCATAAAGGGAATCGCCCTCGGCATGGGCATCCGAGATGTCATTACGAGTCCTACATTCAACATATTTAATACATACCGTGGCCCTAAGACTCTCCTTCACATGGACGCCTATCGACTGGAAGGGAGTTCCAAAATAATCGATGAACTGATGCTGGAAGACTTTATGACGCCACCCTACTGCCTCGCCATTGAATGGCCGGGGAACTTAGGACAAATACCCTGGACCGTTACGCTTTCGCTTCACCTTTCAATCCTGCCCAACAGCAACCATTGGATACGCACCGTATCCTAGCGCATTTTTCAGTGGGACCGTCGCTCGTCTGTGTAGAATTGGGTGAGAAAAATTTCGCTACCAGCAAATCCTGTCAGAGCTTTTGCTCAGACTCTGTCGCATCGTGGGTCGGGCTCGACTGCCCGGCGAGCCGGCACTTGGGTCCTGCTTGCCTGATCATCCCCAATCCTCAACTCGACCTCCACGGCTCGCCGAGCCGTCGAGCTCCACCTTTGCGACCTTACATAGGGTAAATGCTCTAGCCCAGACAACGGACCTAACAGTCACCTATAGGCTACTTTCAAATCCCCAAAGAAACTGGAGGCCTAAGCTTCGGTTTTCGCTTTCTCAGCCTCGAGATCTTCTTCGTCTTCCTCTGATGAACTCACCGCAGGTTCTTCTGGCACCGCAGGAGACTTGTCAGAAGGAACGGGGTCTTCGACGGTTTCAGCAACCGGCTCAATCGCTTCCGTCTTCGGTGATTCTGCAGTTGTCTCAGGTGTTGCAGTTGGCTCTGCCGCTTCGGGCTCAGGCCCTTGATTTTCGACCGCTTCTTTGATTTCGACTACTGCTTCCGCCTAATTTGAAACAGATTGAGAGCCTTCTTCGGCCTGCGTCACATCCTCCGTTTCGACCACGACAACCTTTACGGCTTCCACGCTGGAAACTACTTCATCCTCTGCTACGGCTACTTCTGGAGTCAATTCGGCCGATGGAGCCGAATCTTGTTTAGAAGCCTCAGCTTCCGGTTTTTCAGAATCCGCTTTCTCATCCGGGACTGGATCGGAGGGAATCGCATTTTTAGATGTATCCGATTTCTTGGGGCTAGTCGCCTTAGGTTCGTTGTCCATCACTGCTTGCGCGAACAGTGAATCATCGCTAAAATGGCTCACGTATCCATCGGCAATTAGCCAGTGCAGGTCCTGAGAAAGCCTCTTTTCATCATGGGCAACATCAGGATACTCTTGTTTAAGCCACGCTTCATATTGCGCGGGCAATTCCTTCGCCTTAATATTCTGATGTTCCTCGATAAAGCGTATCAGCCGATCGAGCGAATCAGACATCACTTGCCCTTTTTTGCGGAAATTTCGTCGTGTTGCGCAAATAAGGGTAACGCCTTTGGAGCCCTTCTTGTAAATACTGAATTTCTCACGGCGCAGGCGACCTCGAATAGCATTGGCGGTTTCGAGTGGAAATCTCTGCTGACGTGCCAGCTCCCCTGCCACGGCCCGGCTGGCTTCTGTATTCGAATACTTGTCAAGGACCACTCCTGATACGCGAGCATAGTTGACCGCCTTCACGATCTGCTCTTTTTGATTCGTTCTCAAATAGCCAATAGCGTCGTTGAGAGAATCGAAGGTTTGCGGCTCTATCCCTTCCGCTGCCTTGCTGGTATAGCGGGTGCTCTTCTTCATCAACTCCAGCCACTCGTTGACCGCCCCCTCTTCACGAACTTGCTCAATCGATGCCTTGAATTTCTCGAACGGTGTATTGCTGAGTTGCGTCTTGTGGTGCAAATTCAGAAACTCCTCATACCGGTGATAGTTCGGCGGACCTATCAGCTTTTTCGTAATGCCACAGCGATTCACAAACGGAAAGTTCCCTGTCGGCGGTTCGACTTCCACTTCTTCCGTATCGAAAAGTTCATCCGCGTAATTAGCGACCGCATGCTGAATGGCTTCTTCTTCCGTTTCGAAGGGCATCCCATCAGGCACCGAAACATACACTCGGTCTGGCTTCTCGCCTTTAGCTGCTTTCCGCGTCACACTCGCGACATATCGGTCCGACTTCTCTAGGAAAATCTTAGCCACATGAAAAAGCTCATAGGTGATATGGTTCGTCCTCAACGCCTTGATAATGGTAGAGAAGCCCGCATCATCCGGATAGAAATCCACCGCGAACACCGCACTTTCATAAGGTCGGAAATCTTGAAAGCGACCGCCTCGTGGGTGGTCCTCTCCTCCGGCACGATTACTTCGACTTTGGAATCGTCGATCTCCAGACTGATGCTGCCCTCCCTCTCCTCGCGGAGCCCTGTCCGCGAACGAACGTTTCGGAGGCCTCCGGTCCTTTCCAGGGCCACCACCGCCGGCGCCGCGGCGATCCGGTCGTCTTCCCTGGCCTCCACCACGACCGAAGCTTCTCCGGTCGTCGCCCTTGGGCTTCTTTCCGGCATCCGTCCATTGGGTGCCAAAGCTAAAGCTCTGAAGAGCGGATAGATCGAGGGATTGGGATTCCGGCTCTTCAGTCGGCTCCGTGGGTTCCGTAGGTTCCTGGGAACTGGGTTCGGTCATTGGATTTTTTTAAAAGGGAGCCGAGAAGGGTCCCCGAAGTTGATAGTTTGTCTAAGTCAAATTGCGTAATGATACGTAATCGGGACCGTTTTATTTGGAAAACACCTGAGAATCAACCCAATTGACGCAATAAATCAATTTGTTTGTTTTGACGCTTTACATCAACGCCCATCTATCGTTTTTTTCCGCCTTCCTCAATCGCTCAGGTGGTGGAATTGGTAGACACGCACGCTTGAGGGGCGTGTGCCGAAAGGTGTAAGGGTTCGAGTCCCTTCCTGAGCACCAGGCTTCGCGAGGCGCAAGCCGAGACGAAGCCTGTCGCGGCGTAGTAAAACGGAGCCGGACTTTATCCCCAACCCGTAAGCTACTCCCGGGCAAGCCAATCGAAACAAGCCACTTCATGTGGCTTTTTTTGGGCTAGGACGGGACGAGCGCACCGTTTGACGAAGCGACTAAAGGAGGGCAGATGGGGAAACGCGAAGCGTTGGTCCGAAGGACTTTGAGCGTACTAGCTCAAATCCAATCCCCTTCAATTAGGACATTCGCATTGTCGGCCTGAATTTCCAAACGCCTGTTCATGATCGGCACGTTCAAAGGTTCACGATCGGCCTATCGTTGGACCAAATAGGATAAGACCGAAATACCAAAATCAATGATAGTGGCGCCACTAATTTGGAAAGCGGCAAACCATGAATGTTATCTTATTAACTGTATTTCTCGGGCTGATACTAGTCGGACTAGCGCTGGTGCTGTTCTTCTACATCAGTGCGACTTCAGGAAGAAGCAGTCCCGAGCAAGACAGTTTAATGCCACTTGATGACGATGAAGTTCGCACTCCAAAGAAATGCCAGGTCTGCCTGAAAAAACTAGAAACAGGTCTTCAAGTAAAATTCCGCCAGTTCATGCTCGCGTCCATCATATGGGGATTGGTCGCCATGTGTGTCGGTGTACTCATAGCCTTGCAGCTGAACTACAAGTTCCTCAATTTTAACATGGAGTGGCTTACCTTTGGCAGATTACGCCCCCTCCACACAAACGCTGCGACATTCGTCCCAAATTGCGGGTCAGACACCAACTGGTCGGGGTCTTTAGAGATCCGCCCTGCTTCGATCCATTAAAGAATTGGGGATTATTAGACAGTCTCTAAGCCATACTTTGTTACATGGCGAAATGGTCATGCCCCACCTAATAACGATAGTTCGAAATCCAACAAAGAAGAACTAATGCTTACTTCGATTAGAAATTCTTCGAAAACCCATTTTGCATATTACAAGGCCTTGGTCATTTATAGCCAGATTTGAGTGATGGTTTTACTCGCAATAACAATTCCTTCACCTATCAACGGAAATACCATTACTCTCATTACTCTTACCCATCCTCATCAGCACACGTCATGGATTGTATAAACCATCCCTTTTGGAAGAACGGACGCCTCCTAGCGCTGGTCATTCTCTTCCTTTCTCCCTTTTTCGTTTCCTGCTCCCAACCGATCGAGACCCCTTCCGCCTACGCAGGCAAGAAGGCCCTATTTCTATTAGGTGAACACGAATACGGCACACCTGAAACCTTGCCTGCAATCGCAAAGTCCCAACTCGAGCCGCTTGGCATCGCAAGCGTCATCATCAAGGCCAAGTCCGACAATCGCGAATCGGACCTTTGCCATACTTTCGAAGGGCTTGAATTGCTAGAGTCCGCCGATATTCTCGTTCTCAGTACTCGACGCCGATTTCCCACAACGAGCGAACTCGCGAATATACGGAAATTCATCGAATCGGGAAAACCCGTCATCGCCGTTCGAACGGCGAGCCATGCCTTTGGGGCACGTGAAAAAGGAACGGGATACCAGCCCCTGGCTGGCCACGATTCCTGGAACACCTTCGACATCGACGTCCTAGGCGCCCATTACACCGGTCACTATCGGGACATCGAAGGGCTTCCGCCCTTGGCAGTCGAAGCCTGGATTGAAGCATCCGCATCCGATCACCCTATCGTACAAAACCTTTCTTTCAACGCCCCTATACTTATTGGCCACAAGCTCTATCAGTACGAAGACCTCGATCCGGGGATCGATGTGATCATGAGTGCCAGACACACCAAGGAAGAGCCGCCACACCCCATCGCATGGACCAACGAACAAGACGGAAAGCGCGTTTTCTACATGTCTCCCGGCGGTGTTGAAGAAATGGCTACACCCGAGATACAGTCCCTTCTCAAAGCCGCCGTTTTATGGGGCTTGGATGGCGGGACGAAGTAAAGATCTCGGGGCAAGGCCCGAGGCATTTCTAAAGGTAGGGACGATCGGCTCGATCCTCCTGAATTCGAATACGGAGGACCGAGCCGGTCCTCCCTACCAAAGACGGCAACGAAGCCACCGACAGGTCGGGGTCTGCGACAAGCTTAAAGGTATTTGCCCGGAGGGAATAAAGAGTCATACATCAATTGAAAAGCCACCTTAAGGTAGCGGGCGACCTCACTCCTTCGCTGAAGCTACAGCGGCGCAAGCCGGGCGCCCACCCGATTGATACGACTATGGGTGCTCGGAGATCCCCCGCTACCCAGGTTGAACCTTACGTAACTCTAATCCGTAGGAGCGGTTTTACACCGCGATCCACAGCCTCATATTATCTCGGTGTAAAACCGCTCCTACGGAAGGCGAACCGGGACTTGGCACGAGGTAGGGCTGACTACCCCTAGTCAGCCGTTAGTCTATCAAATGCCGACGAATCGCGGCTGTTTAGGGATAAACCGCCCTACCAGAATTCGCCACGATAGGTCGCCAATATCCCCACCACCCACGTCCCCCGAACCACGCCCCTACCTAAACCCTTTTCTCTCGACCCCGATTTGAATAGACCTAACCATGACCATCGTGTACCCACGAAGATTTACCCTAAAATCGATTCTCGTCGGCATCGCGTTGGCAATCGGTTTTTCCCTTTCCCATGCCCAAGAGAACAACCGCACACTCCCTAAAGTAGCGGCCAATGGCGGACTCCCTGCAGCGGAATCACTCGCGAATCTAGCGCCTGGCGAGGGCCTCACAATCGACCAGATCGCTTCGGAGCCGCTCGTTGAGCAGCCATCGTTTTTACGCTTCGACGAAAGGGGTCGCCTCTGGATGGTGCAATACCGGCAGTACCCGACTCCCGCCGGACTGGAGATAAAGAGCCGCGACACCTTTTGGCGCAACACTTACGATCAAGTTCCCGCTCCTCCGGGCCACCCCAACCACGTTCCTGGGGCAGACCTCATTACGATTCATGAAGACTCCGATGGAGACGGCACGTTCGACCAGGTAAAGACCTTCGTAGACGGTCTTAGCCTCGTTACTAGCGTAGCGTGGGATCGTGAGGGTGTCTGGGTGCTACAGCCTCCCTACCTCCTTTTCTATCACGACGAAAACCAAGACGATATCGTCGAGGGGCCGCCAGAAGTCCACTTGCGTGGATTTGGAATCGAGGATTCACACTCCATCGCTAGCAGTCTCAATTGGGGTCCGGACGGATGGCTTTATGGTTCGCAAGGGTCCACCGTTACCGCCGCGATTGAAGTAACCGGAAGAGACGACCCGCCCATCAAAAGTGTCGGACAGCTTATCTGGAGGTACCACCCGGAAAAACGCATCTACGAAATCTTTGCTGAAGGCGGATCTAACATGTGGAGCTGCCAGTTTGACTCTCTAGGCCGCCTTTACGCCGGGACAAACGAGGGTGGAAAATTGGGCTATCACTTTATGCAGGGCTCCTACAATCGGAAGAACTTCGGCAAGCACGGCGAGCTTTCCAATCCCCATGCCTACGACTATTTCAACGGTATTGAAGAATCCACGTCACAACGGGTAACCACGAACCTGTTGGTATACGACGAAACTTCCTTTCCCGAAAGGTACCATGGCTCGATGATTACCACGAATCCTTTGGCCGGACGCGTATTCGCATCGGAGCTGGTCCCGCAAGGCCCCACCTTTCATGCCAAGTCCATCGATCTCATTATCGATTCCGATGATCGCTGGTTTCGTCCCGTTTACGCGGATACGGGACCCGATGGAGCGCTCTATATCGCGGACTGGTACGACTCCCAAATCAACCACATGGAAAACCACGAGGGCCGCATTAGCCCCAAGGATGGGCGTGTCTACCGGGTTCGATCCGAGGGCTCCTACCAATTCCCAAAACTAGACTTGAGAGATGCCTCGACTCAAGAACTCGCTATCCTTCTGAGGGATGAACGACGCTGGTATCGAGACACCGCGAGACGCCTGATCAATCAGCGTCAGGACAAGTCCATTCTCCCCACCTTGCAAAACTGGCTAAGGAACGAAACCGGGCAGACCGCTCTCGAAGCGCTTTGGGCGATCAACCTCCTGCGAGGGTTCGAATCTAAGGAACGGCAGATCGCACTGTCCCATACCAATCCCCATGTAAGGAAATGGGCAATACGCCTCATCGCCGACGACTACGAAGCGACAGACAAGGAATATCTCCTACTCGCGAACGCGGCAGCCTCAGATCCAAACATCGAGGTACGACAGCAACTCGCTTCCTCGGCCAAGCGCCTCCAAACATCCGGCGGACTTGAGATTGTCAAGGAACTGCTTAAGCGGGATGAGGACGCACAAGACCGCTACATTCCTTCTTTCGTCTGGTGGGCTATGGAGTCCTTTGCCTCCAGCGACCCCCAGCAAGTGGTCAGTCTTTTTGAAGACTCTTCGCTCTTTACCCATGAAATGGTTCAAAATTCGCTGCTCAGTCTCATCATGCGAAGACTGGCGGCCGAAGGAAGCCGCGAGTATTTGCGTGAAGGGGCACGGCTTCTGGGTCTCGCCCCGGATCAAGCCTCCAAGGACCGACTACTGGCAGGGTTCGAGGAAGCCTACCGCGGTCGCTCAATGACCGGGCTACCTGAAGAGCTTCTCAGCGAATTGAGCAAAGCAGGCGGCGGTTCGCTAGCCATGCAACTGCGGCAGCAGATACCTGAATCTCTCGTTCGGGCCAAAGCAGCCCTGACCAGCGCCAGAACTTCCGAGATCGAACTACAGAGAATCATCGAAACGCTAGGAGAAGTTCCTCAGCCTCAATTGCTAGCTACCCTACTTGAGAGATTTGAGAGTTTCAGTGCGACCACGCAAGAGATCACTCTGTCCGCACTTCGCGCTTACGACGACCCCAGAGTGGGGATTCACATATCGGGCTTGTATTCTAGTTTTCCTGACTCTCTCAGAACCGCCGCCCAAACGCTCCTCTCCAGTCGATCCCAATGGGCGATCCACTGGATGGGAAAAGTGAAGTCCGGCACGATTGCGAAAGACCTGATTCCACCTTCGGCAATCACCAGTCTCCGTCACCTCGGCGACCCGAACCTCAATTCCCTCATGGATGGAATCTGGACGGATTCGAGCGGCGGAACGGACGAGGAAGTCGAGGAGATCAATCGCTTGCGCTCTCTCCTCTACAGCGATTCCCATACACCCGACCCCTATCACGGCAAGGAGCTCTACAATCAGCGATGCGCCGCCTGCCACACGCTCCACTCAGAAGGAGGAAATATCGGACCCGAATTAACCGGGTACCAGCGACAAGATCTGCAAAGCCTCTTAGTAGCTATATTAAGACCCAATGCCGAGATCAGGGAGGGCTACGAGAACTACCTCGTCAAAACGAAGGACGGACAAACTCTGGCCGGATTCATTGCCGATCAAGATGAGCACGTCATCGTCCTGCGACCCGCAGGAGGCCAACCCGTCCCGATCGACCAATCCAACATTGAGAGCCTAGCGAGCGCCGGCATTTCCCTCATGCCCCCAGGACTCCTCACCGGTCTCGACCCATCCTCGCTAACCGATCTCTTCTCGTATATACAGTCGTCGCAGCCGCTTTTCAAGAAGAGGCAATAGATACCCTACAGGGTTTCCTGTACGAGCGACAGCGTCAAATAGAGCTGCCATGTGAAGCGTAGCGTAACTGGGTTAGCTCATTTGTTTTGTTGCACATCTTATGAGAGAGGCAATGAGTAATACTAGGTTGCTAAAGCTTCCCAGAATTGTGGATACACCTGGATCCGTCGAATAAAATGATCAAAAAGGAATAGTACCAGAGCGGATGGGAAAACCCAACGGCCTCTGGCACTGCTTCTTTCCAGGTAAATAAACGTGAACAGTAAAACGTAAAGAGTAAGCAGTACAAAATCGACCACCTTCCCAAGCGGGCTTGATTGGTGTAGATTGTCCTCGTTGACTCCATCGTATTGTTGGCCTTAGCTTGAATAGTGGTATCGCATTTGCAGAAAGGCGATACCTTCGTCGGTGATCTTGTAGACAATTCTGTGTTCTTCCGTGATCCTTCTAGACCAACATCCAGATAGGTTATGTCTGAGTGCTTCAGGTTTTCCAATGCCTTCGAACGGACTCCTTTTAATGTCTTTGATCAATACGTTGATGCGTTTTATGACTCTTTTGTCGGTTTTTTGCCAGTAGAGATAATCTTCCCAAGCCTCTGGGGCAAAAAGGAGGTTCATGCGTCTAGATCTATCTCTCTCTTCTTGGCTTTCCCTTTCTCAAGGCTTTCAAGTGAGGAAACCAGTCTCTTTGCGTTTGATGGACTTCTAAGCAGGTAGGCGGTCTCCTCAAGGGCTTCATAGTCATCTAGCGACATCATTACGACTGATTGATTTCGTTTACGCGTGATAATCACCGGATCTCTGTCATTACAGACCTTGTCGATAGTGGATGCTAGATTCTCTCTTGCCGCGGTGTAAGTGATTGCATTCATATGGACAGGAAGCTGTACAACTTATGCAGAATGTCAATCTATACTTTTGCTGAACAGTGTTAATATGTGTAGTTTTTCGTCACATAACGCGAATTGGAAAGAGACTTTTTTACATGGTATGAAAGGTAAAAGTGTTCGCTTTTTCCTTTCGAAGCCAGAATTTGAAGAAGCTGGGCAGATAGGGCATGTCGTGTAAACTGGGCTCAAAATCCTTATGTTTCAATGGGAATATAGGTATTTACCATAATTACCTTGATCGATAGGCGAGATTTCCGGATATTGCATACCTTGTATGAAGGAATAATCCGAAACGGCCCACAGCGACGGCCCCGATTCGTGTTATGTGAAGTCGTTTACAACTGAGAGAGAAGAGCGGTAAAACGAAGTCTTTTACAACTGTAAAAAACAGTCTGGCTTTCCTCTGAAAGTGGTTTGCTATGTTTCGTAGGAATGAGGGATCGAACCGAGCCTGATTCACCCAAATCAGACTCCCTACTTCCACTGCAGGTACGCCACCAAGTCTATCACTTCATTTTCGGATAGTGACTGCAATAGGCCTTCTGGCATGGTCGATTGCTCTAACTGCTCCATTTTAGCGATATCGCTATGAGGCACGATTTCCTCTCCTGTTAGGCCAACGATTGTCAACGTGTGGGTCGACCGCGAACTGACAGTACCCGAAAGGACACGTCCGTTTTTCAGCGTAAGCACCGTCATCCAGTAGTCCTTCGGCAACACCGCACCGGGATCGATAATGTTCTCAAGAACATAATACAGATTGCTCCGGTCCGCGCCGTTCAGCTCCGGACCTAATTGGCCACCTTCACCGTATAAGGAATGGCAGGACGCGCAGGTTTGCTCAAATACGCGTTTGCCTTCATCGTAGTCCGCGCGGGCCAAAACTTCCGGCGTGAGCCGATCTTGCCAGGTCTGGATGAGCTCTATTTTTTCCGCCGGACTGTTGCGGAGCTTCCCCCAGATAGTCTGCAACCGTTCGGACAACGTCTCGTCGCCTAGATTGAGAATTTGACGCGCATAGAAGGCGGGAACATCCTTGGGCGCTACCTGATCGTCCCGCATCGCTTGCAGGAGGTATTCAGCGAAGGTGGCACGCGAGCTTAGAGTTGCCAGAGCGGCATCCCGATCATCAAGACCGTAGCGACGATAGTCTTTCAAGAGTCGCTCGGGAATGCGCGAGTCGTCAAAAGCCGCCAGTTCTCGGATCGCTTGGTTTCGTCGCGTCGCGTTATCGAGCAAGGCGATCCAATCATCGACCTGCATCGCATCGGCCGATTCGAATACGGGAGTAATGGAACGAGCGAGTTCGCTTACTTCCGAAATTGGAGAATCCGCTACCAAGTTCCAATTGTGCGGAGCCTTTAGTTTTTTCAGTCCATTCAAAGCCTCCTTAATGCCTGTGAGTCCCGCCTGGGCATAGGCGATGCGACCCCCTTTAGCTTCCTTGGAAACCACGTCCACCAACCGCGGGATCAATTCCGAATTCTGATCGAAGTCCGATGCAATTCGGCGGGCGATATTCTTATAAACCAGCAAGTCATGGCTCTTTCTGAGCAAGCCGAGTCCGCGTACGGGATCCGTTCCCACTAACGGCTCCAGCCCATACCAAATCATTTGCGGCAAATTCTGATCGGTTTCGTATCCAAAATCCACCAATAGATCATCTGCAATCTCCCATTTTTGAGTGGCGTCGAATTTGGGAAATGTAGAAGCGATGTAGAGACGGACCAGCGAGGAACGACCATCCCGAGCCATGGTCCGGATCTTCGCGAATTGGGCAGCGCTGGGACTGCCCTCTTCTCCGATCAAACGAACGGCCCAACTGCGAATGTATTCATTTTCATGATCTAACAATTGCGTTAGTAGACTCTCATTCACTCCTCCCGTTGAATGCAGCGCCCAAATCAGTCGCAATTGGCGATCTGCTGGCAAGCTCCCGGAAGTGAGTCTCTGGACCATTTCAGTTCTGGCTTCTGCGAGGTCCCTTCCCTCAGCATACCGCTCCTGTAGAATCCGCCGGGATTGGCGCACATACCAATCATTGCGGTGCAACTGGTAATCGACCAGCTGCCTGTCCGACACCTTACCCAGATCAATCGGCCCCGGATTCTGAACGTTTCCATAGACAACCTTATAGATGCGACCGCTGGTGCGGTGGACACCATCATTGTCGTGACATTCCCCGACGTCGGTCCAGTCGGACAGATAAACGCCTCCGTCCGGACCGTATAGCTGGGTCACCCCGCGATACCAAGAGTGGTTTGCCTTCATGAAATCTTCGCGATGCGTGCTCTTGAATCCCGATCCCTGTCGCAAAATCGCGTCGTTGTTGATGCGACGCCCGTGGGTGTTGCTCATGAAGACCGTGTTTCGATATTCCGCGGGCCAATTGTCTCCCAAATAGATCATCGCCCCGCAGTGAGAAGCTCCGCCTCCTAGCTCGTCGGTGGGTCCATCCACCCCGTAATGGTTCGCGCGATTGTCCCTCCAATCGCCAGCGAAATGCAAATGATCCGGGCAACTTTGGATACGGTCGTAAACGTGGGGATCAAAGCCCTGACCAAACATTCTCGGATAGTAGGCCCCGGGGATCACATGCCACAGATGTCCATTCACGTTTCCGGTCATGAACATCTCGCCCATTTCATTCCAATCGAGGCCCCAGGGATTCGTCGTTCCGCGGGCCACCACTTCGAATTCATGGCTCACCGGGTGCACGCGAAAGATCCCACAGTCCATTTCAATCCTTTCCTCCTTCGCGGTGCCAGGGATTCCCACAAACGAAGGCGCCAATATTCCGTGGCGACCATAAAGCCATCCGTCCGGACCCCACTTGAGGCCGTTAACGAAGTTGTGGCTCCCAGAGGTGGTGAAGCCGTCTAAAATCGTTTCTGCCGGACCATCGGGAATGTCATCCCCATCCCGATCAGGAATGAACTCCAAGTTGGGAGAGTCGCAAATCCACACGCCGCCAAACCCAATCGCAAATCCCGAGAGATGCTTCCCCTTATCATAGAAAACCTTCCTCGAATCAAATTGGCCGTCGTTATCCGAATCTTCGAAAATGACGATGCGATCCTCTCCCTTCATCTCCCACTCTTTATAGGAATAGGACTCTGCCACCCACAGCCTTCCGCGTTCGTCGAAGTTCATGGCTATCGGCTGCCGCACATCTGGCTCTCCCGCAAACAAGGTAACCGAAAATCCCGGTGGCAAAGTCATCAAGGCCGTGGCTTCTTCCGCCGTGGGCGGGTTTTCCCCTTCAGCCTGCGTGTTGATCGGCTGGTAGTCACCTGCCAAAATGGAGGCGGTAATGGAGACGCAAGAGATGACAAAAACGATTTGTGATCCTACCCAACGAAATGGGCCAATGGGGTGATTCATATTATTCAACACTTAGATGCGAGTTCGCCGGATAGGCAAGCGACACTTGGCGTGGTGGTTCGAAAGGTGATATATCGCGTTTGCGTACACCGAACAATACCGATCAAACCGGTGAAGGGTATCTCAGGCGTCATCGTCCAGACATAAGCGTTTACGAAGGATCATTTAACAGCATGCGCAACTTTCAGTTGCTGGCGTATGGTCGCGGGCGACAGGACGGGGTCTGCGACAACAGGCTGCGCCCGTAATGAGTTTCGGGGTATTTCTAAGGTAGGGAGGACCGGCTCGGTCCTCCGTTTGGGTTGCTAAGAGGACCGAGTAGGTCCTCCCTACCAAAGCTGAATGGAATAAGTTCGGTCAACTCACCCCACAATAACGCTATTTTTCCACGGTCATGACACCCCGCATGATGACCCAGTGTCCGGGAAATGTGCAAATGTACGGATACTCTCCTGTCTCTTTGGGGGCGATGAATCGCAGGGTTTCGCTCGTATCCGGATCTAGGAGCTTTGTCGCGAAAAGCACTTTGGGCGAATCAGGGACGAAATGCTTGGATGCGCCATTGGGATCCGTCGCCATTTGGTTTCCCGCCATGCCAACTTCTTCAGCTGCTCCAGGTTCGACGATAACTAAATTGTGTGGCGTCGCCGTAGGGTTCTCTAGGGTCAACTTAACGGGCTTGCCAGCTTTCACCGTAAACGCTGTCACCGTAAACATCATACGCTCAGGTAGGCAGGAGATATCAACAATGGTGATCCCCTTTTGTGAGTCGAAGGCTGATTCCGTTGAATCTCGAGTCGTCGAGCCCTCCAGCAGCTTCGAATCCCTTTCAAAAGAACCTAGAAACTCTCCCACCGCTGGGTATTCTTGTTCTGCCCCTTTCCAATGGCGTGACAAATTCTCCGAGCCGAGCGAGGTCGCTACCGCGTATTTCAAATGGGTACCCGCGGGCTGCTTTGCCACGTCCACGGCTATTTGCAGCGCTTTCGGAGTGCCAATATAGCTGGCCGCGATCACCGCTTCCAGTCGCACCAGTTCACTCTCATCCTGGGCACGTTCTCGCAAATGCTGAGTTTGCGTATCCACTTCCGATGTTCCGTATCGCAGCTGACGAGTCGCTGCCGCCCGGGCCAAGTGATTCTCGCTACCCAGCAATTCGGAAAGAATATCCGTGCTGGCCTCGTCAATGCCCCGGTAGAGCCAAACCGCTTCCAGCAAGTGATGCTCTCGTCGAGGGTCGTTCCTATCCAATTGAGCGGTCCACCGATCCAGTTCCCTTTTCACTGTTCCATGATCTCGGTCGCGCAACTCGCGCTTTGCCCAATACCGGTAGCGGTACTCGGGACGCTTCAAAAGGTCCAATAGCGCAGCAATGCTGGCCCCGTGAATTTTCGGAGGATCCTGCAAGGTCGCTCCTTTGGGTACGATTCTCCAAATCCGGCCGGATTTGCGGTCTCTTCGCTCATCACGCAATGAATACTGGGCATGACCTTTGATTGGATTGTACCAGTCGCATACATACAGAGCACCTCGCGGACCGAAACGAATATCCACGGGGATAAAGCTTAGGTTGCGCGAAAAAATGAGATCCCCTTGGTATTCTTCCACAAATGAATCCTCTTTCTCGATCCAGCGGTGGATTTCAATTCGATTGTTCGGCTTGTATCGGGCCTTAACATACCCACCCTGCAACTCCTTCGGCCAAAAACCGAAATCGATGAACTCCTGACCGCAAGTTCCTGAATATGCCGGGATGCCAGAGGCTTTTGGATGCTGTTCCGGATATGGCGGATTGGTGGCGTGAAAGGCAGACGCAAAAATGGGATGGCTGGCTACATGGTTTCCCCAGTCATCGAAAGTAACTCCCCATGGGTTGGTGTTTGGATACGCTCCGAATGCGGTGAGACGATGCGTCGAAGGCCGGTAGCGAAACCAGGAACTGTTTTTGGCCCTTATCGGACCGTACACGGTTTCCACTTGAGAATTGTGGAAGATCGACTCACGAAACAGTAAATCCCCATCGGGTGTCCATACAAAATCGTGGAGCGCATGATGCGAGTCCTCGGTGCCAAATCCGGTAAAGATGCGCCTTCGGAAATCCGCTTTCCCGTCGCCGTCGGTGTCCTTCAAAAATACAAGATCAGGCTCCTCTGATATGTAGACACCTCCATTTCCCAAGACAAAGCTAAGCGGTATGTGCAAGTCGTCCGCAAATACGGTGCTTTTGTCCGCTTTGCCATCGCCATCCAAGTCTTCGAGAATGACCAGCTTGTCATTGGGCTTTTGGCCTGGATAAACGTGAGGATAGGTCGTGGAACAACTAACCCAAAGGCGGCCTTTGGCATCCCAGCGCATTTGAATCGGGCACGCGATATCGGGCAACTCCTCCTCCGACGCAAACAGGTTAACGTCAAACCGTGGATCGACGTCGAAGGCAGCGAGCTCATCCTCGGGGCTGAGATACTCGTTTGCTCCCCGCGACTGATGCGTCTCCGGCATCTCCGGAACATTGGAATCATCAATCGATTCGGGCACTTGCTTGCCAGCAGCCAAATCCCAGATCCGTTGGTCGCGATTATCGACCATTATGTCAAAGTTGCGCATCGCTGGCAGAAAATCGAGATAGCCATAGGTCTTGTTGCGACCCCCGGTGTAGTAGAAGGTATTCAAAGGCCGGTAGCGATAGAAGAATTGCTCGTTCTTCTCCACCACGACTTTCCGTATTCGCTCGTTCACTTCAGGGGCAAGCTCTTCGCCAAAGGTTTTCTCATAGGCGATTTTTCCGAAGACCCGGTAGCCCTCGTCGACGAGATGGGCCCCGTTGAAGGTTAGGTCCGAACGCGGATCAGCCATCACATTGCGGGTATTTTCGAACACATCGATGAACCCCACACTTTCTTCCATCGCGACTTTCGCCATCGCCCGAGCATAGGCAGCGATTCGATCGTTATTCAAGTCCGCCGCTGCGACACCCTCGACATTCTCATTTGCGATGGGAGAAACCAATACCAGCTGAGGGGCAGATTGACCGTTGTAGGCGTGAGTCGTCGTATGCCGAACGAATGCTCTGAGCCGGGACTTGAAACTGGGGATCGCATCAATACCGGCGAAGGACTCGTTGTACCCAAAGGCCGCGAAAATCACGTCGGCCTTTTGCGCCGTCAGATGCTGGTCGAGATCGCCAAAGTTGTCGGGTCTCGGCTGTAGATCCACTTCATCCGCAGCCCAGGCCAGGGTTCTAATTCTGAGTTTCTTGTCGGCGTGGGTTTGATGAATCAGCGACTCAAAATATCCGAACAGGCGATCGCGATCAAACAGCGTGTTTCCGATCAGAGCGATCCGGCTGTTCTCCTCTAGCCGGAGCGGGAGTGACGTCGATACGCGGTCAGTAGCCTGTGGACGAGGCGCGGTTTCGCCATAGATCGCGTAAGACTCCAAACTGGCGTCCTGCTTTGGCGGAGGCTTGCCCGTTTTTTCGTTTTTGGCATCTTTGACAGATCGCCTCTTCGCCGTGTCGAAGTTGTTGGGAGCGGGCCGGGCCTGGGCCACGATCGTGTTGTGCATTGCGTGAGCATGCACGTGCTCTGCCACAATGGTTTGATCATTAACATCTGCTTCAAGCTGTGAAACAACAGGTAACGACAACAGTGCTACTGCTATCCGTTTTGTTACTCTTTTCATAGCTCTATCGGTAGAAAAAATGGCACACCACTGCAAGCGTCGACTCAAGGCAGGACACGACGGCCCAGCGCGCCGATATGCTTGAGCCTTCCTGTGGGGCACGACCGGAGATCGTTGCCCTACCTTAGGAGGCGCCTAACGAACTCCGCAACGTTGCCATTAGCCAATGGTAGGAGCGGTTTTACACCGCGATCACACATAGGTGAAATCGTCTCATTCAATGACTATCGCGGTGTAAAACCGCTCCTACATGAAAAACGATCCGTAGGGCTCGCGCTTGCGTTATGCCGCGAACCCCAGTCCTCAATACGTCTTTTGCCTTTAGTGGTTAGGCACAACAGGCACGCTCAGGCAAAACCCCAAATGAAAAACGCGCAGACAGCGATTCCTAAACCGAGTGACACTAAAACGGGTTTCCACTTAACTCTTTGTCGAAACCCCATGTAGAGAGAACTAGCGACGAGCAGAATCACCCCCACTGCCAGCGCATCAATGCTAAAGCTCCATATACGAGTCGGTAGCCAATCTCTCACCGACTCGCGCTCTCCCCAAATAGGACGGACTCCAGAGAATGTGTGCAGATTCCCTAGAGTCTGCCCGACATTGCCCTCTACTAGGGTGACCTTGGCCAAGTTGGTCTCCAAGTTTACGACCACAAAGGTGCGCTCATCCGGCCGCATGGCCAGAAAGGCAAATTGTCCCGGCTTTTGGTCTCCTCGAAATATGGCTTCGCCCACCAAGTCCAGTTGCCCCATCAAGTGATGCGCTTTCTCTAGCGAATCGTCCGATTCCAACATCTCTACCGTCTTTTCTACCGTGGTTCGCTGAGGCTGACCACCAAACCACTTCGGGTGATTTAAGAACAAGCCGGAAATCGAAAAGATCCAAAGGAACAGGATTAGATATAGGCCCAAATAGATGTGAATCTTTTTGTTCCACTTTTCAAATACGCTGGAATTCGAACTCATAGGGCTAGCAATGAGTAAAGTATTGCGACGAAGCAGAATGCTCCCGTGCCAAGGGCAATCAGCCCTGCCTTACGTTCCGACTTCAAAACCGTCCATAGGTAAATGCCGGTAAGGGTCAGCAATAACGTTATGTATACCGTTGAGTCTGCAACCCATCCCCACATCTTCGAAAAGATCCAGCTGGGTGATTTATGAGGTCCCGGGTTCAAATGCAGATACCATAATGTATCCATTAATCCGAACGCTCGATCGGAAATCACTGCCTCCTGCTTTTCAACATCCACGTTAATGATCTTCGCATTGCCTGGTCTCGCCACGCGGATCATCGTTCGCCCATTGCTTACTTGGCCACGTCCGACCACCTCCCCCGTCAAATCCAACTGCTCGAGGACGCTCTCCACCAAAGCCAGACCTTCCAAGCCGTCCTCTAGCGCAAGGTCAACGGTCGTATTCTGAATTACCGGACTAGGAGTCATTCCATGGTTAAGCAAAATCGTGGTAATCGCGAATATTAAGAGTAAAGGACTGACCGCTATGCCCAGATAGAGATGGAGCTGTCGACTCCAATGATAAATTGGCCTAGAGCTTCGTTGCGTTTGATTCACTTCAGGTAGCGGGCGTTACGGTCCAGCGGCTGGATTCGATTGGTAAGGTTACTCGATCCAAGTTCTCCCGCTAATCGGCGAACTTCCTTAAACATAGGCCAAACTTGGCACCTCGAATCCGCGATTGTTTTCGTCTTTCATCAGCGCGTTGGCCTTCCTTGAGTAGCTGCCCTTATGGCTTTCGGTTTCGGGATCGAAATTCAACCAAGGTCCAACCGTGTACTTCTCGCCGTCTTGGGCGACTCCCACTCCGTCTTCCATAATTGCGTGCAATTTTCCAAAGTGCTCAGCCGCATCCGCATCGTCACCAAACCGACCCGCTTTCGCGTTAAAGGGAACTTGCTTACCCAAACGGTACGAGTTGTTCATGAGATGTCCCAGAACGCATCCGTAGTGGGCATCCGCAGCATTTCCATTGGCCATCGAAGGATCTCCCGCGCGGCACGCAGCGATGAAGCTTCCCCAATTCCCACCGGGAGTGACCTTTCCGGGTTCGATATCGATCTTCTCCCCAGTTTTGCTTCCCTTGGCAAAATACTCTCCGCGAACAATCTTCCCTCCATCTTCGAAATAATACTCGTTTTCAACCTGCCGCTCGTACCCCTCGTAGTTAACATTCCTCACGTTGAAGTAGACGTACTGTCCATTCGGATACTCCGCGAGTCCAAACATGGTATTGGGTGTTTCTCCTTGATCATGCCATTTGAAGCGACCTCCGATCGCCCTAGCCCGGATCGGATGCGTCATCCCCTCTTCGATCGCCCATCGTGCGACATCCAGTTGGTGCGTTCCCTGGTTGTTGAGCTCTCCATTTCCAGTTTTCCAAAACCAGTGCCAATTGTAGTGGGCCAGATTCGCGTGATAGGAATCTATTTTTGCGGGACCTTTCCAAAGGTTCCAGTCGAGGTTGGAAGGAGCAGAGTCTGGCGATTGAAACCCAATCCCATCTCTCGGTTTGCAGGCGTATCCATAGGAAATCTTCAGTTTGCCAAATCGGCCGGCTTGAATCATCTCATGTAATCCCGCAATCGCCTTGTCACTCCGTCGCTGGGTACCGTGCTGGACAACGACTCCATACTTTTTTTGAGCCTCCATCGCAATACGCCCCTCCTCGATATCATGGCTCATCGGCTTTTCGACGTACACATGCTTTCCAGCCTGTGCCCCCCAGATCGTCATGAGCGAATGCCAATGGTTGGGGGTAGCGATTGATATGGCATCTAGATTCTTGTCTTCGAGAACCTTTCGAATGTCGTTCAATCCCTTCGCCTTAAAACGGCCCGCGGCGCGTTCATTCAGGTACTTGAGACGGGCATCCAAGACATTCTGGTCAGGATCCACCAAATAGGCGATTTCAACGTTCGGTTGCTCCAACCAGCCACTTATATGACTCTTGCCACGGCCATTCAGCCCGACCACGGCGATACGCAATCGATCGTTCGCTCCAAACACTTTTCCGGAAACCTGGGTTCCGGCAATGAAGAAAGACGCGCCAGCAAGTGACGTACTTTGAATAAAACGGCGACGGGACAGTTTGTTCATGGGGGAATGGGGTTAAGGTTCAAACGAGGCCCGATCAAAGCGCTTTGCAGTCTGCAGGTCAATATCCGGTTGAGGCATCAAGCCAAGGTAGGGCGTGACGGCCTGGCACGCAGCAGTGCCCATTAGCATGATCCAACCTAACCACTACCGAGCGAAGCAACACGTCACTGCCTTGTAGGCCAATCAATAACTAACTGGCGAAAGCCAACCTTTTCTCGACATCGTCGAGACTAGCGACGACAGGAGCGATGTTTAACAACATTTCAAGAATCTTTCGTGGGGCTACAAAAGCCGATTGCCTCATTCAGTCATAGGCATCTATATCGCTTTTAACTCATGACCCCGCTCATAAAAACCATCACTTGCCTATCCATTATTTTCATTAGCTCTACGCTAATGCTAGCCGCTCCAGAAATTAAAGTTGTCGAAACAGATGACGCCATCGTTCTGCAAAAGGGGTCCCAAACGATTCTTCGATACAACAAAAGCATCCAGCGACCGCCTTTGGGCATGGATCCAATCTACGCCTCCAGCGGCTACATTCATCCTGTATTCACGCCTACCGGGCTAGTCGCGTCAGGCGCCTTCTCCGAAGATCACGCACACCAACGAGGAATCTTTATGGCCGGTACGAACACGACGTTTCGCGGCAGGAAGGTGGATTTCTGGAACCTACATCAAAAGCTAGGACGCACGGAACACAGGAAAACGCTTTCTACCGGCACCAGCTCAAATTCGGCCTCATTTACGGTTGCCCTAAATCATGTCGCCACCGTCGACACTCAGGAAATTGTGGTCCTAAACGAAATCTGGAAAGTTACGGCTCACGCAGCCGAAGGGGAATACTTCGTTTTCGACATTGAAAGTCGCCAATCTCTGGCGACAGACGACCCCCTCATCTTTAACGAATACCACTACGGCGGCATGGCGCTGCGAGGCAGCAACCTCTGGACTCCCCTTGAGTCCAATCCGGACGGCACCTGCGAATTCCTCACCAGCGAGGGACACACACGCATCGAGGGCAATCACACCCATCCTCGTTGGGTTTCCATGAACGGCATGGTGGATGGGACCGCCGCTAATATCACCGTTCTTTGCCATCCGAATAACTTCCGTTTCCCCCAAGCCGTCCGCATACACCCCAAGATGCCCTACCTCACCTTCGCCCCCATGTTCGACGGGGAATTTTCAATACAGCCCGGTGAAACCTATGACTCGGCCTACCGATACCTCGTAACCTCCTCGAATCCAGATCCTGAATGGATCGAGAGCCGATGGAATGAATTTAGGAAATAGGCGACAATCTGATATTGGAACGACGCCCCGCAGTCTGAGCTGCGATGAGCGCATTGAGGAAGGGCTTTCGCAAATAGGAAAACATGAACTCAATCCCCTCAAAGATTGATAATTACCGAGTACCCTTCCGTTCGCTTACCCCCTTTCTACTGATCGCTTTCGGTTTGGCTTGGGGTATTGTTGGACTCTATATTGCGCTTCCGAATCGCATGGGCTCGATGTTTGGGCAGCTTACCGGCAGTCACCCACTCTTCTACCTCGCAGTTTACGCTCCTGCCATAGCGGCGTTCGCGATTGTTTTTCGTACCAGTGGCCTGGCAGGGCTGCGACGATTCCTCAGACGGATGCGCCTTTGGCGATGCAGTACCGCTTGGTACGCCTTTCTAATCATTGGAATACCGCTGATTTTTGTGGCTGGTTCAGCGTTGCGAGGAAACCTGCTCACCGATCAGTTTCCATTCGAATCCATGCAAGCGGTATTCGCTGCGTTGGCACTCGCCTCGATAAAGGGTCCCGTAGAAGAGTTTGGCTGGAGGGGATTAGCGCTTCCCCTCCTCCAAAGGAAGTTTGCTCCACTTTGGGCCAGCCTGATTCTTGGACTCATATGGGCGATATGGCACTTCCCCGCCTTCCTGTTGAGCGGAACCCAGCAAAGCCATTGGTCATTCACCGCGTTTTTTGCCGGTTGCCTGGCAATAAGCGTCATTGCCACCGCACTGTTCAACCAATCTGGTGGCAGCATTCTGCTTACGGCGTTCTTCCACTTCACGCTCATGAATCCTCTCTTCCCGGACGCACAGCCCTACGACACTTATTTCTTGATCGTCGTTGCCGTCCTAATTGTCTGGTCGAACCGCAATGAAATGCTCACAAGGGAACGCTCCATTGTGGAAGTGGTTCCAAGCTGAAGAGTAGCCGATGAATAAAAATGATTCCCATTTACGCGGCAACGTTCAACTGTTTCGATCTCTGAGCCATAAAACGATGTCCACATCCAACCAATCCTACTGCATTTCCTCCAAATTAATCGCTGGCATACTGCTTTTGCTGCTGACCCCAAAGGGAAGCGCCCAATGGGAAAACCCGGGTGAGCGATACGCAAACGCGTATCAAAAATATACAGACACTGAATGCCCGATCGAAGAAGATGCCATCAAGCATTTCGTCTATTTCGCCCGGGATCGGAACGCTATCCAGGACCATCCTCTACTCGCACACGGCAGATTCTCAGGGGCCCAAATCATGTATCCTTGGTCTCTATTGGAGCCATCGAAAAATGAGTACGACTTCTCAATCATCCAGCAAGATTACGAATACCTGAAAGAGCACGGGAAGAAACTCTTCGTCCAACTGCAGGATACCACGTTTAACCCCGACTTTCGAGGGGTTCCCGCATATCTGATATCGGATGAATACCATGGAGGCACCACTCCCCAGTTCGCAGGCAACGGCGTCCAGGAAGGATGGACGGCCAAGCGTTGGAACAAAGCCGTGCAGACTCGATTTGCATTACTTCTCAAAGCCCTCGGCGAGAATTTCGACGGAAAGATAGAGGGCATCAACCTACAGGAAACCGCGGTGGGGTTGAGCCAAGAAAAGGATCCATCTTTCACTCCGGCAGCCTACGCAAAGTCCATTCAAGCGAACATGCGATCCTTGAAAAACGCTTTTCCCACTTCAACCACGATGCAGTACGCCAACTTCATGCCTGGAGAGTGGCTTCCATGGGAGGATGAGGGATACTTGAAGTCGATTTACGAATACGGAAACAAGATAGGCGTAGGACTGGGCGCCCCTGATTTGATGGTCAAGAGGAAAGGTCAATTGAATCATGCCCTAGCGATGATGCATGAAGGTGAATTCGATGTACCGCTGGGAGTGGCTGTCCAAGATGGCAACTACGTAGGCCTGACCGGAGCGGACTTTCCTCCGGGATCGGGCAATGCCGACGGTTCTCTAGCGGTTAAAAAGAACCGCAAGAACATAGTCCCTCTACTTCACGCATTCGCAAAGGATTTTTTAAACGTGCAGTACATCTTCTGGGTAAACCAAAAACCCTATTTTGAAGAGGACGTGTTGTCTTGTTTTACAAACGCATCCAGGTAGCTCCAAGCATTCAAGATACCCTATCTTCTCAATACCCGAATCTTGTGCGTCTCGCTATCGCCGATGTACAGGTCGCCGTTGTCGTCGAGGAAAATTCCATGTGGCCGGGCTAGCTCGCACTTGAGTGGATCTCCATCGGGACCGTCACCCTTCTTTCCTGTTCCCACCACGAGTTCAAGATTTCCGGTCGAGGCATCGATCATGCGAATGGTATGAGATTCGGTGTCCACCAGGTAAGCATCTCCATTGGGCGCGACCGCGATTCCCTTCGGTCCCGAAAGGGTTGCCTCCTTCGCGGGTCCCCCATTTCCGGTGAAGCCTTTTTCACCCGTTCCGGCGCGGTGATGCATGAGGCCTGACTTTAAATCCAGCTCGAAGACTTGATTCCCATTGCGCAGGACGAGCCACAGGTTTCCACGGCGGTCGAAGTCCAGAGTTCGTGGGCCGTTGAGCGACGCATCCGCGAAGGCTTCCCCATCGGGTGAAGGGTCCCTACTGCCGTTCCCTGCCAGCGTTCTGATTACTCCCGATTCCATATTCACTACTCGAACGCGGTTGTTGCCAATATCCGCTATATAAAGATCCCCATTTGGACCAAACTGTATACTGTGAGGTTGCTTCAATTCCGCCAGGTTGGCCTGGCCCCCATCACCCGAAAATCCCGCTGTTCCCGTGCCGGCTACGGTAGTAATCCGATCCATCTGAAAATCCACCTTGCGTATGGCATGATTGAGCATGTCAGCGATATACAAGTTTCCGTCCTTATCGAAGCGGATCTCATGTGGCTTATTAAGAGATGCCGACAGTGCCGAGCCCCCATCGCCCGCGTAGGCCGCTTCACCATTTCCCACTACGGTGGTAACGTTTCCCTCACCATCGATCCGCCGGACCGTATGACCCGTGTATTCGCAAAACCATAACGCGCCATCAGGGCCTCGAATGACTCCGAAAGGATTATCGAGCTGAGCGCTCAAGGCACGTCCATCAGTGGTCCCCTGCTCACCTGAGCCCGCGACAGTTTCAATGACGCCGGCAAGGGCCACATTCAGACAAATCCCAAGAAAGAGAACGACAGCAAAGCGAAGCATACTCTCAGACTTAGATCCTGAATCGGACCGTGTCGAGATTGGATTTGTTATTGGGACTAGTGTATGCTTCGAAAACAAATTACCCATAGCAGAACGAAAAGAATCGTTCCGATCACAAGGATTTGCTTATACAAGATTTTACGGTGCGATACTAGGGTCGCTTTCATCACTTGTAGGGACTAACTGAAGGAGCCCCCATTGCTGAAAGAATCAATTGGCAGCGATGACCCTTGACGCAAGCGACTGCCTATCGCGATATAAAAACTGTCCACCGTAACCGCACTTTGCAGAATTCTATTTGGAACGATCACCGATCACGGCACTCCTAATCCCAATGAAACCCATTATTTTCCTACTGCTTTCTGCGTCAATCGGCGTCACCCTACCCCCAACCCACCTCTCCGCGACAGACGTCACGTCATGGAGAAACGGGGGCAATGGCCTCTATCCCCACGCAAATCCCGCTACTAATTGGAACGACCCAAGGGCGATCCTGTGGGAAGTTGAAACTCCCGACTGGGGAAACGCTACTCCTTTGATCATTGGAAAACGCCTCATCTATACGGTCGAACCGACAACCTTGATCTGCCTCGACGCTGCGACTGGCCAACAGCTTTGGGAGGTTTCGAATTCATACGAAGACGTTGCGAATCTCGGCCCCGAAGCGCAAACGCGGCTGATCCGAGCAAAGCGGCAAAAGGAAATGCTCGAAATCGAGCTCAAACCACTCCGAGAGGAGCTATACAAGGTTAATCGCCGTTACCAGCGCGACAAAGACAATACCGCCTTGAGGGATCAGGTGCAAGCCGTTCGGAAAGAGATCGCCACACTCGAAGCGAAAGCCGACCCGATTCTTAAACGCTTTGAATTGCCAAAAGCGCACGCCACCAATGGCTACGCGTCCTTTACGCCCTGCTCCGATGGGCAATACATATACAATTGCAATGGCTTGGGTATCGTTACAAAGCATGACCTGGAAGGAAATCGCGTCTGGTCCAAGGTCATGGAAAAGCCCGACCACAACTGGGGCGGCTCCGTTTCCCCTCAGCTCATAGGTGGCAAATTAATCGTGCGCTTTTCCGACTACACCGCCTTGGACCCAGAAACCGGAGAGGAACTTTGGAGAGTGGAAAATCCGATCAATTTCGGCACGCCCTCTGCATTTCAAGTTGAGGGAAAGTCCTTCCTCTATACGGGACGCGGAGAGTTGATTCGCGTTTCGGACGGCAAAAAACTGCCTTCTCAAGACTGGGTGATCCCAGAAAAGAAATTCGCTTTCTTCAATACGAATTTCGTATCCGGCAATCGCGTCTACGCGGTTCACGGAGCCAAAGGATTGCAGGGAGACCTGTATTGTATGGAGATTCCCGAGACAATAGCGGAACTAGAAGCGAATGGACTCCAGAAGGTCTGGCATACCAACGTCTCCCAGGAACGCTACTATGCCTCGCCGCTCGTCCACGAGGGCCTCGTCTACATTTTCACCATGGGGCAGATCTTCCAGGTTCTCGAAGCGGATACGGGTGAACTCGTTTACAGCCATAAGATTCCCGGACGCATGGACCGCACCTTTCCAGGCCTGCTACTGGTTAACGACATGATCTACGCGGGCGAGGAAAACGGGACCGCTTTCTTTCTTAAGCCGGGTCGGGAATACGAGGAACTCGCCCGCCTCGACGTCGGCGAATGCCGCAGCACGCCTATCTTCAAGGACGACGTCGCCTACCTGCGGACCATGGAAAAAGTCTTCGCCTTTAAAGCGAGGTAGCGGGCGAAAAAGTAGCACAGCCCTCCTGCCTGTATCGTAATGCTTGAAACAGGCAGGAGGCCTGCTCTACTTTTGAATCTATCCCATGAAATTGAAATCGATCTTTATCTCTTTCTTCGCGTTCATCACCGTCCTGCTTCTTTCATCGTGTTCGGAAAATTCCAAACCGTTGAAGGCCCTGATTATCGACGGGCAGAACAATCACACAATCTGGCCCAAGTCGACCGTGATGATGAAGCAGTACCTGGAAGAAACCGGGCTTTTTGAGGTGGATGTCGCCCGCACCCAGTACACCTGGAAAGGCGAAGAGCACCTGGCCAACTATCCCATTCCCGGCTTGCCAAAGACCGAAGCCTTGGATGAGCCCAAGCCCGATCCCAATTTCAAGCCCGACTTTTCCCAGTACGATGTGGTCATCTCGAATTTCGGTTGGAAGGCCGCTGACTGGCCCCAGGAAACGAAGGATGCCTTCGAGGAATTTGTACGAGAAGGTGGCGGATTTGTGTCGGTCCACGCGGCCAACAACTCGTTTGGGGATTGGGACGCCTACAACAAGATGATCGCCATCGGCGGCTGGGGCGGACGAAACGTTTCCAGCGGGAACTACCTTTACTACGATGCGATGCAGAAACTGGTCAAAGACCCTTCAGATGGAAAGTCCGGCTCTCACGGGCCTCAACACTCCTTCGTCGTAACCACTCGCGAAACAGACCACCCGATTACAAGAGGGCTTCCGGATCAATGGCTGCACGCCAAAGACGAACTTTACGATCGGTTGCGCGGCCCCACTGAAAACGTGACGGTTCTCGCAACCGCATTCTCCGACCCTGAGAACAAAGGTAGCGGACGACACGAGCCCATGATGCTGACCATCGACTACGGTGAAGGTCGCGTTTTCCACACCGCCATGGGCCATACGGATTACTCGATCGAATGTGTCGGCTTCACCACCACATTTTGCCGTGGCGTCGAATGGGCTGCGACCGGAAATGTCACTCAACCCCTACCGAGCGATTTCCCAAGCGACAAGGCAACGAGCTCTCGGAAGTTTGATTGAGCGTTGCCAAATACTACCCTATAGCCGTTTCCGCTTACCAGACGAGTCGAGAGCGTTGGTGAACCAGTCGTTGGCAGGCGCTGCCTTGGCCACGGGGCGTCTATCGCGTTTTTGCGGCGGACGTGGACCTTTGGCATCACCGCGACCCGAACCCGTGCCGGAGAGCTCGGGATTGGCGAGCATAGAAAGCGCGATGCGTTTACGATTGAGATCCACTTCGGTTACGGTGACCTGGACCTTTTGCTGCACTTTAACGACTTCAGCAGGATTGCTCACAAAACGATCAGCAAGCTGGCTAACGTGAACGAGGCCGTCCTGATGGACCCCAATGTCCACAAAGGCGCCAAACGCTGTGACGTTGGTGACGAGTCCCGGCAGTTTCATTCCGGGTTTTAGGTCTTCCATCTTCTCGACCCCTTCCTGAAATGAAAACACCTCGAACCCCTTGCGTGGGTCACGGCCGGGCTTGGTCAGTTCCTCGATGATATCTTTCAAGGTAGGCAGGCCCACTTCGTCAGAAACGTATTTCTCGAGATCGATCTTTTGTCGCAACGAAGCATCTTTCATCAGGTCCACGACCTTGCAGCCGAGGTCCTTTGCCATCTGCTTAACGATGGGGTAGCTCTCCGGGTGCACCGCGCTGGCGTCGAGCGGATTAGTGGCTTCACGGATACGGAGAAAACCGGCCGCTTGTTCAAACGCCTTCGGACCGAGGCGAGCAACCTTTTTGAGTTCGGAACGCGATTTAAAAGGACCGTTCTCGTTACGGTGAGCGATTATATTTCCGGCCAGCTGTGGTCCCAAACCGGATACATAGGAAAGCAATTGCCGGCTACAGGTATTAAGTTCAACTCCCACACGGTTCACACAGCTGACGACGACATCATCCAGGCCGTCTTTGAGCAACCCTTGATCGACGTCGTGCTGGTACTGACCCACGCCGATCGATTTGGGGTCCAGCTTCACGAGTTCTGCCAGCGGATCCATAAGTCGACGCCCAATCGAAACGGCGCCCCGGACCGTGAGGTCTTCATTGGGGAATTCCTCCCGAGCCGCTTCGGAAGCGGAGTAGATGGAGGCGCCACTTTCACTCACCATCATAACCAGAATGCTCTTAGGCAGGCCGATTGCTCGAATGAACGTCTCGGTTTCCCGGCTAGCGGTTCCGTTGCCAATGGCGATGGCTTCAATCTTGAATCGGGCACACAAGCCGAGAATGGTGTCAGCCGACTCTTTCACCCGAGCGCTCGACATAGTGGGAAATATGACATCGTTGTGGAGCAGCTTTCCTTGGGCGTCGAGGCAGACAATTTTGCAGCCGGAGCGGAATCCTGGGTCGATACCCAGCACGTTCTTCTGGCCGAGCGCGGGAGCCATGAGCAATTCGGACAAATTGTCAGCAAAGACACGAATGGCTTCCACGTCCGCCAGCTTTTTAGAATTGAGACGCGTTTCCACTTCGATGGCCGGGCACAAAAGACGCTTGTAACCATCCTGCACTGCGAGCCTGACTTGTTCGGAAGCGGGACATTGACCATGGACGAAAAGACTTTCGATCTCGCTGGACGCCAAATCGTCATCGACACCAATACGCATCATCAGCGCCATTTCAGCTTCGCCTCGGCGGATCGCGAGTAGTCGGTGGCTCGGAATCTTTGCCAGGGGTTCTTTCCAATCAAAGTAGTCCTTGAATTTGGCGCCCTCCACTTCCTTGCCCCGAATCACGGTACTGCGAACCTCGCCGGTATTCTGAAACAAGCGCCGCAGTTTGCTTCGGGATTCAGGACTGTCGCTAACGCGTTCGGCGATGACATCTCGGGCCCCCGCCAAAGCCTGTTCAACATTCTCAATGCCTTTGCCCGGATCGACGAATCGCTTCGCTTCGACTTCCGGATCGGTTTGGCTTTTCTGCTCGAACAGCAGGTTGGCCAAAGGCTCCAGTCCGGCCTCTTTGGCGATTGTGGCGCGAGTACGGCGCTTGGGACGATAAGGCTGATAAATGTCCTCGAGTTTCGTCAGCGTCGCGGCGCCGAGGACAGCGGATTTAAGGGCGTCTGTAAGCAAGGATCGCTCTTCCAGTGACTTGAGGATGGATTGCCGGCGCTGGTCCAGGGCGGCGAGTTCTGCGAAACGATCGCGAATGTTCGTGATCGCTACTTCATCCAGAGTGTCCGTGGCCTCCTTGCGGTAGCGGGCAATGAACGGAACTGTACCCCCTTCACCAAGTAGTTTCCCTACGGCAGCGACCTGCTGAGGGCGAATTTTCAACTCCGATGCGATCTGTTCGATGAAGGCCTGATTC
>Ga0181558_10000048_pt1 | contig 89367 bp, 98 predicted proteins | sample 011ome_22_FD_133754 | JGI IMG/M metagenome (GOLD analysis project Ga0181558, IMG submission 133754) | Coastal salt marsh microbial communities from the Groves Creek Marsh, Skidaway Island, Georgia - 011507BT metaG (megahit assembly) | ecosystem: Environmental > Aquatic > Marine > Intertidal... | reverse complement strand
TAAATAGATGCGACCTGTGTCTTTTCGTTCTGTTTCAAATACGTTTAATAGGTCAGATGCTTTTAATACTTTTTTACGTAGTCGTGTGTTACGTTCAGCTGTTTCGTACAGCTCTTTGAATTTGTCTTGGTCGTTAAAGAATGCTTCGTACATTTCCGGAACATCATGGGGTGAGAATAATGTAATATGTTCGCCTTTTAATAGTCTTTCCCACATAAGTTTGTTAAACTGCACACCATAGTCCATGTGCCTTACGCGATTATCTTCTGTGCCTTTGTTGTTTTTAAGCACTAGCATGTCTTCGACTTCTAAATGCCATATAGGATAGTAAAGTGTTGCCGCACCGCCACGTACACCACCTTGCGAACAGCTTTTAACTGCACTTTGGAAATGCTTATAGAACGGTATAACGCCAGTATGTGTTGCATCCCCGCTACGTATAGGTGAATCAATTGCGCGGATACGCCCTGCTCCAATACCAATGCCTGCTTTTTGACTTACGTATTTAACAATAGATGCCGCGCCTGCGTTAATGCTATCTAAATCGTCATCTATTTCAATGAGAACACAACTACTAAATTGTCTTTGTGGTGTGCGTACACCTGCCATAACCGGAGTAGGCAAACTTATTTCGAAGGTACTAATTGCATCATAATAATCTTTAACGTATTTTAGTCTTACTTCGTTAGGTACATAATCACTAAACAATGTCATAGCAATAAGCATATATGCCACTTGAGGTGTTTCAAATATTTCTTTTGTTGATCTATTCTGTACTAGGTACTTTCCTCTAAACTGCTCCATTGCGGCATAAGTTAGCACTTCGTCGCGTTCGTGGTCAATATAGTCATTTAACATATTAACTTCTTCAACAGAATACTTTGCTAAAACACCACTATCATAAAACCCGCGATTAACATTATCGTGTATAATATTGTTTAAATGTGGAGGAGTAAACTGTCCGTATACACCTTTACGTAGATGATAATTGATTAGGCGCCCGGCTACGAATTGGTAGTTGGGTGTTTCTTCTGTGATTAAATCGGCCGCGGATTTGATTAATGTTTCTTGGATATCAATTGAGTTGATACCGTTATACATTTGAATTTGGCTGTGGATTTCAACTTCGCTTGGGCTTACTCCTGTTATGCCCTCGCAAGCATACTGTACTACTTTGTGTAATTTGTCTATGTCGATGTCTTCTAAAACACCGGATCTCTTTCTTACTTGCATGTGTGTCCTTATTATTGTTATTATTAATAAACTGTAAAAATATTTAGCAGACTGCTATTATATAATAAAACAGTATAAATGTCAACGTAAAATATTGCTATACGGTACAACATGCGTGTCGTAAACCGTACCATTTTCTTTCATTTCTTCTAAGGTTATAATCTTGCCCGGTGTAAAGTTGAATACTTTATTTTGGTGTTCGAGTACCAATCCGGTATTTCCGTTTATATGATTACTTATCACCGGAAAGCGCAAGTTGCCGGTAGATATGAAACCTGCCTCGGCTAATGTTGCGGCTATTACTAAAGTAATGCCACTTTGGCAGAACATGCCTTCGCTAACAATTTCAAAAACACTTGGCCAACTAGATGGAGTGTAAAAATCAATGTAACGCTGTTCTGGCGCAAGATCTTTGAATTCTGCAAGAAGGTCATCTATGCTTTCATGCTCCCGTTGTCTAATTGCCCGCCACATAGATAATCTATCGTCGGAACTTTGGGTCGGTAAAAACATATTATTCAGCTAACCAGCGTCTCACTGTATATTTCATAGCTATATCTGTAGTTGGAGATATAGTTGTGTTCGCGCTAAATGTCAGTGCTGTTCCGGAAACATTCGCTGTAAATTCTACGTTACCTGTAACATTTGCCTGCAAGTCTGTGTATGTGTCCATTAGTGTAACTTGCTCGGCTTCGGCAGAGGCTGTAAACGACACTGTGCCTATACGTCGGTATACGTTTGCGTTAGACGATAATGTATCTGCTAAGGAGTAATCTATAATATAAGTATCATAAAGCGTTAAGTCTGAAATGCTCAATTCAGGTATAACATTTAGTCCTGCTGTCAGTGTTACAGCTTCCGGAGCATCGTAGCTTGTAACGGTAGTCGCGGCACCAAGTCCTTCTAAGGTTAGGAATTCTATGTTAGATTTGATATTTAATAAACCTTTAATATCGGGGTTAACTGCTTCAAAATATAAATTGTTAAGTATGGCAGAAAAATCTCTAGCTTCTTCTCTCGATTCAAAATCCATCTCCTTAACTTCTGAGTTAACTTTTAAATCCCATGTAGTAAAATGTCCGGTTGAATTGAATTCAGTATTTACGTATACTTCCTTAAATAGATTCACGGCTGTACTAGAAACTAATGTATTAATCCAGTTTTCTAAATCTGCTTTAACTGTAGAATCTGATCTGCTATACGTGTTTGCTTCTAAGCCTAGTGTAGTTAGTGTGTCTATCCTGTCATTATGCATCATAAAGTCAAAGGGTGTTTTTGCATTTGCTTCGCCGTGGGTGACATAAACTTTGTATGCGGATTCTGTGGAGCCGGGTATTGTACTTAGTTTTGGCCATTCGTCGTATGAACTAACTGCGCTAATAGCCGCTTCAGCAGTGTTAGCACTTGTTAAATCTGCGGCGAAAGTTCTTGTTATGCTTACGTTGCCGGATGATACAACTGGTGTAAATGTAAGTGCAAGGTCTTCGCCTGTTATTGCGCCAACTGTGGTTAAAATAAATGTGTTCACATTGCCAGTAGTTGTTGCATTTACTGTGCCGGAAGATACCGTAGCATTAGTTGTAGTAATTGCGTTGGCTCCGTCGGATAACCCGTGATTAAGAGCAGTAAGAACTACTTCAGTACTTGACCCTCCTTTATATGTTACAAAAGACAAGTTAGCAGTATCTACGTTAGCATTAGCATCAGTGCCTAGTGCAGAAACTGTTATAGTTTGTGATACTCCTGTATCCACTGCGGACACTGTGCCTGATTTACTATTTAGATTTGAATCGTCTGGAGATTCGATAAAGTATAAATCATCACCTATTTCGATATCATCTGTGCTACTTACTACTACATTTAGATTCGAACCATCAATGGAATAACTGGTTACAGATTTAACTAAACTTGTAGATATAGCAGGAAGTGCGGTAACAATAGTTGTATTAGCCGAATCATAACTTGTAACTTCTAATACTTGTCCGTCTAGCCAATCGCCTGTTACTGCATCGTCGATGTAAACGTGATTATAGGCGCCTGATATATTATATGTGTCTGCCGCGATTGCTCCAACTATAGAGACTGTTGTTGCGTTTGCGGTTGCTACTGCGTCAGTGACCTTCTCGTCGATTCTTGTTAATAATAAGTTGCCTAAAGTAAGAGCAACCGAATTGTCAAATGCTACCGGGGCAGTTTTAACATCAGTTGCTACCTGGATATGCTTGAACTGCATTCCGATATAGCCGACACCTGTGCCTGATGCTACTCTTACGTTATCTGGATCTATTTGTCGGAAAGTATTATTTGTTAGGCCTGCGTATGCGTTAAATCCTGCTACACCGGTTATCCCAACAGTAGTGTTTGATAGAGCATGATTAACTTCAGTATTGCCATAATACGAAATTGCAATTTCTTCTGCTCCACTCGGAGGTGTTCTTAAAGTTAATGTATGGGTACTAGATGATATATCGCCACCTTGGGCAAAGAAAAAATCTTGACTGCTTGAAATAGTTGCAACATTCGATGCGACAAGTTCTGTGCCGTTTTTTATAACAGTAATCTGTTCTGGCGAAAATAGATTCCCGTCTATTATATTTCTAAAATATAAGTCACCTGTTCTAAATACGTCACCTAATCTAGCGTATTCTGTTGCAGTGGCTGAACTCGCAACTAAGTCGTCCGGTGTCCAGACAGTAGTTGTAGTAACTCCGTCGAACTCTCCTTTGTCGTAAATTTTGTGCGGTACAGTGAATTTAATCATCTGTACGTTAGCCAAACCAAAAGTTGTGCTTTGCGCACTTGATGTTTGCTCGAACACACCAGTTTTATTATACTGTTGTGCTAGTTCACTTTCGGTGTCTGCACCGATATATAGCTGTCTGCTATCTGTAGCAAACCCTATTTCGCCTGGACGCAATGGTTTTGGTAGGTCTTGCTTTAGACCTCGACGCTGTTGCATCCTTACTATTTTTGTTGTTTCTGTCACTGTTAAGAATCTCCAAATGCTTAACAGTATTTATCATTTATAGGAACTTGGAATAATATTCTTCTACTCTAGTAGCCCAGGCATGTTCGTATTCTTCGTATTCGTCGCCTTCAATAATAAATTCTTGGTACTCGTTGTCTTTGCTACACATTAAAATAACGCCTTTTTTGATATCTGTGCCGTATGTAACGTTATGAGCCGCGGCATAAGCTGTTAATTGAGCAAAATAATCGTCAATCCATTCTCGCTTCTTAGGCTTATTAGTTTGCTTAAAGTCGATAATTGCTGGCTCGCCTTCGAACATGCCGACACAGTCTGTTGTTCCTGCGTACACATCGGGGTACATAAGGCCAACTTCTGTGCCCCAGTATTCGTCTGCTCGGCTAAGACCCTTATCAATAATAATTTGGGCCATGCCGTGGCTTTGTATGCTATAAGGATTTGTGCCGGGTGTGCCGGCGTCGCCAGTTAGAATGTAGTCTTCTAACCATTTGTGTAATCGTGTTCCGCGTCCTGCGGCTTCTGTAGTAATAGCTTGGGCCTTAGCTGTACCTACGCGCTTGCGCCAGTTTGCTAATGCTTGTCTGCTTTCTTCGGATTTGGTTGCGTCGAGAATTGTTGTAACGCTGGGAACAGGACGAGCTGTTTTACTTTCGTTAGTATAACGTCTTGTTCCGTTTTCGTGGATTCGTCTTAGGGATGGGTATTCAAATTTATTTGTTATCATCTAAGTAGTATAGCACCTAGACAGGATATGTCAAGCTAGATTTACCAGCTTATATTCCATTGTAGGGTTGTGTTTGATCCTGGATCAGTTACGATGTTAACACCGTAGCCCAGGTTAGTGAAGTAATCTTTTACGTAGTTGAGTTGGTCAAGTGTGGTTGCGTCAGTAGAGATACTGTTCCAAACATTGTAGTAAACATTACTGTTAGTCATAACAGTATTATTAACGTTCGCATATAGTACACCAGCATCAATATTAGCGTACACAGCATTTTCGATAGCAGTAACTTCGCCGTGAATAACTGTATTATTTCTTGTATCAGTTCTTGCTGTTGTTGCGTTAATAAAAATACCAGGCATTATAACTCCGACTTAATATCACTCATTGCTTGATTACCTGCCATCTTCTCTAAAGACGCAGGGTCAGTCTTTTTGTCTAAATCTGCTGGTAGTTCGCTAGCGGGAACAATCTTTTCTCTGTCTACACTGCTAGCATATCCGCTTTGATCAACTGCTTGTATTAGTTCATCAATTGTGGTAACATAACCCTGTTTAGCTAATGTTGCTTGAAACTTTTCTGTGGATATTTCAGGCACTTGCGACGAAGCCATACGTATAAGTAAATCTTGAACGACTACCATAAGCTCGTTAAAATAACCTTCCGAAAGGATCACGTCGCGTATCAACATTATATTTCTACAGGTGCTCTACCTAATGGCTCATCTTCTGGTCCAGCCATTGCTGGCTCGTTAACATCTACGTCGTCTAGGCCTAAATCATCTTCTGCTCCGCCTAATCCGTCAAGTTCGCCTGTGTCGCCTAGTCCCATGTCGTCCATTGCTGGTGCTTCACCGGATACTGTAGCAGTAGCTTGATCCATGCCTGCTTTTGCAGCCTTGCCGGCTTCTATATAAGCATTTAGTGTACTATGTACACTGTCCGAGAACGCTTGTGCCGCTTGTGCGCCTTGCTCTGTTCTCATTTGGTCAGCTATAGCAGGAACGTCTTCGTTCATCATTCTGCCTACTCTTTCTATTTGATCTTGAATATCGTCTGCTAGAGCGCGAACAGCCATAACAAGCTCTGCCGCGGTAACGTCCACATTCTCTGTAATTTCTGTTGCTCGCATTCTGTTTACCGCTCCTATTTTTTTGCCAAACATTTGTATGCCGTTAACAAGATCAGCTTCTTCCAAGTTATTTAGGAATCCGACAACTGAGTCTCGGCTTTTTCCGCTTACTTCTGCAAACGATTGTAATTTTTCTTCTATAGCATCAATGCTACCTTGTTGCGCTAACTCAACACCGCACTCTCTGGCCATTTCGCCAAGTAGTGCATCAGTTAAATCAGTTACTGTTTCGTCTATGCCATCGCCTAGGCCTTCAGCATTCATGCCACAGTTTTCCATGTAATCTTTTGCCGCTGTTAAGACGATAGGAAGAACATGTTCGTCGTCATAAGCAAAGCGATTATCCATTCTATAACGGTTCATGCATTCGGCAGCGGCTTCATCCATTGTGTATCCGCTATCCATTAACTGCGAAATGCTGTCGCTAATCATAGTTTTCATTCTGTTATACTGCGGGCTTTCTGCATATACGCCTTCGTTCAGCATTATGTTTAATGCGTCTTTAAGCCCGATATATTTAGAATACTCTGGATTAGTATGGTACTGATTACTGTTAACTCTTATTGAAGTAAGAGTGTTTAGCGTGTTCTCTAAAACTTTTTCGAGTTTCTTTTTTGACGGTAATTTCTTACTCAAAGATATAGCAAACTCTTCTTTTAGGAGTTTGTTAATTTTAGTAATCTTTTGTTTACTAGTTTGGTTAAAATCGTTTAAATACATGTTTGTTCTTCCTGTTGGTATTTAGCTATTACTGTTATTTATCATTTCTGTAAAGTTTTTCCTACAGATGTTCCAGTTGTTGTGTTACATGATTTAGCCTACTTGCCACTTCGCTGGCTCTAAACTCAGCAACGTCGTATTTGTCCATGTCTTTTGTTGTTTTCATTGTGTGCTTGAACACAATTAAGTCAGTTTTTAGTTTAAAATACGCAGTAGATAACGATTTCATCTGTAGCTTTTGTGACATCGGCTGTTTTTTGCCCTTGTTGTATAAGTTACATATACGTTCCGCTAAGACTCGCACTGGTATCTCTGTTACTAATACCTGCTTGGTCATATAATTTTGTACTTCGTAATAATCATCCTTTTTTGTAACCACGTATACGCCGCGCTTTGCTACATTACTAGCGAGATTATCTAACTTTTTGGCTAATGCTCTCTTGTTCATACTGTTATTTAGTTTTACACATGTTGCTTCTGGTTATATGTGGAAAATCCTACCTGGCTACCTTTCTGCACTTTCTTTAATACGTTACGTACATGCAAGTCCTCAGCCATGTAGAGTTCTCGTTCCTGAAGATCTTGGACACCTATCCAGCCCGAGTCTTGGATTAATTCGTACAGTCTAGTTTCAAAGTTATTAATTAACCCTAAAACGTTATTTTTTCCTTTTACTGCTCTCACTGGTCTTCCTTCTCTTTTTGCTGGATACGCCACTTTTCCATGCTTCGTTTATATCTTTAGTCGACGGATCGTCTGCTTTAAACTTGCCGTCTGGAGCGTGTGTCCTAGTCGGCTCTGGTACTAAGCCAACTAGAATTTTTTCTAATTTAGCTTTTGCATCCGGGTCTGCTACTGACTCTAACTGTCTTTGTAAATATCTAATTCTTTTTTCTGTGTTCATGTGTTTCTCCTTTATTTTACTGTGTGATAGCCTTGGCCGTCACAATGGTCACAGCCTTTGCCTTTGCACTTTTTGCATTCGACTTCGTCATCGAATTTCAATTTACCAGTGGATGTTCGATGCCGAGCATCTAAATCAGCATAATCTTTTGCGGCCATGCGGGAGCGGCCAGTCGGCCCGTAATCATCGTCGCCGTTACTATAATCGTTATTCTTTTTATATACACTCAATAAGTAATCTTTTGCATCATCCTGCGAATCGAAACCTCGCCAATCTTCTGTTTGCCATAGCCTTGCTATCCATCCATAATCTTTATGCTTAACGATTTCGCCCTTACCTATATAGATTCTGCCGCCGGGCATTGTTGCCTTAGTGCCTGCTCCTTTTTCACGAGGATTGAACACCTGGCTTCCTTCACCTTCGTTAGTTTTCTTCTTCTTTCCTAACTCACACTCTGGACAAGGTGCTGACGCAGGCACGTGATCGCCAGTGAACTCATCTTGATGGTCCCAGTGTACAGTACCAGTATCTCCACAGGCCTTGCATTTTACGTCTTCGTTAGTTTTCTTTTTCTTCTTTGTTGTGCCCATGCCCGGAATGCGACGATTCATTTTGCCCATTGGCATTGCTACACCTGCTATGCCGCCGACGCCAGTTTCGTTTAAAATATCATTAATTTTCATATTACTGTAGTTTCGGTTTACCGAAAACTGTCTCCTTAATCGTTTGTCCGTTTCCTAGTTTTCTTACATAGGTCTTATCGTCAATCATTTTTAAATTAGGATCATTAAACAACTTCTGTAAAAAAGCCTCGTCATTTACAAGAGGTGCATTCATTTTACCTAATACATGTGCCATAGCATCACTGGATTCAATCCACCAGCCTGGCTTATCTAATGCTTGCCTTACTTTTTGTATAACTTTGTCTTTACTAACTCGCTGTCCGTCGTGTCCTATTCCTTGTATTTTGTTGCCAGTCCAAGTTTCACCTGCACGATTCTTTCTAAAAAACATAGTAGCGTCAACATCATCTTCCGGATCCCAATCTATAACTTCCCAGTCGCTTGGAATAACATCTCGTAAGCTATTAACGTGACTACCTAGTGGTGTGCTACTGTACGCTTGCTGTACTAAGTCCACAAGGTTTTCGCCTGCTTCTTCTTTATCAGCATTCGAAATAATCAATTCCCATTGGTTCTTAGGGAGTTCTAATTCTGTTATTAAGTCGCTATATCTCATACGTCGAACGTCTTGTTAGGGGTTTTAAAATCTTTCTTTCTCATAATTGTCTTAGCTACTAAATCTAATTCATTATTTCTAGGGTCTAGCACTAACACAAACGGCACGTTTATATCTGTCTGCATGTCTTTCATTACTGCTTGGGCATCTGGCCCCATCTGCGCAATAGGCTTTCCCCATTTCTTATATTCTTGTTTAAATAAACGAACCAATTCTGACATAGTAATCGGCTTTTGATTTCTGTTATCGTTTACTCTATCTAAAAAGTGTCTTGTAAATTCAACATCGATACCTACTTTAGCAAACCAATTGTCTACTGTTTTTTCTAATTGGTCAAGATCTGCTTGCGCCAATTCATTAATGCGTTCTTCAGCAAACTCATCGCTTGTTTTGTGGCTAAACTGGTCTATAAGTTCTTGTAATGTTGCGTCTGTTACTACACTAACTGGAACCTTGTTTATGCCTAACTTTTTATAAGCATCATACCTATGGTGGCCATTAATGACATAGCCTTCTCTGTCTATCATTATAGGCTTGTTGAATCCGCCTTCTATGCTTTTAGCAGTTTTATCAACTAGTCCCGGAACTCGCTGAGACTGAGCTGGTTTTAATTTAGTAATACTCATAGTTCCATGTTTAACATTATGTGTATTTTCCAAATCGTCAGCATGAATCTGCGGCATTTGATTGCGCGGAATATCGTACCCTTCTTTAATAATGTCAGTTATTTTCACTTGTCGTTCCAGTCATCATCTAATTCATTTACTTGTATACTATCAAACTCGATATCGAAATCTGGAATTACTCCAGGCACTTCGTTAGTTTCATAATGTGTTGTAATAGTAACATGGGCAATATATTCATCGTAATCTGATGTTGCACCTAAGTCTGTTATTTCCTTATGTAAGTACGAAGCACCGGGACAGTCTAGCATTAACACTAAGCAGTCTTCGCCGAGTACTTCCCATTCTTTAACCTTACCGGTTACTGTTATTTCTTTTCCGTCTAACTTAATTACTTCTGGAACTGGGGTTTTACTAAACACTATCGTACAATGTAGCTCGTCCGGATTACTTACAGTTACATTATTTTCTTCACACCAGGCTATTATTTTTTTAGCTGATGATGCGCTGACTTGAAGTGAAGAATACGTGCCATTTTCATGCTGTACTTCTTCGAAGCTATGTACTCTACGTTCAACTTTGCTTACCCATTCTTTGCTCGGTTTTCCTGAACCTTTATAATACTGTAATACTTTTTTAGGATTACTTTTACTTACAAGTGCCCATTTGCCATTTACTTTTTTCAAAGTCTCAGTGACTAAATCATCTGTGTTTAATTTCATGCCGGTTACTTGTTGTATTAAATCCCATGCTTCATTGGTTCTATTAGAAAGAATTAAATCGTCTAATTCTTTCTTTTCAGCCGGAGTCGCAAGTTTATAGAATTCCATCATTTCGTGGATTCCTATGTTGCCTCTGTATGGTGCCTCAGCCAATTCAAATAATCTCATTTTTTCAATTTAAATCCTAATCTTCCTTTTTGTCCTGTTGCAAAATAAGTCTTATTAACAATCTGCGGTGATCCTTCAAACACTGCTGGAAATTTTGTATAGTAATCTAGTGTAACATCATCGCCTATAACTTTACCCTGTGTTAGTACCATTACATATTTGTTGTTGTTTAGTGCCGCTATCATTACATCTTTAAATTCTTGCGTAGAATTCACAACTGGTATAATGGTATTTACAATTGCGGCAAGTACGTGATAAAATACTCTGTACTCTGCACGATGCACTGTGCTTTTATCTATGCCCTGGGCATGAGTCATCTTACGCAATCTTGCTGATGTTAAGTCATCTATATTTTTAGAACTTCTGTCTAGTTCCTGTAATGATTTTGCATCTCTGGTCGATAATAGACCTAGCAATATACCGACTTTAATAGGACCGTTTACTGCACTCTCTGTAGCAATAAGTTCAAGTATCTGCGATCCTAATGGGTACTGTTGTTTCATCTCATCTGTTAGCTGATCGTAAACACCTTTTAAGCTACTTGCCGCGCCACCTGCTGTATGTGCTTTACTGCTTACACCGATGTCTTGACCGTTCGGTGCTTTAATAACGCTGTCTACTAACGGATATGCTGTGCTTTCAGGGAACATAATCTGCGAGCCTTTAAGTGTTGTTAGCTCGTATGCCGCTAGCATTTCCGGTGTATTTCCTTTTACGTTTCCGCCGTCGATAATTGCAAGTGGGCCTAAATATTCGCCGCCGTACTTTTGCAATACGTTAAAATATTTCGCGCCACCTGCGATTGGTGCTACGCTACCAGTTCTGGCATAGGACACAGCTTGTTCCATAATCGCCTGTAAATCTTCGTGTTCAGAATTTGCTGTTATGCTAGCAATATTAGTTAAAATCTCGGTGGAAAGTTGTTCAGTTGTTTTAAAACTTTCGTCATTTACTAGGTCAGCTGGCTTAATAGGCACACTTTCAGTTTCAGCGCCTTTCCTAAATTTATAACCTCTTAGCGTTTTCCACATTCCAGTAACCCCTGCGGCAGGAATAGCTCGTACATACCTAACCCAGTACTGAGGCGCGCCGACGTTATCAGCCATTATTGCTACTAGCGCGGCTTTTGTGCCTTGATTAGGATTGTTGTCGTTTACTCTTTTTGCCGCACCGGGAATCACTTGTTCTAATGCCGCTTCTAATTCGTCTAAACTTTCGTAACTGTCTGCTTCTGGAGGAGATACTATTATAACTTCTTGCATTACAAGAATGTCATTAGGGTTAGTAACACTTATGTATTCCTCACCGGGCATTCTTGCAGTTACACCCCTTGATTCAGTTATTACACTTTCTTTTAATCCTAATTCCTTTTTTTTGCTAGGATGCAAATCTCGTTGCATATAGCCTTGCAGGATAGGACGTAAGTCGAATTTATCTCCACCGGTGGCCCTTGCTTCTCTAAAGTCACTAATCATATTAGGATCGGGAATAACAAAATAAGCAGACATTTGCCCTCTAAGATCGTTAGCTAATAATGGCTTACTCATTAAGTTTTCTAAGTCGCGTTTTATACCTCTGTCGGGCACTGCACTCTCGTTAATTGGAGTTTCTTTTACCTTAGATTTAGTCCACACCTTACTAATCGACTTGTCGTCAATTTTGCTTAAAAGTTTAATTTGTTCTGCTAGTGGTAGCTTATTGATTTTCTTAAATACACTTTCTGTAGCTACAATCTTTATACCGAATTTTTGTGAAAGTTCCGGGAAAGTATCAGGACGAATAATTGTATATTCCGGTCCTATATTCTGTGACCCGTATCGTACACTTTTCGGAATGAACCCGTACTTTTTGTAAAATTTGTCTAGGATTGGTTTCCACTTGTCTATCTCCGCTTGCATTTCTTGTATATCATTAGTCCACTTGGCGATTACTTTATTGTTATCGTCACTTTGCTCATCGCTCTCTACATTATTTAAATGGGATGTTAGATTCTCTATTGATTCTTTTCTTGCTTCTATGCTACCTCGTGTATTGCGGGCTTGTTCATACTCTTCTCTATTAACTACTTTAAAGTGTTCTTTTTTAAGTTGCGTAGGCACTTTGTTCATGTCTGCTATGCCTTTCTCTGTCTCATCGCCAAATATGTCGCCGAAAAAACTGATATGTTCGTTATGCACGTCTTGCCTTACCATTAGCGTTTCGGTTGTTGGATTTAGTGTTATAGTAAATGCGGCTTTCGGAACAGTCCCGACGTCTTTGTGGAAAAGCTGGCTTACTGCCTTCTGCAATTTGTCAACAGGTACCTGTTCTTCGGAATGTAAAATCTCACTTTTAGTTATTAAACTCCATAGCGTGTCACCGTTCAAACTAAATTCTTTTAATGCGTTTCTTAGCCCACTAATTAAGGCTGCGGTTGGCTTGCTCCTCGCTTTACCGCTTAACGTATCTATTGCCAACATAACAACCGCATCTGCAAATTCTTGTTGCGCGGTTGCTGCCGCAGTCTGCCAATCTCCATCAGTAGTCGACCTAGGGTCAGCATCCACTTGTGCTTTTAGGTCATCTGTCCAGTCCTCGTATACTCTGCTCAATGTTTCAAACATATCAGGCTGAGCTCTGCCTGTTTTTAAAGTTCTAGCCATTTGTAAATGCTGGTATGCTTGTGCTAGTTTCTCCAAGCCGTCTGTATAACGTGCCTTACTTAATGTCGCTCTCATGCCTTGAACAAGTGCGTTGTCTGGTAACTTACCGCCTGCAAATTCTGTTGCGTATTCGTCTGGAATACTAGTCTGGCCATTTACAGCTTTAACTAGTGCGCGTATATAGTCTTTTCTAAATGCGTTCTCGTCGTGGCCAGCCTGCATAATTGCCGCATATCTCGATACAGTTTTTGCTATCAATTCGTGCTGGTCTAAATAGTCGCCGCCCGCCGCTCTAAATTCTATTAGACTATTTCCGCTATCGTTTTCTTCTGATTTAAAATGTATAGTACGGTACTTATCGTTAGAAATAAATTCATTTAAAATTTCTTCTAGCTTGTCTAAACTGCGCTGATCGTTTAAATTTTGCTTTAGATTTACTATACTATCGTCTATTATTTTTTTCTGGCTCATTGTATAATGACTATTTTCTCTGTCGAATTGCTTCAGTACATATGAATCGCCTAACAACAATGCCATTTTTAATTTATTCGTTTTAGATTGTTTTCCTGACCAGCTCATGGTTACGTGTAATCCTGTAGAACTATTAGTTTCTACGTCATTAGCAGACATTTCTTTAAATAACGGTTGCATTTCTGATAGCATCATTTCAGGTGTTTCGTAAACAGGAGATATAATTTCCGAACCTAGGCCTTCGCCATCTGGGCTGATACTTGGGTCATCTTCGACCCTCCAGTAGTCTTGCGTAGTGTCGCCGTGACCTTGGTGATATTCGCCAGCTTCGACCTTTGCAAACGCACTATGATTTTCTGTCCAAGCCGATAGCTCATGTGCTACATCTTCTTGCGATGAACCCGGGCCAGTATCGACATAAACATCTAATATAGCGCCTATCATCTCCTGTACAGAGCCATATACAATCTGTGCCCATTTGTCAATACTAAATTCTTGGTAATATTCTTCTACTGCTTCGTCTAGACCTATTCCGTTATCCCTGGCATATTCTTCTAGCCATTCTCTGTATTCGTCTGTCATGTTTTCGTCTACATATTCACGGCCCCACGCTGTTTGACTATAGTCGTTTAGGATTTCTAAATCTTCTTCGTCTGCATTCGCTAGTGTTGTTTTCCTGTATTCTTCTATATCATCTTCGTCTACTTTAGCGTCTATAAATTTTTCCAGGAATTCTTCCGACTCGTTATTTTCGTTGACCCATTCGTCTGTATGCTTAATTATTAGATCATTTATTTCATCGGAATCCCACATATAAGAGTCATACTCTTCTCTCACCTTGCGCTCTTCATAACTACCGATGTGTTGCTGTATCTCACTATCGTCCCATGAAAGATTATCTAAATACTCTTCGGATGGGCCTCCGTCTATTGTAGTCCATACAGTTTCCGCTTCAAACCCACAACTAATCGGAGCCGCTAACGCTGATTGTGTAACACGCTTATCGTTAAAGTTAATTTCAAAGATAGGCTCTTCGATTAAACGACTTTTTCTTATTAGTTTGGATATTTTCTTCAGCCTCTTGCCTACTTCCATCTTACGATGTCCGCGTTTGCCTAAGTTTACACGATGCTTCCTGGTAGTAATATTTCGTAGAGCCTCTGCTCCGGAATCCTCTGTTTGTATTTCGCTCTGATCTACTTGCGGTAGGGCAATTTTCTCATCTGGGTCTATAGCATAATATTCTTTTGTCTTTTGATCTTGTACAACTACACTGCTTTTGTTCTTGCCAGCGCCAAATGGTGATATAACTTTTACTACGTTGCCTTCCTTACTTGGGAATTCAAAATCTTTTTGTAGTTCTTGCGCTTTAGCAACTACCGGCTTTTTGGGCTGTGCTTTTATAGGAGCAGTAGATGGGCTTTGGCTAGATGCTTGAGATGGGCTTTGGCTAGATGCTTGAGATGGGCTAGGACTCGACGCAGTTGTCGGACTACCTGACACTGCATTAGCTTTAGCACTAGCACCCATTGCTGGATAGTTAGGATATTCGTTTAACTTTTTAATACCTTCTAAAATAGAATACTTTCTTCTCATTATCTTCTCTTGTTTAATGTCCTAACCCTTCTACTTGCAGGGCTAAATCTTTTTGTTCTATTTGCTTTTCTGGACATGCGCTTGCCCATCTTCGCCTTTGTTCTTTTTAGTGTCATTCTTTTCTTAATATCTATCGGTGCGCCACATTGTGAGGCTTTACTAACCACCCGTCCTTTTCTAGGACCGCTAGTACATCTCACAGCTCGTACAACTTTCTTGCCAGACTTTTTCCATATCATTCTAGCTTCAGTAATAGGGCCTGCGAATTCGTCTAGTCTCATCCAAGCAACCGCCATATAAGCGATCCTACTACTGCTAGCAGTGTACTGAAAGTAATAGCTACAATGCTAATAATCCAGCCTTCTAATTTGTTAAGGCGTAGTTTTGTATCGTTTTTAAATTCTCGTAGTTCTGCGCTGATACTTTCGATACGAAGCATGTCGGCAATGATATGTGCTTCGAGATTGTTAGTATACAGTTCTTTATTTTTCTGATCTAAGTTTGGTTTGTTGTCCATTTTATTCCTTTATTACAACAATTGTTGCTGTGTAAATTCCATGTTTATCGAACTTGTAGTATCGATTGTGCCACCATTTAAAACAATTCCATCTAGTTCAGCTGTTAGTGTAGCTATACTGTGTACATCTGTTTTCTCAAAAGCAAATTTAAAAATCCAGCCTGCGCCTGTTAATGTAGGTGCTCCGTAACTTTCTAACAGATTGCCACCGGTACCGTCAAGTTCTACTGGATTATTCATAATAACTGGCATAGCTCTTAGTGCAATAACTTGTATTACGCTTTCAAAATCTTTTTGCGTATTATCTGTAAAATCACCGGTTACAGTTAAATCTATTGTTGTGTATAAGGTAAAAAATTCTAAATCACCTGTTAGTACTTCTTGGGCCGACATTGACCCTGATCTTATTAAACTCATATGTGGATCTCCACTTTATTATACTATTTATCAAAGCGTAAGAAATTGCAGACAAAAAAAATCCCCGCATAAAGCGAGGATTTTTAGTATTACTTTAAGTAACTATTAAACTACAGTTACAGTACCAGCAACTACAGTAGCGTTAGTAAGTACGCCTGCGACTGCTGTCTGCAATGAGGCAGCGGATACGCCAGGTACTTCAGTTGCTACATACATAATTGAAGCAGTTCCTTCTTCAACTACTACTGGGTTAGCTACAGTGCTTACAGCTCGTAGAACTGTTTCTGCGTTGCCGTCTACAGTACCGAAGTCATCGATATCAGTAGCCGCGTCAACGTCGGTGACGATAAACCAGTCAAGTGTGCCAGTTAAAAACTGATCAGCTAATGGTGCGCCATTTACTTTTGTTTGTGCCATTTTTATTCTCCTAAGAATCTTTTATATTGTTTTAACAATATGTTACTTTTATTTATCATTTCGACGCAAAATCTTACGTCTTAACGTCGTCTTTTTCCTAAATTATCTATTTTGTTTGCTATTCCTTGTCCCTTTTTGAAGCCTGAAACTGCGGATGTGCCTACATCAGTCATATCTATATCTTTCATTGGGTTTAAGGATTTTGCTACTTTTTTAATTGTTCCTGGCGTTTTTTGTCCTGAAATGCCGCCAGTGTACTGATTTCCTCTAAAGTTTGGATTCCAGTTTGGATTGCTGTACGCGGATACAGCGTCCTCGATATTATCGTAGGGCTGGTTTGTCTTGGGATCGTTAGTTACATTTACAAAGTCTTTGAATTTTGCTAATTCTTCTGGATTTTTGGCAAAATATTCTTCCGCTTGCGCTTTTATCTTAGGCGCAACCTCAGGTTTTACTTCTTCAATTATTATTTCGTGCATCCTCATAAATCTTTTCTCCCCGCGGCCCAGTACCCTGCAATTGCTCCTATGCCTGTGCCTATTTTCTTAGCTCGGTCTGGATTCTTCTTTGCTACTTTACCAGCAATATATCTGCCAGCAGTTGCGCCGGCTACTGCTCCTGCCGCTTTCTTTACTAGGCTTGTAGGCGTAGCCATGTTAGTTAGTGGATGAACTAACTCACTGCCTTGTGCTAGTTTTCGCATTTCTAATGCCATCTTATTTACAAGCATCTTTTTATTACTTGAGCTTAACGAATCCCACGATATTATACTTCTTCTAAAATCTTTTAACTTACTATTATTTATTTTCAATTGACTTTCTAGTCTATACAAATATCCTGCCGCTGTTTGCAATTTGCCTTTAGCACTAGATATTTCTTTTATGAATCTATAGTGTTTATTTGCGTCAAACTGCAATCTATTTAGATACGAAACCTCGTCGGTACTTAAGCTAATCCCTTCAGGATTGTTTATTACATATCCAAGCATGTACAAATCGGTACTTGTTGTTTTAAAGTTTTTGTAATTACCGTACCGTGAAGTCTTTTTAGCATAGTCGGTGTCGTTCTTAGCTACAAGAAACAAATAAACTGCTAGTGTATTAAGGTAAGCAAGTTCTGCAATATCTCTACCTGTAAGTTTTCGCATGTTATTTGTAGTACGATACAGCCTACTTTCGGATATTTCTTGATTAACTAAAAGTAGTTCCATTATCGTTGTACCGCCCTGTTTGCTTTGCTAAACACTTCCCTGGGTACTAATTTAATGTCACCCTCGGGGTGAGCCAGTACATATCCTTCGCCGCCGGACTGGCCACCTATGTTCTGCTGTACAGTCGATGCATGTTGGTCAAATTGTGATATGATATTATCTTTAACTTTCATAATAACACTAACTGCATGCCACAATGTGTTAAATGCTTGTTGATTTTCTTTTATATATACGTATAGCTTTTCTTTTTTTCTGTCAGTTATTCGTGGAGTATTTTCTAACCAAGTAATAAAATCTTTTCCCAGGTCAGTCATACCTGTATCTACTTTAGAGTTAGTATATGTGTACAAAATAGCAGGTAAATCTGTTAGTTGCATTGCTTTTATTTTATCAGCATTTAAGAATTCATCAATGCCTGCGGCATCTTTTTGTATAACCTTTTTTAATTTTTTTATCAGCGCGTTGTCAACTTGTGCTGGTTTCTCTGTAGTAATAGGCGGGACAACTAGAAGGTCATTGCCTAAAAATATGCCAGGGTCTTGCAACGGCTGTTCTGTTCCATCTGGATCCACTTGCCTGTGTATAACTACACCGGCTGTGCTTGCGCCAATGCGCTGGCCCAAGTCGGAGTTCATATCGACTGCATACTCTACAATGTTAGGTTTGAATACATAGTTTTGATTCTCTACGGGCGGTGTGTCAAAGTACAGCATGTCGCCTTTAAAGTAACCCCTATAGTCCGGCGGAGTTGCTTTTTCGAACACGTCAAATACATTGCGCATCCTTGTTACAAACGCTATGCGACGAGGATCCTCTCTATCCTTTCCTCCGCCCCTATTTAAAAGCATCTGTGCAAGTTCGTCACCGCTCTTAGAACGTCCGTCGTATCCTTTAGCTGTGAACCCGCTTTTATCTGTAAGTATAAACTCGCCGTTCTCGTCTCTACCGAATATTACTGCTGGAGAACCGTCCCACTTCAGTGTAACATTTTTATAATTCTTATTAGTTAAACTTTCTAATGCTTGTACTGCTCGCATTGCGCCTGAGGACCCTTCCCAGAAGATTAAGTCTTCTGCGTGTTGAATACGTGCATCTTCGTTGACCTGTATAGACTCTACTAAATCTCTAAATCTCATTGCGGTAATTCCAATCCTGCGCGGGCAAAGTTTTCTTTGGCATCTGCTACTAGCTGTTCATAGTTAGGCATTTGCTTTATAGCCGCGTTAATAGTTTCTACAGTTTGGAAGTCTGCAGGATCGCCGCCTGGACCTAATAATAGTTCAGCAATCTCTTTCGGGTCTTTAGTGATAATCTCTTTAGTTTCTCGATTAACTAATCCCTTTTGAAAACTCCAAGACATGCCTTTAGCTTTAGCAATACTAGCCATCATAATGTGTCGATGCATACCTTTAAATGGAGATTCTTCGTTAGGCGAGCCTTGCATGGAAAATTTCATCCACTCAGGTTTGCCAAACATTAAATCTGTTTGCACAAATCCATTGGCAGGGTTGCCATTAATAGGGGTGTTAAAGTGAACGGACACTCCGCTCTTTGCTACCCAGCGTCTGGGATCATCGTCTGGGTGATTTTGTTTTACCCAGTTAAGTAGCACATTGTATAAATCGTTTTTATCAACTTCGTCCGGATCAACTGCAATATCTAAGTCGCCGGAGGATGATTTTATTCCGGTTGTGCCCAGTTTAAAATCCCTGTGGTTCATGCCTGTAATCTTTTCCAACCATGCAAGTGTAGGATCGACGTCTGCTTTGTTAATTCTCTGAGACAATGGTGTGCCGTCAGCATCTTTAAAAACATTGCCGCCTTCTTTTAGTGTTACTGGCTGTTGGAAAAGTTCAAATAATTTCACTAGTACTTATCCTTTGGCACTAGCTTCAAGGGCTTTTTGCGTTTACTTTTGTATCCTCGACTAGCTGGAGATTTGTCATAATTAGTATCATTGTAGGCGTTTCCTTGCGGCATCTGTTGTACAGGCTGTGCTTGTTGTGCTTGCTGTGCTTGCTGTGCTTGCTGTGCTTGCTGTGCTTTCTTCGCCGCTCGTCGCTGTCCAAGTTTATCTATGCCGCTCCCTAATTTCGCTGCCATTGCCGCGGTTGTTTTATGTACGATGCCTGCATCTGGATTTAATCTGGTTGCTTGTGCCGCTCCCGGTGTTTCGCCGGATAGCCAGTTTTTAGCTTTTCCTAATCTAGAAGTTGAGGCAGGTTTATACGCCTTCATTAAATTATCGTGCATCAGCCCTTGTGCAGGGCGTTGGGTGTTTTTATCAACCCAGCGTTTAGAGTTGCCATCGTATATAAAGTTTTTATAATCTTTATGGGGTTTATTGTGCGTTGGTACAGGTGCCTTGGCGGCATCTACTACTTCACAGATTCGCATCGTCTTGTCTCCGACTTTCTTTTATAACTTTTTGAATGCCTCGGGAGAATTTAGATGAATCTTTTGCTTTTATGCTGTTAACGATACGATTAGTAAGATCCTTAGCTACATCTGGTTCATAATACATCTCTATTTTTTCAATAAGATGAATAGCACTTTGTATAAGGTGCTCGGCGCGGTTCTCGACTACGTGGTTTCGATCTCTATCTTCGGATATAAGATTAAGTTCTTCGATTATACTTTTACGCACAACAACTCCTGTTTGGACATTAACACTATTTATCGTTTACAAGTCATTTTTCTTCAGGAAGTCTCGCATGTTTAGAGCTTTGCCTACAGTATCCGAGTTAGAATCTTCTGTAGTTTGAATACTGTTGTTACGTTTTAGCTGATTTACAAGAGAATCTGCTGTAACAGTCATAGCATCTTCGTCTCCTTCCTCTAAATCAGTAATTCTTAACGTGTCAGGATCGAATTTTAAGTCTACTTTTGTACCTACACCTGCGCTAGAACGTGTTTTCATAAACTGAATCTGATATCTTCCGCGTTCTCGCATAGCATTTGACGTAAAAATACCCACCACGTTGTCTGCTGTTTGTATTTTTGAGATGCCGCCTGCAATGTGATGATGGTCAAATTCTATTTCTTCAACTGCGCCTCTGTTTAACTGTGATGCTGTAACCATTAGCAAGTCTCGTTCCATTGCTAAGTTACGTAGTTCCTCTGAAACATATTTGTCCTTAATGAACAAATCACTTGGAGAAACTTTGTTACTGATTGGCATTAACAAGTCTAAGTAGTCAACTAGTAAGCAATCTACTTTCTCGCCTACAGATATTTCGTATTCTCGTAAGAATGCGCGTATGTCATTACATGTAACACCATTGGGCATATACTTGACACGTAATTTACCTGAGCCTTTTGCTTTCATTCTCACTTTTAAGTCAACGTCATCGATGTTTCGCATAACTTCTTTGGTACTAAAGCCACTTACCATGGAGTCTAAACGCAAACTAATCAATTGTTCACTAAGCTCACAGCTAATGTAAACAACATTTAGGCCCGCGAATGCCCAGTTCACTGCGAAGTTTTGCAGGAACAAGCTCTTACCTGCGCCTGACCCGCCTGCAAAGATTGTAATCTCGCCTCTGTTCAGTCCACCATATAGTTTATGGTCAAGTCCTTTCCATCCTGTGCTAATTGCGCCCGACTGTGCTTTAATCCAGTCCAGGCGTTCTTTAGGATTCGCAAAATAGTCTAAGCCTAGGTCCTTTACAAGTCCTATTTGACTTGCTTCTTTGATTTTTATCTCTACTTCGCCGTACTGTTGCTTCTCTAGTAAATCAGTACTCTCGATAATAGCTTTTTCTAATCCCTTATGTCTACAAAAAGTTTCAAACTCATTCATAAACCAGTTGTGATGATCCGGCGTGATATGTTCTATCGGTTCTATGTCAATGCCGCCTACTGCTCTAATCTGTTCTAATGTAGGAATTGCGCTGTGTGCTGTACTGTGGCTAACTAACAACTCTACTGCCGGCTGAAATTTTCTACTAAAGAACACAGGGTTAACAATATTTTGGCATCTTGCAAATAAGTCTGCATCGCTTACTAGGAATCGTAAAAATAGTTCTTGTATCTCGTCTGTGTACTGGGTTATATCTGTCATGTAGTCTCTCTTATATATTTAATTTTGTTTTTACTTTTATTTTTGTCTTATTGTCTGTAGCATGTTTAATTATGCTTGCTACCGTCAGCAACCTGCCGTATTGTGAAACAGCATCTGCCGCGTCCTTGCAGTCTTTGTGCCAAGGCGGAAAACTTACGCTCCAGCCTAAGTCAATTGCTTGCTCTATTAATTCTTTACCTGGGGCATCTCTGTCTGGACATAGTATTACTTTTTTGTTTAACTTCTCTATAAGTGCCAATTGCTCCGGGCTTACTTGATTGCTTAGTACGCTAACACCGTCTACCAAAATGGCATCAAACACACCTTCTGTTACAATCATTATTTCTCGTTCGCTGTTCGAAAATCTGTCTAAATTAAAAACATAGCCTGTTGGAAATTCATGTAAGTACTTAGGTGTTTGTTTATTAGGCGGAGAAATGTGCCTTCCTGTCCATCCAACTAGTTCATTGTTATAAGTGAAGGGAATTATCAATCTTTTTCTGTATTTAACTGGGCCATCAAAATACAAGTAGTTATAATGCCCTAGCAGACCTCTATCTTTTGCGTATTGCTTAACCGGATGGTCATCGGGCAAGTCTGCAACTACTTTGACTACGGTATCTTCAGGAAATTCTTTTAATTCAAACTTACTAAACGTGCCGTTGTATTCAAATTCGTCTTCGTTAGCTAATTCATTGCTGTATTTTAGCAGTTCTAATTGTACGTCATGGATTTCTTTGTCTGTTGCGCCCAGTCTAGAAGCTAATGCTTTGTATTTCTTGCCTAAATGGGCAGAAGGTTCCCAACCTGTTTTGCAGTTTGGGTCGTTAAAGCAGTTATAGCTTATTTTCCCGGCTGTAGTTTTGATTCCTGCGCGTTTGCGCTTGTCGTTGCACATCACACAGTTAAAAATCGTCCAACCTTTCGGGCTTCTTGTGGTTCCGGCGGGCAAATTATCTAAAAGTAATGCGTGTACTTTTTGTATAGCTGAGTCTACAGTCATGTTGTTATTATACAACAAAACAGATATATGTCAATTAGTTACGTAGAAGTATTTGATCTATTGTACCAGTTTCATCGTCCGGATAACTAAGTAATCTTACCCAGTTTGCGTTTACAGAAAATGTCCTAGCGGTGATTGTACTAACATTAGCCATTGGAATGGTTTCGACTGTGACCCAGTCGGTGCTTGCATTGTCACTTTCTGGCACATTTTCAAAACAACTAATTTGTATAACTACGTTTCCAGTATACTCAGTTGTATAAATTGCCATACTGTGCTGTGCGTTTTGAAAATTGCGATCTAAGTTGCCAAATAGTGCGCTAGATGTCCATACATTAGGTGAATTGTTTACTTGAGTAAAATCTTCGCCTAATTCGATCTGTGTCGCCACTGGATCAAATACAGCCTCATCGCTTATTTCCAAGTCAAAACTTATATCGTTATTTTGATTAGAGTAAACAGGCATATCCACCTGTTCTTGCGTAGTTCTGGTTATATAAATTCTATATAGTCCTGGATTTACGTTTTGTAGGTCTCCGTTTGTCAAGGACAATGAAGAAATCCCTACATCACTTGTATGTACTAGCTGTTTTGTTAATACTCTAGCCCGTGTACTTGGGTTTACAATATACGCAACCAGCTCATCACTAAAAACGTTTTGTAGTTTTCTATCTCTATTCCTAATGTTAAACATTAGTGTGTTAGTTAGTCCCTTATGGGCTTGTAATTTTCTATGATTCATAGGTCTGTTATCAACATATAAGCTGGTGGTTGTGACAACAAGTTCTATTATGTCGTCATATAAAAATAATCTGTGATCTCCGTAATCCATAATAGTATTTATACTAAATCGGAGCCTTTCTACAGTACTATTTATCATTCAAAATGCTAAATATCTGTATGCAAGAAATTAACCAAGAAGAATTTCCATTTATAACAGGATTAGAATACGGCACGAAACACGGCTCAACAAAATACTACTATGGCGTTGTAGTTAACTACGATAGCACCATACTCACAATGTATGACTTGGATAAGATGCCCAGCGCAGAAATACGCGCAGAGTTTATCAAATTAAGTGAAACTTGGTGGTGGGAAAGTAACAGACAAATGCCTATAGACGTATTCTTGCACTACGAATTACAACCTTTTAGACCTTTCCTGACCACAATCGCAATGAAAGATGTAGACCATTTATTTGGTCCTATGACTACGTTACAAGATATGCTTAAAAAGCGAATTAAAAGACGTGGTATTCAGCTAGTCAAAAAGACAGACTAGATTTCACTTAATAAATTCAACTGTACAACTATAACTGCCGCGTAGGCGTAACTGTGCGACTTTTTAAAGTAGTAACTTCCATCTGTGGGCGGTATCCACACTTCCTTTTCTATATCTGCCCATGATTTTCCAACTAAATGTTTCTTAGCCGGACGTATGATAGCCAGTAACATAGCCAATTGTGATATGCTTGTAGGTTTGTATTGCTCTACAAGATAATAATAGTTGCTTATATGGAATAGTTGCTCAACTATTTCTTTATGATCTAGTAATTCCCACATCGGCTCAGTGTTTAACAGCTTGTCTAAATGCGCTTCATCTTTTACGCCCTCATAAATGCTGTTATTAAGGAAGTCTATCTTTAACCACCCGTCTTGTTCTGCTTGCTTATGATCGATTGTGCTATAACCTTCTACGGGAAATTTAGGAATGTTTTGAAAGTAGACACCTGTGTTGTGCTTTGTGTACTCGCCGTCTTTTTTGATGCTCGCAGGTGTGGCATTAACAAGTTCTAAAAACTTGTCTCTGTCTGCCATGTCTATATCAACGTCAAAATTAATCTTCATGGTAGTTTTCTATTATATCTTTATACGCTTCAGCAGTAACCATAAACGTATCAGTTATATAATCACCATAATTGTCACAATCCTCATCGTGCCAAGGCCCGGGGGATTCATCGGCGCCGCAGTCAGGGCACTTTCCAGAAAGTTTACGTTCAGCTTTCGTTAAGGGGTCTTTCGACATCGATCTTGCTCCACTTTTTTAACTTCTCTCGCTTTACTTCTGCGCGATCTTCCATCTCTTCTTGTGTAACATATCCGTGTTCAACTAATAGCTGAAGCATACAATATACATCACCGGCTTCTTCTTTAATTTGTGCGGACATCTTCTCGCTAAAGTCACCATATTCTTTACTACCAAAGCGATATAGTTTAGAACATACTTGTGTAAGCTCTGCGCATTCTTCCATTGTTACTACTAAAAGTTCTTTAGACACTGGTACCTCTTGAACCACCAAGTATTTTTATAAAAGTTTCGCTAGGCATTATAATTCCTCATGTTCTATATACAAGGTCAGTAACTAGTTTATACCTACCAGTTGTTTGCTTTTCTAAAACTACAATGTCGCAGTTTTTAGGATTGCGAACATTTTCAAATTCTTCTACTGTCCAATGTAGCCAACGCATTAAAAAGACACGCAAGGTCATACCATGAGTAACAATTAAGCAGTTATCTGCAAAGTCATATTTACCGAAATCCCTGTGCATAGTTTCAAAAAATGTGCTTACCCTATCAAAAACATCTGCAGGGGATTCGCCGTCTTCCATCCTGTAAAAGAATGGACCGTATTCGTTTCGTATGTCACGCATTGCTTTAGCATCATCGGGGTGCCTTAAATGCCCCCAGTCCTGCTCGCGTATTCTCGGATCTTCGACAACTTTTATTGCGTTATCAGCTAGATTAACAGCTAACCCGTCCCACGTTTGTCTAGCTCTGTACCAAGGCGATTTGTAAACATGTAAGGTCTCGTTTTTAATCAAGTGTTTAATGCCGACACCGGCGTTTACTGCTTGGTCAACCCCGTGTTCTGTTAGGGGTAATTTATAATCGGGTGTATGCAGATATTCCATAGGGTCAGCATTGCCAGTGGATTCACCGTGTCTTACTAGTATTATTCTTTTAGGTTTCATTTCTTATACAACTTATCTGCAATTTCTTTTGTTGCTTCTAGTATACTATCTAATATTGCTGTGTCAATCTCTTCTTTTATTGCTTCTGCCATTAGTATCCGAAGTTCTTGCTCTAGGTCTTGATTGGGACAGCCGTCGGTGTGCCTATCATCAGTGCCACAAAATTGGCACTTTCCTGCTAGCTTATTTTCAGCCTGCTTTATCTTATTTGGCAGTTGCATACTCGAACGCCATTGGAAATACTTTTGCAATTTCTTTTGCGCACTCGACAGCAATATCCATATGTTCTTTTTGAGTACCGTTTGCACTACGCAGTTCAATATAGTGAATCCAGCTTCGCAATGTGCCATTCATATACATTCTGCTAACAGTGTTACCTTCTGGCAATATAGCTCTTGCTTGTTCTTTAGCAATATCATTTTCAATTGCCCATTTGTAATTCTTTTTGACTAAGTCGAGTACTTGTAACTGTCTAACTCTCCACTCAGTGTGACGCTCATCATTAACATTCTCAATATCAATCGAATTTTGTCTGTTTGATTCGTCTTGTAACCTTGCTTCGCGCAATACAAAATCTAAGTCTTTTGTTGGGTCTGCGTAACGTTGACTAAACTCCTGGAAACTAAAACTCCTATGACGTAAAATTTGTCTAGCAATGTCACGTGTTGTTTCAATCTCTAAACATGCGCTAACCATCTCTAACGGTGACCAGTGCTTATGCTTTACTAGATAACTTACAAGTTTTTCGTTTGTTTCTTTGTTATCTTGGTTGCTAGGATTACTTACTCTTGCGCAATACGCAATTAAATCTAACAAGGATTCGTCTTCTATTTCTGCGGGGGTTTGGCTGTAACTAATTAATTTAACTTTCATACTACTCCTTAGATGCCTGCTATCTGGCATGTTTCTTTAACTTCTTTAACTTCTTCTTTATTTTGTGAGAACAGTTTCATCCAAAAGTTAGAATCAATTATATGCTCTATCATCTTTACTTGTTCGTCGCTAAATCTCACTAGTAACTCGTCGCCTGTATTACTTAAGTACAGTAACCAAGGGGATATTTTTGCTGAGCGTATATCGTACGCGGCACGTGATGGAGAAACATTTGTAAAATAACTTTGCCAAGCACATTCATTTTCTTCTCCCCATGTTGCGAGATACATAATATTACGTTCTAATGCACGGATGCCACTTTCTTTTTTAACATACTCTAACAAATAATCATCGTACAAGGCATCCTTGCACCAGTCTTTTAATTTCTTGCCATTCTTAATTAGCCACTCAGCATATTTCTCTGGGGCAAGGTATTCATTGCGTACACAACTACGTCCGAATTTTACAAAGCCCTCATAATACGAACTCTGTATAAAGTCTTCAAATGTTTTAGGCTTAGTTGCGGCAGTGTTCAATTCGTAAAACATTTGAAATACACGGTATCCCAGACGTACATGCGTCATGTCTTTATCGGCGTATCTACGTTTCTTAACGCACATATGAACAGACAAGGTGCTTTCGTTTTTAAAACTTTTATCGCACCATTTACACTTGTTAGCTTCTTCGCTCATCGTCTGCCGCTCGCGTCGTATGGATTACTTTTAGGATTTCGTGGCTTGCGCTGTTTGGCCGGTTTTATCTTTCTAGGAACATACGCACTTATTATATTTCCATATTGGTCTTTCATTTAAAGATCTCTTTTATTTCTTTATCTTCGTAACCGTGGGTTTTAGCGAATTCTTTGAGTTCGTCTGTTGTGTTCAATTTTATAATCAATGCTATTTCGTCATCCTTTAATAGCGGATAAATGTTTGATAAGAATTCTGAAACTTTATCTTTCTTTTTACGCGCATTAGGTGGTTTTAAATACGGATGGTATTCTACTTTGCCTGACCCACAAGCACTTAATAAAAGCCACTGTAGTTCTGGATGTTTGCTTATATCACTAAAATCTCTGTTTACTAATTCATTAGTCATATAAATGTAGTAAGCTGAATTTTTACCCTGTACGCTACTAGTATAGCGCATCATCATCCAGGCACTAAATGCCTTCTTTTGCTCGTCGGTTAAGCGATTGTAGAAACCTCTGTCTTTCTTGTCTATCGCGGCCATTACTTCTTTAAGCGGAATTGCGGGTGCTTTCTTCGCCACGTAACCTCCTCACAATTTCTTGTGCCCATTGCTTAGTGTATAATTCAGTCCACCATTCATGCTCTGTTATTATAGCATTGTAATCTGTTACGTCAAGACTTTCAAAAATCTTGTTTGTATCTTCAAACCTGCCTTCATCGATTGTGTCCATCCATATTACAAAATCTGCGTTAAACTCGTCTCGTAATTCTTTTGTTGGGCACACGAAGTCGGCTATGGCAATCCTGTCTCGTTGTATACTATTTTGACATAGCGATTTCATTCTTTCCATTTGCCGTTTACGTCCGGTATCGCTAAAATCCCAATCGTTAAATTGTTCTCTTATTTTATCAGCATTATACCAGTCAGCCGCATTACCTAATACGTATAGTAATTCTTCTGATAAAGTTGTTTTACCGGAGCCAGGAAGGCCGCAAACTAGAATTGTTGTCATAACAAATCGCCAAACTCTATAGTTTTTACTTTGTTCGCTTCTTTTACAAATAAAGCGCATTTAGGTTCAGGTCCGTCTTCTAATGGTATGGTTAATACATGCCCGTTTTTTAATTTAGGAAAATACCACTTTACATCTTTGTAAATATTTGTAATGTGTATCTCTGCCGCTACAGGAATTGAATTTCTTAATGGGTTAAACACTGGCGCTACAAAACCTCTGTTATTTAGACTTGCTAACGGAATTAGTTCTATGCCACCCATGTCTTCGTCTGTAATAACAATGCTCCAGTCCATTGGCATTTTTATATCGTAATTTCCGATTGTTAAGCATATAGCTGGCGCGTAAAAACTTTCTAAAAATATTAAAGGAAGAAAGTAATAGTCCATATAATCGGGGTCGCTAGCATCAAACACACAATATCTAATATCATCAATTTCGTCCGGAACTGAATCTAGATCGTATACTTCGTTTTCTACTGTTAAAATTTTCATTTATACTCCACTTTTGTTATATTATATCTAAACTGCTGTTCCGTATAATATTTCTTTCTTACTGTTGCGTGTTTCTTACTGTATTTTAAGTTACTAGTAAGGTCAATTACGCGCAAGTAATCTTTGTCCGATGCTTTACGCACACCTCGCCCGATGCTTTGTATTACACGAACAAAACTTTTGCCTGGCTCTAATAATACCAGGTTAAAAATTCTCGGAATGTTCAATCCAACTGCCGCAACACCATATGTAGCAACAATTGTTTTATTGTTCATTTCGCTAATATCATCGTATTCTTTTTGTCTAGAAGTTTGCTTCATGCTTCCGCTAACAAACACCCAGTCTGGATTATTTTCAATTAACAGTTCGCCTGTAGCAAGTCTATCTACTAGAACTAGCGTATTGCCGTTTACATTTAATCCGTTAATCATTTTGCCAATTTCTTCTACTCGTTTAGGATCTGTTACCAACCATTTTAGTTCTTGTGCGTATCCAGTAAATCCCATCGGACCGTCTTGTAGCTGTATCATTTCGATATCCAAATCAGCTAGCACTCCCATATCTTGTAATTCTTTACTGCTTAGATTTCCTATAACAGGTCCAATACAACATGTACAAGCAACTGCTTCGTGCTCGTCTTTCGGAATTGTACCTGTTAATCCCCAACGTATAGGTACGTTAGCAAAGACACCTGCTAATAAGTCGCGCAATACATCTGCTTTAGCCTTGTGTACCTCGTCTACCATTACACAAACTACGTCTTCTAAAAATTCATTTACATCAATAGGAGCATCTCCTGCTTTAGTTTTCTTTTCTAAAACACTTAAGCTCTGCCAAGTACAAATCGTGTGCGTCTTTGTGTATTCTTTTCTGTCACCAAACAAAACACCTACGTCTAAACCTAAGTTTATGTAGTCTTTTTCTGTTTGTACAACTAAGTCTTTATTGGGAACAATAACAATCGTGCGTCCGTACCTTTCAGCCATTTTACTAAGTGCGGCTGTAATAAGTGTTTTGCCCGCGCCCGTTGCTATTTCTTGTAAACATTGAGGATTGTCTAAAAAGCGGTTGATTATCTCTACTTGATAATCTCTTAATATGATTGGCTCGCCTTCTGCTGTATGTCCTTTTGGCCAGGCGATATCTTTAAATTCTTCTTCGGTTATTAGAGGGAATTCAAAATTCCAGTTCTGCCTCTTATCCTGTATTTCGATTTCATAACCAGCATCGGCTACAACAGGCAAAAGTTTTTCTAATAAATTGATATAGGTTCTGCCGCCTATATCGCAAAATCTTACACAGCCATCCCATCTGCCTAATTTGTACGCGGGCATATGATATGCGTATGGCAAAAAGTATTTTGCCGCGTCGGATATTTTTCTTCTTGTAGTTACATCCAGGCCAACGAATTTAACATTTACTTCGTCGCGGATTTCTAAGGTAGTCTTTCGCATAGGTTATTCTTATTATTATTATATGTAATTATACACAGGTTAGTGTATAAGTCAACTGCTAATTGCGGGCGCAATTAATCGATTACAATATCTTCCATACCGGCTGTACGTAAACGCACAATATGGCCGATTTGCCATTGCTTGACTTCTAAGCCTTTTAAGATACCTAGAAACTTATTTCTAAGTAGAGCAAATTGATTTAATAAATGTGTAAGGTCGATTACTGATTGTTCACCGTCTACATACTTTTCTGCATCTCTGCTAGAGAGCTGGCGATTATAGTGTTCTAGATATTTTCTAAACACCTTGCTACGTTCTTGCCGTAACATAATCTCGATATGTTCTAAAATTGCTTCGACTTCCTGAAGTTGGTTGTATCTGTGCTCGGTTACTCCAGGTAAGGAAGCACTAGATTTCTCTAGGCTTCCTTTTATGGAACATTCAAACTTCGCATCTTTTAGTTCGTTCTCGAAATAAGGAATAGCATCAGCTATCCTACCTAAATCGCTAACTACTGTATTATACCAAGTACTCATGGCCAGTCATCTTCCTCTTCTTCTTCTTCGGGAACAATTTCAAAGTGGCTGTATAGCGCCGCTTTCATAACGCTATCGAATTCGTCGATATGATCTTCTATGGCACTTAAGTCTGCATAGTCGTCAAACGCTCTCACTACCGCTTCCGCGGCAGCGATGCGTTCTTTTTTCGATACAAACGGCTTTAGACTATCCCATAAATCATGTAAAAAAGATTCATCAAGATTCATTAGTCTCAGCCTCCATCATCTGATCAACAACATCATCTACATCAATATCGTCAACTTCAACTTCGCTAATATCTTCAGCGTCGACATCCTGCAACTCTGGGTGAGCAATAGGATTTTGATCCCATTCGTCGATTACTACTTGTAGCTTTTCATCTGTCCAGGCCTTTCGGAACTCTTTGATGATTTCGCCTGTAACTGGGCTAACGTATTCTAACTTGTTACCAGTCTTAGTAATAGCGCCGATAGCTTCAAACATATCTAGCAATCCACTGTAAGGGCTCATTCCAGATTCATACGGAATCTCAACTTGCACAGATTCAAAAGGTTTGCTGTAACGTGTTTTCATCACTTTACATGCCGCCCTAATACCTTGTACAGTTGTTGTTTTGTTGCCGTCAGCGTCTAGTTTTAGCTTAAGTTTTCGCATTGCTACAACAATACTTGACGCATATATAAAGCCTTGTCCGCCACTGATTTTATCATCGGGGTCAAACATGTCTTGTGATGCGTAAGTGTGGTTTGTTGCTACGATGCCAACAGGGTAAGGTGCTAATTGATTTACCATGTTACGAACTAGTGATGTTAGTGCTTTAGGTTTACGACCCATATCGCCCTTCATATCACCTTTTTCAAACTGTGCAACATCAGTGGGAGTTAAAAGCATACCTAAGCTATCAATTACAAATAACATTTTTGGCATGTCTTCGTAATCTAAATCGCCGTAGTTTGTTTTATAATCCTTCATGAAGTCGCTCATTGTTTTCGCAACGTCGTCAATCATGCTAACACTAATCTTTAACAACTTGTCAGGATTTGTGTCAACGTCGAGTGCCTTAAGCCAATCTTCGTCTAGTGCGTTTTCACTGTCAAACAGTACAACTTGACACCCGATGTCTTGTGCGTTCTTAACGATGTTGCCGGAACAGATAAAAGATTTACCTGAACCGGACTCGCCTGCAAAAACACTTACCTTACCAAGAGGAATTCCTTTTGTGAAATCCCCGCTAATACGATAATTGAGTGTATAGTTTCCTGTGCTAACCCAGTCTTTCGGATCATGGAAGCCTGCACTTATGCCTGTAATACTTTTTGTAATCCCATTACGGAATTTCGATAAGTCAAATGGTTTCTGCATTACTTACTCCTTAACCGTTTTCGCGATTGCGAATCATGCTCAGGATGTCAGCGGCTGACTTCTGCTCTCCTGCTGGTGCTGGATCTGCTTCAAACGGTTCATCGCTTGTAGTAGTTTCAGCTACAGTTGTCGGTGCTGGCGCGGCTGTACTAGCATCAGCAGTCGGGGTTGGCGTTGGGGTAGCAGGTGCTTGAGCAGTTTCACTCTGCGCTGGCGCAGTAGTTTGGGTTTGAGTTTTAGGAACATCAACACCGTAAGGCTTATAAAACTGACCCCATTTAGCTGGATCATACAACTCGCCGTCTACACTAGCCGCAAACATTTCAGAGATAGCTTGTAGGCCTTCTGCTGTTGGTTTTGCTGGTAAGTAGTCGTTAAGATTGTTTAACCCAAAGGTATCAATTGCCTGTAACTGTTCTTCGTTAATGCTACTCTCTTTACGTGCCCATTTGCTTGTGCTGTAATCTGCGTACTGGCCTTTAGTAGTTTTCACTAGTTTAAAGTCGCAACCGTTTAGATAATCAGTTGGGAGATTTTCCATATCTGCATCCATTAGCGCACCTTTAATAATGTTAAAGATCTGTGGACCTATAACAAAACGTCTAATTGGATTTTCTGGAGCAGTTTCGCTCAGAGGGTTTTCAGTTACAAATCCTTGGAAAATATAAGAACGTTTCTTCCAGTATTTGCGACCCATATCTTCTAAGCTAGGGTCTTTAAACCAAGGGCGTACTTCTGTTAGTACTGGGCAAGTTTCTCCCCACATTTCCATGCAAGGTACTTGTACAGTTACCATTTTATTCTGTTCTCCGCCTTTTACGCCGGGGAAGGTCAAACGAATCATATTTCGTTCTACCCAGAAAAATGTGTTGTTTTCATCACCGTCTGGTAAGAAACGCATGGTAGCTGATGTACCTTCGTCAATGTTCCAGAATGGGTAAATTGCGTTATCGGATGGGGTGTTACTGCTAGAGTCGGAACCTTTTGATTCCATTGCTTTGAGCTTTGCTCGCATTGCTTCTAATTGTGATTGGGCCATGATGATTCTCCTTATTATTATGCCATATGTGCCTTGTTTGTAAGCCTTTGTTTTATAAAACAATTCTTACTGTGCCTTATTATAGTGCCTAAGATAGATTTGTCAACTGCTAATTTAAATTAATTAACAGCTAACATTTCTAACAATTTTATTTATCTTTTTACTGCGTTTTTACTAGTCAAACTGGTTAAAAAAGCTAACATAGCTTTCGGATATGTCATCTCCAGTAGCTGGTGCTTGTGGTACTGTGTTTGCGCTCAATAAGCAACTTTTTACAGTTCCGTACTCAAATTGGTTTAAAGATCCGCCTTCAGTTACCCTTTTGCTTAATCCCTGTAAGAACTGTCCTAGTTCAGGGTTAGTTGCGCTATGACCTAGTTGGTTAATTTGGTAACCTAACCTAGCTTGTGGGGTTTGGAAATCTAAAACATCAGCTTCATGTAGCATATCTTTTAGATTTTCGAATGTTTCAGTTTTAACAGCTTTAGTAATTGCCGCTTCGTATGCCTTCTTTTTGTAACTTAACGTTTTAAGTGTGCCTAGTACGTTTTCTACTTTGCTATCAAAATGTGTTTCAGTAAACTTGCTTTCTAAGTCTACGTCATCTTCGAGCAATTCTGCGCTGGCGGTTTGTACCAAACTTTCTACTGTTTTCTCGTAGGATTTAGCACCACTAAGTTTCTTAAATGTTTCTCGAATATTCTTAATGTTTTCGACTGCTAGCTGTACGTAATCTTCGTTGGATTCGTTTACTAAATTACTCGATTTTACATAGCGTACAAATTCGCGTAGCTTCTCATAGTCGCTTGCCATGTTTATAATTTGCTCGCTTATTTCGTCGTGCATCTCGCCACCTTTACTAATATGACGTGCAACTGCTCGTGCCGCTGGCAAGCTATTCTCTGCCATTTTAAATCTTTCTTCGCCACGTTGGATAAAGATACTATGGATGTTTCTGCTACGCGCTCCACGTACATCTTCAGCTACCGGCTTCTTATGTTTAACAACAATTTTTACATTGTCAAGTGGTTGGTAGCTTGTTTTACTACTTCCGGTCATGCTACCGAATCCTTCTCCTAGGCTTTCTGATGGAGATAATTGTTTGATATAAGATTTCTTTTGATTGTCGTCGTAATATTTATAAGCACGGTTCTGCTGATCAATAACGTCCTGGTGTCTCTTTTTAGTTTCTGGACGTTTAACTTTGTTAACTGCTCTCTTGCTAGCTTGGTAGTTACCGCGATTATTCCTAGCAAATTTATCAGCTATCTCGGCGCCTTCCTCGTCACGGTTTTTATTCGAATAATAAGTATCAACTGTACGTTGCGCGGCTGATCTTTTTGATTTACCGTATTTCTTAAGGGCGGCTGCAATTGCTCCTGCGCCCAGTCCGGCCAAAGTGCCAGCGATCTCGTTTAAAGTTTCTTCGTCTATTTGATTTTCCTCAAGCCCATTTGGTAATCCGTGATCTTTTCTTAACATTTGATATATGAAATCTGACAGCTCATCTGCCACTAAGTCTTCCGGGGCAGATTCAGTGTCAACGTTTCCTGATAGATCAGTGCCCATGTCTGGATGTTTTTCTAATACCCAGCGAGCCATGTCTGCGTCTATAGCCTGACGTAGCATTTTAAAAATCTTTTCTGTTACTGCTGAGCCTGTTCTTTTCCCTTTTACTGATCTTAGCGGTATAGTTTTCTTTGCCGCTCTGAATACTTTTTGTATAATTTGTTCGAGTTGTTGTCCTCTTTCAAAATCATCGTCGTCGGAATCGTCTCTGAATTCATTCATTTGGCTTTCCTCTGAGTTATAATCTGCTCGGGCAAAATCAGATAGTGTTTCGGGATCGCCTTCAAATGGACTTATGAATCCTGTAAATTCAGTTTTGCCACTTAGAGGAAAGTACTCGTTAGAATCGTCTGTTTCTACTGGACCTTCTTTTTCAAGCCAGTGCCAGGCGCCGCTCGGCACTTGGCCTATAGCAGTTGCCCACGTCGGGGCTTTCCTCGGATCTGGTTTTCCTTTAGTAGAAGAAATGCCCATCTTGCGTCCGATAGTGTTTAGTGTACCTTCGTGTATGGCGCCTTCCCCGCCACATGATTGGCAAGTCTCGCCTGCTGTATCAGTACCGGTGCCTTCACAGTCTGGGCACATGTTAACTGGTGGATCCATTGGATCAGTTTCTAAATCTTCGTAGTCGTCCCAGCTTTCAGCTAGGCCTGCTAGTTTTCGTATTCTGTTAATGTCTTCCATCATATCTGGGTCCTGTTTTTTAGCTATATCAACAGTCTCGCCTTTAGGCTTTAGTGTTTTTCCGAAGATTCTAAAGTCAAAGTTCATTAAATATTCTTGACTTAAGTTTTTTAACATTTTATGTAGCTTAGTGTCACTTTGCTTTTCGCTAGTGCTTAGGCTTATAGTGTCAGTTTCTCTGTCAATCCTAACAAGAAGGTTGGGCTTGTTTACTACAAATCTTGTTGCTTGTGACGGATCAACGGCTATCTTGCCATCATCACCGTAGCTATTGACTGGATATCCAAATCCCTTTAAGATGTTAAAAATTTTCTCTGCGACTGATTCGATATTAATACTCATAATTGTATTTATCAAATACTACAGAATTCCGATAGGTAGTGGTCCATCCCAGTCATCGTCGTCGCCGTATATGTCTAATCCTAAACTACTGTTTACAGTGTCGTAGATATGGTCTTCGAAAGTTCCGATGAATGTAATCATACGTATATTTAAGATCATGCTCATTACTAAGTCGTCCATTTCTCCTGGCTTAGCTGAAAAACTTGAGTTTCTTGCTATGAAGTTTTTAAGTTCACTTATTAGAGGCTTGCTATTTAACTGAATTTTCTGGTGTTCAACTAAACGTTTAAAGTTTAAGCAGGCTTCCATTTTAGACCTATGCGTAGTAGCAAAGCCTTTACGTCCGCGCTTCCCTGCAACTTTTTTAGGTTCATGTAAAAATTCACCTGGGAATGATTCTTCTCCTGTGTCGCGAATAACAACTAAAGCGGCTTCGCCTATAGTGTTATTTTCTACACTCCAGTAAAGCTCGTGGCAACCGCAGTCTCTTAAGTAGACTAGGATTTCCATCATTACTTTTATCTGTCCTTCTATAGGGGTTGTGTTATTACACCACTCGCCTACTTGACGCATAGTATTAACTTCCATTACCTGTAAGGCCGCATTATCGCCGCCTGTACCAGATGCTGGGTCTAAGCTAACGCTGTATATATTATCTGCTTTAGGAGTATCATACCATCTAATTTGTGTATGAGTTTTGTTTTTAGGTTCGATGCCTCGCATCTCTAATAAAGTCAATGCGCTAATAAGTGTCTCGTCGTAGATAACAAATTCGCATTCATGTTCACGTCTAAATCTTTCTTCGCCGATTCTACTACGCTCTGCTTCAGCCCACTCGTCGTCTCTATCAGGATGTTCATCCCACTTAATTAAAAGAGGACTAAATTGGTTACGACCAAGCGCACTCGGATTTCCGTATGCGTCTATTTTCTTATTAGCTTCGTGCCAAATAACAGCAAACGTATCATCGTCACTGTTAGGTGTAGAAGTTACAATACACTTACCACCTGTTGACAATGTAGGAGACAACGAAGTCCAAAACTCTTTAGCTATTCTGCTAGGCACGAACGCAAACTCGTCTAAGTACACTAACGTAAGTGACATACCACGACCAGTGTTTTCTGTTGTTGTAGTACTTACTATACGGGAACCGTTGTCAAAGGAAATACTGCCTTTGTTATATTCTGTTACACCTGCTCGTATATGGTCTGGTGCGCTTTCATACGCATATCTAATACGTTGCATGATTTCATTAGCACCACTTTGTTTATGTGCCGCTACAAGAATAGTAGAGTCTGGCTTAAACATTGCGTACCACAAAAGGTATCCTGCGGCTACAGTAGTTTTACCTAACTGCCTTCCGCACATGTTTATGCTAAATCTATTATTGTTGTAATTCTCAACTAGGTCTAGTTGATAGTCGTAAGGTTCGAAAGGAATGCCACCTCTAGTAGGATGCTGTATTTGCATATGGTTAACCATAAAATACAATGCACCCTTATCTGGGTCGCAACAATTTTTAAAATCTTTTAATGTGCGTTCGTCGTAGGTAACTTTAGCATAGCCTGATTTAATCAGGCTTGTATCTGCTGTTCCTCTAGCCATTTATCCTAACCTTGCTTGTAAAGCTGATCTTAGCTTATCCGCAATTTCTTGTTTGTCTGTACTGTAACTTACATCGGCGTCATCACTGCCGCATCCACAAAGTGGCGCTGGCTGTTCCGGCTCAACTACTACTTCGGGTTCGCTAGTTGGTGCCGCAGGAGACCCGTCTACACTAATACCAGCAAGTTTTAACATATCGTGTAATTCGCTCATATTCGTTGCATTTGCGGAAATAGTTACTGTACCGTTTCCGACATTTTTGGTCTGCGTATAATTTATATGTTCGTCCGAATCTGTTCCGGTTGTTACACCGTAGCCGAAATTTTCGTTAATTTCTTCATCGTCTGGTAGATTGCGGAATGGGTTGTCACTAAAGTCTGTACCGTCTTCGCCGTAACGGCCGTCGCGCTCGTCTTCTTGATCTGCTAACTCTGCTTCTAATTCGTCTTCGTCGCCGTCTGCTTGATTAAATGCTACTGGGCCTTCTTCTACTGCCTCTCCTCTGTTTACAATGCTATCATAGTTATCCATTGTAAGTGTACCGGATTTTGCAAGCTCGATCATTTTTTCAGTTACATCGTGTAAGTCCATATCAGTCTGCGCATCTTCTCTTGCGTATTCTAACATACGAATTAATAGAGGAATATCAACTGTTACAGTATCTACTTCGTCAGTTACTTCTTGACCTGGCTCTTGAGACATATCCTCGTAACCACTGTCTTCCATTAATTTTAATAAGTTGCGCATTTCCATATTTAGTTACCTTATTTAATCGACCCATAACGTTCGTCTGCATTTCGAGCCGCAATAGGATCTTCGTCGTCTTCATCATCTAACCCGTGTTGTGGACCGTACATGTCTGCTTCTTCTTGTTCTTCGCGTAGGGCATCTATTGAATCTCTCATAGATGTAGCACTTCCACTAAAATAGCTATCACTGCCTACGGCTGACATAATATGTCCGTACCAGTATGACCTTGCTCTTGTTTGATCAATACCGTCTAACAAACTTAATGCTTGTTCGGTTAGTTCCATGATTTGCTCTTGGATTGCTTCAAGCTCGTCGGCACGTTCGCCGGCATCGCTGTTATTATTTTCAACAATAGGTTCTTCTTGATACAGTGAAGAAACACTTTCCATTAATTTACGCATATCGTTCATTAGTTTCTCCTAGAACTTTGTGAAATGATGTCAACTTCTTTAGTTGCTTCGTTGCCGCGTCCCATGTTAGGCATGCCAGTAATGTTATCCCATAATGCTCTCATGTCGTCGCCCATAAGTTGATCTTTAGTTGGGTAACAACGGAAATAGTCTGCGCCTTTCTCTTCTTTTATTTTTGCCAAGCTAGCAAGAAACGCTTGATTATATTCTTCACCAAACAGTCCTTTAGCATTTACGTCTTCGTTTTGCGCGGTGTAATGTTCTTGGTCTTCGCTACCTAGTACCGCATCTTCTTCTGTTACGCTACGACCTTCGTCATTTTTAACGCGCTCTGCGGCCATATCAGCTTCCATTCGTCTAGGCTCTTTAACGCCGTAAACTAAAACTCGCTCATGGTCTAATCCCATGTGTACGGATAACCATACTTCTAAAATTCTTTCGTTTACTGGGTATTTTAGTATTATATCTGAGGCACATACTTCACTAGTAAAGTGACAGCCTTTAGCACGTACAAATTCTGATGGGTTTTCCTCGATAGGAGTACGCTTCCACGCAGTTGCGCTAACAAGGTTGTATTTTTGTAGGCAAGATTCTAGCTTGCTCATTTGATCCGTGCCACAATCGGCTGCGATTTTTACGCGATAACCGTATTCTTTATTAAATGATTCGGATAAGTAATCTTTAAGTTTCATGTTTGTTCCGCTCCAATGCCGTTACACTTATTTATCATTTTGTGGGAAAATAGGCAGAGACATCTATGCTCGGTATGTCTGGTATACGGTCTGGCCAAAAGTATTCACGGTGATATGGCGTAGAGCCAATATCTTCTAAACAATTAACTCTGCTTGGTCGTTGCTTATATAATTCACCCATTAATTCGTAATTTTGTTGTAGGAAATTACTTGCATTCTGGACTATGTCTGCATTAATTTCGGGAACACAAACACTGACTCCTCTAGAATGTTCTCCGTAGCCTCCCGAAGATGTAGTTGCGGCTATCCAACTAAGAACCTGCTTTTTAAAATCTTTTCGGTATAAGTATTCTATTGTATCTGCACTGTCGACTATTTCTAACATTCTATCTAAATTTCTTTCTATAAGAGTATTAGATGGTGTTAGTTTAATTACGCAATTTTCATAATTTAACAATTCTTTGTATCTTCTCTTATAATATATACCAGGTCCTAGCAAGTGCAATCCGTAAGAAGGGCGCATATAGAAATATTCTCCGAGATTTTTAGCGTTATTCTCGGATGCTATACCTTTACAACGCCAAGTACTTCCGCTTCGAAAATTGGCTATCAAAACATGACACGGCATTAATTTATCACTTTGAGCTGTCTTTCATCAACTTCAATAATTCGTTCCTATCGAAAACATGACCCTTAACAGAGTCTTCGTCACCGTTTCCACTATCGTTTCGCACTTTATCTAGTCTAGCTTTCTTAAGCATTAAGTCGATTTGATCTAACTTTCTTTTAGTTTTAGTGTCTTTGGCTTCTAACGCAATCTTAAGCATGTTACTAGCCTCAGCAAATATCTTGCCTGCGGCCATATCAGTAGTATTCATGCCTAAATCCATTAGCTGTTGATAGCTGTCAAGTGCTTTTAACGCAACATCGTCCATTTCTGATTCGTGGTCGTCTAGTCCTTTGACATCTTTAAAGGCATCGTTGATTTTTTCTGAAATTGTAAGTGCGTTACTAACAAGCTCAATTTCTTGTCTAGTTTCTTCTACAGTTTCTTCTTCGAAATCCTCAGTTACATCTTCAATCGGAGGAAGTCCGAAAGTTTCTTCTAATTTCTTAGTAATTTAAGTATCCCCCACATCAAGGTAAGTTACCTCAATGTTATAAGTGTCGTCGCTTGCGGACATGACCCTATCATATTCTGGGTCTGATGGAGAGATATAGCAATCTTCCGGTGGTGTCGCCTCGCCGTGGGTTTTCTCTGTATTGAGAATTTCTCCGTCAGGAGTAATTGAACAACTGGTGGTGTATTTATACTGTTTCATCATAACAGTATTTATCAGAATTTACTACCTAGATAATGGATTTATCCGCAATACCAACTACGGTAATTGTTGTAGATAGGGCTACTATAAGACTGCGGCGGTATGGCAAAATACAGCGGGCGGCTGCCGTACTGATCTACGTATACTATCTCACAGTTAACCCAACGTGGTTGAGGATTATAAATTACTACCATGCCTGGTATATATGTACCGTCTGGGTACCTAGCTGGCTGTGGTTGGGAATAGCCGAGCATAGCTACAAACAAAGTGCCTATAATTAAAGATTTAAGTAGTGTTTTCATTGTGTTCCTGGTAGACCTATCAATAACATTCTACGTGCCTGAAGGCCGTCTCTTATTTTTATCATGTCGTCATAATTTTGACGTTCTGTGTCGCTGAGGTTAGCTAATCCTTCCTCAGTGTATTCTCGTAATTCGTTGTTATAGATAATAATTTGTAAATCAATATCACGTTTTTCAGATTCAATTTGGGCTTCGGTGTCTCGTTTTTCGGAATCAGCAATTGCTTGTTCTATAACCGATGCCAGTGCTTCTACATCGTTACTTGTAGCTACATTGTCGTATAAGAAATATCCGCCAGTTGCTAATCCTGAAAGTATTCCGAATATGATTCCAATTTTATCTATGCTCATAATTTTATTTATCTTATTTTCTACGCTTTTTTGGGATGCGGGGCTTGGGATTACGAGCTTTAGGTTTAGAGAAAATTTGGTCCTCATTTATTACCTTAAATCGTATTCCTTTACGCTGACACCATTCTTGAGCAGACTGCCACTTTGCGGCATTTACTGCTACGCTTAGTGCTTGATGTTTTCCTTTTGCGTTCTCTAATGTAGTTTGATTTGCTGGTTTGATTTCTATTAGTTCTACATGCTCAGTGCCAGTTTTATCTACATACTGTATCATAAAGTCAGGAACATAATTTGCGTACTTGCCTGTTACCGGATTTCTGTAGGGAATTTTTACGTTTTCACTTGCCCACTTAATTATACTAGGATGGCTATCGCAGAATTCCATAAACTTGCGTTCCCATGAGCTTCTGTAGTAAGGTGCTTTTGTGCCTATATACTTGTCCGAGTTCGCGACCTCGTATATAGCTTGCGAGAAACGGCTCATGGTTTTATTAAAGCAGAGGCTCTTGTGTTGCTATTTACAATAGGAGATATTAATCCTACTCTGCTTCCTGCCGGACGTAAATTGTTCATAGCGGTGTAAGCATCTACAGTAAGATTTAATGTGTTACCAGTTACGTCGAAATACTCCAGAGGGTCTATGCCCTGTGTATAAGCTACTTCCATTAACACACTTGTCATAGCATCTGCATTTGGCTTACTGTAGCCTGCTTTAACTAATTTACTGTTTATCATTGCTACCTTAGCAGGGTCGTAGGATTTGCCTTGCGGCTGTGCAAGTTGACCAAGTATTTCTGAGGATGCTTCCGGAAGAGGAAATTTTATAGTAGCATCTTTTAAATAAGCAACGAGAGTATCGCCTGTTAGCTTATAGGATTTTTCGTTACCAAATGTATCGTATATAGAGGAGCTCATTAGCTTAGGAATTCTCCTGGAGTAGTACCGTCAATGCCAAATGCCGGACCGCTAAATGTTCCGTCAGTGTCATTTACTGCTGTATCTGGAGCAGGATGAACAACTGGCTGAGATGATCTATTTAGTTTGCCTGTACTCGAAGAGTCTCCCATAAAGTCTAAGTCTCTTCTATTAAATCCGGGCTTGTATTTGTTTAGCGCATCTAGTACATCGCTAGTAAATAATGTATTATAACTTTCGAATCTTGCCCTGTCTAAATCGTCTAGTGTAAAGTTTACAGTTTGATTAACAGTGAAATTTTCGTATTCAAAACTCATACCAAATTTTCTAACTTCGCTACTACTGTAATCAATTTGTCCGGGGCTAAACGCAGTTATTGTAGGTTTAAATAAAATGTATTCAACTCCCCTTCCGCCTGCGTAGGTAACTAATTTAATTTTGTCTATGAAATTTGCTCGCTTGTTTAAGTTAAATCCTGCTACATTACTATCGAACATCTCATAATCTAGATCTGGATAATGCTTTGGATCTTGGTCACGTTTATTCCCTTGCCCGTCTGTAGTTTTATTTCTCGGATTCATATAGAAATATGAGAAGTAACGCATAAACACAATTAACCATTCGTTGTTAACTGTATCTAATACTTCAATATCTACTGGGGAATATTCTACGCCGGTTTGCACAACTCGTTTCATGTTGTACTGATTTTTAACTGCTGTATTAAATCGTACTTCCGGGAGTTTTGCGTTCTGTACTAAACTACTAATTTGTGTGCGGAATGCGACTCCGTCACTTATTAGAGGTTCGATGTCAGGATTAAACACGAACTCGACAAAACCGTTAAAGTTTTGTCGAGGCGGTGTATAATTTGGTTTTAGCCTATTCGCATTTTGCCAGTCACGAAAATAAAGACTTGGGAATAAATCCGATCTAGCCATTATTTTCTCCTAGCTTAACCTGCTGTTGAGCCGCCACCGCCTAGAGTTGAGTCAAAGTCGCTGAACGGATTAATAGCTGTGCTTCTGCCATTGCCATCGTTAGTACCGCTGTAATGAGTAGCGTTATCGTAACGAATTGACAAAGTAATAATTTGCGATTCGTTAGTGCTGTAATCACCTTCACCATACTGTACATTGTTTAAGAAGCAGCCTTCCAAGAACCATACTTCAGTAGGTTCTGTGCTTGCGCCATCTAGTACTTCGATTTCCATTTCAAACTTATAGTCGTTTGCCGCAGCCGGTGTAGTCTGCTGGAAGTGGTTTACTTGACGCTGTAATTGTGCGCCTACCTGTTTTGCAACATTGTTTGAAATATCATCACGAAGTGTAACCTGAATCGCTTCCCAAGTATGTTTCCCTTGCATATAAATTCTGCTGTTATAGCTATCAACTACAACCTCATCACCTGTGTAATTCGGACGTCCTACACTCTGGATATTCTGTGTTAGCGCAAGAGGTCGGGCCTCTCCACCTATGCCAATAAAGTTCACCCTAAAGCGATACTTTAATTTTGGCATTAGTATGCCGGCACTACCATCTGCTAACGGTACACCGAATTTTGATTTAGTTATAATGTTCTCTGCCATTTTTATGTTCTCCTACGAACTTGTTTACTATACAGATATTTATCATTATTAGCCAAAAAAGATAAACTCATGTTTTAATTCAGCCAAAAAGAAAGGGCTGTTGCCAGCCCTTTCTTGTTTCCCCCTAGTTTTTACACTAGTTCGATCCTAAGGTAGTGGATCTGTTAGCCTGTTGAGCCCAGAGTGCTCTGGATTCTAATAGGTATGTAGATAAACTCTACTGCCTTAACAGGTTGTATAGCTATATCAATATGTAGCTCGTTGCGATTAATACGCGCAGGTGTATTGTTAGACTCATCACATACTGTAACATAATCAAACAATCCGCGCTGTGTAATCAACTCACTTAAGATTCTGTCAACGACAGTCTTAGCATTAGTGCGTGTAATCGCATCGTTTGGTTCAAACAAGAACGGACGTACTGCGTCGTCAAGTTGTTCACGAAGGTAAATTACCAAACGAGAAACGTTGATACGATCAAGTGCGCTGGATGTAGGATTTAAAGTCTTTTGTCCGAATACGCTAATTCCACGTCCTGGGAATGTTGCAATCGGGTTAACTTTATTTAAATACAATGTGTCGCGTTGGCCGTTGTTTAAGCTAGCCGCCACATATTCACTTTCTGCCGCATCTAAATAACCTACACTAGTTACGTTGTTAACTACACCACGTTGATACCCTGCTGGAGCAAACCACGGGAAAGCAACTTGGTCATTGTACGCAATTGTACGTAATGCCATATGAGATGCCGGTACCATGATGTTTGTTCCATCTAGGTTAGTTGTTAAACCACTTGGATAGTAAACTGCCGCTTGACTGCTTGCGCTAACAAGTCCATCTTCGCCGTTTTCTATTGCGTTGTTACTGTTAGTAGCCCATGCTTGGATATCAGTATCTGAACTGCTTAGTCTAAATGGAGGGTCAATAAGAGCAAACACAGTGTCTTTTCTGTCAACGCTCAAAGTAAGCATTTCGTCTGTTAGTTCAGGATAACCCGGAACTGCTACTATGTTGAAACGGTTTGTTTCGTTACGAATATCTTCATTTGAGGATACTGCCGATTGCATTGCGCGAACTACTGCTTTACGCTGTGCTTTTCTTAGCAATATGCCAGAGCCGTCTGCGTTGTTGCCGCTGTAATTTTCCCACAGGCTGTCAGTGTCGTTCCACTGTTTGACATTACCACCACTTGCTCGATAGTTCCAAGCAAGCATGCCTGTTGGATAAAGTGCCGCACTCGGCGCATCTGCGTCCAGGCTTGCAGTAGTAGTTCTAAAGTCAGCAAAGAGAATGCCGTCCGGACTACTCTGGTCAGTTTGGTCTACTAGGTTAAAGCTAGCGCCATCATATTTGTAAAGTTTTATGTTTTCAGTATCAGCACTGTTTATCCAAACATCGCCACTAGCAAGTGCGCTAATGCCATCACTTTGTAAAGTAGGTTCAGTTGCTGAAGTTTGGAAGTCGCCTGTAAATGTAACCCAAGTACTACCGTCGTGCTCCAGAAGATCAACATTAGTTGTGCTAATATCTGCATCATACCATAGCTGTCCGTCTGCTGTATCACCGACTGGTTCTGTTGCTGAGGGATCTATTACTAAGGTAGTAAAGTTACTGGTTGTTCCAGCCGTTAAGTTAATATTCGCTAAACGGAATGTAACGTTAGCAATATCACCTTCAGCAAGAGTAATATCTCTGCCGTCAGTGTTAATTAATGTAACTTTTCCAGCAACATTACTTGCACTAAGTTGATCAGAAAACGTAGTTGTTACGTTTGCCGCAGACAAAGCAGTTTGTATATCAGTAACAACATCATCTACTGAAATATTTCCGTCACTGTCGCTATCTGTTATAATATAAACTGGAATAGCTGTAGTTGAGTTATTAACATAAATGTTAAATGCTACGTTAGACGCATCGACTAAGCTGTTCGAAAGATCTGTGTCTGTTAATGCCGATGAGCTAGCTACAGTAACAGTAGACTCGCCATTCCACTCCTTGAAGTCACACTTAGCGATGAAACTGCTACGATCTGCGTATGATACGCCAGGAACTAATGTCCCTGCCGCTTCAAATGCGTCGTATGCTATTGCTGGGGTTTCATAAGCTGGCACCGAAGTTTCGACAAATTGGGCAGATGATGTGCTGTATTCATATACTGCCAGATCTATGCCGTTATTTGGAGTTGTTGTCTGAAGCATTAAATCTCCAGCAGATAATGGATCACCATTGGATCTTCCATTAGCGGATTGAGGCAGTGTTGTATGCGTAGCAAACTGAAAATCACTTGATGTAGCTGATGTCCAGGATCCGCTGCCGATGGCATCCCAGGTGCCTGAGGTTTTTTCATAAAAAGTCAAGCTGTTAGTTGAGTCGCCTGCGCTATCTGTTGAAACTACAGTATACTGTCCATCGATGCCGTATGCCGCTTTTGGTGTTGCATTAGCATATAAGTTTGTAGAAGTCGCTACAGTAACAGTTGCCGGTACCCAGGCAGTTCCGTCCCATTCTTTAAGGCCATATGTACTAGATGCAGTATCAAGCCACACTGTGCCGTCGGCAGGCGCGGCACTTGGTGCTGTTGCGCTAGATTCTAATTCTGATAAGTCTATATCAGCACGTAATACATAAGCTCTGTTAGAAATTCCTAAAAAGCTGTATGCGGCTACTAAGCCGTATTCGTTTGTTTCGTCACCGTGTATAGGTGATCCACCTGAAGTCTTAAACGATGGGTTACCAAAATTCTGTAGTAACTCACGTTGACTAGTGATTAAATATAAGTTGTTCGCGTTTGCGGCTGTAGTATATGCGGCTGTGGAAGTTCCGTCTGGTGCTGTCTTATCTTGTGCTGTTGCTATTACAATAAGAGGCACTGTTCCTGCACCAGCAGGTGCATAAAAACTTTCATCAGTTACGCTAATACTTACGCCTGGCGATACTAATGTTGCCATAATCTCTTCTCCTAAGTTTAGAGTGCGTTGTAACTATATTTATCAAATCGTCCAAATATAAGGCGATTTAGGCTATTAGCCCAATTTAGGAGATATTAGGTGGTATTATACTAATTTAAGGGAAGGGATAAGAAGTGATTTTTGAATATTCTTAACTTTTTCTTCTAAATCTTCGATGGAGCCGTCATTGTGAATAACGTAGTCTACCGGACTACCTACCCAGTTCCATTCAGATTCGTGTACATCTTTGTACTTAGTTTTCATAATCTTATGTGCGACTGCGCTATCGTTTGCGTCTTTAGCAGTGTCCCACCATTCAGGTAGTTCGTTGCGTCTAACCCAAATAACTTTGCCGCCCATGCGGTTAATTAGTTTTAGTTCGTTTTGGAAACGTGCATCACTTATTACTACTGTTTGATCTTTGTGACTTTTACGAATGCGATATTCCAAACTATCCATCCATAAGTCTTCGTGCCAATGCTTACGTAGGACATCAGTGCCAAGTAGCTGTAATGCAAGGCGGGGAGTAAAATTTGGAATATCTAATTTTTTTGACCAAAACAAGTCTGGGGTTTCTCGGAATTCTCTGCTTTCAACAGTGTCGCCTTCTAATAAGTCTCGTGGCCAACCGAATATTGCCGAACACACATCCTTGAGTGGCGCCGCAAAACTATCTGTTGCACAGCCAGCTTCCTCGAACATTCCTGCTACTGTACCTTTTCCACTTCCTATTAATCCAACGAGTCCTATTATAATGAGACTATCCTCCGAGCATTTATTTTAAATTATAACACTTATTTATGTATTGTCAAGTATTATGATAAATAAAAGTGTAGATCGCGTGTTGGAGCACCATCTACTCTAATACTAGAAAGGAGTATCAGCATGAGTATTTATAACTCTATCAAAAAACATAAAAGATTTACCGACGTATTACCGTACACATATTACATTAAACACATACTGTCTAATACCAAATATTATGGTGTTCGTTGGGCAAATAAAGTAAGTCCACTTAGCGATTTTGGTATAAAATACCATACCTCCGGCAAGTTCAAGGAAGAATTTAAATATCACCCCGAACGATTCGAGTACAGATTATGCTGGACGTTTGACCACAAAGATGATGCTATCTTGTATGAGAACAAAATAATAACAAGAGTATACAGAAAAAACGATTGGGCTAATAATAATGCTTATCCTGCGTTTTATAACCAGTCTGGACCAAATACTGGCAACAAAGTAACCGAAGAACAAAAAATACTTAGAAGAAAGCAAATAACCGGACGGAGAGGATTTAATAACGGAAGTAGCAATTTTCTATTGTTTCCGAATGACCCAAAAGCAAAATTGCTAGATTCGGGCTATACACAAGCGTTTAAAAATAAAGTAACTGCTTCGGCGAAGAACCGGCCTCCACGGACACAAGAATATAAAGAAAACATGTCAAGAAGTTGTAAGGGAAAGAAAGTATCAGATACTACTAAAGAAAGAATGAAGATTTCTAATAGCCAAGACGCAGTAGGCAGGTCTTGGTATAATGACGGGGCTAAAAATTATCGGCTAACGCCAGACGATAAAAGACGAAAAGTGTTATCGAAAGGACGGTTGTTATCTGAAAATCACAGAGAAAAAATCATAAAGCACAATAAATCAGAAGGGCAAAGACGGGCCGTTAGCGTAGCTAGGACTAGTGCTACCCGATAATGAAGCCGAGTGGGAAATTGCCCTCTTCCATGTTGTGTACTTGTTCCTTAAGTGCTTCCAGTTCTGCAACGGCTTCTGCTTTTAGAGCTTCACCATTAAGTTGGATATTTCCGCCTGCGCCGGGTAATCCGCTTTGGTACTTGCTACGTGCTTCGCCGAGCATATACTTAGACATTGCCAATGAGTAATTAGCTAACCAAGGATTAGCATAAACATCTCTCAACAAAACACTCTCAGGGATGAAATTGTTTACTACTGCTAACACTTCTTCTGTATGTCTTATATTTCTAAGTATTTTTAACTTCTTAGTATTTCTATTCCAGTTAAAGTCGTATTCGCTACCGAATATTCTACTAATTGTTTCTTTGTACTGCGCAAATGCGTCAAATACCGCAAGACCACCAATCTGGCCTGCCTGAAGCATGTACATATTGTTAAATGCTACATCAAATGGATCGAAGTTTGTACCGCCGCCACTGTTAGTGCCGATGCCTCGTCTGTAAAGACGCTGTACTTCCATAACCTCATCCGGAAAGGTGTATTCTGTTACACCTGCAATAGTGCTAAAAAATACTACACTTTCCTCAGTGCTACCGCTACTGGTTTGCCTGTAGACTGCTAATGCTTTATCAATAGCAACATCGTAATGTTGTCGGTCCAGTTCAACGTCTACCATATCGTCGGCTAACCGCAATCGTAATTCTTTAATAAGTTCTTCTCGGCTTAAGTAGCCGATCTGATTAATAGGCATGTAGTTTCTCCAAATACTTTACAGTATTTATCAACTAAATGCTTTTAGAATCACTATGTTAGGTCCTAGTCTGCCGTTTAACTTAGTATCCGTAGCTTTGATGCTATCGAATGCTTTTCCGTACTTAGTCTTTGCGTTGCCTTTGAACAGTTTAAGTTGCTCTTCGGGCTTACGTAGCGTTTTCTGAAAACTTAGGTTTTCCATAAAGTTTATAATCGACGCGCCTTTTACGCTTAGACTTGGACCTATATCGTCAGCCTTATAAACACCAATCTTTCTGTATTTGGTATTATACACCCAAAGCTCTCTAGCATCTATAATATCAGCTGGATTAATGCTAGCAATACCTAACTTACTATCGTTTATTTGATATTTTAGTTTAGCTACAAGTTTTTCTTTACTAACTGATTTAGGTTTGCGTGTCTTGCGTGTTGCTTTGCTAGTTTTAATGTATGTGTCGCAAGCCGCGTTAATTTTGTCAAAGAATGCTAAGAATTCCTTCTTCTTTTTAGCACTCAAATGATCGTATGCCTGTGTTAATTCCGCATCGTCGCCTTCGATTACTTCTACTATTTCAGTATAAGCAGGCTCAAATACGTCTTTAATGATTTTAGCGTGATTAGCTTTTATCAATCCGCCATCAAATGCTAGCATATCGTTATAAGGCTCAAATTTTGCTAGAGTAAAGTTGCCATCAACTAAGTCGTCGATGTAGCCTTCCCATTCACTAGTTAATCCAACTACCTGTTCGCGCATACGTTGCTGAATAGTAACTACTTTCTTTTCAGGTTTGGCGGCTTCTTCTTCAAGTTTTAATTCTTTCAAGTCTTTGCTAAGTTCAATCCACTCTACTACGTATTCTGCTATACCTGCGTCTAAGGCTTCGTATGAGAAGCCAAGTTTATTTGTAATCCAGATATATTTGCCGACATGAACAAACGTGTAATCCGGCAATAGATTTAATTGCTTACGCTGTTCTTTAGTTAATTTGTATGTTTTTAGAAAGTCTTTAGTTGCTTTAATCTTTGCCTTGTTATCAATTTCGTAGTGGACAAAGAATTCAGCATGTTGGTGAGCTTTGTAGCGTTCGTCTTCTGTACCGGTAGCCGCTTTCTTGAGATTAGCCCATACAGGTTCGGGTGTTAAATACACATTCTTCTTTTTACGTACAGCCATTATTTTAACACCTCTTTGTTATTGTATGCTTCGCGGAGTTCTTGTGGCCACTCATTAAAATCGTCAATATTAGATGACGACTTAAGTGCGTTAGACTTGCTTAAAAATCTAATAGTGCCGAGAACAGCAACCCATTTTCCGCTGGACTCTCCCGCCTTAAACGAAAAGTAACTGTTGAGAGCAATTACACCCAAAAATACCCACATATAATCTTCCATTTTTTCTACCCATTATTGTTTAAGTTCTACTATTATACACTCAAATAAGAGTATGTCAAGTTATTTAGCAACCTTTTTTGGATTTTCTACCCTTGCAAGTTATTGATAAATAGTGTTATATAACATTTGAGGAAAATTAATGCCACGTTTAAGTCTCTGGAACCCAATAAAAACGAACGATTTTAGCTTTATAGACAGAATTGTTGGTGAACATTTGTATGCTGGCGGCACTGGTGTGCTTGTACATAAGTATTTGGGTGCTAATGACCAACCTGACGTAAATGATCCAACTAGGCCAGCAACCGCAGGCACAGACGATCCTACATTTATACAAGATTTACTATTCTTAGAAAACAGAGACCGCAAGTATGATACTACTGTATACGAAATGCGCGGGCAGTACAATATACAAGATAATGATGCGTACGATTTAACACAGTTTGGTTTATTTTTAGCAAACGGTACGCTGTTTATGAATTTCCATATAGAAAGTATGTTCGAATCATTAGGCAGAAAACTTATGCCTGGTGATGTTATTGAACTTCCTCATCTACGTGACGATATTTTGTTAGGTAGTGACGAAGCCATAAACGGATTTTATGTAATTACAGATGGCGCTAGGCCAGCCGAAGGTTATGATCCACGCTGGTGGCCACATCTTTGGAGAGTTAAGTTAGGTCCTATTACAGACAGCCAGGAATACAGAGATATTCTTGGCACTGGTGAGAACGAGGAAGATTTACGTAATCTTATTAGTACTTACGCAGACGACATTGCTATCAATGATGCTATCTTAGCCGCGGCAGAACTCGAAGTTCCATACGATCCGCAATATAGAGAAACTGCACATTTATTTTACGATCCAGAAGTTCCAGATAAGCCTGTAGTAGATTTTTTCTCTGGAGACGGTAATCCTCCGAATGGTACTGCTGTTGTAGGCACAGGTACTACTTTCCCAACAAGCGGTGTCGTAGATGGCGATTACTTTTTACGTACAGATTTTGAGCCAGACAGATTATTTAGAAAATCCGGTACACGTTGGATTTATGTTGAAACTGATACACGTGACGTTTGGGCATCTGCTAATAAACTACTTACAACATTTGTCAACAACGACAATACAACAACAAACACAGACGGTACTACTGCTCCTGAGAAAACTAATCTCAGCAAAGTTGTATTACCTAAAACAGATAATTGAGAGGAAACATGAAATTAAGTAAGAATTTTAGTTTAAGCGAGTTCACACGCTCCGAGACTGCAAAACGCAAAGGTATAAACAACGAACCGAGCAGGGAGCATTTTGACAATCTGCTTTATTTAGTAGAGACTATTTGTCAGCCAGTAAGAGACCATTTCGGTAAACCTGTTAGAGTAACATCCGGTTATAGATCACCTGACTTAAATAAAGCAATAGGAGGCTCGCGCACATCGCAACATTGTAAGGGCGAAGCTGTTGATATGGAAATAGCAGGCGTATCAAATAAAGAGCTTGCTGATTGGATTGTTAATAACTGCAAGTTCGATCAAGTTATTTTAGAATTTTATAACCCAGCCGAAGGCGAAAATAGTGGATGGGTTCATGCTTCTGTTAAACGTAGCAATAATAGAGGCACGAAACTTATCGCATTTAAAGACGGTAAAAAGACACGGTACGAACTTGTAACAGAGTTTGAGGATTAATAATGGCAAATCTTGACTACTTTTATGACGAACAAATTAAGCGATACTTGCTTCAGCTTATTCGTGTGTTTTCTCACTTTCAAGTAAAGGAAGTGTCAAGCACCGGCACCAGTTACAATCGAGTGCCTGTTCGTTATGGTGATGCTAGCAGAATGGTATCGAGTATTTTGAGGAACAACTCAGAGAACGTCGTAAACTCTGCGCCGTTTATAGCACTAAGCATTAATGAGTTACAGCTATCGAGAGAACGCGCACAAGATCCAATGAACGTAGACACTAAACAAGTAGCTGAACGTTTATATGATCCCGACACTGGCACATACTCTTCTGAGCAGGGCAACTTGTACACTGTACAAAAATATATGCCTGTTCCGTATGATCTTACATTACAAGTTGATATTTGGACTACAAACACTGATACTAAATTACAATTATTAGAACAAATTTTTGTGTTGTTTAATCCTAGTCTAGAGTTACAAAGCAATAGCAATCCGCTAGATTGGTCTAACGTATTTAATATAACATTAACTAATACTTCGTGGACTAGCAGAAGTGTGCCAGCCGGCGTTGATGAAAGTTTAGATATTGCTACGCTTACATTTGAGGTGCCTATTTGGATTTCTCCTCCAGCTAAGGTTAAGGCGCAATCTATTATACAAAAAATTATTGCAGATATTCACACTGTAGATAGTATAGCAGACTTAGGATTCGATAATGATTACTATGACTTCTTTAGCAGTATAGAAAATACTGCGCAGGTTATTGTTACTCCAGGAGATTATTACTTACAAATTAGCGGCAGTTCTGCTGTGTTACTTAATTCCGCTGGCATAGAGCAATCGTGGAACAATGTCATTGAGATGTATGGCACTGTATCTACTACTAGCTTGCTTAAATTAAACACTACTAACGATCCTGAGAACGATACAGATGTTATTGTAGGAGGTATAAGCCTGTCAAATAATACGATGACGTTTACGTTAGATTCTGACACGTTGCCTACTAACACCGTATCTAGTGTTGATAGCATTATAGACCCTAGGGCTGTTTATCCCGGTGACGGGCTTGACCCTGCATCTGCAGGACAACGTTACCTTCTTACTGAGGATATAAGTCCTGCAGTTTATGAAACCGTTATTACTCCGGCAGTACCGGCAGTTCCGCCTACATTAGGTAACGTGGAAAGCTCAAGCAATTGGACTATTATAATTAACGATTTACAGGGTCCGGACAAATCTAGTTTCGAGATTGCTGAGATAGGTTGGTACGATACAAGCAATGTTTATTTGGGTGAGCCCGGCTTAATTGCGGCCAACACTGATGTATTATACGACGGGAATCCGTTTACTACGTATATCGATTCTTTCCCTAATGATGGGATTTTTGCTGTAGGGTTTTTCCCGGAGGTTGAAATCGGGCGCGTAGACATTACCGTTGCCCCTGGTGTTGATAATTTGCCGACCTCTATTAGTATTACATTTGAAAACGACTTGAAAACTATTGTTGAATTAGTACGATACGATGGTTTAGACTTTGCTAATAATTCATACACTTATTCATTTACAGGGTTTAATACCGGCATAGCAGATCCAGGATCGCCAGAGATACCCGAGACATCAAATTTAGAATTAGTGGCGGGCCAAGCTAATTTTACATTAGCGTGGGATATCTTAGCTAGAGAAAATGATATTATCGAATTCGACGCTGACAGTAACAGCTGGATAGTGTCTTACGATTCTAGTAATGTGTCAACCGAAAATTACGTAACAAGTACTGCTAGTTCTACACAATACAAGTGGACAGGCTCGCAGTGGATTAACAGTTATGAAGGCACTTATAATCCAGGTTACTGGGTTTTAGTTCTCTAATATAGTTAAATACTATTATGACTATAGCCGCAGGCGTTGTCTTTTTAGCTAAAGACACAGGACGCTGTTTACTACAATTAAGAAAATCTGAAAAACGTTTCAAGCATACTTGGGGATTCTGGGGCGGCACATTAGAAGCAAACGAAACACCCTATGATGCTATTAAGCGTGAGCTAGGTGAGGAAATAGGATTTGTTCCTGAACTTACTAAACTCAATCCTATAGACATATATCAAAGTAGAGATCAAAAGTTTTACTATTACAGTTTTGTGTATGTAGTAGACGAAGAATTTACTCCTATTCTAAATGAAGAAAGCGCAGGCTATGCGTGGGTTGACATTGGCGTTTGGCCACAGCCTTTACACGCTGGCGCAAAAACTACTCTTAAGCAAAACAAAGGTACAGAAAAACTACATACTATACTTGCTATTAATTCTTAATAAATATATGTATGAAGAAAGGTGAAGTGATAAACTTCGATGTACTTCAGATACAAAGCGCACTAGACAAATACCAAAAGACAAACACTCTCCCAAAACTTTTATTACATCGTATGTATACCTTAGACGACATCCTGAGACTACATAGCGAGCTGTCTCCGAGACATAAGGATATAGCCGATAATTTAAAAGATAATTTTGACCGTGTAGTTGACCGTACTGTCAAGATGCTAAGGGGAACTCTTACTAGAGAGTATAAAGATGTAATGGATAATTTGTCTACGACACATAGTAGTTTTATTTTTTCTAGCATAAGCAAGAAATATAGATCAGCTATAAACCCAGTAAGAGCTTTGTATTACGAATTGCGAGAAGTTGCTAAAAACTATAATCCAGAGAATGAATATCATCATTGGTTGATAGAAGTTGTCTCGGATATAAATTATAAAACAATTATTCTTGATGCGTTGAGGAAGGATATTTCGCGACTAGAATATATCATAAAAACCTATCATATTCCTATCGTTACTTTTTCTAAGAAAGTACCACTAGAACTGTTTCACGCTCGTCAAACAGTAGATGATTTCGAAACGTATTATACAGCGTTTAGGAAGTTTGACAGAAGTAAAATTATATTATAAGATTTTAATCTTACCTAACAGGTTCTTATCAAAATCAATGCTAGCTTGACTGGCTGCTTTTAACATGTTGTTAAGCAGGCTAGCTTGTTTTCGTGACAGTTTATTAGGACTGTTAGTTAGAGATTCGTTAATAATGTCAGTAGGTGTTTGGGTAGGCTTAGTTTTATATTTTAGCGATTCTGCTACCAGCTTTGCGATCTTGTATTGTTTCGCACTATCAATCGGTTTAGCTTTTACAGTTTGTTTTACAGTTTGCGTAGTTGTAACTGTAGCTGGGTGTTCAGCCGTTGTTACAGATTGTTCTACCGGCGCAGATTCGCTTACTTTCATTTTGTTAATAGATACAGATGGTTTTTCTTTTGGTTCTACACTGTCAACTACTTTAGCTTCGCTGACTGATACTGGCATTTTAAATTCTATGGTTTCACTAATAGGCATGAAGTAATACTCGTCTACCATAATTTCTAGCTTACACTCATATGTGCCAGCTTCTAGTAAACTCTCTAATTTAGGGATACAAAACTTAACAGAACCGTTCTCTAATAGACCAGTAAAGCCGATCTCTTTATCCTCGGTTACAATGCAGAATCGTGTTTTCGCATTGTTGCTGTTTGCACCCGAAACTGCTACTGAAAACTCCAGGTCGTTTTGTTGATTTAAGTTTAGACTGGTTATTGCCATTTTTCATCCATATACAGATATTTGTTACTATTATTTATCTGTTTTATCAATAATTTCTGCCTTCACACTCACGTTAGGTTGTCTTACTTTCTTCAAAAATGCGTAAGCTCTTGCTGTAATTGCGTGTGCTATGCTGTTTAAGAACTTAACTACTACGTTCACTTTCTTACTTTTATCTACTATATATTCTCTTTCCCACCACATATCTTTTAAAGCTACACGTACATGGATTTTGTATCGAGGTAGGCGACCTTCCGTGGAGCCGACCGGGCCGCCTTTTCCGGGCAGTTCCTCAATAGTAATATCTATTATTTTAAGGAAGCCTAAGACAGCAAGTATTTTAGGGTTACATGCGTTAACACCTTCTGTTGCTATGTTATAGTGAAAGGGCTTGTTAGTGCCGGAGGCCATGTTACACCCTCGTTACAGTAGTGGTGCTCGTAGTAACATTACAATCGACAGTTTGTGTAATATTAGCGCCTGCTGTTCTAGCAGTATCACTAACAATAAGTGGCTTAGTAGGATCTAATCCGTACAATGCGTAAATCTCCATTAACATAGTTGCTTGGTCAGTGCTTAACGCACCGTTAAGAACAACATTGGAAAGTTGGTTATCTATGTTTGTAATCGTAACATTAGAACTTAATGTGGTGGCATCAATTTGATTCAACGTATTTGCTTGGTCGCTTGTTAAACCACTAATCTGTATGTTTGCATTTGATATATCACCCGCTTGTACTTGCAAGTAACCCGCAGTACCGATTGGGTACGTCGATACATCCTCGGACCAAATATTCGTTGTGCTAATCATAGCATCGATCACAGTAGCATTACCCGCGTATGTAGATTTGTTAGTCCATGTTCCTACACCACGCAAAATAATATTACCTGCTGAGCAGTTGTCGGATATTTCAACTTCGCCCGACGCAAAGTCGAGGGCAATAGTTGATGCCGATACGTCTAAATTTGACAGTGTGATGTTTCCGTTATACTGCGAGAAGTTTACATTTCCGGTGCCAGTTAAATCAAATACTGGCTTTGTGCCTCCTTGGTTACAACGGACAAATCTAGCAGTAGTACCGGGCTCAATTGTCCATGTTCCTACAAGTGCGGTTTCGATAGCCGTTCCTTGGAAGTTTTGTAATCCCACTGCTACACAGTTTCTAAGTTCAACTGGATCAGTGCTGTTCATTGTTCCGCGAACAGTGCTTAGGGTAAAAATACTTTCGCCTACGTCTTGATTATTAAAATCAATATCGGTTGCGTTTGAAGAAACCCCTGCAAAGGTCCATTCATAATATGTAGCGTCGAGGGAAGTTGTGCCTACAATATTGTATTTTTTAAGATTGTTAGTATCTGCAATTATTCGTGCATCGGTTATAGTATTTGATGGTTGAATTGGTGTGCCCGTTGGGTATTTTAAACCAGCCGTACCGCCTATTATATCAATATCGACTGCATCATTGAACAATGCCTTGTTTAGTGTAACTGGATTTAGCATCTCATTATATATAACAACATTGCTATTTGGGTCGGTATTATCTGTAAGTTTACCAATACCGCGCACAGTAATCTCACCCTCTGTTATTGATGAATCTACGATAACCTGCCCGCTATTAAGGTCTACATCAATAGCAGGGTACGTGTTTCCTGTTTTGTTTATTAATCTTATACCACCGTTATAGTTACGCATTGCTAAGGGAGGGCTGTCACCGTTGCAATCAATAGTAGGCGTTCCCGGTCCGGGAACGCCCGAAGCACAATCTCGCAGAATAGCTTCTGTGGTACCGCCTAATTCTATTGTACCTTCTAATAGGCAATTATTAATCTCACCGTTAAAGAATGTTATGTTACCTATATGCGCATCAAATATTAATGATCCGCCATCTAACACACCTTGATAAAATGCGCTAGATAATTGGCAGTTTTCTAATTGAACAGTACTAGCTATTGTAATTGTTGTAACAGTAGGTCCTTCGCCTACTATTTTAAATTCGCTAAAATCCTCATCTTGTAAAGTCATACTCTCTAAAATAAAGAGCTTATTAAAACCACGCGCAGTTGCAATAAGTTTTGCGTCTGCTAAGTTGTTAACTGGTTCGCGCAATGTTCCGGCTGGGTAGGTTGTTCCTGAGGTATTTGTGGATGGTTTAACATAAACACCACCGCCGTACTCACCAAACTCAATAGCTTGTGAAGTTACAAGTCCAGCAGAGTTAGCTGAACGTACCGAAACTTGGTTAACATTAACACGGTCACCTACGTTACTGTTAGCACCTACTAAGTTAACAGCATATTGATCGTCTTCAAAAGTAACACTGTAATCGTTAATAATCTCCACAACTCGAGCAAGTGTTACACCTCCTACTGTTACGGGCGGGTTATGTTGGTGCGTATCTTCAAACGACATGCCACCTGCACCGGAGTCGATAACCTCTGCCTCAAGCTCTTTAAGTGTTAAGCGGAAAACGTTTAGGTCTAATTGATAAATTACAGATGGGGTTGATTGTACTAAAGTCATAGCGATTTTTGGAACAAAAATAATTTTGTTCTTCCAATCGACAGTTATACCAGTTTGTACAAAATTATCACCAACTGCGTACCCGTCATCTACATATAATATTCTAGATGCCATGGATTACCTTTACGTGAAGAAGTCCGGTGATTTATTCTTTGTTCCGAAGCCTCTGCTTTGATAGTGTATATCGACAAAATGTACAAAGGGGTCGGGCTTAACGCCTGAGGAAACAGTTAAGTCATTACTATCTAAAAATACACGACAGTTAATTACACCATCTGTTTCAATAATAGCAGTGTCAAATTGACCCGCAGCACCGCCCGGTGTAGTTAATGGGCCTTCTGCAATCATATGTGTATATTGTGTAGTATTAGCATTTTGTGATATTGCTACTGTTATGGGTGCTTGGAATGCTGACTGCTGGTGTCCTTTTGCATAAGTTGCATCTATGCCCCATGTAACTGAACCGCCTGTAACATTTGTGTTAGAATGACTCCAATGTACGTGTATATACAGTTCTGTTCCTTCAACATAATTGTGCGGTATATGGAAATCTACATACGCAACATCAGTCTGTTCATTAATAAATTGCCTTGCTTTAATATTACCTATAAAATTAGTAAATACTGCCGCATTAGCTAGGTCAGATTCGTCTACAAATAACGTACCAACAAGGTCTTCCCACGCCCAATCCGGGCTAGCCGTGTCTACTTTAATACCCACGTTAGACGCACTCGGGTACACTGTTCCTGTCGGCAAATCACGTAGATCGATAAAGTTTTGATCTAACTCTGCGTGGGTAAGTGCTGTGCCTTTAACTGATCTTAATGTAATTGACATTTATTTTCCTATTATTGCTCTAATGATAGACCCGCTGCCTTAACGACAGTTTCTAACTGTTTAACTCTTTTTTGTTCTGTTTGTAATACTACTGCGTTCTCTTGTATTATTTCATTCATCTTTGTCATTAATTGATGATTAATATTTTTTTGAACAGTAGCTTGCGCATCAGCGTTCTTTACATCTTCTTTTAAATTGTCTACTTTTACTAGCAATTCATTACGTTCATCTTGTAGCAGTTTAGCCGCATGATTCATGGCACTTGCTAGTTTGTGCATATACCGTGATTGTTCTTTTTGTGGGAGATTTTTAAATTCATCTTCTACGCTGATAAGTGGAGCACGATAGTTATATTCTATTACACCCTTAGCCTCTTCAAGACTAATTTCCTGGGTCTCGTTTTCTGTAGTTTCATCGATTTCTATAACATTTGCGTCGATGATATTAGTGTTATTTTCTTCCATTCTCAGTCTTCCTCGAGTAAGGTTGTTATTACTATTTATCAGAAAGATAAGAATGTTATTTTAGGATTGGATTGTTATTGGTCTAGAACCATTTGGACGTTTATAGATAGCCCATTAGTAGTACTCACAGTGCCTGTAATTGGGAATGTTTTAAAGAATGGTGCTGAGGACGATTTGCGAACCCAGCCTGTAACAGGTTGTGCTACACTAATTGAACGTGTGTCGTCTGCGATACCGCCTGCGGTTGTTAACTCGTTAATTAATATGCCTGTAGCAATCGGTGTTCCTGTTGCTGTGCCATCGTTAACTACTGTGTAAGTGTAAGTGTTTACGCCGGTTACTGTAATCGTTTTGGCACCATTGTAACCAGACTGATTAAGTCCTGTTATCTTTACTTGATCGCCAGTTGTCATACCGTGCGCCGTATGCGTAACTGTTGCGGTTGTTGCTGTTACTGAAACAGACACAGAATCTTCAAACGGTAGCGCACCAGTTCCATCTGCCGCTTCTAGATATACCCTAGCATTTTGTAAAAGCGAGCCATTATTGTCTCGTACTGTAACAGTGGTTGTTACTGGAGCAACTACTAATATTGTTGTGCCTGAGGTGTCTAAAACCGTAGGTGAAGTACCAGTTACGTTTATTGTTATTGTATTGCCTGTTGAATTTTCTATAGCGGCATCTGTAGATGCATCAGCACCATAACCCACAAAAGAAACTTCAGTTAAAAATTGCGATGAAGGTTCACCCGGGCCGACAATTTCAATAGCGTGACCATCCGAGAATTCAAACGTTGAATTTGTTACACCGCTAATATTACTTAATGTCATGAACGGCACATCGTCAGCAGTATTTGCCGCAACAACACCTATTCGTGTTTGCCGTGAACCCTCAGTAAATGCCGAAGTACAGTCAATATAGTTAGTACTAACAACTTCAACTACTGAACTATCTAATTGGAAATCCCCACCGTGAATAAACGAGCCGCCATAAAAACCAACAAGGTCTAAATTCGCATCATCCATATCAACATCATATCGCACACCAGCTGTTGCCGCCGACACAATACCACCTTGAGAACCTGTAGCATCTGCGCCAGTCCCAGATTTAATCCCGAACGTAACATTAGTAGTCCCGCCACTTCCGCCTAAAGCAGAAATCTTATACAAATCTGCCGCCACAAATTCCTGGTTATCCCACAACCAAATAAAGTTAGTGTCCAAGAATTCATGAGTAGTCGTGTCGTTGATGCCGAATTGTATCGGAGTACTAATAACCCATGCTCCTCCAGGACCTGGTCTAAATGTGCCTGCGCTAGTCCCTAGCTGAGTGAAAATATCCGAACTATCCCACGGCGTGGTACCACCGTTGCGACCTTCAACAATAATACCAGGAACGCCATCAGCTAGTGAATAGATAGCATCAACCCAACAGTTATCGCCAACTTTTGTCATTGGAACTGTTACGCCAGCAATACCAATATGTTGGATTGCTGTAATTGCTGGTGGTGTTCCGCCTGTGTTGCTCGGTGAGGCTTGCGCTGCCACCACGTCAACGGCAAATTGCACCCAACCACCATTAATCGCTGTGGGCCAGTTATCATTGCCGCCAACATATACTTCAAAAAAGTCACCTTGGGCTGGGCCGCAAAATCTAACAGCCATCCCGCCTAATGCTTGCGTTTCAAGTAGTCCCACAATACCACAGTTAACCCATATATAAATATGCGTATCGGAGAGGTCAATAGTAGTACCTGCATTCCACAGAATAGTACGCACAGAGTTGTTTAGCTGGTCAGCAATGGAGGCCGCACCCTCAATAAACACTTCTATCGCTTGTGCTGGCGAAGTTGACCCTACCCAAGTGCCTGTAATACCGTCCGTGAGATTCTCAGCATCGGCTAGTTGGGTTCTATTGTCAGTTATTTGGTTAGCCATTTCTTATATGCCACATTGCCACTAAATAAGCAGAATAAGAATACATTGTTGTATCCTCGTCGGTTGGTATCTCTACAATATTAGCTGGTGTCTTATCTCCTAAATGGTCTTTCATTAAGTGTGTATTGTTTGGGCCGAATACAAGGATACAATCCTCTGGCGCGTTAAAATCTTGTAATTGTAAATCAGGTGTAAAATTTCGCGCATTTTTCGGAGCAAATACATATATCGGAAAGTCTTCTGTTACTTCGGACATATCAGCTATATGCGGTGCATCTTTTAATTTTTTACTAGCATCGCATTTATACCCACTCATTACATATACTTTGTCCGACTTAAAATGAGATAACGCATAATCAAAATAGTTCTCATCTTCGTATGAGTCGGCACATAATACAGTTACAATCATTATTTACTTTCTCCATTAAAAAGTTGATTAAATTCTTCAACTGTTAATTCATCGTTGTTGTCAATTATATAATTATATGTTTCTAATTCTTTTTCTAGCTCACCGTTGGTGTACACATCAGCCCATTTGTCCTCACCTTTCGATTCTTCTTCTTCATACTCAAAATATTTATATAGATTTTCGAATAATATATATCGAACTGCTTTATGCGCAAAATGGTCTAAGTAAGGCGCTGTGTGTTGCTCGACATATGGTCCTGTTACATTGTTTCCGTCATATAAAAATCTCATGCCAGATTCGTATCGGGCTTGCGGGTTTCTAAGAATAACTACTAAACTTTGATAGCTGTCTATAGTTGAAATAGCAGTTTCGTATTGGTACCCGCTACAAGCAATTCGATGTTTGCTACAAAAATCTCTAAGGGAATTATTACCGGCTTGTGGTACAGTTATAAGTAACGCGCCATTATGTTGTGCTATTGTGTATTTCATATTAAGTATTTATCACTTTAAAATTGTCGAGTATTTCATCAAATTCCTCAAGCGTTAGACATGATGTATGTTGTATAATGCGATTACATGCTTCTAATTCGTTCTCTAATTCGTTATTTGTATATGGGTTGTGTATTTCCGGCATTTCGTCGTATAATACAGTTGCGTGACCTGCTCTCGGGAAAAATATAGGCATATCTACCCAAGCAATATATTTGGTAATATATTTTTCTATTGGGCTTAGATAGGGATAAGTGTGCGTTATAATATGCACGTTGTCTAATAAATTTTCAGTAGGTAGACGATTGATTCTATTTAATATTTTTATACCCGATTCATATCTATCAATTGGGTCTCTTAATATTACAATTACGTCTTTTGCTTTTTTAAATTCTAATATTGCATCCGCAGTTGAATATGCTCCGCGATTTGTTGTCTTATCATCGAAGAATTTATTGAATGAATGTGAACCGACACGATATGTTGTTACGAATATTGTTTGGTCTAAATTTGCTAATAGGTATTGTAAGTTTGTGTCCATGTGTTGTATTTATTCATAAAGAAAGGGCCCGTAGGCCCTTTCTTGAACGTGCTTATATCTTCTCTGTTATAGATCCGATGTCCTAATTGCCGCAATAGTACCACCTGAGGAAGTCAACTGAGACGGTGCCTCAAAAGTCTTAATAGGTGTTACACCACCATCACGTACACGTACAAACAAGTCCCTTGTTGACAAGAAAACCGATGTAAATGACGCCGAGGTTGCAGCCGCTGTTTCATCAATATACGCAATAAACACATTGTTAGTTACTGCGGCAGCATCGCCGTAAGCAGTAATAGTAAATGTGCTACCTGTGTATGATGAATACGGAGTACGTAAGTACACACCACTGTTATTTTCAATACGTACATTACCAGTAGACGGTGTATCTGTAGGTATAGTAGTATCAATAATCAACGCGGTTGAAGTCGCTGTTAGTGGTGTAGTGGTTACTGCGAATTGGTCCTTCTCTAGAATACCAGCCGCACGTGGTCCAACAAGCACCCTATCTTCTCCACTAATCAAGCCAGTAACAGTAAATGTTACGTTGTTCGGTGGTGTTTGTGTAACACCAACTAACGGCTCAATTGTATCCGAAGCTGTTAGGTTAGCTGGTAAAACACCGATGCCATAAGCACCAATAAGTGTACCAGTATATGAACCTAAGTAAATCTTCGGAATGGTTTTCGCGCTTGAAGCACCTGAGGTTGTTGCTGTTTGCCCTGAGGTTGTTCCGATGATTTTCACACCTGTGCCAGCCGCAGTTCCTGTTAACAACTGGTAGTAAAAGATATCATTTCCTGTATCATCGGCTAATAATAACCCAGTACCGCCTTGTCCTGCTGTGCCTCCAACTATAGTAGCTACTGTACCAACTGAAGTAGTTGCGCCTGCATCGTCATAAACAGTAAATGTTTCTGCCGCGCCAGGGTTAGCTTCGCCGCTATCCATTAGTACATATAGTGTACCAGTTGCGGCACCAAGTGAAGTATAAGTAATCTCGCCGCCTGCTCCGCCTGAGAATACAATACGGTCACCCGCAGCCACGAGGTTCATATCGGTACCAGTGTTATATGTTAATTCCGTTCCCCATGCCATAATTTCTCTTTCAGTAAATGCACCAGATGGAACACCAGTCTCAACACCATGCGTTACTCCTAAGAACAATTGTCCGTCTAAGCTATCAATTGTTTTTTGTGCTACTAAGTTAGCTGATCCAACTGTTAAAGTAAAGCCGCTTTCGTCGCCAGTGTCAGGTAAAACAGAAGCCATAGTCAATACGTCACCAGGCTTGAGTGATTCGTCGCCAGTACTGCTGTCGATAGTAAACTGTGTAACAGCGCCTGTACTAACAGCATCAACTGTTATTTGTGTACCGTCCGACATTGTTAACACGTCGGATATTGCATAGTTAGTTCCTGCTGTAAACGTACCGTTGTTACCGGCATTGTCATACGAGGTTTCGTCTTGCGCATCAATTAACGGTGAACCGTGACCTGAAAGTTCTTTAATGTATTCCCAAATACCCTTAAGTCCGTCGCCGGAAGTGTCAGCACCATATGTCCACTGTGAGTAGTAGTCAAATGAGCCTTCACCGTTGTTAAGGTCGATACCTTGAAAGCCGCCAGTTGGAGCATTTGCTGTTCCGCCGGAGTTAACAACGTGGGTGTAAGTAGTCACTGTTCCAACAGGAGTATCGTTCTGTGCGTCCGGTGTAGTACCAATCGCCGCTACCGACTCACCCTGTCCCAGTGTCACGTTAAAGAAGTCATATGTATCACCCCAATGACGTGCTTGTACCCTAATTCGCTTACCGTTAATATCGGCTCCAAATTCTCTTGTTTTAATCATACATCTCATAAGTACACCAGATGCTTGTGCGCCGTTGTAACCAAAGTCACCTGTAATAGTGTTCGATTGGTCACCCCAGAACGGAGCAGTTGGGTCTGGTGTAAATGGATATAGTTGACTGTTTTGGATTACCATAAGTTGTGTAGCCGCGTTGTTTACCGCGCCTAGCACCTGTAGTCCTGAATAAACTGTGTCTCCGCCACTTTGCGTAATGGATCCAGCAAATAAATATTGTGCCGCATCATCATCGATGTTGTATGGGGCATTTAGTGTTATAATGTTGTCCGTTGAACGTTCGGAAGGGGTATCACTTGTAATGTCAAGTAAGTCATCCGAAGTTGTTGATTCGTTATCAGCCAAGTCTTGTAACCATCTGTGTAATTCTAACACAGTATAAGTTTCAGTACCTGTAACGTGACGGATATCCCCGTTTACGCCGACGGACCATTCTGCAGCATTAATTGCCATGGTTTAAATCTCCTAGATTAAATATTGCTTTACTGTTATTTATCTATAAAGCTGATTTTGGCTTACATCAAGTTAACAAATACTTCAATAACTCCATAATCGCCGTTAAAATTTTAAAATGCATATGACTCCTCGTAATAATACTCTTTTGTTTTTATATAATCAACTAATAAATAATCATCCTTTCGCCATTCTTTGAACCAATTCAAATTACTTTCAGTCGCAGTGTACGGCTGTTCTATATTAAACTGTTTTCTGCTTCTTGCACCGAACGGATTAGAAACCATAGTTACTTCATGGTGGTTAGACATGTATGAAGATAACGCTGTTATGTCTATAGCAACGTTTACGTTACTTTCAGCTGATTTGTATTTTTCAAGATCACCTAACCAGTAATATAAACTACAAGTCATCATGCCTAAATCACTGTGTAAATTAAGTTCTCTCGAATATAAATCAACGTTGCCGTCTTTTTCAATTAACCATTCTACGAAAGAATTTGGGTCAGCAATGTTTGCTAAAATAAAGTTTTCTTCTTCAGTCATTTGTTGTGGTTTATGCGGTATTACATACGGCAAATTCTCAGCATTTTTAGCTAAGGGTATTCTTTGCAAAGTAGTCTTAAAATCCCAAAAACCACTACAAAACCGCTCCCATGGATCTCTTACTATGAAGCCGATATTCTGATTATTTTTAGAAAATAGGGAGAAAGCATGAGTATTTGGGTACTTGATGTTTTTGCATCCACTTCCCCTCAACGAATGCCGTATGGCAGTGCCACCAGTTTTTGGAATGTGGATTAAATTAATCATTACATCAAGTTAACAAATACTTCAATAACTCCATAATCGCCGTTAAAATCTTCTAATGCTTTGCCTATAATTGTTCCGGGTTTAGCATTGTTAGCTGATTCAGCGCAACCGTGTTCCGATGAAGTTACTAGCAAGTCACCTTTTCGTACGACACCAGTTACTTGACACGGTACGCGCCCTGTTACTGCTAAGTAAGGATGGGTTTTATTCGTGCCTGCTTTAGCATTTAGTTTAAAGCCGGGCCTAGTTGATATAACACCAGCTACTCGTGTATCCATGAATTCTGTGGCTTTTGTGATTTCTTTAACACCACCAAATATAACAACCTCGCCGGGTGTTAACTCGCAATCAGCTTCATATCGTTCTGCAAGGTCAGCGTACTGGGCCGATGTTGCTAAACCATCAAATTGTGTTGCTGTTAATACTCCAGTACTTGGATTATATGTGTATCCAGTGTCGGTTCTTACGTTTTCATTACCAGTTGCGGCATCTACGAACGTTGGGTAATGTACTGCATTTGTTGTATTCGTTGCTACTAGAGCTACTGTGGTTGCTGTGGTTGCTGTCGTTGCAGTTGTAGCACTTGTGGCATTACCGGAAAGTGACGCTGTGATTGTACCTGCGCTAAAGTTGCCTGAGCCATCGCGATATACTGCGCGGCTTGCTGTATTTGTACTTGTAAATTTAGTTGTATCAGTTAAGTCAACGCTAAGAGAAGGAGTTGTGCCGCCTGTTGATGTAATACCGCCACCACCACTTACTGACGTCACTGTACCAGTTGTGGTTGAATAGCCATAAGATAAAATCCTATCGTCTACTGCGGCCGCTGTCATTACTACTGTATCACTATCAACAAAACCTTCACCGCTTGTTTGTATTGCTGATGCGGCAAGTTGCGAGACTGTTATACTGCCTAGTGTTCCGCCTAATGTTAATGTGCCGCTTGTGCTTACTGTACCTGTTAATGTTATTCCGTTAACAGTTCCTGTAGTTGCGACATTTGTTACAGTACCAGTATTGGTTGTCCATCCCACATCATTACTAAAAATACTTAGTGGTGTAGAAGAAATTAATTGTCTATTAGAGACCCCACCATTAACGCCTACTAAATAGTCTGTGCCGATCAATGCGCCGCCTACAGCTAACTCGGACCCGTCAAAACTAAGTGTATGGGCAATACCCTCACCAGTTGTTGCTCCTGTACTATCAATACCAGTACCACCAGTAATTGTCGCTACGTAGTTACCGCTTGTATCTGTTGTTAGCGCAATCGTATCTCTATTAATTACACCGCTTGATGCTGTTAAGCCAGTTCCTGCTAATGCAGCCGCAAAGTCTATACCACTTTCTTTTGCGGCAGTGCCGGCTGTTCCGCCATCCAAGAAGAGCAAGTAATCAGTGCCCGGTGCATAAACTGCTTCTGTTGCTTCACTTAAATCAACGTTTACTGTAATAGCACCTGAACTAGTTATAGGCCCGCCAGTTTTATCAATAAGTGTGCCAGCAGTAATATCTATAGAAGTTACCGTACCGGTTGTAGTCGAATAGCTGTATGATAATATTTTATCTTCAACAGCCGCGGAGGTCATTATGCTTGTGTCGTTATTCCCAAAGCCTTCTGCGCTTGTTTGTATTGCCGTTAGACCAACACCATCAAATTTTAATACTGTACCGTCTACAAAAAGGTTTCCTGCTGTAGATACGCTCCCGTCTACTTGTAATAAATTGCCGTTGTCAACTGCTGTGCCTATAAGTACGTTTCCGGAAAGCTCAGCAAACCGTATTGTTCCATCATTGTCAACTTCTATGCTAGGAACACCCGAGATATCATTAACTGAAAAAATTGTATTTCCTGCGCCATCGGATATGGCAAACAACTGGCCTGATGTGCCCTCAAAGCTAAGTGTACCATCATCCAATATATTCAGTGTAATCGTAACATTATCCCCGCCAGTAAATTCTATCGACGGTTCAATGCTCGCAACACCTGTATTAGGTGTTATTAAAATATTCTTATCTGCGTCTGCCATATGTATTCCTAATTATATACGTATTTATCTGTATGCGATTAATCACTAAATTCTACTGTTAGCTTGTCTACGTCTTTACGTTCTCCGTAAACAGTGTAAAAGCAGTTAATATCACCGTCCGACCCAACATATACTTTATTGTTTTCAATTTTTTCAACGTACAAGTTTTGATGCGAACCAATCGGGGTTAAACTAACGGTAATAGTATCTTCGTGTACTAGTCCTGTCCAATACTCCGGTAGCTCTATTACACTTCCGTTTAATTTACCTCTTACATACACTCCGTTTTCCGGTCCTTCTAAAGACCCGTAACGCAATTTCATGTTTGGTTTAGTTGGGTGATCTATAGTAAATGATTTTTGTGTAGCGGTTAACAAACCAGTAACATCCACATTACCTGTACGTAATTCTTCTGTTCCAATGGACCAGTAATCTCCTGCTTCTATCCATAAAAATGTTTTGTTAGCACTAGTGCCTCGTTCTATTTCAATACCTGCATCTTGTGACGGTGTGCCAGCTTCGTTACTGTTGAAGAGTATTATATTATCAGCAAGCTCAATTGTTTCTGTATTAACACTTGTAGTTGTTCCTGAAACTGTTAAATTGCCCGAAATAATTACGTCTTGGTCGAAAGTTTCGTTAACGTTTGTTCTTGCTACAGTGCTGTCTACAGCAATGTCATTTGCGTTAGCTGTGATGCCATCACCACCAATAACATTTAATGTCGGATTGATTGTTGATGTGCCGGTCTGTGTCATACCAGTACCGGCTGTAACAGAAGTTACTGTGCCTACAGTGGTTGAATAACTGTATGATAATATTTTATCTTCAATAGCGGCACTGGTCATAATGCTCGTGTCGTTATTAGCAAAGCCTTCACCGCTTGTTTGTATTGCTGTTAGTCCAACACCGTCAAATGTTAATGTTGAACCACTAACTGTTAAAAATCCGGATACAGTTGCGTTACCTGTTACACCTAATGCTGTTCCGCTCCATGTAAAATTAGCATCGCCTTCTATCGTGCCGTTACCTGTCCACACACCAATTTGATTGTTTACTGGTGTACCTACTTTACTTACATCACCTGCTCCTGCTGGGACTGCCCAAGTACCATCACCACGCCAAAACGTTAATCCACTAGCACCGGTGCCAGTATTTAAATTTGCAATCGGTAAGTTGCCAGTAACGTCAGCTGCCAAATCAACTTGGTTGCGTGTTATTGTTTGTCCCGAAATTGTAATATAGTTCGGTGTGCCTGCTAATGTAATATCACCAGTATTAGTACCACTTAAGTTAGTGCCTAAGACTGTACCAGTTGAAGTAAATCCTGTGCCGTTAATTACACCTAAGCTAACACCCCCGCCAATAAAATGTAATGCGTCTGTTGCCCAACCTATACCTGTGTCTGTTTCTGCTTTGTTAGGAACTAGCGTTGGGTTTGTGGAAGTAGCCGCTTCGTTCATTAACTGTGATCCAGCACTATTGCCAACTGCAAAACCAGTTTCACTTAAGAGTGCTGATGTTGACCATGTCAGTGTAGTATTTGCCGTGCCAGATGCGGCATTGCGGAAATAAATATCACGGTTCAAAAGATACATATTGGTAGCTTCAGCAGTGTTCACATATCGCCAATTAGCTCCATCAAAATATGCATTATTATTGAGATGTGTTGATCGATCACTATAATTCATCACCGAACCAGTATTACCAAACTCAACCACTTTTGCACCAGCCCCCCAATTGGTATTAGGCACTACATCAATACCTAATCCTTTATCTGTAAATGATCCTACCCTTGTGCCACCAGCAACAATTGTTACTGCGTCTGCGGTCTCCCAACCAATACCTGTATCAAGGTCTGTTCTGTTTGGGATTAGTGTTGGGTTTGCGCTAGTTGGCGTTTCGTTTACCATTGTTGGGCCACTTGCTGTAGCCGCTCTAAGTTGCCCAGTAACTGTTATACCACTCGAATCTATATATGCCCGCTCAGTTGCAGTTTCAATAAACGATAAATGCGCCCCGGATGAACCGATACCTGTTGTTAAGTCGCCGCGGCTAGGAACAAGCGTTGGGTTCGTAGTTGATGATGCTTCGTTTAACATAATAGCTGGGCCAGCCGCATTTGTACCGTTCAATGGTACAAAACCAGTCATAACTGCACCAAGACGAAGTTTCTCTACACCACCTCCTATCAAAGAAAGATGATCAGTTGAATTCCAACCTATACCAGTATCAACATCTGCCTTGTTGGGCACTAGTGTTGGGTTTGTACTACTTGCGGATTCGGAACCTCTGAACGATGGTCCGGCGGCATCGCTACCATTAATAAGACCAGCAGTAGCATCAAGTTGTAAGGTTACAGCGGTTGTTCCTATTCTAATACCTTCTACGCCACCAGCAATTACTGACAATGAATCTGCCGCTTGCCAGCCTATACCAGTATTATCGTCTGTTTTATTCGGTACTAATGTTGGATTTGTGCTTGATGGAGTTTCGCCTCCAACCATTCGTGGGCCACTAGCAGTGCTTGCTGAGAAATGATTTCCCACGACAAATTTTTCTGTGCCTGCCGTAATAAACGACAAGACGTTAGTTGTATTCCATCCGATACCAGTATCAACATCTGCTTTGTTAGGAACTAGCGTTGGGTTTGTGCTAGTTGCCGCTTCGTTTAAAATAGCCGGGCCTGCGGCATCATTCATGAAAATGTTGCCAGTTATAAAAGTATCACTGCCTATGTTTACATTGCCGGAAAATTCCGCCATGCTAATATTACCATTAGCCTCAATTTCAAAACTAGGAAAACCCGAGATGTCGTTAATACCGAATATTGTACCAGTTAAGGAGTCTGTTATGCTGAAGAGTTGGCCAGCATTGCCGTAAAATGATAGCGTATCGCTATCAAGCATTTCTGCGAAAATTATGTTTGCGCCGTCCGGTGAGACGAATTGAATATTTTGCGTGGTTAATCCGTTTTTCGTAACGAATCTTTTATCGTTGGCCATCTAGATCTCCGCCGGGTTCACTGTCCCCCAGTTTACTATATTTATCTAAATTCCGAACCTTCCTCGATGCGCTTTAAAGTTTTGCTTTACTTCTGCGGCTGTTAATTGTCTATTGTAAATATTTACTTTGGCAATTTCACCATCAAATGCGCCGGAACCAGTGGTAGCATGTCCGATACCAATTAATCCTGTAGACGCTGGGTTTGTTGCGGGGATTGTTCCTGTACTACGCGAAGCTAACAGTTCGCCATTAATATATATTACCATGTTACCGGATGCCTTCCATGTGGCAACAAGGTGTGCATATTGCCCTGCGACTACGCCGTGAGCACTAGGTGCTAATTGCTGTACACAACAAGCTACACTATCGCCTATTCTAAGATACAAGAAGCCAGCCGAACTCCAAAATCCAAACCATAGCCAATCTAATGCATTTGCAGTAGCCGAGTTCCTGTTAACAAACAACCCATTAGATCCGCTAAATGTATCTGCTTTAGCCCAAATGTCTAATGTACCTTCTTGTTTATTAAACGCAGTATCAAGCGGTATCGATAAACCATTGGCAGATGTTTCTCCCGGTTCAAATTTTATTTTATTTTCCGCAGTATAAGTAAAGTTTGCACCTACAGTTACGGTACTTCGGTTTGTCATATCAATTACATTATTTGTAGTTGTTCTAGATGATGCTGTTCTTGGCGTTGCAAAGGGTTGGTATTCCCATTGTACATCTTTTACTTCTACATACTCACTACCGGAAGTAATATAGACAAGCACATTTTGTACTGTAGGATTTAATTGTGGGTAGTAACCTTCTACTTTTGCGCGTTGCCATATAACTGGGTCTAGTGTAACCGGTGCGCTTGTTCTTGAGCTTGCGGTTTGCCCGGGCGTAGAGTTTGATTGATCGGCTCGGATGCGAGCAGTTCCGGAACCCCGTAAATAAGCAGAATAGCTTACGGCAACATTTGTATCTAATAACCCGCCGGGATTACCCAGGCCTTCTAGCATATAAGTGGTGCCAGCATCACCGGCGGTTAGTACCCTTGCAACACCACTATTTGTTACTGTGGCGTTAGCTGGACTATTCCATAAGTCGTATGCTGGGGGCACTGATGTAAAATAGTTAGTAGTAGGTGCTCCCTTCCATGACTTTTCTGTATTTGCTATATCGTAAGCAAATATCAATCCGTCTTTTAATGCTCTTGGGCCAACTGATGCTGTCATAATCCGAACCTTCTTCTGTATGCGCTATAATTTTTCTTAACTTCTGCGGCTGTTAATTCTTTTTCATATACTTTAGCGATAGGTACTTTGCCCGTAAACCGGTAAGTACTTACGCCGCCACCTACTGTGATATTAGCCGTGCGGCCGTACCAATTATTGCCACTTGACGCGGTATTTGCTGTAATATCAATTGCGTCTCTAAACTCCCCGTTTATATAGAATGTTATATTTCCATTAGCGTTAAATGTCATAACTGCGTGATACCATTGATTTTCACTTACCGCAGTAAGCGCGGTATTCCTGACTGACCACGGTGAGTTTGCGTACCAGGCACCGCAGTACACTTGGTTGGTATCTGATATTATAATACCGTTGTTATATCCTTGCCATCCGAAAATAATGCCTTGCGTGTAAATGTCTGTATTTCCTGTTTTCATAAAAACACATTCTAGCGAATATGTATCCGGGTTTGCGCACAGAGAATCTACACTACCATTAACAACCATCCTATTAATATTACCTGCTACAAATTCAAGTTCAGTTCCAGTTGAATCATAAGTAGCATTCGTATCAACCGTTGTTGTGCCGGTTAAATCTGTAACAGCATCGTCGACAGTTCTTTCAGTGTATGCCCATGGCGCAGGAGATGTTACTCCTTCTTCAAGCATACCGCCACTAGTGTAAATGTGAAATGGGTCACCTCCGCTTACACCGTTACTAACTAAATATCGGTACCAACCTGTTGCGTTTATATTGTTATCTAGATCGCCTTCACCCGGAACATTTATGTTATCCGTTAGCGGTGTAAACACTGCGTAAACTCTCTGCCATTGATCTAGTTTAGTTTTGTCGTACATCTGTCCCCATGGTCCTGATGGCGAACCACCCACTAAACTAGTGCCTTGTATGCCGCCAGCACCATAATTAGAATAAGTAGCATTGTATCCGCGCCAACTATGCCAATCGCCACCAGCAGTGTTTTGGTAAAGTCCGCCCCTTTGTCCGTTTCCCCACCTAGCCGCATATTCACTAGGCAACCATACATAGTAAGAATGGCAGTAAGTCGTGTCGTAACTCAGCAGGCCTTGAGTTATTAGATATCTAATTGATAGTCTACCTGTCTGAGAATCTACGCCGTCGTCAGTATGTTTATATACAGTCAGTCCGGGATGAGGTGGCGGTACTTCTGTTGTGGTTACAGTTCCACCTCCGAAATGGGGGGAGCCAGAATAAGGTCTATAGCTCGGGTGAGTTGTGTTGTTACCGTCATTTACCGGCTGTATAAGATTAGTAGTCGGTTTACCTTTATTGCTTTTTTGATTATTAACATCGTACGCAAATACTAGGCCATCCTTTTCTATTCTTGGTCCGACTGAAGCTGTCATAAGCCAAATCTCCCTTTATTTACTATAAAATTATGCTGTATTTCTTCTTGTGTAAGTACTCGGTTATATACTCGGCATAATGATAAATTACCGTTTAAATAATAACTGCGAGAGCCACTGTACCCACCATATGCACCCATGGACATACCACCGCTGTTCGTGCTTACTGTTCCTGTTACACCATTAGAATTAACTTGTGTACCGTTAATATATAACCGCTTATCACCGGAGGTGTATGTGCCTACAACTTGATACCATTCGCCTGCTGTCATATAAGTTGCTGTAGTTACCGTTAAATCGGAAATGCCACCTAAAAACGTTCGAAATATTAAACTAGTGCCGCCTTGGAATATGGAATACTGCGTGTTAACTGTACCTTTCTCAAAGTAAAAGCCGTTATGCGAACCTACTACGTTCGGTTTAACCCAAACTTCTATTGTTAGTGTTTGTGTATCTAAATTAGTGTTATTAGGGAATCGCAAATAATCGTCTGTGACAAATTGGAAGTGCCCTGCATTTGCCGAACTGAATGTTGCTCCTCCTGCTACTTCACCTGTTGCTGTTCCTCCGTATATATCATCGATAGCTGTACCAGTACCGATATAGCTTTTTGGGTTTGCTGGGTCTACGTAAAACACTAATCCGTTTTTTATTGGTGTCGAACCGTAAGATATACTCATAACCCGAATCTCCCTCGCAGTGCTTGAAAGTTTTGATTTATTTCGGCTACTGATAATGCTCTTGTATATGCAATGTTATTTGCTATATACCCGAATGGCTGGCTTGATGACCAACCACCGATAGTAAGTAACGTCCCGCCGTCAGCAGAGTACGCAACAGAGCCGGAATATTGATTATCGTTTATATATAATGTGCTAGTCCCAGCAGAAGCAACCACTGTGAACATTGTCCATTTATTTTCCATACCTATTGTTCCGATGTTTAATCCGTAACTTCGAAAAGTACTTGCGCTATTGTCATAGTACCCAATTACATTTGTCCCGTCTTGTATGAGAATAGGGTGGTCCTCTGGGTCTGTTCTCCATAGTGTTCGCCATGTTACCGCCGTTGCATCGCTTAATGGTCGTGCCCAGCATTGTAACGTGTGCTCGCTTCCAAAAGTTACAGCACTGGACCCGACTAAGCGTCTAGCACTAGCAGAAACATCAAAACACTCCACTGAGTCAACAGTTGCAATCACTGCCCCAGATGTTAAAGTATAATCTTCTGTTCCGATCATGTCTGTTATGGATGTGCCGGCTCCGGGATAACTCTTAATATTACTTGCGTCAATTAATGATGCAATTCCGTCAGTGACTAGACCTGCCCCGTAAGATGTGCTCATAACCCGAATCTACTTCGTAGTGCTTGAAAATTTTGTTTTATTTCTGTAGCTGTTAACGCACGGTTGTAAATTTTTACTACTGGTAGTTCTCCTTGTATATGTGTTGTCACACCCGAATTGTACCCTGCACCGTTAAAATCTGCCCCTAATGTAACAAGGGTATTACTTGCGTCATACCCTATTAAGCCTGATCGTGCTACGGAATCTATCTCTTCGCCGTCCACGTACATTTTTATATTTGCGCCGTCATACGTACTAGCAAAATGATACCATGTATTAGTTGCGCGTGGATGCGTGTTATTAGTAAGTTGATAGAATGTTCCACCAACATTAATACCAGTTGCCCATTGTGTGTTTGTCCACCATAGCGCATAAGAGTTACTAGTAGACGTTCCGTATTGTAATCCTATCATAACCTGCGAAGTGCCAGTCGTTGTGCTTCGAAACCAGCATTCTTGTGTTATTGTAATTGTTGGTTTCAAATTTGCGCTTGGTACAGTTATGTAATCTGTGCCGTCAAAAGAAACTTTATTATTAACCTCGGGTGTTATGCTGTTTACTGTAATAGTACTATCACCGAATTGGTCTAGTACAGAAGCAGTGTTAGAACGTGTACCGTTAACGTATGGTGTTGGGACTGAAACTGAATCTACTTGTGCTTCGTACAATGTCACGCTACCTATACCGATATTGATGTCTAGGAATCTATAAGTGCTATCGTACGTACCTCTTGTTCCGGACCCGTAAATTATTCCATTATCTCCCGAGGGAGTATTTACTCCGCCTGTTACTGAGGTGTCACACCAATCCATCGCTAATGTTGTACAAGTGTTATCTTTATACTTTACGCTACATCCGTATGTTTGCCCGTTAGTTAATGTCGCTAGGTTACAATACATTCTATATGTTATCTGCGCTGTTACTTCAAATTTAACAAAACCGTTACCTAAATCGGTCCTTGTTGCCGATCCGCTTAATATTGCCCCATTAGCTAAATTAGTAGTACCTGCACCAGTTAATAAATTAGTTACAGGTGCGCCTTTAAACGATTTTACATTATCTAAATCGTATCCAAATATTAGCCCATCTCTTACTATGCTTCCTCCGTGTTTTAAACTCATAATCCGAATCTTCCCCGCATTGCTAGGAAGTTTTGTTTTATTTCTGTAGCTGATAACGCACGGTTATACATTGCTAGAGAAGCAAACTTTCCATGCCAACGTTGATTAGCGTCTTTAGTACCACCATCATACTCTTGCCCTATTCCCATCTGTCCGGCAGTAAAGGCTAATTGTGGCGTTGTTTCTGTTGTTGAAGATATAAAATTACCGTTTACATACAATCCTACTTCATTTGGCGGGTTATATGGAGCAACGACTGTTATGTTAAATGGTACCCCGATAGTAATACCAGTTTCCGCGTGACTACTATTTAGAAAAATATGCTCTACTGCGCCATCATATTGAAAAAATGCCCATCTTGTTGATGGTGTTCTGTAAATAAATAGATTTGCGTTTCCGCCGCTTCCTGTGTATAAAGTATCAATGTCCGCAGAAACCGAATCTAGCTGAGCCCAAAAACTTAGAGTAAAATTAGTATCCCCTGCGTGGTCTGTTGCCAATGACGATGGTAGTTTTACTTCATTGGCAGTCGAAACATAATCTATATCAAACATGCCGCTGTTCTCTGCGACCCATATACCATTAGCATCTGTTCCCATTGTACAATTATAATTCCCAGCAAGGTCAGTTATAGTAGCCGCATCTGTAATCCGTGTGCTGTCAACCATCTCGTCTGCCGGTATAGATTTAGGGTTAGCCATATCTATATAAAGATATAAGCCATCTCTTACTATGCTTCCCCCGTGTTTTAAACTCATAAACTTTCCTTTAAATTATCTTAAGCCCCACCTATGCCAGCAAATCTTCCTTTAACTGCGTTATAATTTTGTTTAACCTCGTCTGCTGTTAATGCTTTATCATACAATTTAAACAATGCGATACCACCATTTAAATCTTGGTTTACACCATCTATAGACGATGCTCCTAAAGTTAGCGACCCCGGGGTAGCAGTAGATATGGCCACTGTTGTTGACGTGTCAAACTCACCGTTATGGTAAAACGATAAAGTTGTGCCGCTTCTAGTAACAATAGCGTGATTCCATGTATCTAATACGTTAGTGCCTGCGCTTGAGTTATACCCTACAAAACTGCCCGTGAACACATTCCATTGTAAATTTGTACCACTGCGGCTAACAAACAGAGAATATATTTGATCAGTTGTTTGTCCAAACCTTGCTATTAAAGAAAAGTCGTCACCTAGTGTGGATGATTGATACCATACTGCTTCCATGGATAAATCTGTTTCTAAATGTAATTCCGGATATCCGGAAATTGTTCTAGAAAGATAAAAGCTATCGTTATCTGCCGCTTCGTTTGAGAATTGAATATATCCTGCGTTGTCTATGTTACGCACAACATTTGTAGTAACTCCCATTGTTCCAGTATTAACTGATCCTAAATCAACTAATGTATTGGCGGATATACTCTTTGTATTTGCGGCATCTACACAGAATAATAAATTGTATATTAGTGATGTTGCTCCGTGCCCTAAACTCATAATCCAAACCGTCCTTTATATGCTTCAAAATTTTGTAATACGTCATCTGCTGTTAAATCTCTATTGTATATTTTTGCGATCTCTATCTGGCCTTCAAACCCTTGTATTCCGGTTTGGTTCAATCGCAATGTTGCTAAAGATACTGTACCAGCACCTATCGTCTGTGATCCTTTAAGCGCACCGTTAATATAAATATATCTCTTGTCTTGATCATAAACACACACAACATGCCACCAGTTGTTTATAGTTACACCTGCGGCCGTATAATTAACCTCATCGATTCCAGGAACACGGAAACTAATCGAACCGCTTTGTTCTATTAAAATAAAATTACTATTGCCGGTATTGAATAAAACCCTACGATAGTTGTTGTTTGCGTCAACATCTAGATAATACGGGTTTAACCAAAATTCTGCGCTAAATTTTGACGTAATAGAAGAAAAGTCTCCTAACGAAACATAATTAGTTTGGTCAAATTCTACTCTGTTATCTGCCAATGTTGTTATTGAATTAACTGTAGTAGGTATGCTCGTTACTTGATCATATAAGCTCTGTGTATTAGATCGGGTACCGTAAACATAAGGTGTAGTGTATGGACTAAATTCTACTTGTGCGTTTCTACATTCTACATAATTGCCTGTGCCAGCTGTTAGCGTTACAAGACAGTTTTGTGCTGTTGTTGTATTTGCGTGATAAAAACCCTCAAACTGTAATCTAACCCATTCATTTTCCTTAAGCACAAGTTTAGTCGAACTTAATTCTAAATTTGCTGACTGGTTAGGCGACGTTTGAGCTTGATGTATAGTAAGACCAGCAGAACCTTGACCTCTTACATCGAGCGCATAACTTAATTGTATGTTTGCATCAGCATCTGCACTGTAGTTTGCGGCGGTGTATTGTATTGCGCTAAATGCTACATTAGACGTACTGTGTAAACGCCTAATAGTTGTGGATATATCTGCAGTCACTACATCCTGTGAGTTCCAGTTAGAGAAGTTAGGTCGCTCAGTAGTCCAATAATTTTTAGTCGGAACTCCTTTAAATGATTTTGGATTGCCAAAATCAACAGAGGATATCAATCCGTTTGTTACTGTTTTAGGGCCACCTATTGCGCTCATAATCCAAACCGTCCTTTATGTGCTTCAAAATTTTGTAATACGTCATCTGCTGTTAATGCTTTAGAATAAACAAAATGCATGCCGTGTCGTCCGGGCATACCAAATTGCGCTAGCGGTGTTGCTTCAACGTTTGTATTAATAGCAATAGGGCGTGACGCACCATTTCCTATTGTAGTCGCCGTAGATGTAGAATTAACAGCAATTACTTCACCGTTCTTATACACTAGCCGATCACCTGTTGACCCGTCATAAGTGCCAACAATTTGTTGCCATGTGTTTATTTCAAATACGGCAGTCTGTGTTAACCAGTAGCTAAAGCCTCCACTATTATATATTGACCACTCTACTGCGCCTCCGTTTTCTAAACCTAGCATCCAATAGTCGCTTCTATCCCTGCTTACAATTCTTGCGGCTGTTCCTGCTACTGTACTAGTTAGCGATGTTGGGTATACCCATGAAATTACAGTAATACTTTGGCTTTCAAAAACATTAGGATAACTTATATATTGTGTGTCAGTTGTTGTGATATACCCCGGTGTGCCCGAAGTAAATGTGGGGGCGCCTACTAATGTTCCATTGCCCACAGATCCTGTTAGCGATGTAATAGTAGTACCAGTACCTGCATACATTTTAGAATTACTAAAATCTACACATAGTTCTAAATTAGCTTGGCTACTGTTTGGGTTTGGGCCGTAAGTAGTTCCCATGTTACGCCTCTATCAATGTATAAGAAGTTTTAAATGTTGTCGACGTTGCGCTTGCTGGTGTTATTCGTAATCTACAATCCGCGCCGGATACATCTACATTAGCAGTGAATAGCGACACGTTTGAAATCAACTCTGCAAATTCTGTTGAATTAGCAATACTGCCATCTGTCATTACTAGCAATTTAGTTATGTGTTTATCGCCTGCGCTAGTAGCCTGTATCACATACTCACCTGTTGTATAAGTTGCGTGGGCAAAAGTATGTAGCGATACTTCAGTAGTTGCAGTTGTTGTTACGTTAGCAGAACCTCTTGCGTCATCGTTAGTTAATGTATCACCTATTACAGTAATGTCACCGCCAATGGTAACATCGCCGATAAACTCAGCAAGTTCACTGCCGATTTCACCAGAGAGTACTAAATTCTCCGCTTCATTGCCTGATTGCAGGCTAATATTTGCACCGGCGGCATTCGTTCTTATTCGTGTAGTTAGGTTCGAATAATCCCAGTCAATAATAAACCCAGCGTTGTTTGCTGGCGTGCCGAACATTAAATACCCAAGATTTGCATTTGGAGTTAAAATAGATATTCCTGCGTTTGAAGAATTTTCGATGACAAGGTCATCGGCTGATGCGTTGGGTGTAACGCTTCCTGAACTACCAGTATGAACGTGGAGTGTACCATCAGGGGCTGGGGTCATTGCACCAACCATCATGTTGTCTGCAAAATGAATTGCACCTATAGAGTGGTCTCTATGTACCACCTCTGTTCCGCTTGCAGTAAATCTAAAATCATTTGCTAATGTAGCGTGAGCTTGCCCGTATACGAATAATGCAGATCCTAGCGCAGACGATGACCCGCCCGTTAGTGCAAGTGATCCTTGTGTGCTATTTCTTCTTAACGTAGTTTGTGCTGTGGTGTTATCTCCACCAAATTTAATTAAGTTTCCTATAAGTGCGGTAGTAAGAGTGCTTTGTTCTATCGACATACCGATTACTGAATTGGCTCGTAATTCTAAATCACCGTTGCCACCACTTAGTGTTATACCACCGTTGTACGGGCCACCTGTGTTTGCGTCTACATCGGATTCCATTTCTAAGTTAACGTAGTGGTCACCGCGCCATTGGTATGTTACAGTTAATCCAGTGTCTGCAAAAAATACTTCCTCTACATCTGTTCTCGCTACAGTACTATCAACCGCGACTGTATCGGCTGCGACAGTGATACCGTCGCCTGCGCCTACATCTAAGTTAATCGAGCCTGAAGTTCCGCCACCTGTTAAACCAGCGCCAGCAGTAACGTCTGTAATGTCAGCAGTATTAGAGTTAGTAATTGTAATAGCTCTGCCGCTGTTACTAATTGTGATTCCTGTTCCTGCCACAAAGCTAACTAGTTCGTCGCTGCCTACTGTTACGTTACCAGTTGTCGGAGTTACAAATTTCCAGTTAGCATAGTTGTCAGCAGTTGTGCTTATAACGCCTGTGCCACTGTCGTATCCTATTAATCCTGTTCCGCTTAAGTGTGCGCGTACTTCGGATGCGCTTGGGCCTGTATATGTAAATACACCTGTTGAGGCAGTATAAGTTAATGAGCCGTCCCCACCTGTATCTGTTACACTAAATCCTGTACGTATCGCAGAAATATTACCATCTATTGTTATAACGTTTGACGCTTCACTTATAGTAGTATAAGTTGAATCGCTTATAGACTTAATACCGTGGTATGTAATATTAGCGGCAGTTCGAGAACCTGCGTAAATGTCTATATCGCCAGTACCGACGTCTTCTACTTCTCCTACATCACTACCAGTTAACCGTCTTTCTATTCCGCCAACATAAGCATAGTATTCACTGCCGTCTCTGTAAATAGCGCCTTCTGTTGTTGGCGTTCCTGTTGGACCTATTAATGTTCCTGTAAATGTTTTTGCGCCTGCTATGCTTTGTGTACCAGTTGTCCTTACTACAGTAGAGTCTACAGCAATGCTATCTGCTGAAACTGATATACCATCTCCGTCTCCGACATCAAATGTTATATCTCCTGTTAATGTACCAGTCCCTACTAGACCGTTACCGGCAGTTAATGTAATATCCTCTAACGCCTGTATTGCTACGTTGTTAGTATCAATGTTTGTATTTGCACTAGTAATTTGTGCAATAAGAGTGTTAGCAAGTGACGTATTGTTTGCTAACGAGTCGGAAATTTCTCTTAACGTATCAAGTGCGTCCGGTGCGCCGCCTATTAGGTCTTCGACACGGGTATTAACATATGAAGTTGTAGCAACATTGGAACTGTTATCGGTGTTTGCTTGGGTTACTGCTATTATTTGTCCACTAGTTGCATCTAATACCCCAGTAGTCTCGAGCGTGCCGCTAAAGGTATATGTATTCGATAATGTTTGATCTAAATCTGCACGAACAAATTGTAGGGAATTTAAAGAGTCGAGCGTATCAGCATCTACGTTTAATGCGTCTACAAAAGTTTTTGTAACTCTTGCGTCGATTGCAGAGTTAGATGATGTTACAAAGTTACTTACTTGCGATGAAGTAATATTAATTGCCGTAGTTGCGGCTGCGGTTAAACGACCTTGTTGATCTACTGTAAATGTTCCTACACTACTTGCTGAACCGTATGCCGCAGGTGTAACTGCTGTATTGTCTAAGCTAATTGTTCCGCCGCTTTCTGTTAACGCAGTTCCGCCTATAATATATGCGCTAATTGCAGTGTTAAAGTTTGATACTTGCGATGAAGTGATATTTACTGCTGTTTCGCCAGCGGCAGTTATTAAGCCTTTTCCATTAACTGTAAAGTTAGGAATATAAGATGCATTACCAAAGGAACCTGTTGTAGCATTTACTGTATCTAACACCAAGCTAAGTGTTGCAGTGTCGCCACCGTTCTGGAATGTGTCTGTTGCTGATCCGTCGCCATCTATTGTAATTGTTACTGGAGATACTAGGCTATTTGCTGTGGTTACTGTACCTGAAACATTACCTGTTATGTTTGCCTGGATGTCTTTATTAAAGAGAAAGTAGTCGTTATCATTGTCGAAGCTTATAACAGCTTCGTTGTCGTTGCTGTTTAGAACAAGCCGAGAATTAACATCGTCTCCGTCACTATTAATAACTACGGTATTTGATTCGAAATTATTTATTACTTGGGTAGTTTCTATTTGAGTTACGTTACCAGTAATAGTTAACCTACCACTAATAAGTAATTCTTCATCTGGTGCTATAACCGTGCGCTTAGCCATTTAATCTTCCTAAGGTTTGTTGATACAACTATTTATCATTCTTTTGTATTATGAAATTTAAGTCAAAAAAAAGCCCCTTGCGGGACTTTTTTTATTGTGCTTTGTACTAAGATGTAATCTTACTGGAAACTTACGTTTACAAGTGAAATCGCATCTACATAGTCAGCCGCGTTACCAAGAGATGAAGCAGTGTTAGTAAGTTCTTTGTAACCGTATCTGGTCATAAAGCTAACAACTGGCTCAAATGTGTTTGGATCCATTACTGGACCAGTGCTCATCAATGGAATGTATGGGCAATAGAACGCAGGAGCGTCAGTTTCGCTTGAACCTTTGTAACCAACAAGTACTTTAGTACCGTCAGCCGCGTAGTTGTCTACGAATACTTTGATTGTTCCGTTTAAAGTACCAACAAACTTAGTGTTTGTAGGAGCTTCGAAAGAACCTTCAGTAGTACGTGCAAAAGTTGAAGTGCTTGCAGACTGTAGGATAGTCAATGTTTCTGGAGAAACTACAATGTAGTTACCAGCACCACGACGTGTACGTGCCGCAATCCTGTTTGCCGCTCGGTTAATCTCAATCGCTAGAACCGCATGACGGTCACCGATGTAAGTTTGTGTACCAGTAACAAGACCGAAGTCAAGAGTAGTACCAGCACCAGCTAGAGTACGTAGAGAACCAATAATTTCTTGGTCAATTTCTACAACAATTTCTTGTGCAAGAGCTTGCATAATTTCAGCTTCGACGTCAACACCATGCATAGCTTCTGCATCTTGTGCGGCTTCGAAAGTCCAACGAGCGCTTAGACGACGTGTCTTCGCTTCAACAGTCTCTTTCAAGATCTGAATGCTCATTTTGTTACCTACTGTGCCTTCAGCGGTAGCTGTAGCATCTGGAGAACCAGAATAAGCGTTTGCTAGTGCAAATGGGCTAAGTGCTTCAGTACCAGCAGTTACGCCAGCGGCTGTTTGCGCATAACGTACACGCAAAGTATGAATTTGTCCTACTGGACCAGTCATAGGCTGTACGCCTACTAGTTCGTTAGCGATTACAGACGGCATTACACGTCTGATAAGTGGTAACATCACTTTGTTTAAGGTTGCTACGGATCCTGCACCCGTTGAGCCTGCTGATGCTGCCTCTGACAAATAGCGTTTACTATTCTCAAGGACCACATCCAGCGTCTGTTTACGTTGGCCAGTTACGCCTTCTAACAGTGCTTCTTTGGTTGCGGACCAGTTGCTTTCAAATAAGTTTGCCATTTCTTTACTCCTTTTATGAAAGTCCGGCTAATTTGCGCAGTGTTGCCATTTCGACTACATCTGCGGTTTCGTCATTGGCTTCTACTGCTTTAGCAGATGCCTTATTCCCAGTGTGTTCTTTCTTCACTGATTCTGACAATGTCTTCTTTACTCTTGGGGTTTCACCATCTAAAACGCCAGGCAAGTACTTGTTAAAGGACTCATCTAATTTTTCAGTTTTGACAGATTCGAGCAAATCTGACATAATTTCTTTTTTGTCCTTGCCTAGTGGGGCAAGCAAGCTGTTAAGTTTCTCTTTACGAGCGTACTTGTCTTCTGCTATACGCAATTTACTTTCAACAAGCTTCTTAGCTTCAGCGTTGGCTGTAACTTTTGTTGCTGTCTCATTAAGTTGTGTTTCCATCTGGCTTAGTTTGTGTTGTAATGTTTTGATTTCTTTGCTTTCGTTTAAGTAACTAGTACCAAATTCGCTAGCAAATGCTTCAAATATTCTACGACCGAAATCGTTTTCACGTGCATTGGTGATGTCTTTACGGAAACTTTTAACCTCTTCGCTGATAACATTGTTGATTGTTTTCTCAACTTTGTTAGCCGCTTTGCGGATAAAGTCTGCTTTCGCTTCAGCAAGTTTCTTCTTGCCTTGTCGAACCATTTTAACTTTTTGTTCTACTAATGATTTCTTGTCTTCGTGGAATTCAGCAATTTCTGCCGCTAAAGACTCAGTTACAAATTCGTCAAGTTTACTAACGTGTTCTGCAACTTGTGCCCTATCGGCACGTAATTCTTTAACTTCTTTTGCTACCATTTCTGTTACAAATTTATCAAGTAGTTTAGCATGTTCACCAATGGCTTTGCGATAATTTACCTTTTGCTGTGCAAGTGATTCTCTTTCTTCAGCTAGCTCTGCTATTTCTGCTTCAACCTTTTCGCTAATGAAACTGTCAACAGCCTCAACGATTTTGCCTTTGTCATGTTCATAACGCTGTGCAAATTCTTCGCGTAGTTCAGCAGTAAGCTCTTCTCTAGCTTCTAGTATTTTAGAATCCCATGCTTCTTGGAGTGCGGACGTTGCTTCTTCAGTAAGTCCTGCGCCTTCAAGTAGGTCTTTAAATGCTGCCATAGTAGTCTCCTACTTCCTTTATAGTTTAAGTTCTCTGATGAACTTATGTACCTCGTTCAACAGGTGTTTTTCTGCACTTTTGTCGTGTGTAACTGCTTGTGCGACGCTGTGTATTACAGCGCCACCTTGCATATTAAATAGACTTTCGTAAATAGTCTTAGGGTAAGCGTCTGGTGCACTGGGCTGGGCCACAATGTCTACAGTAATAATATCAAAGTCACTTACTAAGCCACTTTCATTTACATTACCACTGCCTCGACTGCTAACGCCCAGTTTCGCACCTGCTTTTAACAATGCTTTCGCAATATTACCCATAGGTGTGTCTATGATTTTTAGTTTTCCCATTCCGTTAGCTTCATCACAGTGCATATCAGTAATGATGTGACTAACGCGGTCTAAGTTAATCTGTAATTCTTCTGGATGATCTAACTCACCCATTACAGTTTCGCCTTTACCTAAACGAGATCTAACACTTTCAACGGCTTTCTGTATTTCGCTTCCAGGATATACTCTTCCATTTTGATTTTTTACGTCGCCTTGGATGAATAGTCCTGCCATAAATAGCTCTTTACCATCCTGTGATTCCATAATCTGGACACCGGATGTTGTAGGATCTATATATTCGAATAACTGTCTAGCCATTAATAACTCCTTTTACGCCTTATTTACTTGTTAGGTACTTTAGTAAATGGGCTTTTGTTTTCACTACCGCTATCTTTGGTATTAGCACCGTTTGCGCCACTGTTATGCTGGGTACCAGCTTTCTTGTGATCCGCTTTGATATTTGATGGTGAGTTAGAATTTTTAGGGCTGTTATTGCCTTTGTTTCCTTCTCCGCCATTGTTTATCTTAACAGGCTTAACGTTTCCTGAACCAATTTTGCTTGGCTTAGGTGCGTTAGTGAATGGTGATTGATTGTTATCTGCTTCAGAACCTTTTAGGTTACCGCCTTTCATAGGCTGTTCGCTAACTTTGTCGCTGAACTTAGTAGCTTCTTCTAAGCTATCTTCGTCTTCGTCTTCGTCGTCTGACTCATCTAGATCGTATTCTACAGAATCCATAACTTCTTCTTCGTCGTCGTCTCCGAAATCCATGTCGTCTTCGCCTTCATCTTCGTCGCCGCCAAAGTCATCTTCGCCTTCATCTTCGTCGCCGCCTTCGTCACTCATAAGTGCTTCAAACTCAGCTTTAAGGTCTTCAAGCTCTGCTTCTAGATCGTCTACTTTATCTTCTAGATCGCCTTCGCCGCCCATGTCGTCCATGTCGTCCATGTCGTCGCCCATGTCGTCCATTTCTGGTTCCATGTCGTCGCCCATGTCGTCCATTTCTGGTTCCATGTCGTCTTCGTATGTTTCTTCTTGATCAATTTCATCATAGTTAGAAGTAATGTCGTCTTCGAATTCGCCAGTGCGATCGATTGTTTCATCTACTTCTTCTGCATCATCTTCGTCTTCATCTATTTCAGTTTCTTCATCTAAAATACTTTCGTATTCTTGACGTGCTTTAGATACTACATATTCGTGTAGCATTTCTTCGGCACGATCGTTGTCTTCTGAAAGGAGAAGTTCAAGAATTTGGTTTAATTTCTGGGACATTGTGGCCTCCTAATAATTTTTAGTTCAATATAACTTGCCAGTATTTATTGATTACTGTTTACTTATAAAGTTGTGTTAAAAAGGTGTTGAAAAGGTGTGATTTTAGCCCAAAATTAACTCATACGTCACTTTCGGCTTGTGGGTGTGCTTATTTTAGTTATAAGCCTGTATCGTCTGCAGGGGTAGCATACATAATTTTTACAAATTTGCCATGCTCTATATCTTCGGCTTTAGCAATTTCTCGCACTTTACGAAGTTTGTTTAGTTCCTTTAATGTGAACCTGTGCTTCCTCGTATCGTTTTGTTTAATTTTAGTGCCTTGGTCTTCTGCTGGCTCGTAAAATTCCATGATCTTCATTATATAGTAGTCCCGCCTTCAGGAGGTAAACCGCCTGTCCCTGTAACATTATTTATCCCTTCTGCGCCTAAATCAGGCTCTTCAAGTCCTGATAAATCTGGCTCAGCGTCTGGGTCAACAAACTCGTCAGGTTCGGGTCTAATACCTATATTGTTTAGTCCGAAGTCATTATCTTTTTGTTCTGCGTACTTAGCGTAGTCGTTTTCTTGACTCCACAATGCTTCATTCTCTTTAAGTTCTGCATCACTAAGACCCATGTATTTCTTAAGCGCAAACTGCTTGCTTATAAACGGTATTTGAGATATTTGTCCGAATAGAGAAGCACGTTCGGTGTTAAGTTGTAGTTCTCTGTAGCTACTAAAGTTCATAGGCTTGTTAAACTGTACTCTAAATTTACTGCTATCGATATCGATGCCTCTGTATTTTAGATACATTTTAAACTCTTTATCGAGGTCTTCTTGTATTTGCTTCTGTAGTCGTTCTACATATTTCGCAAATCTATACTCTTGTATATACGCAACACCGACTTTACCGTCGTTGTATTGCGCAGAACCATCTTCTGGTCCTGTGGGCAAATAACTACTTGGGATGCGTAACCCGCGTAATAATTTGTTATTAAAATATCTCAAGTCGTCTATTTGCCCCAGGTTCTCGCCGCCTGGTAAGGTATCTACTTTGCTGCCACGGCCGTCAGCGGTTGTAGCAAAGAAATAGTCTTCTAACATACTCATTGGATTGTATGCAGAGTCAGCAACACTTGATCCATCTGGGCCTTGATTAGGCACACGTTTTTGCTGTACTTCGTATTTCACTTGCTCAAGGTACTGTCTAGCTTTATGAGGAGGCATGTTGCCTACATCAATCATAAACACACGTCTTTCCGGTGCTCTGTGTACCCTGTAAATAATAATACTGTCTTCTAACAATTCTTTTTGTTTAAATACTTTAAAAATAGGCTCTAGTATGCTTACACCGAAAGGCCATGATTGATCCATACCTTCTGTAAAGCTAATGTGTACTACATGTTTTGCATCAACAGGAACACCTTGGTCAGTACCTGTGCCGCTTCCGCCTGAATAGTTACCGCCAGCAGATGTTCCTACAGGACTCATTATACCCGATAAGCCTTGTCCACTGCCGTATGGCCTTGTATGAATAGCCGCAACTTCTGTAGCTACTTGTTCTGCTAGTATAGGATTTAGATTTTTAACAAAGTAAGTTTCAATTTTCTTACCTTCACCTTCGTTCACAATTACTTTTTCTATGTTAGCGGGGTCTATCCACATTAGTTCATGTGTTTGCGGATCTCTAATAAAAAATTGGTCACCGTACTTACACACATTGCGGAATATTCTAAAGGCGCGTTTGTGGAATTCGTTAAGTCTACACCAGTTATAAAGTGTCTTGTCAATAATTTTACTTTCTGTATCACTTGGTTGCTCATTATAATCGACAGCAAATGGCAATCCGCTAAAATCGTTTTCTTGTGTGCCAAATTCTGCAATAGTGTCTAATGCCGCGTTTACTTCTAAGTCGTTATCCATTTGATCGTACTGGATATAACGCATTAAGCGATTAGGAGATCCTGCATATACTTCAGGTAGCCAACTACTATACCGACTAGACGCACTTAATCCGTAATGTTCTCCGGATGTTTGTGGTTGGATGTTAATCGGTAACCCTGAATTATCGTAGGGTGTAAAATGTTTGCGCCAGCTCATATATATGTTTCCTTTTAAAACTGTATTTATCGAGGAAAGGGGAATTTTAACCAGTTAATATGGCTTATTCTAAGCGATCACTTACTTCTTTGGTTATGGTATTACCAGTTTTAAGAAGTTTGTTTGTTGAATTTTGTGCCGCAATTAGTTCGCCGACTAGTTCTTCTAAACTTTTGCCAGCTATATTAACTGCGGTTGTGCCTGGTTCGGTACTTGGCACACTTGATGGCTTAGTCATCGACGATGGCTTAGTCATCGCATTTGTGTCTACTTGAGCACTTGCTGCATTTGTGTCTACTTGAGCACTTGCTTGTCTTTGACGTACAGCCTCTATAGTTTCTGGAGATAGCATAGGATTTCTATATAATTCAGTTTGTGCGAGCTTACCTTGGCCTGAAAAATTAAACATCGCTTCTGCGATTCCTTCGCCAGCTTGT
>Ga0181558_10000047_pt1 | contig 89769 bp, 70 predicted proteins | sample 011ome_22_FD_133754 | JGI IMG/M metagenome (GOLD analysis project Ga0181558, IMG submission 133754) | Coastal salt marsh microbial communities from the Groves Creek Marsh, Skidaway Island, Georgia - 011507BT metaG (megahit assembly) | ecosystem: Environmental > Aquatic > Marine > Intertidal... | reverse complement strand
GCTCGGGTCGTGAGGAGAAACATGTATCGGTGATACGCGCTGGAAGCGATAGCGTAAATCCCCCGGGTTTTGGCCATACATATTGGCGGCGCCCACATAGTATCCCTTCTCAGTGCCAAGGCGTTTATCGAATACGCCGAAGCGCCCTTTGCAGTCCGCATAGACAATGTTGTGGTCACCGGGCTTAGGCACAGCAGGCCCGGTCTCACAGCCGCCAGTGTCTACTATCCAGCGATTGGAATGCTGCACCCCGTAGGGGGCTATACTTGGTACTGCGATGGTTGTGCCGTTATCCTGCATACCAGCATAGAGCCAGTAAGGATATTGATCGTCGACTTCGACCTGATAGAGTTCAGCGGTTGGCTGGTTAAACTGCGTGGACCAGGTCTCGCCGCCGTTATGGGTTACATTGGCGCCACCATCATTGGCTTGTATATAAAGGTCGGGATCATTAGGGTTGATCCACATGTCATGGTTGTCGCCATGGGGTGTGGCGAGTCGCTCCCAGTTTTCACCGCCGTCTTTGGAAATGAAGTTGCCTGTTGACATGGCGTAGACAATGTCAGGATTTTGGGGATCCACGTCAATATTTGCGTAGTAGAATGGGCGAGTGATAATGCCGTCGTGGTCCGACACCTGCTCGAAGGTCTGGCCCTGATCAATGGATTTGTACAGGCCGGCTTCATCGCCTGGCGCCTCTACCAGTAGATAGACAATGCTGGAATCGGCGGGGGAAAGCGCGAGATCCATCTTGCCAATCAGGCCGGTGGGCAGACCCTCGGTAATCTTGTCCCAGCTGGCACCACCATCGACTGACTTGAACAAACCGCCTTCCTCGTTCTCGCCGCCACTGATGATGGTCCATGGCTTGCGCTCGGCTTTCCACGCCGTGGCGAAAACAATCTCCGGATTGCCGGGCAGCATCTCCACATCGGAAATGCCCGTTTCGTCCGAGATGTATAGAACCTGCTCCCAGTTGCGACCGCCGTCTACCGTCTTATATAAACCGCGCTCTTCATTCGCATTAAAAGCCTGACCAATTGCGGCAACATAGACCACATTGTGATTTTCCGGGTTTATCTCGACTGCACCTATATGGCCTGTGTCATCCAGGCCAATAGGTTGCCAGGTATCGCCGCCGTCGATTGATTTGTACATGCCTTTACCGGCGATGACGTTGCTGCGCAGACCATCGGACCCGGTTCCCACATAGATAATATTGGCATCATTCTGCGCCACCGCAATGTCGCCAATGGAAGGCGTGCTGAAATAGCCATCTGAAACGTTGTTCCAGGAGGTGCCATAGTCCTCCGTCTTCCAGATACCACCACCAGATGCACCCAGATAAAACGTTGAGGGTGCTGCAACCGTGCCAGCTACTGCGGTCACGCGACCACCACGGGTTGGGCCCACGTTGCGGTACTTCATGCCTTCGAAGTGTTGCCCATGAGTTGCGGCAGCGGCGACTAATAAACAGAGGGAAAGCAAGCAATTGATCAGCGTTTTCATTGGAGTTTATCTTGAGAGTGATTGGAGAATACTGCAAATTAGCACGGTCGCAGGGAGGGAACAATTTACTATTTGCCTTTTAATATTTGCCATCCCAGCCATTGCTTGCGATAGTCCTGCGGCTACCGGCCGCAAATTTATCAGCGTGATAGTGAGAAGGCAGAAAAGCAGAAAGCAGGTAAAACCGGGATAACGGAAAAGTCATCAAGGGCATCAAAGTCATCAAGTTAGCTGAGCACGAAAAAGGGAGTCGGAGTAGAGCAGTGAGCGTCAATTGGAAAAGCCTTAGCCGCAAGACACATTACTGGGCCTCGCTGACCATCCTGTTGCCGGCCTTGGTGATCATCGGCAGCGGCGTCGTGTTGCAGCTGAAAAAAGATGTGCACTGGATACAACCTGCAAGCCAGCGCGGCGCTGAAGGACCACCGCAGATTTCCTTCGAGGAAATCCTTGCGGCCGCGCGTGCAGTGGACGTCGCGGAAATTGATAGCTGGGAGGATATTGATCGGCTTGATGTGCGACCGGATCGGGGCATGCTGAAGATTCGCAGCCTGAATCGATGGGAAATCCAGATCGATACCGCCAGCGCTGAAGTATTACAGGTCGCCTTTCGGCGCAGCGATCTTATCGAGACGATTCATGATGGCTCTTTTTTTCACGACAACATCAAGCTCTGGATTTTCTTCCCCACCGCCATCATTCTGTTCTTCATGTGGCTGACTGGGGTGTATCTTTTCGTGGTGCCATTTCTGGCGCGCAGGAAGAAGCGCCAACGGCTTGAGAGAAAGATGGCTGCTGCAACCTAATTGGAGAGGTAGACTGTGTGGAGACCTTGTTCGGCTAATTCGAACGGCAGTTGGAAGGAAGGAGCTCTGGATCTATAGCGCGGTTGAAGTCATTAACTACGCATTCCCAGCGAACGCGGCCTGACTGGTCCCCGGTGCCGATAAAGAAGAACGTTGCATTATATGGGCTGTACTGATCTCCAAACGAAGTCAGGTCCATTAGCGGGCTGAAGGTGCCGACATGTGTTGCATCAGCTGATTCTCCGGGAATCCCCGCACTCCATCTCAATTGCGTGATCAGGCCAAAATCCGGTCTTTCAATAATGCCGGCGTCGCTGCCAGAGCTGGGCATGACGCTGTGAGTTTCATAATACAATTCAATCTTTATGCGCTCTTCGTCAAGCAGGCTAAAGGCCTCAGACAATGTAGCGGTTAACATGTAATTCTGATATGCGGGGACAGCAAGCGCCGCCAGAACAGCGACTATTCCTATTGCGACTAATATTTCGACAAGTGAAAACCCATTTCGCTCTGTTTTCATTAGCCTACTTTCCCAGATTCTTACACCTAAAGTACCATCCTATCAGTGGAAGTTGGGTATATTCTAGAGAAAGCTAACGCGCAGTTGCTCGAATTAAGATATCTTTCGGTGAATCAGAAGCGTTTTTGGAGAGTTGAAAAATAATGACAACACTTTGGCAGCTCAGCGCCGTCGAACAGGCGGCAGGCATTTGTGAAGGCAAGTTTACCGCCACAGCGTTGGTTGAGTCTTCGCTTGCGCGGATTGACGAAAAGAACGCCGAGCTAAACGCCATTGTCGATCCCCTGAGCGAACAAGCGCTGGCTGCGGCTAAAGAAGCCGATGCCGCAGTAGCGAGTGGTGAAGCGCTTGGACCGCTGCATGGCGTGCCGGTGACGGTAAAGGTAAACGTCGACACCAAGGGCCGGGCAACGACCAATGGCATGGAGGTGTTCAAGGACGTCATCGCGCCGGACAACTCACCCATCGTGCAAAACCTGTTGAATGCTGGCGCGATCATTATCGGGCGCACCAACACGCCAGAGATGTCCATGCGCTTGACTACGGACAATCCGCTGCATGGCCTGACCCGCAATCCCTGGAACCTGAAAATTTCCCCCGGCGGTTCTTCCGGCGGTGCCGCCTCCGCAGGGGCTGCGGGTTTCGCTGCCATTAACCACGGCAATGACATTGCCGGTTCCCTGCGCTATCCGGCCACAGCCTGTGGCTTGAGCACGATCAAGCCGGGATTGGGCAGGGTGCCTGCCTTTCTGCCCCATGCCAAAGCGGAGCGCGGTATGCTGGCACAGCTTATGTCCGTGCAGGGCGTGATATGTCGCGAGGTAAAAGATGTCAGGCTCGGCACTGAAGTGCTTATGCAGCACGATCCACGTGATCCCTGGCATGTGCCGATGCCTCTTGATCAGAGTAATGGCGATAAGGGCTTGCCGAAAATAGGATACTGTCGCGAAGCCCATGGCTATCCGATTCACGCGGGCATAGTTGCTGCTTTGGATAAAGCCGCATCTATACTCGAAGCGGCGGGTTACCAGGTGGAAGAAATTGAGACACCTTCCATCGCTGAGGCCGCCAGACAGTGGTTGCTAAACACGAATTTCGAGATGAAGAAGACACTCGAGCCGATATTTGCTGAGCACGGCAGCGCGATGATCAACCAGATCTTCGATGACTACTATCAACTACAGGGCGTGGCAGATGCAGACGGCTATTTTTCCGGCATTGCCGCGCGAACCGCGCTGGTGCGTGACTGGAATATGCTGCTGGCGGAGTATCCGCTGGTTTTGACACCTTATCTGATGCGTCCTGGATATCCCTATGACTTCGACGAGACCTTCGATGGTGTCAAAGATCTTTTTGACTGTTCGATCTATAGCTATGGGGTCAATTACATCGGCATGCCGGCAGGCTTTGTGCCGGTGGATCTGGTAGAAGACCTGCCATCGGGTGTGCAGCTGATCGGTCAGAAGTGGCGGGAGGATCTGATTCTGGATGCCATGCAGGTCATTGAAGATGCTGCGGGCGTAATGACTCGACAACTATGGGATCGAGAGTGAAGGCGATATAGTCAAAAGAGATCAGAATAAGCTGATTAAGATTCGTGTTTTACATTTATGCGATATGATTGATTTTTAACGCGTATGGCTTGCTTTGCTGATTTGCTTCCATGAATGAATATGACTACATCATCATCGGTGCCGGCACTGCAGGTTGCGTGTTGGCAAATCGACTCTCGGCGAATCCAGATACCCAGGTACTGCTGTTGGAAGCTGGGGGTAAGGACAATTATTTCTGGATCGACATCCCTGTCGGTTATCTCTACACAATAGCCAATCCACGCACCGACTGGTGTTATCACACAGAACCCGATGCAGGACTTAATAATCGCAGCATTGGATATGCTCGTGGCAAGGTGTTGGGTGGTTGCTCGTCTATCAATGCCATGATTTATATGCGCGGCCAGCAGAGTGACTATGACTTCTGGGCGGCGCAGGGTAATCGTGGCTGGGGTTGGCATGACGTGTTGCCGGTATTCAAACGCTCTGAAGATTACCAGCACGGCGCGGATGAATTTCACGGCGCCGGTGGTGAATTGAGAGTAGAGGAGCGACGGGTTAACTGGGAAATCCTGGATGCCTGGCGCGAGGCGGCTGAGGAATCCGGTATTCCCAAAATTACTGAATTCAACCGCGGCGACAATTTTGGGAATGCCTACTTCCAGATGAACCAGCGCAGGGGTAAGCGCTGGAGTGCTACTAGTGCTTATCTGAAACCGGCAATGTCGCGGCCAAATTTGCATGTCGTCACGAATGCACAGGTCGAAAAGCTTAAGCTTGAGTCTCAGAATGGCTGTCAGCGCGCGACCGGGGTTACGGTCTGTTTGAGCGGTAAGGAAACCGTCCAGTTCAACGCACGCCGTGAAGTCTTGTTGAGTGCGGGTGCCATCGGTTCGCCACAGATATTGCAGCTTAGTGGAATTGGGCCTGGGGAACTGCTGCAGGCACGTGGCATTGAGGTTAAACATGAGCTCGCCGGAGTTGGGGAAAACCTTCACGATCATCTGCAGGTTCGAAGCGTTTATAAGGTGAAGCATACGGTGACGCTGAATCAGCGTGCCAACTCATTATTCGGTAAGGCGATGATGGGGCTGGAATATCTGCTGTTCAAGACTGGCCCACTGACCATGCCGCCTTCACAGCTCGGGGCTTTCGCCAAGAGCGATCCGGATCAGGCCAGTGCCAATATTGAGTGGCACGTGCAGCCACTGTCGCTGGACAAGTTTGGCGATCCGCTGCATGGGTTCAACGCCATCACACCTTCAGTGTGCAATTTGCGCCCGAGCAGTCGCGGGCACGTTCAAATAAAGAGTGCCAATTGGCACGACTATCCTGCGATAAAGCTAAACTATCTTTCTACTGAAGAGGACAGGCAGGTTGCCATTAACGGCCTCCGTTTTACGCGGCGTATCATGGCCGCAAAAGCACTGGCGCGGTTTGAGCCGCAAGAGTGGAAGCCTGGCCCCGATCTCGAAACTGATGAACAACTGCTTCAAGCCGCAGGCGACCTGGGCACTACCATCTTCCACCCGGTGGGCACCTGCAAGATGGGCAATGACGCTCTTGCCGTGGTCGATGATCGTCTGAGAGTTCATGGGGTCGAGGGGCTGCGGGTGATCGATGCCTCGATCATGCCACGGATAACGTCAGGCAATACCAATGCGCCAACCGTGATGATTGCGGAGCAGGGCGCCAGTTTTATATTGCAGGATAATCAGTAGTAGTAAAAAAGGGGTCAGAGTAAAAATACAGTACTGTATTTTTACTCTGACCCCTTTTCTCCACCCCTCTTTACTTTACGCTCACCCGTGCTACACGTACCTGGGGTGAGTCACTGAGATCCGTCCAGGAGACGTAGACCGATTCTCCGACACTTTCAATTATGGGGAAGCCGCTGCGTCGCGATGCGCTGGTGTTTGCTACTTCGACTTGCTGCAGCAGTTCAGCTGCGCCGCTGAATACAGAAAGCATGATTTTTGCTTGCGCCGACGAGGTGTCAATCCAACTCACAATAATTTTGCCGGAATCGAGTAGGGCAGTGCCCACTCGTCCATTGGTTTCCGGGCTAGCGACCAGCACGGGCGCCGTGAAACTTGCGCCGCTGTCAGAAGACAAGGCTAGCTGCACTTTCGGGGTGTCGTCTTTGGCGGTGAACCAGGCAACGGCGACCTGCTCATTCCTGGCTGATACAGAAGGACCGTTGACGGGGCAGCCAGCAATCTGCCAATTGTCCCCATGCACCGGGCGTGGTTCGGTCCACTGTCCATCCAGGTAGCGCGTCATGGCGATGTCTCTTATCTCCCCGGCGGATCGATCTCGATAGACGACGACAGGGCCAGAAGAAGTCATGGCGGAGCTGGTTTGACAGCAATCACAGGCTCTTGAATCCAGTTCCCACTCGCTAAGAATTTGCCCGCTGCTGCTGAAAATACCCGCACGCAGCGTCATTTCTCCGTATTCGTCACCGTTCTTGGTATTGCGCCCATCCAGCCAGGTAATCAGGGTACTACCCTCCTTAAGAGGAAGCATGGAAACAAAACCATGTTCGGCGCTGACGCCGTCGCTGTGGATGACCCGTGGCTCACTCCAGTCCTGATTTTGCACATCGGAAAAACTTGCCTCGATATTGTAGTCGTAGGAGCCTTCGGCGCTCATGCGCAGCCAGTGCGCTGCCATGTTGTCGCCATTTACGGACAACACGGGGAAATCTGCCCAGTTCACGAACCAGTCCGAACCTGAACTGATCAATTCAGGGCGGCTCCAGCCCGATTCAGTCAGCTTTGAATATGAAAAACGTGCCAGGTCTCCTTCTTCGCTTACCCAGGAGAGATAGATTTGTCCTGAGGTGTCGCTGACCACGCGGGACAGGTGGCTGTTTACCGGGGCAGGTGAATCCAGCAATTCAACAGAGATACCTACAGATTGTCCGGAAGCTGTGACCGCAGTTCCTGTGATGAGAATAGCCAGAGTGCAGGCGGGCAGCGATCTGACGTACGCAGAACTGAAATTGAAAAAAAGCATCAGAGTTATTGTGCCTCTCGTCTTGAAACATCTGTCGTAATCGCCAGGCCGAGTTCCTCTAACCTGGTAAGAATATCCTCTCTCTCCTGCATGCCTATGAGTTTCGCTGCCACCGCGCCGTCAGGCTTGAGGATATAGGTGGTTGGCATGACATCAGGTGCACGTAATGCGAGGGAAGCGGACTCTTCGAGCGTCAGGGTGCGAAACTTGATCCCCATCTCTTCGGCAATATCCAGCGTGACATCCCGAGGGTCTTCATCGAAATTGATGCCTACAACTCTGACGTTTGCGAATTCCAATTCCTGGGCCAAGGCATTGAACATGGGGATCTCGATACGGCAGGGTGCGCACCACTCGGACCAGTAGTTCACTATCTGCCAGTCTCCTTCCTGCGAGTGGGCGGAAACTGAAGTGGCTAGCAGGATAGTTACCAGAATAAGTCTGCGAAATCTAGAAACCGAATTTTTCATCTGTGCGCCTATGACCGAGCCTTAGGTAAGATATTTATAGCAGATTGTGAGCGAGAATTGATAGGACTACAGGCCGTACCCTGAATTACGACGCAACAAGTTTCATTACTTGGCTATCGTCAAGGGACTCCCGTTCCATCAGTGCAGCGGCTATTTTGTCCAGTTCGCTGCGATGGGCTGTGAGTGTTTCCAGGGTGCGCTGTTCATTATCGCTGATGAGTTTGCGCACTTCTGCGTCGATCAGCTCGGCTGTGTGTTCACTGTAGTCTTTGTGCAGCACGAACTCCTGATTCGGATGGGACTGCTCCGGATGGTGATAGCTTAGTGCGCCGAGCTTCTCGTTCATGCCCCACTCCGTGACCATATGCCTTGCCAGATCAGTGGCCTGGCGCAGGTCATTGGCGGCGCCAGAGCTAAACTCGTCAAACACCAGTTTCTCCGCACAGCGACCGCCCAGCATGATGGCAATGCGGTCCTCGAGGTAGTGTTGGCTGTAGCTCATCTTGTCTTCTTCGGGGGTCTGCTCAGTAAAGCCCATGGCCAGCCCCCGGGGCACAATACTCACTTTTCTCAGCGCGTCTGCGTTCGGCATGAAGTAGGCGGTCAAGGCATGGCCCGCCTCGTGATATGCCGTGCGCTGGCGCTCGGCTTCGGTCAACACAGACTCGCGTTTTTCGCCTAATACAACCTTGTCACGGGCTTTTTCCAGATCGCTGTCCTGCACCTGGGTTTTGCCCTCCCGTGCAGCCAGCAAGGCGGCCTCGTTGATGAGGTTGGCGAGATCTGCGCCGCTGAATCCAATAGTGCCCGTCGCGATGCTTTCCAGATCAACCTTGTCTGCCAGCGCGACCTTGCGCGCATGAACCTGGAGGATCGCCAGGCGGGCATCCCGTTGGGGTAAGTCCAAAACGACTTTGCGGTCGAAGCGGCCGGGACGGGTGAGGGCAGAGTCGAGGATGTCAGGCCGATTGGTAGCGGCTATCACTACTACCGCCTCGTCTGCGCTGAAGCCATCCATCTCTGCCAGGATCTGATTAAGGGTCTGCTCACGTTCATCATTGCCGACACCGACGTTGCTGCGGGCACGACCGACAGAATCAATCTCGTCGATAAAGATCAGGGCTGGAGCCACCTTGCGCGCTTCCTGAAACATATCCCTTACGCGGGACGCGCCGACGCCAACGAACATTTCCACGAACTCGGACCCGGTGATACTGAAAAAAGGAACGCCTGCTTCTGCCGCAGTCGCCTTGGCCAGCAAGGTTTTGCCGGTTCCCGGCGGTCCAATCATGAGAATGCCCTTAGGGATATGGGCTCCGATCTGAAGATATTTGTCCGGTTTTTTGAGGAAATCGATAATCTCCGAGAGATCCTGTTTGGCATGGGTCAGGCCAGCTATATCGTCGTAGTTGACCTTGATGTCCTTGGTCTCACTGCGCCGGGCACGAGACTTGGTAAAGCTGAACAAGCCACCGCCGCCGAGACTGCCGCCGGCCCTGCCTCGCATTGCCCGCGAGGTCATGAGAAAGATGCCGATAATCAGCATCCAGGGCAGCAGGTTAATGAGAATCAGAGTCCAGGTTGATTGTTCAGCAGAGCGCACCACAACCACAACGTCCTGCTGCTCTAATAAAGGAAACAGGTCGACATCATCAAAAGGCGGGAAGGTGGTGGAGAAACCGGTCGTCTCACCCTGCTGATTGCGGTAGTCCCCTTCAATACGATCGCCGCGAATTTCCACGCTGGTGACAAGACCCTCGCGTAACTCCTGTTTGAATTGAGAATAGGGAATTTCCGGATCGTCGGCACTCCTGGAGTCAAACAGCGTGATCAGGCTGAAAAACATCAGACCCAGGATGAAGGTGTCCAACGGGCCGAGACGCGGCATGGCATTCTGCGGTGCCTTTTTATCGGGCGAGTCGGATTGGCCGTTGCCGGTATCGGTGGACTGTTCAGGCTTTGGGTTGGCGTCGCTCACGAGTTGCGTCTATTTGCCTTTTAATTGGAGAGATCAGAATAAAGAGGGTCAGGGCAAAAATACAGTACTGTATTCCTGGTCTGGAGACTAGTTATAAGTCATTTCCAAGCGCGTCATAGTTTTGCTGTGCCGTCAGCCATAAAAAGTAAACCGCTATGGTTTTATTTGCCAGTTACGCCAGGGCACCTATTACAATTTGTAATAGTTTTGCGCGCTTTGACTCTAGGTATAAACCAAACTTCCCCTCATAATCTGCGCTGCATTAATTGACCCGCAGACGGCTGGCGAAAATCTGTTAGCGGTGAGCAGTTCCTGCTCCATGCCTCGGCATTGTCCTAGTACGCTCAGTGGAGTCTGAAGTAGATGAAAGTACCGTTTTTACCTTGCAAGATAGTTTTGGCCATAGCTCTCAGTGCCGTGCTGTTTGCCACCACGAGCCCGCTAGCCAGTGCACAGGATCAGCCTACCACTGACGAAAACTCTACCGTCACCTACCCGGCCAGCTTCTTCGAGCAATATCAGCCTTACTCGGTGAACGATATGTTAATCCGTATTCCCGGGATAAACCTCGCGCTAGGCGGGGGTGGCCCGGGCAACTCGGGAGGCAATCGTCGTGGTTTGGGTGCTGGGGGTGATCAGGTCCTGATCAATGGAAGACGGATTGCAGGCAAAGGCAATGAGGGGAATCAGCAGCTCACACGGATTCCTGCTTCGGAAGTAGAGTATATCGAGATCATTCGCGGCACCTCAGGCGATCTTGATGTGCGCGGTGGGACTCAGGTTGTGAACGTCGTACTTAAGGAGGCTGAATCAAATACCTCCTATGCCTATGAGCTCAATATTGACCACTACCATGACGGTAAATATCAGCCAGGGGGTAAGATTTCAGCCACTGGTCAAAATGGGGGCTTCAGCTACTTTCTCAGCGCGGAACGGGAGCCGCGCTGGGAATTTCGTGATGGCTTTGAGACGAGTTATAACCTTGATGGCAGCGTGAATGAAACGATCGACCGTGACTTTGGTGGCGATGCCTGGCCGACAGCGTTGGCAGCAAATCTTGGCTATGAATTTAATGAGCGCAACGTGGCGAACCTGAATCTTCAGTTCACAGAGAATGATTTTCTTTCTTACGCAGATCGAATCATCACTGATTTTCGCGTTGATCCAGCATCGGTCAGGATTGAGCGGGACGAAACGCCAACTGAGGATGGAACCTGGGAAATCGGCGGCGACTATATGCATGTATTTGCAGATGGTAGTCGCTGGCGGACATTGTTTATTGTAAACGAGGCAGAGAACGACGCAGTTCGCGACCGTTTGCAAATCGATGGCAGCTCCATCACCAAGGATCTGTTTCTATCAAACTATATTCGCACTCGTGAGCGAATCGTGCGCTCGTCCTATGTATTCGATTTGAATGAGGCGCAATCATTAGAAGCTGGCGTTGAACGCGCACAAACTATTCTGGACACCTCGTTGCAGCTCGGATTGCTGCGCTCAGATCCCGCCGCGAACAATGGCGGACCACGTTTCGGCAATCTTGCTCCTATTACTGACGCCAATGGCACGGTAGAGGAGATGCGTTACGAATACTTTGCTATTCATAATTGGCAGCTGAACGATCGCATGAGCCTGGAAACTACCTTTCTGTTTGAGGACAGCACGATTTCCCAGGAAGGTGATGTGTCGAAATCACGGGACTTTACATTTTTTCGACCCAAGCTCGATTACCGTTTTGATATCACGCCTTCGATCCAGTTTCGGGCCACCGCTGAAAAAGACGTTATACAGCTCAGTTTCTCTGACTTCACCGCCAGTATCGATGGCAGTGATGATGAGCAAAACGCATTTGAAGGAAATTCGGATTTGCGCCAGACCCAGGCCTGGCGTTATCAGGCCAATCTTGAATACCGTCTGCCAAACGATGCTGGTGTTCTCAGCGGCAATTTTTTCCTCAATGATTTTGATGATCTTATTGATAATGTGGATGTTTCCACTGGCGATCAAGTCCTCGGTGCCCGTGGCAATATTGGCAGCGGTCGGCAATATGGGGTTAACCTCAATAGCAGCATCAGACTGCTGATGTTCAACCAGCCTAACATGCTGTTTACGGCCGGTCTCAGGATTGAAGAGCCTTCCCTAACCGACCCGATCCTTAACATTGAACGAGAGCGTTCTATGCGTGGCGGCGGCAGTAACTACAGCTTTGGGTTTCGGCATGACATTCCAACTCGTAATAATATGAATTGGGGATTTAACTATCGCCGCGAATTCTACAATGAATTCAGAGTCTGGGATGTGGATAAGATTGAACAATATCCCAAAGTTGGATCAATCTTTAGCTGGGTCGAAGTTCAGGCCTGGGGCGGCCTGGTTTATCGTTTCGAAGCACGGGATTCGCGTGATCGCTGCCGTGTCCGTACGCGCTACATAAACGGTAATATAGCCACCGGGAATATCGATGAGATTGAGGATTCCTGCTCTGACGCTGGGCCGGTACTGGCGATAAAAATCCGTGGCACGTTCTAGTTAGCCCGGCTAGCTTGTCACACTGACCGGTTGAACAACCCGGACCATTCTGCGGCACATATGGTGGCGCTTGCCTCCTGAGCCCGCTAGGTCTGGGTGCTACGGTGGCTGAGGGAACTATTGCTCTCTATTTTATCGGTTCCGTGCTATAGTGCTTTCTCAGCTGTACCCCTAAATAGTACAGCGCGTGCACTTTCTTTAGCTCAGCTCCTTTAGCTTCAGGTCACCAGGGCACTTAGGTTTAGAGCGCTATACGCTTAGACTAATCCTGACCCAGCCTGCACTTCTGCTGTCGCAACCGTCCGCAACTAAACGACGACGGTGCCACTCCGAACTTTTCTATCGATTGCACACTCGTGCATCCAGACTGATCCGCTAACGCATTCAGTCCTGCATCAAATTTTGGTCTTAGACTACCGCTGCCTCGGCCTGTTGCCGCGCGGCCGTTAGCTTATGGCCAAAGAATTTACGTTTTACTTTATTGTATTTGAGAATTTTATGACTTTTGAAACACTCGGTTTATCCGACTCCTTATTGCGCGCAGTCGCGCATACTGGCTATACCACGCCAACCCCTATTCAGACTCAGGCTATCCCCGCGATTCTTTCTGGCGGTGATGTCATGGCCGCTGCCCAGACTGGCACTGGCAAGACCGCGGGCTTTGTATTGCCCATGCTGCAACAGCTCGGACCGCACACGCGCGTCACGCCAGGCAAAGTTCGCGCCTTGATTCTTACCCCTACCCGCGAACTAGCGGCCCAGGTGCACGACAGCATTCTGACCTATGGTAAACATGAAAAGCTGAAGTCCGCTGTTGTCTTTGGAGGCGTTAACATCAACCCACAGCTGAAGGCGCTCAAGAATGGCGTCGATCTGCTGGTCGCGACTCCTGGCCGTTTATTGGACTTGCATCAACAGCGAGCGGTGCGGTTTGACGATATCGAGCTGTTGGTTCTGGATGAAGCTGACCGCATGCTGGATATGGGCTTCATTCGCGATATTCGCAAGATAATTGCTCTGATTCCACCTAAGCGTCAGAACCTTATGTTTTCCGCGACTTTCTCAAAGGAAATTCGCAAGCTGGCGAACAGCATCTGTCGTAACCCGTTAGAAATAGACGTGGCGCCACGTAATTCTACGGTAGAGGCGATCGAACAGAATCTTTGGTTTGTGGAGAAGTCGCTGAAGGCTGATCTTCTTAGCGAACTCATACAGGAAACCACGGAGCAGGTGTTGGTGTTTTCCCGCACCAAACACGGTGCTAATAAACTCGTGAAACGCCTGGCGAGGGATTCGATTTCCGCCGTCGCGATTCACGGCAACCGCAGCCAGTCGCAGCGCACCAAGGCCCTGGCGGACTTCAAGGCAAACAAAGTACAGGTCCTGGTCGCAACAGACATCGCGGCTCGCGGTATTGATATCGAACTGCTGGCCCTTGTGATTAACTTTGATCTGCCCCACGTGCCGGAGGACTATGTCCACCGTATTGGCCGTACCGGTCGCGCTGGCGCCAGCGGTGTGGCACTCTCACTGGTGAGCAATGATGAGAAAAAGCAGCTCAGAGCCATCGAGCGGCTCATCAAGCGCGAAATAACTGTGCTGGGTGATTACTACTAGAAGACAAGAAACAAGAGAAAAGGGATAGACGCAGATGGCGGTAAAGCTTTCTGCGCCACTCGAGAGACCTATCGAGAGAACTATCGAGAGAACTATGAAAATACGCTTCGGCTACGACATGGCTTATCAGTGTCCGCAACCGACCCCGATGATCATGACACTCAATGTGCATTCGTCCCGGGTCTCGGATCTACTGACGCCAGACTATGTCAAAACTGACCCCCCTTTGGATGTGCGCGGCTATCGTGATGACTTCGGCAACTGGGTGACGCGTCTGGTTCTCCCGGAAGGGGAGTCGAGGATTTTCACCGATGCTCTGATCGATGACAGTGGCGACATTGACTTCAGTAATCCTGACGCCAATCAAATTGCTGTTGAAAATCTGCCTGACGAAGTATTGGTATATCTTTTAGGCAGTCGCTATTGTGAAATTGATGTGCTGATGGATGAAGCCTGGAAGCTGTTCAGCAGTGCACCTTTTGGCTGGCAGCGCGTACAGTCTATCTGCGACTTTGTGCACCAGCATATTTCATTTGGCTATGAATTCGCGCGTCCAACCAAGACCGCCGCAGAGGCCTACAAGGAAAAGGCGGGTGTATGCCGGGACTTTACGCATCTGGCCGTCACCTTTTGCCGCTGTATGAACATTCCTGCTCGCTATTGTGCAGGCTATGTGGGTGATATTGGCAATACCACGCCCGAATCGGTGATGGATTTTGCGGCCTGGTTCGAGGCCTATCTGGATGGCCAGTGGTATGTGTTTGATCCGCGCAATCACAAGCCCGTGATCGGCCGCATTCTGATGGCGCGTGGTCGTGATGCGGCCGATGTGGCGATCAGCAATGCCTTTGGTTCCAATCTGCTGACCCATTTCAAGGTGCACGCCGAACAAGTATTGGGAGAGCGGCGCGACGCTGTTGACTCGAGATGAATGTCAAGCGCACGGGCACAGAGTACCCAGAGCCCGTTGTGCGATACCGGTTTCATACAAGCGAAATCGGTGAATTTGATATTCACTATCGCGCACTGCGCGATCGTAATCAGTACGATGACGACAGTGGTGAGACTGAGGCGCTCGGCATCCCGCCAGCAAGTTGGCCTCTCTACGGTGTGGTTTGGCAGGCCGGCGAAGTGCTGGCGAAGCTAATGAGCCACTATGACATTGATAGCCGCCGCATACTCGAGGTGGGTTGTGGTGTTGGACTAGCCAGTCTGGTATTGAATAAACGCCATGCCGATATTACGGCCACAGATATTCATCCCGGTGCCTGTCGCAACCTGCAATACAATACTGAGCTCAATCAGGATCCGGATATCCCATTCTTGCGCTGTGCCTGGAAAGATCCGCGCGACGAAAAAACCGGTCTATTCGATCTGATTATTGCCAGTGATGTGCTGTTCGAACCTGGCCACGCCATAGCGTTGGCAGAGTTCATCGAGCTTTATGCTAAACCCAGATGCGAAGTGCTTCTGACTGATGCGGGTCGAGGCTATGGAAATCACTTTACCCGAGAGATGGAGGCCAGGGGCTACGAACAAACCCGGCTAGAGACTATCGCGCCAATAACGAATCCCGAAAAGTACAAAGGTCGCATCCAGCGCTATCGACGCAGTTGAGCCTGCCGAGACAAGGTCAGCTCAAATGCTACCTGATGCATCGGTTGCCGGATCTTCGATAGGGATTATTGCAGTCCCAGCTTGAGCCTGAGGAATTCAGGTGGGCATTCTCGGGCAGAATGATATAGGCACAGGATTGTTCCTGCTTCTCGTGGCCTCTGCCACACAGCCAGTCATCGCCATTATCGTTGAGATAGGCATTTGCAGGCAGCTGAATTGCAAGGCATTGGTCTGCAGTTTTTTGGTAACCGCGTTCGCACAGCCAGTTTGTTCCCTGACGACCCAAATAGGCGTTTTCCGGTAGCGCCATTTTCACACAGAGTGAATCGGCTTCCTCATAACCCCGTACACATTCCCAGCCCTTGCCACGGTTGTTGCCGGTGGAATAAGCGTTGGCAGGGATCGCGCTAATTGCGCAGCTTCCGTTTGTTTCTCGATAACCGCGACCGCACTCCCAGCCAAGGCCATAGGCAGAATCAGTTAGGACAGCGTTCTCGGGTAAATCCACTTTGATGCATTCAGCTTCCTGACTGCGACCATTACTACGATCTGGACGATATCCTCTGTCACAGTCCCAGCCACGGCCATATTGCGCCTCAATCAGGTAGGCGTGTTCAGGGACCCGGATTGCCTCGCAGTCTTCTCCTTGCTTCATATAGCCCCGTTGGCATTGCCAATCAGTGCCTGATGCATCCAGGTAGGCGTTTTCCGGCACTGCAACGAGATCACAGGTATTAGCAACGCGTTTATAACCCCGCGCACAATCCCAACCGCTACCAAATTGCCGGTCGATTGAGTTCGCTGGGGGCGATGCGGTGCCGGCAGTTTGCGCCTGCGCTGTTGCTATGGCAATCAGACAGCTTGAAAGCACAAGCTGGCATAACAACTGGAGCATAAATCTAAACCTGGGCATCAAGCTGATCCTTGTATAGTTTGAAGTATTCGCAGTTGAACTTGCTCCCGGTAAAAGTGCCTGCCGTCAGTCAGACTACATTGAAGCGGGTGGATCAGTGTGGCGGGAATGGCCGGAAGTCAGTGAGCCGATTTTCTAGGCGTGTTTAACGCGAAGACAAGCCACATAACGCATGGAGGAAACCTCACTGTAGCATCCTTGGGTGACTACTGACAGGTAATTTATCGGGAGATGCAGCGAGGAGCCCTATTCTGGGACGGAAGCAAGTTTAGAATCTGTAAGCTACATAAAGGCGAAGAGACCGGGGCTCAAAAATATGGAAGTGGCGGTCTTCGACTGGCGCGGGTTCCCCAGCTAGCTGGGATTCATAGAAATACTCGATATCATGATCATCTGAATCGGTTAGATTTAGCATATCCATGGACAGGCTGAGACTGTCATTAACTTCATAGCCAACTCGAAGATTAAGCAGGGTGCTACCATCGGCTCTCATGCCACCGTCCAGTGGAAAATCATCGAAGTGACGCAGGCGCAAGTGCGCAAAAAACTGATCATTGGGCTGCAGATTGATACCGGCACTGATTACATGCTCAAGCGCGCCGGGAATGGAATCATTGCCATCCACCGCGGTTTCAAAAGCAGAGTCGGTCCAGGAATACTCGAAGTCCAGACCAATGGCATCATTTAGTTGGTAGTAGGTCGTCAACTCAACGCCGTGCCGCTCACTGCCTAAGCCAGTATCCTCAGTACTGCCAGTATCTCCGACAAACAACAACTCAGAATCGATTTCCAGTTGCCATAGTGCCAGGGTTGCATTGACCTGATTGCTGAAAAACACACGCCAGCCTATTTCAGAACCCAGTGTCGAAACCAGTGGATCAGCCGGCGCTAAGGGCGTGCCCTCAATCGGGTCGAGCCTGATTGTTGTGCCACGGGCATCATTGCTATGGAAGCCTTCACCGATGCTGGCGTAAAACTCGTTGTTGTCGTTGATGGCGTACATCAAGCTGAAAGACGCGGTAACGATGTCATCATCGGCATTGCCGGAGTTGGCGGCGAGGCTGCTCGGAGCAATAGCTGCCAGCGCATCAACCTCAAAATCAAAATGGTCGTAGCGCAGTCCAAACACAGTGCGCAGAGATTCTGACCAGCGCTGCTCGCTCTGCCAGTATAGGCTCGCACTGCGTTGGTCCACGGCGTCCAGGCGGATATCGTTGCTAATACGGCGCTGAGCTGCCGCGCGTAGTCCGACTTCCGCTACATCGTCGACGCGTAGCTCGGCACCAAGGGTGTTGGTGACCTCAACCTCGCCCCACTGACCGGGAATCGCCAGGGCCACGTCTCCGCCAAAGAGTTGGCGCTCATCCACCTGCTGAATCTGGTCGCCGCCCGGACTGGTGAAGTAACTGAAGTTGGAAAAAAGCTCCATGTCATAATCGATGACATAGGCATTGCTGGTAAGCTCGGCGAAGCCCAGGTCTCTCTCCCAGTTTAGCGCCAGGCTGTAGCGCGAGGAGTTTCCGCCCAGGGTGGGATCGATTGAGCCGAACTTGCTAATCTGTCCACTGGTAACTGCCCTGGCAGGAATCTGGTCGGCAGAGTTCCAGTCGTTTTCATAGAGCATAAACGAAACTGCAACTCTGTCCGCTGCGCCTTCCCAAACCTGCTTTAACCACAGGTTGGTCTTGTCCACATCCTCGTCGACACTGTCCCATGCTCCTTCGTAGCTCTGATGTTCCAGTCCGTAGGTAAGACCTCCGTTCAGGCTATTAAGGCTGCCATTCAGCAACAGTCGCCCGAAACCATATTCACCGCCTCCAAGACTCATGCTGTGGTCTTCGAATTCATCGCGGCTGGTCATCCGGGCTGCGCCGGCTCCAGAAAAATCGCCCACGTCGGCGTAGTAAGGGCCCTTGCGATAGACGATCTCGCCAATCAGCTCGGGGATGAGGAAATTAAGATCGGTGTAGCCCTGGCCATGACCATGGCTGCGCATATTGACTGGCATCCCATCCACTGTGGTGGCGAAATCAGTGCCGTGATCCAGGTTGAAGCCGCGCAGAAAAAACTGGTTAGCCTTGCCATTACCGGAATGTTGGGTCGCCACGAGGCCCGGCACCGACTCCAGCACGTCTCCCGCACGCATTAGCGGTCGTTGCAGCAGTTCATTATAGGAGACCCGACCCTCTGAAGCGCTAAGGGCTGAGCCAACCATATTCACTTCACGGCCGATTACCTGAATTTCCTGTATCTGTTGTTGCGCCTGCGCGGGCAAGCCGATAGTGATACCGGTAATTAGGATGAATACTGGTTTCTTGGACGGCATGCCTAACTGCTTAAAAATAATAGTGAACGGGGGGGGTGTTATTGGTCAGGGTCAGCACCAATAGATGCTGATTGAGGCGCAACTGACCCCAAGCCGTAACTATACCACCAACTGAACTTAGCACCAACCGGATTCAGCACCAACTGGCGGCTTCAGCGTTTGGTGACTTCAGGACTTCCTTGATGTTGGCTTCAATCACGCCGTAACCGACATTGCCGTAAAGCTTCTGCCTGCCTTCATTCAACACGAAAGTTGGGCTGCCTGACAGCTGCAGCGACTCTTTTTCTCGCTGGTCACTCTCCAGCAGGGCGTGGGCTTCGCCAGTACGAAACACCGCTCGAATCGATTCGATGTCGATATTGGATTTTTCCAGTAACTGCTCCAGGATATCGGTAGGGCCCAGATGCAGAGCACATCGGAGAAGCATGTCAGGGAAATTTTTTCCATCGGTCAGCCGAGCCTGGGTAGCCTCGAAACGTATATAGAACGATCGATTGAGATTAGTTTTCCAGGCTCTGGTAAATCAAATCTCGCGCAATCACGCCGGCATTGGCAGAGCCCGGCCTGCGCTGACCCTGGGCCTGTATCATGGAGAGCCAGAAGATATCGTTTACCGGGTCGATCCAGAATGATGTGCCAGCAGCCCCTGCCCAATAGTAGGTGCCAGGGCCCTGTGGTGTGCCGGCAGCCTGCGGGTCGTAGGTGATGGCGAAGTCGACACCGAATCCCTGACCGGGCTGGCCTGGCCCGCCGATGGCAAAGCGCATGTCTTCCTCACCAGTCAGGCTGTTGGTGCGCATGATGCCAACCGTCTCAGGCTTGAGAATTCTGGCGCCATCCAGTTCGCCGCGATTAACCAGCATCTGCAGGAAGCGCGCATAATCATGGGTGGAGGAGACCAGGCCGCCACCGCCGGACTCCAGGCGGGTTGGGTCAAGGTAACTGGGGCGATCCGTGCGATGAGGCTGTTGCGCGAGCTGATTGCGCTCGGTATCCCAATAGTGCACCTCGGCGAAACGATCATGATCTTCGGGCTGCACGTAGAAGCGGGTGTCCATCATATTGAGAGGTTCAAACATGCGTGTGCGCAGGAATTCGCCGTAGGGCATGCCGCTGATTTGCTGCACGATATAACCCTGCAGGTCTACAGCCACGGAATAGAACCACTGCTCGCCAGGTTGCGATAACAGGGGGATGTCCGCGACCTTGGCAACGAGTTCATCCAGGTTGCTGGAGGCCAGCACGGCCTGATCACGAAATGCGGTGTTCACCGGATCGTTACCAAACAGGCCATAGCCAAAACCGGCGGTGTGGTTAAGCAACTCGCGCATGGTGGGCTGTCGCTTTAATGGCTCTACCTCGTAATTTTCACTGTCCTCATAGCTGGCGAGTACTTCAAGGTCGGCAAACTCAGGAATGAACTTACTGACCGGGTCATCGAAGTCCCACTTGCCTTCTTCCCAGAGCATCATCATGGCAACGCCGGTGACTGGTTTGGACATGGAGTAAATCCGAAACAGGGAATCCATGGTCATGGCTGCATCGTCCTCCAGTCGGGCAATTCCGCTATGTTCGTAGGTGGCTACCTCACCATCCTTGGCCAATAGCCATACCATACCAGCCACATCCTGGTTGGCGACGATTTCGCGCATGGCATCATCCAGGGCTTCAATGCCCTCGGCGCTGAACCCAGCTGATTCGGCGCCTGCCTCCTGTTGCGGCCAGGTATCGGCCTGGGTTTGGAGGACGATCAGGGTGGAGAGGATAAAGACTGTAAATTGGCTAATTCGTTTCATGATGGTTGGGCTCGAATAAGGTTTGGTATTGTATTTAGTGCGATTCCGATTCGCGCAAACTGCTAGTGGTGCGAAGGCAGATCAGATAATACTCGATTGCGGCTACTTGTTCATGGCGCTTTCGATTTCCGCCAGCGCCTCGGCGTCCGGCAGATACTGTGGCTCAGCGCGCAGTTGGCTACGACTTTCATAGGCATAGCCAAAGCCAAGAATCCTGGCATCCTGGTTTGCGCCACCAATGAAAGAGACCCCTACCGGCAAGCTGTGAACGGTTCCCATGGGCACGGTGAGATGGGGATACCCGGCAATCGCGGCCATGCCGCCAGCGCCGGGAAAAGAAGGCCAGACGTCGCCATTTATGGGATCCACCCTTGGTGTGACAGCGCCGGACGGTGCCACTAATACCTCGACATCATATTCCCTCAGCAACATATCGATCCCGCCAGCGCGGGTCGCTGCCTGAACGTTGTCTCTGGCTGAGGTGTATGCAGCTTCTCTGAGATCGCCAAGCGCATTCGATTCCTCAAAGATATCCTGGCCAAACAGCGCAAGCTCAACATCGGCATGCTCTTGGTTGAAGGCGATTACGTCGCTTAAGGTGCGGGTCGTTACTGAACGAGGTGTTGACGCGAGGTAGTCATTAAGTGTGGCCTTGAATTCATAGTTCAGGACGGCGGAGGCGTCCCTGCCAAAATTGTCTGGACGTGGAGGCGCGTCTTCAATCTCGATCAGCACTGCGCCGGCTGCTTCTATTTCTTGTAGTGCCAGGTCAAACAGATTAACAATATCGCCATTGCTGCCAGCTGCATATCGCAATACGCCAACTCGCACGCCGCGCAGTGCGTTGTCAGTCAGGCCAGAGACGTAGTCAGTCTTCATTGGTCCACTGGCCATGGCATTTAACATCATGGCTGCGCCGCGAACGCTCTTGGTCATTGGGCCAGCAGTATCCTGGGACGAGGAAATTGGTACGATGTACTGCTGGGGTACCAGTCCTACCGTAGGCTTGAAGCCAACAATGCCATTGGCATTGGAGGGGCAGATCACCGAACCATTGGTTTCCGTGCCAACGGTTCCAGCTGCCAGTGAGGCCGCCATAGCCGCACCCGATCCGGAACTGGAGCCGCAGGGATTACGGTCCAGCATGTGCGGGTTACGGACCTGACCGCCGAGGGCTGACCAGCCGCTCATAGAGTCAGAGGAGCGGAAGTTGGCCCACTGGCTGAGATTAGTTTTGCCCAGGATTAGCGCACCGGCTGCGCGCAGCCCCGCTACCAGCGGTGCATCCCGCTCAGTGAAGTTATCCTGCAAGGCGAGTGAGCCGGCGGTCGTGGGCATATTGTCCAGGCTCTCGATATTGTCTTTCAAAAGGATGGGCACGCCATGCAGTGGACCCAGCGCTTCGCCTGCTGCACGTTTTGAATCCAGGGCACGCGCCTGAGCGATGATGTCAGGGTTTATGGTAAGCACACTCTGCAGCGCTGGACCGGATTCATCTACCCGCTGAATACGCGCCAAATAGGATTCAACCAGTGCTTCGGCGCTGATATCGCCGTTTTGCAAGGCGTCAGCAATCTCCGGCAGGGTGGCGGCCAGAATGCCTTCAGGCAGATAATCGGCACCGGAAGACTGCCCGGTATTCGCAGTGCAATAGCAAAGTAGTGAAGCGAGAGCGGTGATTAGTAGGAGACGAGTCATTCGATTACCGCTGATTATAATGAGTGGGAGCCAGGGACTGGCCATTTTCCAGAAATAGTCAGTAAAGTGAACTGAATTTTCATTAATTTAAGGTGCTTTTCTAATCCTGGGCTACACTCTTACACTCTCAGATCAATTCTGGCTTGTCTATCTTGCCGTTTCCATAAATCTATTACACTAGGTGTGATAGTGTAATAGCCGTGCTAAACTATGATTACCAGCTTTACAGGTAAAGTTGCCAAAGACATTTGGGAATCGAATTCTTCGAAGACGCTGCCGAGGGAGTATTGGCTTCGTGCCAAGGCCCTGCTGACTATCATGCACAGTACGCGTATGCTGGAAGATCTGAAGATAAAAGGACAGCCGCCCAATATTCGCCTACACAAGCTCAAGGGTGAAAGGAAAGGCTATTGGAGTATTACCGTCGGCTTACCCTGGTGCATTACTTTCAGATTTAGCGAAGGTGAATTTTCTGAAGTGAAAATCGAGAACTACCACAAAGGCTAATTATGATTTCTAATCCTGCACCCATGCATCCAGGACAGGTGCTGGCTGAAGTCTATATGACAGAAATGGGATTGAATCAGTCTGCTCTGGCGCGACGCTGTGGCTGTGCGTCTCGAAAGATCAATGAGATCGTTAATGGCAAGCGCGGAATCTCACCGTCTTTCGCCATTGTCCTCGAATCAGAACTTGGCACCAGTGCTGAAATGTGGGTACGCATGCAGGCAGAATACGATCTCTGGGAAGCAAGGCGAAACGCTGCATAGCGCCAGTTAAGAACTCGCAAATAACTAGAAGCCCACGCGTCCTGATTCAGCAATCGGTTCATGCCTGGATTAGAGCATCCGGGCAAGTAAATACATGAAGTCCAGAAGGGGAGAGTTGCCTCCATGCTCCAGATTAAAGGTGTACCCGGATCACCCTATACGCGGAAGATGCTTAGCCTGCTGCGCTACCGGCATATTCCCTACAGCTTCATTCAACATGGCCTTGGCCAACCCGCGGGTCTCCCAAAACCCAAGGTGGACCTGCTTCCTGTAGTTTACCTTGAAGATGAAAACGGCGAGCTGCAGGCGACGGTAGATACCACGTTTATTATTAGGCGCCTCGAATCTGAGTATGCCGGACGTTCAGTCATTCCTGCCGACTCAGCGCTGCGGTTTTTGGACTACTTGATCGAAGACTACGGGGACGAGTGGCTAACGCGGCCGATGTTTCATATTCGTTGGCACTACGAAGCGGATGCCAAGATGGCGTCTGAGGTTTTACCCTACTGGGGAGGAATCACGGCGAGCGATGAGGAGATCGCGGCAAAAACTGCGGCTTTCCGCAAGCGTCAGGAGGACAGGCTTTATGTGGTGGGTTCAAACGACACCACCGCACCGGTTATTGAGGAAAGCTATCGTCGCTTTCTGGAAAGCTTCAACGCGCTCTTACAGACTGCGCCCTACGTCATGGGGGAACGTCCCGGGGCCTCAGATTTTGCAATCTATGGCCAGCTAACCCAACTCGCCCAGTTCGACCCCACCGCAGTGGCCATGACGCTGGCACATGCGCCCCGTGTTTACGCCTGGGTTTCGGCGATGGATGATCTTTCCGGTCTTGAGCCTGCCGACTCACATTGGCGGGATTTGGATCACGCAGGCGCTGCCCTCGAAGGCATTTTGAAAGAAATGGGCCGCACCTATGTGCCAGTCATGTTGGCGAATCACGCGGCGGCCCTGGCAGGAGAGGCGCAAGTGCACACCACAGTGGCAGGCAAACCCTGGCAGCACGCCACGTTTAAGTATCACGCTCACTGTGTGCATTGGATACAGCAGGAATACAAAGCCTTGGCTGCGAATGCAAAGGCTGCGGTGGATTATGTGCTTGCGGGCACCGGCTGCGAGAAGCTGCTCGACTCGTCACCGCAATAGCGCTACGCCTGTCTTTATTTTTCGTCCTTGTTTTTCCGGCTAAACGGCTTAGGGTCGTCCAGGCCGCCGAAGGCTGAAAACAGGGATTCAAAGAAGCCGCTCAACTCCAGAGTCATCAAGGCGAAGTCCTGATCGAACTTCTGGGCAGGCGTGACCTCATCCGTACCGACATCGTCTTCCTCAACGGCTTCAAACTGCAGGCGCTTGATGGAGAGATCATCGTTGATGACACAATGGATCATGTTATTCCAACTCACGCCCAGGCTCTTGACCTGTTTACCCGCCTCGAGGTGGGCGGCAATTTCATCGCCGGTGAGATCCTGACTGGCGCAGCGCACTACGTTGCTGCTGTCCAGGGGATTGTGTAAAACCACGTCCTCGAGCAGGCTAAAGTTAGCGCTGAGTTTTTTGTCTCGCAGCCAGCGGGTCATGACATCGGCGGGCGCTGTGCGGGTAGATGGCAGACCGACCGGGAATGAAGTCAGGCTGTCCCGCAGCAGATTAACGACTTCCTCGGCCCTTGGTGCACTGGCGCTATCGACTACCAGCAGTTTGTCCTTTACAGAAATAAAGGCATACGTCGGCTGATTCTTGGTGAAGGCCCGGGGCAATAGCGTGGCGTAGACATCATCCTGGATCTGGCGCTTCTCCTTGCGAAAGATTTTACGCGCCTGGCGCTGTTCAATTTCAGCGACTTTCTCTTCGGTCTCCTGGCGCACCACCGAGGCTGGCAGCAGCCGATCCTGCTTTTGCGCACACACCATGATGTAGTCGCCAATGACGTGGGTCAGCATGGGCGCTTCTTCTTCCCCCTCGGCCGCGTAGGCAGCGTCTATTGGGCTGACCCAACCGATACGGGATTTTTCATACTTGCTGCAGGGGGTAAAAAGCTGCTCGGCAAGTTGGGTTTCCAACTCTTCCTGGCTAAGACTGAAAGTTTCGGTGAGGGCGAACAGGCGAGAATTTTTGAAGAACATGAGGGCGCTTGGTAGACCAAAAGTTGACTGCAGAACGAAGCGCTCGATTATGCCCAAGCGTTGTCCGGAATAACAGGGAATGCGAGCTTAAATTCGGTTTTGCTGCCGCTGACCAACCATGGGGAGAGACTGGGAGTCTGGCTCCCAGTCGTTACTGTTACTTCAAGCGGGTAATTTTCTCGCTCAGGTCAAACTTACGATCAGTCACAATCGCTTCCAATACCTCAATGCGAGCCAGGATTTCCTTAATTTCCCGGCCCACGGCATCGCTGACTTCATGCTGGACATTCGCCTGTTGAATCTCAAGCTTTTCATTCTCGAGTTTCTTCATGTTTTTTTTGTGCTCGGTCCAAATAGCGATGATAAGCATCAGCATTACGAAAGGCGTTGAGAGCGCCAAAAATCCCCAGAGTCCCATATCAGTGTCCTCGTTAGTTTATTGTTAGCTGAAGGCCTAAGCCTGTAAGCATATATAGCAGCAATAATCGAACCAATATTTAAATGCTATTTAAAACAATGGCTTAGTATTCTTGGCAGGTGCGTGACCAGCCGCAAGCGCTGAATAAATGCGCTTTCTCGCCACTGTTTGCGCAAATTCGCTGCAATGTTGCCTTGATCCAGACTGGAGGGCCTGACTGAGCGGCTTCCATCCCAAGCTCGCCCAAATACGAAAGCAGAAGCGTTGAGCAATACTCAAGCAGAAAACAGGAGCAGGTATCAGGGAGTGAGGGCGCGGATAAAATGGGTTAGCTGGCGCCTAGACTTATGGCGTAGCTGGCTATTCATTCACCATTAAGTGAATAGACCAGCAAGACATTGCCCGGTGCTTCATTCCACTTGTCGTAACCAGACGTCACATACACCTGCCCATTCACTACAATGGGGCCATCAGCCTCAATCGCGCCGCCCCTGGCTTCGATGCCATTGGGTGCGCCGAAGTCTTGTAGCGTGGTGGTTTCCCAGAGAATGTCTCCGTTGTCGGCATCGAAGGCCCTGAGAATGCCGTCCAGACCGCCGGCAAACACCAGCTCATCCGTGCTGCTGACCGCGGCGGAGATGCCGTGCCAGCACAGGAAGCGAGACTCTTCACACTGGTTGCTGAGATCTTTGCGCCACAGTATCTCCCCGGTGCTGGGTCGAAAGGCATGAATGCCAGGGTGACTCGGTCCGACGTTATAGGGGTTGTTGGTGGGCAGATCAGAAACGCCGACAAAGAGTTTTTCAGCGTTGGCGCTCATACCATAATGAATGCCGCCCATGGTGCCGCCACTGCCGGCACGCTGTTCCCAGATCAAACCGCCGTTATCAGGGTTGAGGGCATACACCATGCCGGATTTCTGCCCAACCATGATGATATCTCTGCCGTTTTCATCCTGAGTAAGGATGGGCGAAGCACCGATGTCATAGTCTGGCCCATCTTCCTCTGGGCAGTTTGGCGCATTGCGGGAGCATGCCCCATTCCAGGCGTCATCCCGCGTCAGCTGCGCGGACCAGATCAGTTCGCCACTGTCGAGATCCATAGCCAGTACAGCATCGCTGTACTCATTGGCGGGCGAGGAATAGTTTTCACCGGTGCCTGCATAGACCAGATTACGTTCGGCATCGATGGTCGGGCTCGCCCAGATGGGTGCCCCGGAAGGGCCATATTGCTGAGTGCCAGCGGAACTCAGAATGGTTGGGCGGGGCCGGTCAGTGGTGTGGGTTCGCCATAGTTCTTCACCGGTGCTGATGCTGAGCGCGACCAGCGCGCCGCGAAAGGTGCAGCATTGGTAATCCGTGCGTGAAGCAAGAATCACTTCGAGTGATGACAAGGGCACGATCAAGGTATCTTCATGGGCAATGACGGAACCGGTAACGATGGCGGCCTCGTGGTCATGCACTTTTGTCTTCCACAACAGTTCGCCGGTCTGTGCATTAACGGCATAGGCATGGGCGGTAAAGTCGCCGAACAGGATTGTTTCCGGTACGCCCTCGTCATCTGTGTCCACGAATAAGGATCCGCGCACTTCGCCGTCGGCATTGAAAGTCCACAAAGGACAGCCATTGTCGCTATCCAACGCATAAATCGTGCCGTCCTGACTACCGGTGAATACGACTTCGGGGGTGACCACCGGCTGCGCCCTGGAACGAGTCGCGTTGGGAAAGGCGAAGGCCCATTTCAACTGGAGTTGGCCCACATTATCTTTCGTCAGTGTGTTTTCATTGGCGCGATAGCGCGTATTTCCCACCTCGCCACCCCAGCCATTCCAGGCTAGGGCACGCGTCAGTTTTGCGCCGGGAGATAAACCTGGCTCACAGCTGAAACTGGCCGTGTCGGTCTGGTTCTCATCGTAGCGGCGGCCAGTCAGGTAGTAGGCAACCTGGCGTTTCTCGTCCCGGGTCAGGGCCATGCCCGCGGTGGCCATGATGCCGGACTCCAGTGACTGCACGATACGCTCGGGGGGAAACAGCGCCAGGGCAGTGCGCTGTGGTGCTTCCAGCAGGGCACCTTCATGGCACTCGGCGCAGGCCAACTGGTATTGAGACTGACCCTCTTCGAAATCGCCATCGCTTGCCACTTCCTGGGCAAAGGCTGACTGTGAGAGCAGGAAGAGCTGGGCGAGTGTCAGAGCTAGTAAAGACCTGGCGAGGAGAATGAGTGGCGCCAGACGGCTTTTGGTTTTGGGCTGCATGGGTTTTCCTGTTTTTGTGGCGCGCTATGGGCTGGCTGGGCGGAGTGAGCGCATTACTTGCTCCACATAATAAAGTGGTCGGCTCAAAAGTACAGTAAGCGGATTAGCGGAATCCGCGCGCCCGCTTCACCAACCCCCGCCAGCGCTTTGGTGCGCTGCCCGGCTTAGACGCCGAGTTGCTCGAGAACCTCCAGCCACGCCTCTTCTGTTTGAGCTAGCTCGGTTTTCAAATCGCCCTGCTGCTGCAGGGCTTTAGTGAGTTTTTCCTTATTCTCGTCATCATAGAGCGCGCTGTCAGCTAGCAAGACTTCAATCTTGCCCAACTCCTTATTTAACCGGTCGATGTCTCGCTCTAGCTGCTTCTCCCGTTTTCGCAGTGGCGCCTTTTGTTCGCGAATGGCTGCGGCCTGCTGGCGCTGTTGCTTCTTGTCGAGCTTCTGCTCTGGGGAATCGGCGTTGCTGCTGGCTGGATTATCCTGTCCTGGCGTTTGCTGTTTCGAAAGCCATTTCTCGTAGTCTTTCAGATCGCCCTTGAACTCGGCAAAGACCCCCTGATGAATAGAGTAGAACTCATCTACCGTGTTGCTCAGCAGGTGACGGTCATGGGATACGATAATCAGCGCCCCCTCATATTCCTGCAGGGCAATGGTGAGAGCATGCACCATCTCCAGATCCAGGTGATTAGTTGGCTCATCCATTAGCAGCAGATTGGGTTCACTGCGCACGACTTTGGCAAGCGCCAGGCGCGCTTTCTCACCACCTGAGAAGATGCCAATCTTTTCATTGATGCGGTCGCCCCGAAAATCGAAACCGCCGAGATAATTGCGAACTTCCTGCGCGCTGGCTTTGGGATCGAGTTTCTGAATTAACTCGAAAGGCGTGGACTGTTGGTTAAGTTCATCTACCTGGTGTTGGGCGTAGTAGCCAATCTTCAGTTTTTTCGCGCGAGTAATGTCGCCGGCTAAGGGCTCAAGCTGTTGCGCCAGCACCTTCAGCAGAGTGGATTTGCCGCTGCCATTGAATCCTAACAAACCTATTCGCGTTTCGGATCGAACAGCGAGATTGATTTTCTGCACCAGCGGCGCGTCGAAGCCTATGGTGAGTGCTTCCACCTGCATAAGGAAATTGGGCAGCTGGTCAAGTTTAGGGAAGTGGAAGCGGAAAGGGGAATCGATATGTGCGGGCGCGATCTCCTGCATGCGGTTCAATTCTTTCAACCTGCTTTGTGCCTGGGTTGCCTTGCTGGCCTTGGCGCGGAAGCGGCGCACGAAGTCTTCTATCTCGTCACGGCGCTTCTGTTGTTTTGCAATCATGGCGGCCTGCAGCGCCAGACGCTCCGCCCGCAACTTTTCGAAGGCGCTGTAGTTACCGGTATAAGCCACCAGGTTGCCACCTTCGAAGCTGATGACATGCCCGATTACAGCATCGAGAAAGGAACGGTCGTGGGAAATAATCAGCAAGGTTCCCTGGTAGCGCTGCAGCCATTGTTCTAACCAGACCGTAGCCTCTAGATCCAGGTGGTTAGTGGGTTCGTCGAGCATGAGCAGATCGGATGGGCACATAAGGGCCGCCGCGAGGTTTAGCCGCACGCGCCAGCCGCCAGAGAAGCTGCTAATGGGATTGTGGAACTGCGCCTTACTGAAACCGAGACCAGACAGTAGCTGTTCAGCACGATTGCTGATGTTGTAGCCATCGATGTTTTCCAGGTCACCATGCAGCTGCGCCAGGGCGTTGTGATCATCTTCTGCTTCTGCATCTTGCAGTGCCTGCTCGAGTCGACGGAACTCGGTGTCGGCATCGATAACGAATTCCAGCGCGCTGCGATTGCTGCCTGGCGTTTCCTGCGACATGGTTGAAGTGCGCAGGCCGTTGGGGAGTTTGATCGATCCCTGTTCAATAGGAATCTCCTGCTCAAGGGCTTTGAACAGACTGGTCTTGCCGGCACCGTTGCGCCCGATGATGCCCGTGCGCTGCCCGCCGCGCAGAGTCAGGTTGGCGTCTTCAAACAGCGTTTGATTGCCGCGCATCAGGGTGACGTTGTTCAGAGAGATCATGGTTTCTGGTTTTGTAACTGTATGTAGCTAAGGAAGAATTCTATGAGCGATGATGGTGCTCGAAAAAACAGCCGGGAAGTATAGGTTAGAGGGCGCCAATAGGGACAGACTTATTTCTACGGCACATCTTGCTAATAGCTCGAAACCTAATAGTATCTGGCCTATTCAAACCATTGGAGTCCAGTCATGGCGAAGTCTTCCCTGTCGCTTGCAGTTTCATCGCTGCTATCTATATGCGCAGCATCGGCCACCGTAGCGCAACCCTATCCGAAGGAGCTTGAAGCAGTCGCCGAAGCCGACACCATGATCATGGTGTCCATGCGTGACGGCGTGCGCCTCGCCACGGATGTGTATCTGCCCAAGGATCAGGATGGTCCTTTTCCGGTGGTGCTTTCCAAGACACCCTACAATTTTAATGAGATTCGCGGCAGTACCCTGGACCAGGCACTGAAGTTTGTCGAGGCTGGCTATGCCTTCGTGGTGCAAAACGAAAGGGGACGCTACTACTCAGAGGGCGAATGGGAAATTCTGGGAAACCCTCAGACTGACGGCTGGGATTCCATCTCCTGGCTGGTTCAGCAGGAATGGTCCAACGGCAATGTCGGCACCCTGGGCTGTTCTTCCACAGCAGAATGGCAAATGGCGCTGGCTGCTCAAGACCACCCCAATCACAAGGCTATGGTACCCATGGCGTCCGGCGCTGGCATCGGCCGCGTCGGTGAATTTAATGAGCAGGGCAACTGGTATGAAGGTGGCGTACACCAGACCCTGTTCACCACCTGGCTGTATGGCGTACAGCAGAATATTAGACCCACGTTTCCTGCCGACCTCACCCAGGGAGAGCTTCAGCGCCTGCGCAGTCTCTATGACCTCGCGCCCGAGATGCCAAGCGTCGACTGGGCTGAGAAGCTTGCCGAACTTCCGGCCACTTCCTGGCTGGACACAGTGGGTGCCAATGCTGGCCCGGGCCTGGAAATGCTGATGCGTAAACCCAACGACCCGGCCTGGTTTGAAGGCGGGCTCTATCATGATTCCGAAGACTTTGGGGTGCCTGCGTTTTGGTTCAACAGTTGGTTTGACGTCAGTCAGGGACCCAACCTGGCGCTGTTTAATCATGCCCGCAACAATGCCAGTGACCCTGAGGTGCGCGATGGTCAGTTCGTGGTGGTTGCGCCTACTTTGCACTGTGGTTTCTTCCGCACGCCCGAAGATGAAGATCTGATCGTTGGTGAACTCAATGTGGGTGATGCCACATTCCCTTACTGGGATCAGATTCTTGGCTTCTTTGATTATTACCTGAAGGACGCTGACAACGATTTCGTCGACAGCACACCCAAGGTGCAGTACTACACCATGGGTGAAAATCAGTGGCAGCAGGCTGATCAGTGGCCTCCCAGCGAGGCGGAAGAGGTTACCTTCTACCTCGACAGTTCTGGCCGTGCCAACAGCCTGTTTGGTGATGGCAGCCTGTCTCGCAATCCGCCACTGTCTGACAATGCGGACGGTTTCACCTACGATCCCATGAATCCGGTGCCTGCCCTCGGTGGCAATGTGTGCTGCAACGGCGGCGCATCGCTGGGTGGAAGTTATGACCAGCGTGCCATTGAAGCGCGGGCGGACGTGCTGGTGTATACCAGTGAAGAGCTCAGCGAAGATACCGAGGTGACCGGCACCATCCGCACCAAACTGTTTATCTCTTCCGATGCCCTGGATACGGATTTCACTATCAAACTTGTGGACGTGCATCCCGATGGCGCCGCCTATAACGTGGACGACACTATTCAGCGGGCGCGCTATAGAGACGGTTATGATGAGGAGGTTTTTATGACGCCGGGTGAAACCTATGAGTTAGACATGTCACCTTTGTCTACGAGCTATACATTCAAGGCGGGTCATCGCATTCGACTAGAAGTGTCTTCCAGCAAGTTTCCCCAATACATGCGTAATCTGAACACCGGCGGCAACAACGTGGACGAAACCGAAGCGGTGGTAGCACGCAATAGCGTGCACCATGGGCCACAGTTTAGTTCGCGGATCGTATTGCCTATCGTGCCCAGTGATTAGTAAGGGCTGAATTAGAACTTTGATGACAAGGAATATTTCCCTTATCGGGATGCCGGGCGCAGGAAAAACAGTTGTAGGCCAGGCTTTGGCCGCACAGTTGGGATGGCAGTGTATTGACACCGACCGGCTGATTGAGAGAGATGCAGGTGCGTCCCTGCAACAGTTGCTTGATGATCAGGGCTACCTGGCATTAAGACGGTTAGAGGAGGCGCAGGTCTTGTCGCTATCCACAAGCGAGACTGTGATCTCAACCGGCGGTAGCGTTGTTTATAGTCAGGCCGGAATGCGACACCTGATGGATATTTCTACCGTGGTGTTTCTTGATATCGACCTCGCCACGGTAAAACGACGGATTCACAATATAGATCAACGCGGTATCGCGAGCGCCCGGGACCAGAGCCTGGATATGATCTTTGAGGAACGCTTTCCGCTGTACCGCGAATATGCGCAGCTCAGTTTGCCGAATGCTGAAGGCAGTGCTGAACAAGCCGTACTCGAAATCCTCAGCCAGTTAGAAGTTGGAGTTCCAAAATCATAGCGTAACCGCTACCGATTAGGTGCTGTCGGCAATCGCGTTTCAAATCGACGCCCGGGACCCACGGTATCTCGCCCAATGGCCCAAGCTAACAGGTCAATTTCAACGCTGGCTAAATCTGAAGTGGGGGCATGAAGGAAAAGAATGCCTGTGCGACTCGCAGCTGGATAGTTTCTTCACTTTCCAGCAGTAACATTTCACAGCAGAATACGTCAAAACATCTTCAAGGCGGCGATTCCGGGCTTGGCGTTGCACATGCGCGCTCAAAAGCTCGGATTGGCTGGCCCTGCTTGAATTTCCGCATATCTCACCGAGGCAATCTCCATGCTCAGTATTAAAGATCTCAGCAAAACCTACGGCAACGGCGTGAAGGCGCTGGATGGCGTCAATCTCGACATCTCAAAGGGAATGTTTGGCCTGTTGGGCCCGAACGGGGCTGGTAAATCGAGCCTGATGCGGACCCTGGCCACGCTCCAGGATGCTGATTCCGGCACTGCGTTTCTCAATGACATCGATATTCTCAATGAGAAGGAAAAGCTGCGACAGGTTCTGGGCTATCTGCCACAGGAATTCGGCACTTATCCGCGGGTTTCGGCGCTGCGTATGCTGGATCATTTTGCCGTGCTTAAAGGCGTGGTCAATAAGGGTGAGCGCAAGGAACTGGTGGATCATCTTCTACAGGAAGTGAATCTGTGGGATGTGCGCAAGTCAGCAGTGAGTACTTATTCTGGCGGCATGAAGCAACGTTTCGGTATTGCCCAGGCCCTGATCGGTGATCCGCGCCTGGTTATCGTGGATGAGCCCACCGCAGGTCTTGATCCGCAGGAGCGCCGTCGCTTTCACAACCTGCTGGCGGACATTGGTGAGGAAACCGTGGTGATTCTCTCAACCCACATTGTTGAGGATGTCAGCGACCTCTGTTCTGACATGGCCATCATGGGTAAAGGCAAGATACTCATCCACGGCAAGCCTGATGACGTCATAGCCAGACTGGATGGCGCTATCTATAGCAAGATCATCGACCGCAGTGAGCTGGATGAATACGAAGCTAACTACCAGGTACTGTTTTCTACTTTGGTTGGTGGGCGCACCCGGATTCATATCGTAAGCGACGCAGATCCAGGTAACGAATTTGTTGCGACTCCCGTTAGTCTCGAAGACGTGTATTTCTCTACCTTGCGCGAACACCAAATTCAGATCGCCGCCTGATCGCTGCCCAGTCAGCCAAGGATTAAACCCCTGATGTTCACTAAAATGTTCAATCAAATCTTTCGCTTCGAGTTGGCCTTTCACTCCAGGCAGCCGTTGGTCTACGTGGTGTCAGCAGTACTTTTTATTCTCAGCTTCGGCGCGACCGTTTCTGACAATATCAGTATTGGTGGCACTATCTCCAACATCAATATCAACTCGCCATTCAATGTCATTGTGGTGCTGTCCAGCATCAGTTTCCTCTCAGCGCTTGTTGCGGGCGTGGCCTTCGCTTCCTCTCCAATCCTCCGGGACTTCGACAACAAGGTGGCCGAGTTATTCTTCACCACCCACGTGAGCAAATTCGACTATCTGTTTGGGCGTTTTTGCGGCGCCATGCTGTTTTGTTTCATCGTCTACTTCGCCGCGATGCTGGGTGTGTTCCTCGGCGAGTTCATGCCCTGGATCGATCCGGAGCGCTTGGGGCCACTGCGACTCGATGCCTACTGGTTCGCGACCTGGGCCATCGCCATTCCGAATATTCTGTTGATTGGCACGCTGGTATTCCTGGTCACCACACTGACGCGCAGCCTATTGGCCAGCTACGTCGTGCTGATACTGATTCTGGTTCTGCAGGCTACTGTGTCGGCTCTGGTCGACCCGGAAGATATCGCTCTGTTGAGCCTTTTGGATCCATTTGGACAGGTGGCAATTACCGAAATCACTCGCTACTGGACGCCGTTCGAGATGAACGAACAGGTCATGCCAATGGCAGGCAGCTTGCTTTACAACCGCCTGGCTGCGGTGGTGCTGATGGCTGCGTTCCTGATTCTTGCCTACCGCTTTTTTCCATTTTCCCTGGCATTCGGTTCGAGCAAGGGTTGGTTTGCAAGATGGAGTCAGCGTAGGCAAGAACAGAAAGCGCCAGTTGATTCAGCTCCCCCACCGGCAATTCATGTGCAAGCGGCTCGCAGATTTGATCTTTCGGCACAATTTTCACAGGCATGGTCGCTGCTGCGAATCGAGTTTTACAACATCATCATCGGCAAGGCATTCCTGGTGATGGCGTTGATCGGCATGCTGCAGGTTGTAATCAACGCGGTGTTTGGGTTCTCCAGTCTGTTCGGTACCGACGTCTACCCGACAACGGCGGCGCTGGTTTTAATTATCAACGGTAGTTATAGCCTGCCGCTTTTGGTTGTCATGATTTTCTACTCCAGCGAACTGCTGGTGCGGGAACGCAATGTGCAGGTTTCCGAGATGCTGGATTCCATGCCGCACCCAAACTGGGCAATCATCGGCGCCAAGCTCCTGGCCTTGATGTCTGTTATGGCCGTGATGTTGCTGTCCGTGATCATCGGGGCGCTCCTGGTGCAGATTGCTAAAGGATTCTACGACTTCGAAATTCTGCAGTACGTTTTTGGTCTCTTCTCCTTCTTTCAGTTTCCAATCTGGTTTACTTGTGTGCTGGCAGTATTCGCCCAGGTGATCACCGGTAATCGCTATCTCGGTATGTTTGTCATGGTGCTGTACTTTGTCGGCAGCCTGATCCTGCCGCAGCAGGGTTTCGACCATAATCTCTATCTGCTCGCGACACCGGGTGTACCGTATTCGATTTTCACCGGTTGGGGGCCTAATCTTGCCGCTTATGTCTGGTTCTCAATCTACTGGTCGTTGTTTTGTTTACTGCTGCTGATCGCAGTACACCTGGTATGGCCCAGAGGAAGTGATACCCGCAGTCGCTGGCGCTGGAAGAGTATTCGAGCCAGGTTTACGCCTCCTGTTGCGGCAACAGCGGCGAGCGGTTTTCTGCTTTTTGTCGCGACGGGCGGGTACATTTATTACAACACCAATGTTCTCAACCAGAAACTCAGCGCCCTGGATAGTGAGGAGTTGCTGGCGGACTATGAGAAGGCCTACAAGCAATATGAAGACCTGCGCTTTCCAGATATTGTCGACCTGTATGCGGAGGTAGACATATTTCCCGAACAGCGTGAGGCCCACATCGAAGGTCGCTACACGCTGGAAAACAATTATCAATCAGCTATTCCAGAACTGCATTTCACCATGCCGTCGCGGCTTACCCTGCTTAACCTGGATGTGCCAGGCGCGGAGTTGACTCATGCCGATGAAAATCTCGGCTACTATATTTACGAGTTCGCGAGCCCTATGCAGCCCGGTGCGGCTCTCGATGTGGCGTTCGCCGTGGACTGGTTGACGCCTGGTTTTGTGAACAATGGCCCAACCACGAGCCTGCTGAGCAACGGCACATTCTTTAATAACACCGAGGCATTTCCGCTGCCCGGCTACAACAAGAGTGCTGAATTGCTGGATAACAACCGGAGGCGACGCTATGAACTGCCGCCCGCCGAGCGCGCTGCCAGCATTGACGACGACAGCAAGTATGATCAGGGCTTTGGCAGCATTCGTATGCGGGCTAGCTACGAGGCGATTGTCAGTACCTCAAGCGATCAGATCGCGGTGACGCCAGGCTACCTGGAGCGGGAATGGGAGGAAGATGGACGTCGCTATTTCCACTACAAGATGGATCAGCCGATTTGGCCGTTCGTGTCCTATCTGTCGGCTGACTATGAGATGAAGGCGGATAGCTGGAATGACGTCGACATTGAGGTGTACTACAAGCACGAATATAACGTGGACCGCATGATTGAGGCCTCGCAAAAGTCACTGGCGTATTTCAGTGAAAACTTCAGCCCCTATCAATATCGGCAGTATCGCATCTTTGAGTTTCCAAGGCAGCGCGGCACCTTTGCGCAGTCTTTCCCAAATACGATTCCGTTTTCCGAGGCTATTGGCTTTGTGGCCGACATCCGTGACCCCGAGAGCATAGACTATGTGTTTTATGTCACCGCACACGAGTTGGCTCACCAATGGTGGGCGCACCAGGTGATCGGTGCCAATGTTCAGGGCGGGGCAGTGCTCACCGAAACCCTGTCGCAATATTCAGCGTTAATGGTGATGGAGCAGGAGTATGGGCCCGCCGCTATGCAGCGCTTCCTGAAGTATGAGTTGGATAACTACCTTAACAGCCGTGGTGCCGAGGTGTTAGAGGAATTGCCGCTCATGCTGGTGGAGAACCAGGGCTATATTCACTACCGCAAGGGTAGTCTGGTGCTTTATGCCATGAAGGATTATCTGGGTGAAGACACGATCAACAGGGTACTTAGCGAATTTATCGATGAATGGGGTTTTCAGGGCCCGCCTTATCCCACCACAAGAGATCTGATTGCCAAGTTTCGAGAAGCCGCGGCACCGGAATTTCAATCGGTGATCACCGACTTGTTCGAGAAAATCGTGCTGTTTGATTTGCGGGCTGAGGACAGTTTCTACACGGAACGAGATGACGGCAGCTTCGATGTCACGATTAATGTCTCGGCATCCAAGTTCGAGGCTGATGGTCAGGGCGAAGAAACCCAGGTCGACATCGATGCCCTGCTGGACATCGGAATCCTGGGTGAAGACGATCCCGAAACCGGTGTGCCAGAAGTGATTTATGTACAGAAGGAACGAATAGACCAGGAGCAGCAAACATTCACAGTGAATGTCGGCCAGCGTCCGGTCTCTATCGGCATCGATCCTTTCAATAAGATGATCGACCGGAATCCGGATGACAATGTGGCGCGGGTTAGTGAGGGTGAAGGCTAGGGAGATGCTCTAGCGCAGTGCGCAGGCAAAAAAGCAAAAAAGGGGTCAGAGTAAAAATACAGTACTGTATTTTTACTCTGACCCCTTTTTTCTGTTCTTTCCTGCGTTTAAGTATCGAAGATTGCTACCAGGCAGCCCTTGGAATCAGGCACTTCCTGCATGTCGATGGTGCCCCCAGCCAATACGGTGTCGAGGGCGTCTTTCAGGTATTCATCGTGGGCTTCATTGCGCTGGGTTTCATAACCTAGCTGGTCATTGATAGGGCCACGAAACAGCACTTCCTGGGTCTTGGGGTTAATCACGAATACTTCGGCAGTGCGTTCAACGCCCAAGGCCTTGGCCAGTACCTGACCTTCATCCTTGAGGATGGGGAACTCGATACCGAACTCGTTGGATTCACGACTGATGCGCTTGATGTCATCCTGGATGTTGGCGTTGAACATCAGGAACTCGACATTCTGGTCCGCATATAGATCTCGAACTTCCCGGTACTGGGGCAGCGCAATGCGTGCAATCGGACAACCAACACCTTGCACGTACATGACGATGAATTCATTGTCACGATATTGGTCCAGCGTGTGGGCCACGCCATTCTGGTCCTGTAGTTCAAAATTCGGTAGTGACTTTAGCCACTCATCTGCGAGGCTGGTTGCCGAAAAGGCGACCAGGGCCAGGCCGAGTAAAGTTTGCTTCAACATAATTCCTTCCTTTTGGTCTTCTCTATCTGTGTAATTCGGTTTGTAACAATCTGCTTATCGTAAACGCGATCGTCGATCAATCTCTTACGGCTTGTGCTTCAATCCTCGACTACATAGGTTAGGTAGCCGGTAAACATTTCTTCCCAGCTTTCCAGACCCCAGGTAACTTCTTCCCTTGGGTCAGGATTGAACGGGTTAGACAATGAGTTATCGAATGCGCCAGCAACCTGCACCTTGGTGCCTGCTGCCAGGCTTACCGGCTTATCCAGCCAGTAGTGTGGCTGCCAGCCGTAGTTATAGGCTGGAATACTGAAAACATCCTCGGTCTTTCCATCGGGCTGCATGAAGGCAAACTTCATGTGTTTGCCGCGGTAATTCATACGCGCACGCACCGCCAGCAGTTTAACCGGCTCATCGAATTGGTAGGCCGCGGAGACAGGATGCTCCGGATCACCCGGTGCGATGGTGAAACGCTCCGCCACCGCTCGCGTCAGAATCTCTTTTTCCGCCGGCGTGTTTCTGAAGTAAAGTCCAATGCTGGTGTTGTCCCTAATCTGAAGTCCATTGGTAACATAGTGAAACTGCAGGGCCAGTTTGTGGCCGGCGGGAATGCGCACGCCAGTGCCTTCAGGAAACACGGTGGCGGGGTTTTCACCCGGTATGAAACTGCCCAGGAATCGCCGTTCCGCTGTCTTTTCAGTTTTCTCTGGTCCCCAAAAGTCTTCGTCGGGCGCAATCACAAAAGTCATCAGATGGTGGAGTACCCGCTCGTCACCGGGGGAGTACTGGAAGGCACGCACCCATTTTTCTTCTTCGAACGGTAATTCCACTTCCAGGTATTCGTAATCCTGAATACCAACAGCCGGCACCACGTTGGTGGGGGATTTAACGATAAAATCAGGTTCACCCAACTGCCAGTCGAATTCCTTTTCCAGAGGAATAAGTTCCAGCGGATCAACTTCGCCTTCGCCGCGCGGTGCGCCGGCTTCCATCCAATGCAGTAATTTCTGGCGTTGGGTGGCAGAGATTGCATGGGCATTGGCAGAGGCTCCAGCTTCAGGATCTACCTGCATCGGCGGCATGCGCTTATTGAGGATGACTTCACGTACCATTGGTGACCAACCCAGCAAGGACACGTAACTGTCAAACGGAAAGGGTCCAGCGCCGCCCCAGCGGTGGCAAATGGCACAGTTTTCAGCAACGATGGGTGCCACTTCAGTGCTGTAGTCGGGAGGGCTTTCCTTGTGGCGTGCCAGGTCGGTGTATTCGATTGCGCAACCAGTTACATCTGCAGTCGCGGTGTCAGAGGCGTCGCCGCCAATGACAGCCGTCAATCTTTCACTCAAAGCGGCTTCAGCGCCGCCACGATAAAACAGGGACATACGCTCTGGATTGAAAACCAGCACTTCGCCCGCCTGGCTCAAGCCCAGACTCTCGGCCACCAGCTTCATCTCGTCGCCGAGCACTGGAAAAGGAAGCTGCCACTGGTGGCGTTCTGACCGAGTGGCACCACTTACATCCAATCCTATAAATTCAATACTTTCACCAAACTGGCTCTGTAAACCACCCAGCTCTTTCGCAGCATCCATTGCAGCTGAACAACTTCCGTCGAGTGTCAGCATTACCAAGGCATCGCGATGTTGATAGCGACTCAGTTGATGGAAACGGCCTTGTTCATCTAACAGGGCGAAGTCTCCAACGCGTTCTGTTGCCGCCTGGCTCTGTCCAGTTACGGTGAGAAGCGTTGCAGCGATGAAAGAGGCGCCAAGTCTTGCCAGCTGTTGCAGACGTAATGTAGTTCTCATGGGATTCCCTCCGCGCTACATCGCCATGGGATTGGAACTGACATGGGGCGTTTCGGATTGTTCCCTGGTCCAGTTACGATCTGGCTGCGTCAATCCTCCGCGTGCCGGACCGCCGGCATTGTAGATCCCGCCGCGCAGCACGTAGAGCAGGTAGTCTGTTTCCTTGGCCAGGTCTGATTCTTTATCTGTGTAGTTAGCCACGGCAAGTTCGATTGCACCCATGCGGTCTTCGACTTCTGGATGTGCAAGGATGTCGCCAATGACAACCTTGAGAAGTTCGAGGTTGTCGAGAATATACGCTGCATCTGGATGCGCGGAATAAAAGTTTGGCGCGATTACTGGGTTGGTTGGTATATCACTGGGCAGCGAAACCATGCTGCCATGGAGTCGCGTGATCTTCTCTCCATATATGTTAAGCAGATTCTGGATATCTGCGTCTCTGGATTCCTTGTCTGGCGCAGTAATCAGCACCTCAAGCAAGGCGACCTTCAGCCATTGCGAGGCCCATGTCAGTCCGCTCAGCTGCGGGAAACCCGCGTTGTAGGCATAGGCATAGTCGTGATCGGACAGTAATTCGTCTGATTTAGGTAAGTACGCGATTGAATGCTCATGTACCGAAAGATAATCCTGTACCACTTGCGAGACTGCTGCCTTCTTATCCTCGTAGGCAGGATTCAGGTAGACCTCAATCAACTGCTCAACGAACTGACGACCGCGTTGCAGTGTTTCGACCGCAATTGGCGGCAGGTTGCCGACATCCGCCAGCGCGGTTCTCACTTCAGCTGCGTTATGATCCTCGCGAATCACGCCCAGCAAGCCAGGGGTGGCTCGGCTTTCAAACACGCGATGGGGGCCTAGCATGGCGGAGTGGTCGCCCGCCGAGTGATAGTGTGAGCCCCTGGATTCCTCAAGCTCTTGCAGTGTTTCCATTAGCACCCTTTGACCGATAGCGGCAGTAGGTGATGAATTGGTAATGCTGATTTCCTCATAGGCTCGGGCCTGCACTACATCGTGTGCCAGCAAGAGCTGTTGCAGCTCCGGGTATTGTTTTGCCAGCACGGTGCCATCTTCAGCCAATGCCTGGGTTGAGGCGCTCACAAATAACAGGAGTCCTGCCAGAACTTGGACGGCACTTTTACCCAACAAATAGTCAATTAAATAGGAATCGTTTCTGTTCACAATAAGGCTCTTCACAATTGCCAATTTCGTAGGGTGGAGTATAAGCGAGCTGCCCGCATTAAACGCCTGCGACATAATGCCTCAGTTATTGGTAAATGATCTAAAAATTGCTTAAAAGATATATTTATCAGCGTGTTACGGCAAAATTTGGCGTGTCGATGAGGTTTTGGTATTACAAAATGCTACATTTGGCACGCGTTATTGAGGCCTCTGAGGGATCAGCAAGTGAGCAAGGACCGTTGGCATGAACCTGCTGCGGCAATTTGTCATCTTGCCGTGACGGGCAGTCGATCATAGCCTAGGTAATATGAACAGCCAGTAAAACAGGCTGGTTGCTGTGCTCTTTTTAAGGCGCCTCCCTACAAACAGTGAATGGAGAAAACGATGTTGAAGCTGTCAGAACACACTATTTTGAACAAAATGACAAAAACCACCCTGGTGCTCTCGGTCTCGTTTCTGGTTGCCTGTACCAGCGGTCAGCCTGACTCTCCACTGTTAAGGGCGGAGCCAGCAGCAGACGCTTCCCTGACACGGGTGCCACGAACTCTGCGGTTATTTTACGAAGCACTGCCGGATGTATCCCAAAGCAGTTTGCGCCTGGTGGGCCCAGGCGGCGAGCACGCCTTGCGAGGCCTGCACACCATGGCGGCGGATGACTTAATGATTGAGATACTGGATCCGGTTGAAGCAGCTGGGAATTACACGGTGCATTGGACCACAGTAATTGCGAACGATAGCCAGACTCATGAGGGCAGTTACACGTTTAACTACTCGCCTGGTTCTTGATTGCCTCAAGTGATCTAATTTTCACGGTAGGCTTCATCAACTTAAGTAGCTAATTCTGGAAACTGCCACCGAGCACAAATAAAATCGAGTTCATGCATTCAAGCACTAATAATCAACTGCACAATGGAAAGCCGGACAAAGCCAAGCCGGGCGGAGAAGCGGCTTACTCTCAGAAACAACTGCGACAGGCAGTGCACGCTTACCATGATCGATTCAACGAAACGGTGCCCCTGGGATTGATTACCAGGGCGGCCAGTGCTTTTCGCTCCAGCGAACTTATGTCCACCCTGCTGGATCGCGTAATAGCAAATGACCCAGTGCAGAATTGGGAGAGCTTCTCTGGCGAGTTTTTTTATGGTTCTTGAACAGTCTTCAGGCAGCTTTTTGCGATACCTAAAAAGTTAACCCCAGTTTCATACTGAGGAACCTGATCCGCAAATACCGTAAGATATTTATCCTCACCTGGCTATGGCCATTTTGTTTCTCATGAGCCGCGGATTTGGCAGTACCGGCCAGGCAGTTCAGAGTGGAATGCTGTCGTGTCGCTGCGTTGATTGCGGTGTTGCAGCGCCGGGTTTGAACTGCGTTAGTTCTTGTCCTTTATCTCTGCTGTGTTTCCCAGTTCTCAGGGAGATGTATAGGCACCTCGGCGGCCGGTAGCGGTGTTTTATGCAAAATGGCGTCGGCAAGCTTTTCAGCTGCCATGATCACCGGCGCGTTGATGTTGCCATTGGGCAGACTCGGAAATATCGACGCATCCACAACCCGCAACCCATCAATGCCGTGGACACAACCCGCTGTATCAACCACAGCCATTGGGTCGCTGGCTGGCCCCATACGGCAAGTGCCGGCAGGATGATAGGCACTCTCGATATTCTGTTTCAGCCAGGCATCGATCTCATCCTCGCTCTGCACCACCGGCCCAGGCTGTATCTCGCCACCGTTGTAAGCCGCCATCGCCGGCTGCTGCATGATCTCGCGGGTAAGGTGAATGCACTGCTGCCAGGCAGCAATATCATCTTCATGCTGGTAATAATTAAACTTGATGCTGGGTGCCGCTGCCGCATCCCCGGCAGTGATGCGAACCTGACCCCGGCTTTTCGGTTTATTGGGCCCCACATGCACCTGGAAGCCGTGTCCCGCGATTGAGGGAGTGCCGTCGTAGCGCATGGCGGCGGGCAGAAAATGATATTGAATATCAGGCGACTTTAAGCCGGCTCGGGATCGAATGAAGGCGCAGGATTCAAAATGGTTGGTGGCGCCGAGCCCATCCTTGAATAAAAGCCACCTGGCTCCAATAAGCCCCTTGCTAAGTGGGTCCAGCTTGCTGTTGAGGCTCACTGGCTGTTTGCAATGAAACTGGAAATAGATTTCCAGGTGATCCTGCAGGTTTTCCCCGACACCGGGCAGGGAGTGGGTTGGCGTAATACCGACAGACTGCAGATGGGCGTGATCCCCAATTCCGGATCGCTGCAGCAATGCCGGGGAGGCAATACTGCCTGCGGCCAGAATCACTTCCTTGCGCGCCCTGATAGTTCTGGGCCTGGCCAGGACTTCAACGGAGATGCCAGTTGCGCGATCGCCATCTAACTCAATGTGCTGCACATGCGCGCGGGTCAAGACTTCAAGATTGCGACGATGGCGCACGGGCTTTAAATAGGCGCGCGAGGTAGATTCCCGCACGCCATCACGCACCGTCATGTGCATGGGGCCAAAACCTTCCTGAAATTCGGCGTTATAGTCGCTGGTCTCGGGGTAACCCGCCTCGACACCTGCATCGATGAAGGCACGATAGAGCGGGTTCAAGCGCATTTCATTGCCAGCGCTTACGCCCAAAGGGCCCGATTCACCGCGATAGCGGTCGCCGCCGCCGACCCAGGATTCCGCGCGTTTAAAGTAGGGCAGGCAATCGCGATATCCCCAGCCAGCAGCCCCCAGACTTTCCCATTCCTCATAATCCTGTGCATTGCCGCGCACGTAGACCATGCCATTGATTGAGGAGGTGCCGCCCAGACCTTTGCCGCGCGGGCAGGAAATGCGCCTGCCATCCAGGCCCGGCTCTGGGTCGGAGTAGTATCCCCAGTTGAATCGATTCATTGCCATGGGATAAGACAGCGCCGTGGGCATCTGCACAAACAGGTGCTGATCACCGCCACCGGCTTCAACCAACAGGACACGATTCGAAGACTCGGCCGACAATCGATTGGCCAAAACGCAGCCTGCAGAGCCTGCTCCGACAATGATGTAATCAAATTCTTCCATTTAGTTCTCTGGCTTCTAGCCCTGTGCGGTTCCCTGTAGCTTGTGGCGGTGGATAATAATCAATGCCGCAATGACGGTATAGAGACCAATTACTATCAGGCCAATCCATTCAATCTGCAATGGCGTGAATTGATAGAGCAGAATCAGGCTGTAGAGCAGTGACCAGTGCAGCAGTATGTATTTTCTGCGGCCGAAACGTGCAACGTTCCACTGCAGATTATCTGAGTAGAGGCGGGTGAGTGAATCCAGTGAATTCACCACGAAAATAACCCCCACCGTCAACATAAACCCATTCATCAGACCGGTAATGCTCTGACCCTGCTCGTATACGCCAAACAGTACACAGAACCAGAGGGCAATGGGAATGGAAGGGATACAAAGTAACGCAAGCAATAACTGCCAGGTTTTTAGCCCACCCACAAAGCGTGCCACAAACTGCCCGATCATGATGCTCCAGGCAAACCACCAGAACAGGTAGAACGCATGATAATCGGAGAAAGGCAGGGCGAAACGGTGAATCTGGTTAAAGTAGCCGCCAATTTGTTTCAGGTTTTTCGCCAGCCCGTCGAGACCCAGGCCGCCAAAAACCCACATCACCAATATCAGTGAAAAGAACAGCCAGGTGGAGGAAAGGCTCAGTACTTTGACGTAACGAATATCCGTGCTGGAAAAAACCGCCGCCAGCAGCACCAGGGCCACGACAATAAATTGCAATGACGAGGGAATCCCATCGACGTAGTCCGGCAGGTAAGTGAGGAACAGGTATCCGGTGAAGGCGCAGGTGGCAATGATGACGACATTATTAATCCACTTGACCCAGGTGATCTCAAATAATTTTAGGCGTGGTTCAACGATACAAAAGTAGAATGTGGTGACGAAGTAGAACAGCCAGATCAGAAACCCCCAAAAACCGAAGGCAATGGCCAGGGGATTGGCGAATTCATAGACCGTTTCAGTTTCGTAGACCGGAAACTCGGTGAGCGGAAAGATGATTAGCCCTACATCGAGCCCGGACGTAAACAGAATGGCGAAGAAGGCAAAAAAGCGCGTGGGCATCTCGCCATGCAGGATCAGAGAACCCCATCGTAGCACCAACAACAAGGAAGTAAGCAGCACGCAGGCGACTGCAATAGAAAGAATGGTTTGCATTACTGACAATAGCCAGTTGAAGAGATCATTTTATTTGTGAGGGGTAGCCGGTCAATTCGAATTTTACGCTAGTCTAACAGGTCCACCGAGATGCCTGTTACACTTTCACGTCTACCACTCATGCTACTGCTTCTGGTGTTGTGATGAGGATTGCTTTGCTTCGCTCTACCCCTGTTTCACCTGGCCTGCTTGCAGTGCTGGTTTGTACCCTCATTGGCTGCAGCACAGCTGACCCGGTAGTCATAGATCGGGGAGAGCCCAAGGTCGTTTTTATTATCGTCGATGGTATTCCGGCTGATGTGCTTGAAACGGTGCCCACACCTTTTATTGATGAGCTGGCTGGAGAAACAGGCTATGCCCGGGCCTATGTGGGCGGCGAACCAGGCGGCGCCAGCGAGAGTCCGACAGTCTCAGCGGTGGGCTATAACAGTTTACTAACCGGTACCTGGGCCAATAAGCATAATGTCTACAGCAACGCCATAGAAGCACCGGACTATCGCTATTGGGATATCTTCCGAATCGCCAAGCAACAGAACGCCTCGATCCGCACGGCACTGTTCTCAAGCTGGGAAGATAACCGCACCAAACTTATCGGCGAAGGTCTACCCGAGGCTGGTGGGCAAAAGCTGAATTATTATTTTGATGGCTTTGAAAATGATGAAGAGCGATTTCCTCACGACGAGGCAAGGCAATTCATCAGGGAAATTGATGCGCTGGTGAGTGATGAGGCAGCCAGCTATATCAGCCGAGAAGGGCCAGATCTCTCCTGGGTCTACCTGGAATTTACCGATGATATCGGTCATATGTTTGGTGATGGTGATGAGCTGAATTCCGCTGTTACCTTAATGGATGCCAACGTAGGAAAGATTTGGCAGGCGGCAATGCAGCGGCAGGCGCTATACGAAGAAGACTGGCTCATCTTGGTGACAACAGATCACGGGCGCGACACCGACACCGGTAAAAACCATGGCGGTCAGTCTGAGCGGGAGCGAACCATCTGGATCGCAAGCAATAGTGAGAGGCTCAATGGAAATTTCTACAACATGCCTGGCATCGTAGATGTCTTACCATCACTGCTTACTCACCTTGAGGTTGCAGTCCCCGCAGAGATTCGCGACCAGTTGGATGGTGAGACATTTATCGATCGCGCAGGCAATAGCACTGCGACCGACTAGAAACGCAAAGGCGTAAGCCAGAACAAGTCTATCCAGGCAGGAGATGTCATGACAGATCACGACAATAGCAGCTGGAATAAAAACCACGGCAGGCCATCCGCTTCTGTTGCGAAGGCGAGTCCAGGCATGCCTGGCAGGCGCCGGGTGTTAGCGGGTATTGGGGCCCTGGCAGCGGCAAGCGCCGCACCCCATGGAGTCTTTGCCCAGAGCGACGCTAACGATACCGACGTACTGATTATTGGCGGTGGTATCGCCGGCGCTTCCACTGCCTTTCACCTGGCAGAGCAGGGTCGGGATGTGATCTTGCTGGAGCGCGGTGAGATAGCGTCCGAGGCATCGGGGCAAAATATGGGCGGGCTCGGCGGTAATGGCTGGGGCAATAACCCTGATCTACTCTCCTACCTGACTGCTGGTGGTGTCGAAATATTCAAGCGCATGCAGATCGAACTCGGCTATGACATGGAGTTTCGTCTGTCCGGCACCCTGACCGCGATTCACACAGACGAACAGTTTGAATACTTTCAGGATCGGGTGTCATCTTTGCGCGCCCAGGGTTATGACCTGGAGCTACTGACACCGAGAGAAGCGCGAGCCATTGAGCCCGAGGCCAATGGCGAATTGCTGGGTTACCAGTATGCTACGCAGCGCGGACAGGCTGACCCGGTCAAATCAACCCGGGCCTTCGCTCATGCTGCACAAGTGGCGGGCGCGACTATCAATACCGGCCAAAATGTCACTGCCATCACAGCTCTTAGCGCGGGGGGTTATGCAGTGCGGACTGACGCGGGAGAATATCGTTGCCAGACCCTGGTGCTCGCCACCGGGGCCTGGTGCGGGCCGGTAGGGGAGATGCTGGGAATTAAAGTACCTATCATTCCAATAAGGGGACAGATGTGGGCGACCGAAGTACAGCCGCCGCGGGTCTTCAACACCATAGGTTCAGCAGAATCCAGTTTCGCCTGGAGTAAGAATAATGGTGCCGATGCGAGCCATCCGCCCAACCTCACCCATAAAAACCGGCAGCGCTTCATCCGTCACCTCTATGGTCGTCAGCGGAAAAATGGTGAGATCATATTCGGCGGTGATCGTGAGAGCCTTGGTTATGTCACCGGGCCCGATCGCGCCGGCATCGAAGTCAACCGCGGGCACGCCGCCGAAGTGATTCCGTTGGTGGCAAGTCTGCCAATTTCACGGGTTTGGTCTGGCCTGATGCCGTTTTCCCTCGATGGCGCGCCGATCATCGGCAAGATCTCACTCAGGGAGAACCTGTTTATTGTTAGTGGGCTGGCGTCTTCTGGTTTTGGTCGCGGGCCAATGGCCGGAAAGCTGGCGGCTGACTATATCCATACAGGCCATATGACTCACGTCTTGGCGGAATCGAACCCGGATCGCTGTGTGACTGAGGCATGAACATGGGCAATGGAAACCCGCTGCGTGAATCGGCGCTGAAACTGAAGCGGTGGAAAGCTGCAGCGATCAGCCCAGACTCCCGGATTAAGCAGGTGCTTGTAACAACGATCACGCTGCTCCTGTTGCAGGCAGGTGCTAACGCGCAGCCAGCATCGACACTAAGCGAGGTGCGCGAGCTCTATCAGCAGTACACGCCGGAAAATTTCGATGATGGCGGTGCGGTTAGCCACTACGTGTGGAAGAACTTTGTGTCGTTTTTTCCCCACGCCACTATTGCTCGCACTTCTGCAATTCGCGAACTGGAGGTGCAAGCCAATCCTGCACTCGCAGATTTTGAAGTGAATGCAGGACAAGACACGACCAGGTTCGACGACTATGTAATGAGCAACCCATTTGTCGATGGGGTTATCGTTATGGTCGGGGGGAAGGTCGTATATGAGGCCTATCCAAACATGCAGCCATACGATCGACATCTCGGATGGTCTGTTACCAAAGTCGTTGTCTCTACAGCCCTGGCTGCTCTGGAAGATCAGGGGATGGTCGAGGTGGATGCCCCCATCGAACAGTATTTGCCCGATCTCGCCGACACGGAGTGGGCAGGTATCAGCCTGCGTGACATCGTGAACATGTCTTCAGGCATCGACTGTCAGGATAGCGATGGCTATCAAAATACTGAAACCTGTATCTACCGATATGAAGAATCACTCGGTTTGACGGCGCCCGTTAATCCTCCTCAGTCAACCTTGGATACCCTGCGCGGCATGCGCCAGCATCGTCCAGCTGGGGAAAAATATGAGTATGTGTCTGCCGATACCTTTGTCACTGGCCTGGTGATTGAAACAATTACTGGCAGGCCGCTATGGCTCGCGCTGCAGGATTTGGTCTGGAGTAAAATCGGCGCCGAGGCCGATGGACTCATGATGATTAGCCCCAAGGGCATGCCAGCTACCCATGGCGGGTTGTCGGCACGGCTGCGTGATGTCGCGCGTTTCGGTGAAATATTTACAACAGAAGATCACTTCGGTGTTGTGAGTCAGCGCCACGTGGATGACCTGGGATCGGCTAATGGCATTGCCTTTGATGCCGAGCAGCTGGCGCGCCTTGATAGTCGTTTCCAGGGAGATGGTCCCGAACACGCAGCTTGGCAATGGGACATGATCTGGCCAGATGGCGCCATGTTCAAGGGCGGCTATGCTGGCCAGGGTATTTTTGTAGATCCGGAGCGGGGCGTGGTGGCTGCGTTTTTTGGCAGCAGCGGGACTTCTGGTGAGGGGCATGCCCTGTTGCCTATGCTGCGGCAAATTACCCGGGCACTGTTCTAAATGTGCTTTCCTGCTGATCCCTTTTGGATGGATGAATAATGAGAATTCTTCTGTTGAGTTTACTGTGCTGCCTGATTCCACTGACCCAGGCGCAGCAGGATCTGCCACCTGCCTATCCTCGTGATGGTGCGAGCAAATTACTGGAAAACAAGGACGTAATCGTCTGGGAAATTAGTTGGCTCAAACGAGACTATCCGGTGCACCGTCACCGCTATCCTCACACTGGTGTCTACTTCAGTTCCGGTGATCGAATCATCACGTCGGAAGAGGGCGAGGCGCGGGATGTCCACACCGATGCCTGGAATATCTCTTTCCAACCGGCTGGGGTAACCCACACCGAATCGGGTGTCAGTGATGAACCGCTGCGTGCTGTGTTTGTGCAGATCAAACGACCAGCTGCTGAAAATGTAGCGCTGCAGTCAGACCTGCCGCTATTCCCCCATGACAGCCCGTTGGATCGTCGCGCCAACGAACGCGTAAGGGTGTGGGAATACAATGAGCAGTTTGCCGGGAATGAGAATGAGCTACATCGGCACGGTCATGATGCCGTGGTGGTGTGGTTCGATGCGGACACGCGGCCTAATGTGCACTTCATTGCCAGGGACAGCGTGCATTACCAAGAGATTCCAAGCGCAGCGGTTCGGGTCTTTGTTTTCGAGATCCTGTGAGTTTGCTCAGCGCTTACTTCCCAATCATCGCTTCCCAACCCTCATTTCCCAACTCTTATTTCCCAAGCCTCAGCTCACGCTGTGAAACGCTGACACGGTAGCTGCGAACTCGCTAGCTAGCCTGGTTTCGGGTAGTCGCCGCTCGAATATTTCTACCAGAGAGTCGTAGTACCAGAGCGTCCCATCTCGGGATGCATTGAATTTATCCCACACAGCAACCCCTACCCTGGGATCGTTCAGGTCAGACAAAATGGATCGGGCATTGTGCAATTTGTCGGCGCAACTGACTTTCAGAATGGAGTCATCCTCAACAGTTGCAAGGTGGTCTAGATAGGTGAGTTTGCGCTCTTTCCACGGGGCCTTGCTTTCACCAGGGCCGGGATTAGCATCAGAGAGTCCATCGACTATTTCTGCTACGCGGGGACCGAATTCCGACTCGATGTCCGCAAAACTCACTTCCTCGCAGTCTTCCAATACATCGTGCAGCAGGGCTGCAATAACTTCATCGGAGTTTCCACCGTTTTCCATGACCAGGGATGCGACGGCCATGGGGTGAGCGATATAGGGTATTGATGTCCCTTTTCGTGTGTGATCCCAGTGTTTGTCGTTGGCGAACTTGAATGCTTTCACAAAATCTTCGTGCTTATTTGGCAATAGTTTATCTCCTCTTGGTTAAAGTAATTGTCTTGAAATAAACCCCTGACTTTATCGCGGGCACGGGGCCGCAGTGCAGATTTTAACACCGCGTTGGCCTATCTAAAGGTCTACTTAAAGTTCGTTGGCTTGCGCTTGGCTGATTTGGGAAGGACTTCCCGAAGGCAGGTTTAGACTACTATAAATGGGTGTTTTTGACAACCCGGTCTGTAATCAATTATCTACATTATTGATTCCAGCTTACTCTCAAAATTCACTTGGCTCGATTTGTATTGATTCAGCTTGCGGTTGGCGAAGTTGTTAAAAGCTACTTGTTCGGAAGCAGAATTCCTAAGGGCTGAGTTGCCTAAAAGCAGAGTTCAAACTACCCTGTCAGTCATGTTTCGCAGCCTGCTATTTTTACTATCCCTAATTAGCTATTCGCTAAGTCCATCAGTCCTGGCGCAGACTCGCCTCGAAAGTTTGCTTGGTGATGGCGGTGTCATGTTGAATTCGCCGTTAGGCGAAAGCCTGGTGAGCATCAACGCCGATCAAGAGTTACTGCCCGCTTCGCTGGTTAAGATTCCCCTCACACAGGTCGTTTTGACGGCGCTGGGGGAAGACTTTCGCTTCGAGACCCGGTTCTTTCGAAATGACGCTGGGGACCTGCTGATTCGTGGGCTCGGCGATCCTTTTCTTGTTTCTGAGGAGATTGCACAAATAGCGGATACGCTGGCGGCACATGGGCTACAGCGGGTGCGGCGGCTGGTGATGGATGATTCGGCATTTGAGCCAGAGCCCGATTTGCCATTGGAGGTCGGGGCCAGAGATCCTTATGCGGCGCGAGTCAGTGCACTGGCGGTAAATTTCAACACGGTCAATCTAGCCTGGTCGGCAGATGGCCAAGCAGTGAGTGGCGAGGAACAGACACCGCTGACGCCTCTGGCAAGGGAGCTCGCTGCGACCCTAACACCGGGAACCTCTGAGCGTATTAACCTGGGCAGTAATCCACGCGCTGGCTTACAGCAGGCGCAGCAACTGTTCCGATTCTTCCTGGAAGAGTCAGGTATCACAGTCAGTGATTCGGGTTTCTATCGTGAGTCAGTCAGTGAGGAATGGGAATTGCTTCACTCTCACCAGAGCTCTCGCTCCTTAACTGATATTCTGGTGGGGATGTTGCGCTATTCCAACAACTTCATCGCTAATCAGCTTTTTCTGACGTTGGGAGCACAACAGTCGGGTTATCCTGCCACGGTCGCCGCAGCCAGATCGGTCTTGCAGCAACGCCTGACCGACCTGTTTGGAGAGGGGTATGGCAATTCTCCTGAGCTGCTGTTGATGCAGGAAGGGTCGGGCCTGTCCCGAGAGCAGCGCAGCAGCGCTGCCGGGATGATGGGCATTTTGCAGCAGTTCAAGCCCTATGCCAGACTGCTACCAGATAATGATGGTGTGCTGCGTAAGAGCGGCACCCTGACCGGCGTCTACAATTTCGCGGGCTATATTCCGGGTGCAGACGGGCTCTACCCCTTTGTGATCATGACCAATCAGGGGTCCAACAACCGGGCAGAGATTTTGCGGCTGTTGCGGCAGCAAGTGCCGTGACCCCGTTTCCTCGGCAATCTTTTGCGTCTTTTTTGTTGGGCAACTAGCTAAGTCTAATTACACCGCTGTGCAGCCACCGGTCTCGGTAATTCGAGCGGATTCGCGGTGACTCTGTCTTCGCTTTCCAACTGATCGAACGCCGCCTGCTGCAGCATTCGCACCTGGTTTCTGGACATCCCGAGTTCGTAAGCGGAGCACTCGTTCTCACCAAGCGAACGTGGATCAAGCCCGGTCAAATTGCCGAATACCACTAACGCTTCCAAATAGTAGCCATAGTGGCTGGCGTGATAATGGTCGTAAGTCCACAGGTCTACCTTGTCAGCCTCGATGCCGTCATAGGGGTTGGGATCTGCTATTCCCAGGGCCATCGCGCGTGACCAGGCTTCACCGACACCATTGACTGCGGCCACATTGGACGCAGCTGCCGCCACGTCATAGCCGGCGCGCACGTCCAGCGCCATCTGTTCGATGGGTTGCCCGGTCCAGGGCCGGTCCGGCAGGTAAGTCTGGTCGGCGCGGGACCAGGTAGAAGTCAAATAGACTTCAACGTCCGTATTCTTGCTGCGCAGGAACTCTGTCATCTCAGCGACGGTTTGGACCAACTTGTCGGGATTACCTGGCTCATCGGCATCCAGGGTGCTGTAGCCGTGCATAACAACCTGATCCCAGGGGCGACGGCCAATCACGCCAAGCTTGTTCTCAAGATGGAAGTCGATCCCGGCACCGCCCCTGGTTTCCAGATAGACATCAAAATCGAGCCCAGCCTGGTCGGTGAAGGACTTGAAAAGGGCCGGGACGCCGCCAATGCCCTCGCTATTGAGATCGGTCACTGTGTCGGTACGGTAATGCCGCACCGGCGATCCCCAGCCGTAGGTAAAGCTGTTGCCAATGAACAGGACATCAGTCTGGGCCGCGGCCTGGGCGCTACCTAATAAGAGTATTAGTAGTGAGAAATAGGAGGGTTTTAACATCGGACAGTCTCTCTTGTTGTTTTTTCGAATATTGGCACTGTTGAATGCCGGGGTCTATAGCAGCGCCAACCCGGACGCATGCAGTTTGCTGGCAGGTAACTGCGCTACCTGGTCGTTATCCAGACGGTATGAATGCTGTCTGTAAACAGGAATGCGGGGCGTAGCCGCATACTAATAAGCAGATCCTAATCCATGCCTCTCTTTATAATGAATGCGATAGGCGGCAGCAAGACTGCGAGTCGAATCATAGCTAACCGCTGTCCAATTGCCCTGGCGCCGTGCCGCTAGATGTTTCATCTATTGAGACATTAGATATGGCTCGGACATAAGGGTATTCTAGATGCCCTGATTGAGTACATATTGAACCAATGAACCCGACGGTGGCTGCTGGCTCGATTGCTGGGCCGGCAAGGGTCAGATTGATGAAATCAGGATCGGTATCCTGATGAGGAGAAGAAATGGAAGGTTATGACGCACTGGTTGGCACGTTGGCGCTCACCATGGGAGCCTCTTGGGCCAGTGGTATAAACCTGTATGCCGCCATGCTGGTATTGGGTGTTAGCGGTATGAGTGGCGGCCTGGATTTACCTCCCGATCTCGAAATTCTGGCCAACCCACTGGTTGTGGGCGCGGCCGGGCTCATGTACGGCGTCGAATTTTTCGCGGACAAGGTGCCAGGCGTAGATTCCCTTTGGGATGGGCTTTCCACATTTGTGCGCATTCCGGCAGGCGCGATGCTGGCCGCTGGCGCGGTAGGGGATGTGTCACCGGTTATGGAAATGGCAACTGCAGTAATGGGTGGCAGTCTTGCCGCAACCAGCCATTTCACCAAGGCGGGCACCCGCGCTCTCATTAATACTTCCCCGGAGCCTTTTACCAATTGGGGCGCATCTATCACGGAGGACGCGGCAGTTTTCGGCGGCCTGTGGGTTGCGCTGAATAATCCGGTCCTGTTCCTGGTGCTGCTCGTAGTCTTCGTCGCCCTTGTCATCTGGCTGTTGCCAAAGATTTGGCGTCTGATTGTTGCGATCTTCAAGAAGATTGGTAGCTGGATCGGGCTGGTAGACAAGAGCAAACTGGACCCATCGCCTGCGCTAGCCATGGCCGGAGGTGGTAGCGGTGCTGCCGCAACTGAAAGCGCAAGCGCCGCAGACAATTCTGCTAAGGATAATATCGCCGCGCAGATAGCGGATTTGCAGAAGCTGCATAAAGACGGCGCACTATCTGATGAAGAATTTCAACAGGCCAAGGCGCGCTTGCTGAACAGTTAGCGGCTTCTGACACTTAATTGCAATACATGGTCTCAATATATAGTTTCAATACATAGTTTCAATACATAGTCCAAAAACACATTTTTAATTATTCAATTCATTAAATGGAAAACAGCCAACATGACAGAAAACACTTCTCAAGATTTGCCAGCAAGCGGATTGCAACTGCAAACACTTATCACTGAAGGCGGTGAGCTGAAGCTATCCCTGCAGCCCGTGCCGGTCACGGCGCCTGCTGAAGACGAGGTGCTGATTCGGGTAGAAGCTGCGCCGATCAATCCTTCTGATCTGGGTCTGTTGGTTGGTCCTGCGGATATGAGTACCGCCGCGGCCTCTGGCAGTGCAGAGGACCCTGTCATAACGGCAAAGGTGCCGGAAAACTTTTTACCTGCCCTGAAGGCACGACTTGGTGAATCCATGCCGGTCGGCAATGAGGGCGGGGGTGTGGTGGTACAGGCTGGCAGTAGCGAGGCAGCGCAAGCTTTGCTTGGCAAGACCGTGGGTTTTCTCGGCGGCGCCAGTTATACGCAGTACCGCACCGTGAAGGTAGCCCAGTGCCTGGCGATGAACGAGGGCACTACGCCACGGCAGGCGGCAGCCTGTTTTGTAAATCCCCTTACTTCCCAGGCCATGATCGAAGTCATGCGTATGGAGAACCACAGTGCTCTGGTGCACACGGCGGCTGCCTCTAATCTGGGGCAAATGCTGCAAAAGCTCTGCAACGCTGAGGGCATCGACCTGGTGAATATCGTGCGCAAACCGGAGCAGGCGGAAATCCTGAAAGGCCTGGGTGCGAAGTATGTGTGCAATTCCAGTGAGGACAGTTTCCTGGATGATCTGACCGAGGCGCTGGTAGCAACAGGCGCTACCCTGGCCTTTGATGCAATCGGCGGTGGCAAGTTGGCCGGGCAGATTCTCGGCTGCATGGAAGTGGCTGCGAATAGAACGGCGAAGGAATACAGTCGATACGGTTCGGATGTCTATAAGCAGGTCTACATCTATGGTGGACTGGATATGTCACCCACTGTGCTGAAGCGTAATTTCGGTCTGACCTGGGGGCTGGGTGGATTTCTGCTCACTCCATTCCTGCAAAAGCTAGGTGGCGAAGGTGTGCAGCGACTGCGTCAGCGCGTTGTCGATGAAATCGACACGACATTTGTCAGTCACTACACCAGAGAAGTTTCCCTGGCAGAGGCGCTGACTCTTGAAGCCCTGAGCGTTTACGGCAAACAGGCAACTGGAGAGAAGTATCTGATCAATCCTTCTCTATAATAGGTATTGCCAATACAGCCCAGGGTACCGCCGATGAAAAAGAGCAACAGCAGCAAGAGCGCGAACACGATTAAGCGACAGCCTCAAATCACTCGCCGTGACTTCCTCAATGGTTGCGCCATTGGTGTTGCGGCCGGCTCTGGCCTGACCCCGCTGGAGTTGATGGCCCAGGGCGGCCAGGGTGCAGTTGCTCTGCCGCCGGACTACTACCCGCCAACGCTGCAGGGATTGCGCGGCAGTCACGAGGGTTCGTTTGAAATCGGCCATGCCATGCGCGATGGACAGAGCTGGCAGAGCGCTGATGCGGGGGATGGTCACTATGACCTGGTCGTTGTGGGAGGTGGTATCAGTGGGCTCGCGGCAGCCTATTTCTACCGCAAACAGCACGGCCCTCAATCCCGTATTCTGATTCTTGATAACCACGATGATTTCGGTGGTCATGCCAAGCGCAATGAGTTCTGGTATGACGGGCGCATGTTTCTGGTCAATGGTGGCACCCTGAATGTAGAGGCGCCGTCGCAATACAGCACCATTGCAGCCGGGTTGTTATGGGAGCTTGGTATCGATCGCACGCGCTACTTCGAAAAGAACCGCGACATGTTCTCTTTTTACCGGGATATGGGTCTTACCGGGAGCCGATTCTTCGACCGCGAGTCGTTCGGAGAGGACAAGCTGGTGGTTGATTACAGCGGTATGCCTATCGCCGAAGCCATGGCGCAGAGCCCGCTGAGTGAAGCAGCCAAACAAGATGTGATACGCCTGTATGAGTCCAGGGAAAACTATTTCCCCGGCTTGAGTGCTGATGAAACCCGGCAGCGCCTGGCTCAGATGAGCCATGAAGATTACTTGCTCAATGTGGTCAAGGTGCACCCCGATGTGGTGAAGCTGTTTCACTCTGCTTTTTTTGGTTCGCTCGTGGTGGGCCCGGAAGCCATTCCCGCGATCTATTTCAGGGACAATGGTTATCCCGGATTCGCTGGACTTAATCTGGAAGACCAGCCGCCTGAGCTATTGGTCAATGAGCCGGGTGGCGCCCACGGCCGCGAAAACATCGAGCGCGCGCGCAGTGGCGATCCGGATATGTACTTCCCCGACGGCAACGCCACGATCACGCGGCTATTGGTGCGGTCTCTGATTCCCGATGCGGTGACGGCGGGAGACATGGAAGACATCCTCACTGCTGCGGTCGACTATAGTCGGCTTGATCGCGGCGATCAGGATTGCCGGATACGGCTCAACAGCATGGTGGTCAATGTGCAGCACCAGGGCTCGGAACAGGTCCGCACACAATACATAAACAATGGGCAGGCCTACACCGTGACCAGCGATGATGTCGTGCTGGCCTGTTGGAACACAGTCATTCCCTACATCTGTCCGGAGCTGCCGGCTACACAAAAAGAAGCGCTTGCCTACGGGACTAAATCACCGCTGGTTTATGGTGGCGCCTTGCTGCGCAACTGGCAGGCCTTTGTGGATACCGGCATCTCAAGTGTGAGTGCGCCCACCAGTTTTTACTCCAGCATTGGTTTGCAGGCTTCGGTGACTATGGGTGACTACCAGGCGCCGCGAAACCCCGAAGAGCCAATCGTGCTGCGTTTTTCCGCTTATTTCGATGTGCCGGGGCAGAACCTTAACCGCCGCGAACAGCACCTCGCCGGGCGCAAGGAGATGTTGGCCACTTCCTTTGATACCTTCGAAGAGAAGCTGCGGGATCAGATGATGCGGGTTCTGGGTCCAGCTGGTTTTGATGATGAGCGAGATATTGTTGGTCTCACCGTGAATCGCTGGCCCCATGGATACAGCTACTCCTATAACCCGATGGATGATCCTGAGGAATGGGCTTATACCTCTACAGATGCGCGGCCCTGTGTAGTGGGGCGGCAACAGTCAGGTCGTATCGCTATTGCCAACGCTGATGCCGCAGCGAGTCCCCACACCGATGCGGCGATCAATGAAGCCTATCGTGCAGTTAGTGAACTGCTAAACACATAAGACCGGGTCGGTCTGGTGATTCCAAAGAAACAAAACGCCCATTACACTGATAGCATAATGGGCGTTCGGTATATCAATCTTTGTAGGGGCGGTATCCTGAGGACACCGCCTTAAGCGACTGGTGCTTAAGCTGCTACAGAGATGTTGTCTGCCTGTGGGCCTTTCTGGCCTTGAGAGACATTGAACTCAACGCGCTGGCCTTCGGTCAGGCTCTTGTAGCCTGAACCTTCGATGGCGCTGAAGTGAACAAATACATCTGTGCCGCCTTGACGCTCAATAAAACCAAAGCCTTTCTGTTCGTCGAACCACTTAACGGTTCCAGTAATTCTTTCTGACATAATAATTTCCAAAAAATATATATAAAATGTTCCCACTGTCGACTTGAGGTCGAGTAGGAGTTTGTGCGAGAAAATGAGCGGTACTTAAAGACTACAGAGCGAGGTGTTACTAAGAAGACGTCGAAATGGGGACTGTAAATAGGGTGCTTTGTTTCTAGCTGGCGACACAGTACAGGTTTGCAGGACCGCGGTCAACTAAAACATTTGAGAAAAGAATTGACGTTGAACCGACAAATTATCGCTGCATTGCTGTGTTTTGACTCTGCTCTACTAACAATTTTAAACACATCAGGCGGCTTGTACGAAGGGCTTAGTCGCTCGCAGGCATCCAAAATGATGCCTGCGAGTCAATTGGTGCGTCAGGTCTAATTAATTAGAAATACTGCCAATCACTTCAGCGCCGGCAATAGACACTTCCTCATCCTGCAGGGCTCGGACGCCGCTGGTAGCAATAGCGCCGATGTGTACACCGCCCCGGAATACAGGCACGCCGCCAGCAAAGGTCACGCCGCCTTCAATTTCTTCGATATCGCCTGATTCAACCTGGCTGCCATATTCCCCAGACGTTAATCCGGTCGCATTCACTACCAGGGCTTTGGCTGTGGCGAATCCGAAAGTTCGGCCGCCGGCGCCATCAATGCGGTGCAGCATCACCGGATTGTTGTTTTGGTCAGTGATCAGGATAGTGACATTCCAGTTTTTGTCGCGGGCATAGGCTTCGGCGGCCGCCATGGCCTGGGTAGCCAGATCGTATGTCATCAGACTTTCGTCATCCTGGGCGAAAGACGTTGCGGAACATAACAAGATCATGCAGGAGAGTGCGATTTTACGGAGTGGATTAATCATTGCGTGTTACCTTTCTATTAAAAATTGACAAATTTTGCTTTGCATTAAAAACTTAATTTGGCAGTTATAGAATTATGATCCCAGAAATCTGATGAGCTCAGCATTAACTACATCAGGTACTTCCTCATGGGGGTTATGGCCGACATTTGGAATCAGGAACACTTCGCCATTTGGAAAGACTTCGGCTGTGTGCCGCGCCTCCTCTGCAAAAGTCGGGTAATCCTCTTCACCGCCCATTACCAGAGTCTTGGTTTGAATGTGCTGCCAATCGTTTACCACCGTATCCATGCCGCGCATCTGCCCCGTCAGTCTGCTCACATAGGCCATGCGAGGCCAGTCACCACTGAGGCGATTGCCGTAGCGGATGCGCATATGCTTCAGGAAATCCGGATTCCAGGTGACGTAATTTTCATTACCCCATCTAAGCAGTGACGCATACACATCCTCCATATCAGGATTGGCGTCGACTTCACCTGACAGTGGATTAAAGCCGCGGCCCTGTCGGCGATCCGTCAGCCCAACCTGGTTTACGGTAACCAGATGCGTGGTTCGCTCCGGGTATAGGAAGGCAAAGCGTGTGACCATCTGTCCACCAATAGAATGGCCCACTACCGCAGCCTGTTCGATACCAAGATGATCCATCAGGCGCGCTGTGTTGGATGCCCACAGGTTGATGCTGTAAGGAATAATTGGCTTTGATGATTTGCCCCAGCCGAGTCGATCCTTGACGATAACTCGATAGCCTTCTGCCGCCAGAGCAGCGACCTGCTTCTCCCAGTACCAACCGTAATAGAGCCCACCGTGGTGGAAAATTACCGTTCGACCATTGCTGCGGCCGGTGGGTGACACATCCATATAAGCCAGGCGAACGTCTTGATTGTAGACCCTGAAATTCATGTAGCTTACGGGATAGGGGTACTCGATCTCCTCAAGGTTTATTGAAACTGGACCCCAGCCTGCCGGTGCTTCAGCCGGTGGTCCGGATTGAGCTAATACAGTGCCGGTGAATCCCGAGAGTAAAAGAATAAGGAAAGTAATTCTGGCCGCAGCCAGCTTGGTTTGAAGGAACATAGCGGTGGTACCTCCTGTTAATCTTGCCAATACTGCCAATAGCGATCGTGAGGGACGAAAAATAATAGTCCAAAACGCTAATGGGTACAAAATGCCTGGGTGCTTGAGCGGAGCGCAATTCAGTGCCGTCTCACTATTGCATCACCCTATAACATCTCCCCGAAGCCTACCATGAAGGTCTTGGCCGGGGAGTTTTATTCTGTCATCTCACCTTAAGTCGTTGGATAATCGCGCTATGTCGAGTACAAGCATTTATTTTGCCTTTCCAGGTGATCTGGACACTGCTTCCGGGGGTTATCACTATGACCGCCGTCTGATCGCTGAACTGCGCGAGCTTGGCTTGTCGGTGGAATTGGTCGCGCTGCCCCACTGTAATTTTCCACTCACTGAAGACGCACGATCCCAGGTTGTGCAGGTCCTGGCGAAGATCCCCGATCACGCGACCACTATTATCGATGGGCTCGCCTATGGCGTGCTTGACGAAGTGGCGGCGGCCGAGGCGGAGCGACTGCTGTTGATCGCGCTTTGCCATCATCCATTGGCGCTGGAAACAGGGCACAGTGAACGAGAGCGGCAGCTGCTTTTCGAATCAGAGCGGCGCGCACTGGGTTATGCACGGCTGACCCTGGTGACCAGCGAACACACCCGCCAGATATTGATAGATCAGTTTGGAATGGCGCCAGAGACTGTCATTGTTGCACGACCCGGCACAGACCGAGTCGAGTTTGCTGCCTGCGAGGGGAATCCGCCCCAACTGTTGACCCTGGCTTCACTTACCCGGCGCAAGGCACACGACGTCCTTATTGAAGCGCTTGCGCGTCTAAGTGTGCTCAGCTGGCAGGCGCGGTTTGTTGGGAGCACAGCTTTTGATCCTGATTGGGCCATTCAGCTACAAGAGCAGGCTGCCAGACTGGGATTGTCCGAACGCATAGACTTTGCAGGTGAAGTGGATGATGCTCAGGCAGAATACCAGCGTGCGGATATGTTCGTACTACCCTCGCGCTACGAGGGATATGGCATGGTGTTCGCTGAAGCAATTGCCGCGGGATTACCCGTAGTGGGCGCTAGTGCGGGCGCGGTGCCTGAGGTTGTTCCGCCGAGCGCGGGACTCCTGGTGCCGCCCGATGACGCCGATGCTTTGGCGGATGCGTTACACAGGCTTTTAAATGGCGATACTGTGCGAGAGGGTTTGCAGGCAGGCGCCAGGTCCGCCGCAGCGTCGCTACCGCAATGGGCTGACAGTGCAAGCATAGTCGCTAAGGCATTAAGAGAGGTGCAGCGCTGATGTCTGGTTTTAGTCTCGATTGGCTCGATCTGCGCGAAGCGGCCGACCAGCGCGCGCGCGACAAAAACTTGCTGGTTGATGCCATGCGCTTTCTCGATGCCGTTCGAGAGGATAGTGAAGCAGCAGATGAAAGCAGGATAGTTATGGATCTTGGCACAGGCTCGGGTTCCACCTTGCGCGCGTTCAGCTCTGTAATAGAGGCGCAAGCAGATCTCCATACCTGGCGACTGATCGACAATGATGCTGAGCTGCTGGCAGCGGCGAAACGGCGTGTACCCCAGGGTGTCAATGCCGAGACCCATTTGCTTGACCTGAACAAGATTGCTGAGCTGCCCATAGAAGGCGTCAAGCTGGTGACCTCGTCGGCGCTGTTTGATTTGGTTTCAGAACGATTTGTTCATGAGCTGGCGGACACCTTGCTGGGAAACAACAAGGGGAAGCCGCCGGGTTTCTACTCAGCGCTTAACTATGATGGCAACACCGACTGGGCCCCGGCACATCCGCTCGATAGAGAAGTGTTAGCAGCCTTTAACCGTGATCAGCAGACTGACAAGGGATTCGGGCCAGCGTTAGGGCCGCAAGCCGTTCCGGTTATGGAACAAAAGTTTATTAAATCAGGCTTTACTGTCGCCTGTGCCCAAAGCCCGTGGCAGCTGGATGGAGGTGAGCCTGAACTCGTGCGAGAGCTAATAAATGGCATGGGCAACGCGGTAAAGCATGATTCGCTGCTGGAGCCAAACGCTCTGCGCAGTTGGATGGAGTTCAGAATGGCACACGCGGACTCGGGTACCTGTAGCATTGGGCACATAGATTTGTTGGCGCTCCCCCGACCAGGCTGATAACAGGCTATTTCCGCCGATTGCCCTGCTAAACTCGGGTTTTCCTGCGCTACAGCGCGCATAATGAAACCTGTTCGTGTAATTCGACGTATCTCATTATCACCGGCAGCTGTAAGATAGACAGTACTCCAGTCGGATAAAGCCCAATTCAGGAGATGGCATGATGATTTCCACAAAATACTTAGTTGGCAGTGTGGCGGGCACTACTTTAGGCCTGCTGGCACTTGGAGCCGTGCCTGCTTCGGCAGAGATGGCAGACTGGGAAATTGACGCTGAACACTTCTCCATCGCTTTTGAAGCTGGGCATATTGGCTATCAGCAACAGCTTGGTTTCTTTCTGGAAGCGTCAGGCAACTTTCGCTATGACACTGAGACCCAGGAGCTCAGCGCTGGGCGAGTGGAAGTTGTTGCGGACAGTATATTCAGCAACAACGATGCTCGGGACAACCACCTCAAAGGCAGGGACTTTCTCAATGCGAGGCGGAATCCGCTGATCGTGTTTGAGGCAACCGAATTCGTAGCCAAAGGCAACGATGCCGGTATTCTTAGCGGCAATCTCACTATGATAGGAGAAACCCACCCTGTCGAGCTGGAGGTGTCTCTCAATAAGCTGGCGCGTTATCCATTTGGTCATCGCAAAGAGACGCTGGGTATATCCGCGAGTACTACGATCAATCGCAGTCAGTGGGGGATGGATTATGGCGTAGCGAACGATATGGTAGGAGACCTGGTTCGCTTGCGCTTCGAGTTTGAAGCGATGCGTCAGTAGCGAATCGCTATTTAGCGACACATGACCCTAAGTGAACATCTGCCGGTGGCACGCTTTACGGGTTTGACAGTTAAACGTAAGATAGAGACACATGTCTGAAATTACAGTAACTCGAGTTTCCGAAATCCGTCTTCCAATTGAGCATGGAGAGTTCCAGCTCGGGTATTACAGCAATAGCCTGGATGATAAAGAACACCTGACGCTGCATATGGGGGATATCGCCAATGGCGAGAATGTTCTCGTGCGTGTTCACTCCGAATGTTTGACCGGTGATATTTTCGGTTCACGCCGCTGTGACTGCGGTGAACAGCTGGATCACTCATTGCAGTTAATTGCCGAAGAGGGCCGTGGCCTGTTGATCTACCTACGGCAGGAAGGTCGCGGTATTGGGCTATTACAGAAAATGCATGCCTACAATTTGCAGGACAAGGGCCATGATACCGTCGATGCTAACCTGATGTTGGGTCACGCGGCTGATGAACGCGACTACACGCTGGCGGCGCTCATTTTGCAGGGCTTTGGCATTACTTCGGTGCGACTGATTACCAACAACCCGGACAAGATAGAGTCACTGGAATCCAATGGTATTGTGGTTAACGAGCGTACCGAATTGCAAAGTTTCGCCAACGCCGATAATTCGCGCTATCTCACTACCAAAGCAGAGCGGATGAAGCACATGCTGCAGGTGCCTGAAATTGGCGCCCGCACAAACGAAGAAGAGTCCCATGAGCCTCAATCGGCAGATTGAAGATTGGCTGCATTCGCGCATCGAGTCATTTCGGCACGCCGATAGACCCTTTATTACACTGACCTATGCCCAGAGCTGGGATGGCAGCATCACAACTCGCTGCGGCGAAACCCTGAATTTTAGCGGCCCCGAATCTACTCAAATCACGCATCAGCTGCGTAGTCTGCACGATGGCATTCTCGTTGGTATCGGCACCATCCTCAGCGACGATCCTCAGCTTACGGTGCGGGAGTGGGATGGTCCCAATCCTCAGCCAGTTGTGCTGGACAGCCAATTGCGCACACCACCAACGGCCAGAATCTGTCATCACCCCGACAAAGCCTGCTGGATTCTTACCTCGAGCGGTGAGTCAGATATATTGAGTGAGCATGCTTCGGTAATCCCTTTAGGCGATAGTGACTCAGAACGGCAGGAAGTGCCGCTCACTGCTGCCATGAAGCTGCTGAAGGAGCGTGGTCTCAACAGTCTTATGGTTGAGGGTGGCGCGACTGTTATTACAGCATTTCTCAAAGCGGGCCTGGTAGATGGTCTGGTGCTGACGGTGGCACCCAGGTTGCTCGGCGGATACAAGGCCATCGATGCGTTGCTGGTTAGTGACAGTGGTGAGCCGCTGCTTATCAAACCTATTCACACTGGTCAGGCCGGCAGTGACCTGGTGGTCTGGGGTGATTTGCAGTACGGAGACAGCGCAGCATGAAAGCTCATACTAAAGCCCAGCAGCTTTGGTTTTTATCACCCCATCGGGTGGAGGTGCGTGAACAGGAGCTACCGGCGCTGCAGCCTGACCAGGTATTGGTTGAGGCGCTCTGCTCAGCAATCAGCCCTGGCACCGAGTTACTTGTGTATCGCGGTCAGCTACCCGACACCATGGCACTGGACGAAGGTATCAGTGCTTTCGCCGGGCAGTCCGTGAGCTACCCGCTGCAGTACGGTTATGCCAGCGTTGGCCGGGTAATAGAAATCGGCGCCGAGGTTGATTCGAACTGGCGGGGCAGAACAGTTTTTTCATTCCAGGCCCATGCCAGCCACTATGTCGCGGAACCAGAATCCTTAATCCCGCTGCCACATGGTATTGCGCCAGAGGCTGCGGTTTTTCTCGCCAATATGGAAACAGCGGTAAATCTGTTGCAGGACGCCAGCCCACGCATTGGCGAACGGGCGGTGGTGATCGGGCAGGGCATCGTAGGCCTGCTGACTTCGCAGCTGCTGGCAGAATTTCCTCTCGCCGGGTTGTTTGCCCTGGACGGCGTGGAGACCAGGCGTGAATATGCCAGGCGGGCCGGGGTGACCGGCAGTTTTGATCCCCTTTCTGATACTGATCTGGCTGAACTGAACAAGAGGCTGCAGCTAGAACATGATGGGGGCGGTGCCGATCTGGTGCTGGAAGTATCTGGCTCTCCCCAGGCTCTCAATCTGGCAATCGACTTGTGCGGATATGCAGGACGTATCGTGGTGGGTAGCTGGTACGGCACCAAGCGCGCCGAGGTCAACCTGGGAGAGCGCTTCCATCGCAACCGAATTCAGTTGCTTAGCAGTCAGGTGAGCAGCATTGCGCCAGAGTTGAGTGGGCGCTGGGATAAGGCGCGCCGTTTTGATGTGGCCTGGGAGTTGATCGAAAAGTGTTCCCCACAACGTTTTATTACCCACAGGCTGCCGCTTGAATCCGCAGCCAAAGCCTATGCGCTACTGGACGAGTCGCCGCATGAGGCTTTGCAGGTTGTGTTCGATTACCAGGCGTAAACGACCTTACCGAATAATTGTCAGAAGATTGTAAGAGGACTATGGCATGTACACCGTTTCAGTTAAGCGCGATCTGATCGCCCAGCATTATCTTATTGGCGGCGACTGGGGTGCGGAGAACGACCCTCACTCGCATCATTATGACGTGCAGCTCAGGCTGGAAGCGGCTGAGCTGGACCAGCACGGCTACCTGGTAGACATTGTCAAAATCGAAGAAGAGTTACAGAAGATCGTCGACTATTTTGGCGACAAAATGCTTAATGACCTGCCTGAATTTGCAGGCCTGAATCCCAGCATCGAACATTTCAGTCGGATTGTTTGTGAGAAGATGCTGGCTGGTGTTGCGCCGCCGGGCAGCGGTCGTTTCTCGATCAGAATCTGGGAAAATGAAACCTGCTGGGCCGCCTATTATATGGATTACTAGTTCTGCCCCTCGTAAACAATGAAACCTGCTGGGCCGCCCCTCGATAAAGACTACTGGTTCGGCCTGCTTGAGTTAAGAGCGGGTAATACCATTGCCCCGCTCAGCAGTACCAGCACATCTCGCAGACGCATCAACACGATCAGCCCGGCAGCGATTGCCAGGCTGATCTCCATGGATTGATAAGCCCAGAACAGGGCGGCTTCGAGGCTGCCAATGCCACCCGGTAGCGGTAGCAGGAACGCGAGGCGAACCACGGTAAACAGAAACACGAAACTCGCCAAATCCCGAGGCGAGTCCACCAGGTAGAGCAGGAACCAGAACTCTGCCAGCATGCCTACCCATGCCAGTATTGAAACCAGCAGAGCAAGGCTCAGTGCCGTGCGGTGTCTGGCGACGATGTCCTGCAGCAGATCGCTAAGCTCCGACCAATGCGCACCCAGCTGGAGTAGTCGTGGATGCTGTTGCCAGGGGGCCGTGAGACGTCTGACAAAGCCACGAATGCTGGCGGGTTGGCGCAGTAACACCCAGGCAGCGCCTCCCATGGCCAACATCAGCCCGGCCAGGCTAGCGGCGATTGTCAGCCACTGCACCTCGACCGCGGTTGCCGATGCCAGTAGCGCCAGCACTGCAATAAGCAGTACCCCAAAATTCACCCAGAACTCGAAGAATCGATCCAGGCCAACGGCCATGACTGCGGCTGGCCCGGCTACGGCATATCTCTTCCAGAGCCAATAGACCTGCAGCGGTTCGCCACCGAATTGGGGGCCAGGTGTCACAAAACTAATCAATTGGCCGGCCTGGCGCACGGCGAAAATTTGCGGGAAGCTGATGGGGAGCGCCATCGCCCTGGTAATGACAAGCCAGCGACCGGTCAGCAAACCCAGTATTAATACATTCAATCCAATCCACAGGAACCAGTTTTGAATTTGAATAGTGGCCAGGGTGTCGTGGAATCCAGACAGGGGCAGCTGGCTCAGAATCCAGGCTACCAGCGCAAACGCAAGCAGCCAGGTTAGCGCGGCAATGGTTTTGGATGAAAGTTTCAAGCGCCGTCGTACCGATTGAGCCAGTGATCGTCTTCCTGCCACAGGCTGAAGCGACCAGTACCTAACAGCATTGACCACACCACGCAGCAGAGCAGCGCATAGTCAACCGGCTGCATGGGATTATCAATGTAGTACCAGCCTAAGGTACCAACCAGCAACAGGCAGAAATAGCGGCCAGCCACACCGATAAGCACCATCGTCGCAGCCAGGCCAAAGTTGCCTAGCAGGATTAAACTGGGCCAGGTCTCACCGCCAATGACCACCGGTGGATAGCCGACCTGGATCAGAGACACGGCCAGTAAAACGACGATGGCAAGCCGTAGGGCAGGCTGTAACACGTTCTGGCTGAACAGGGTGAGACTGTTGAACTGCTGGTCAGTGTCGTCTGCCTGCCGCTTGATGCGGCCGCTGACAATGAGCCAATCGATAATGAAACCGCTGAGCGCCGGCAGCATGAAAGCAAAGCCTGCGACCAGGGTTATGGGCGGATAGAACAGAGGCCAGAGGGCGACAACCAGGTAGCCCATCTGAAAACCTGCCCAGGCCCGGCGATGCATGGCTGGCGGCAAGGGATAAATGGGGAGATCGTTAAATCTTCGCCAGTATAGACCGGCATGAAAAACGTAATAGGCCAGGCCCATGCTCAGGTAGCTCCAATGCACCTGTCCATAGCTGTAAGCAAGGAAGGCCGCTACCGCCAATCCCAATGCATCGGAGACCGTGTCCAGCTCATTGCCAAGCAGGCTCATCTGGCCGCTGCGGCGCGCCACGAAACCATCGACTCGATCCAGCACCGCACCTGCAAAATAGATCATTCCCGGCAACCAGGACAGCCATGCGCCCTCGGGCCAGGGCTGCAGCAGAAATCCAGCAGTTGCGGCGATCAGCCAGGAACGCAGCAGCGTGAGGCGATTACCCCAGCCCAGATTGTTATAGAGCGGTGCTGAATCTTCGCTGCGATTGAGAGGCAGTCGGCGCCAGGTCTCATAGCAGATAATCAGCCAGATGACTGCACTTTGTAGCAGCCACTGCAGCGACGCAGCCGGCTGCCAGATGGCGCTCAACAACATACAGAAAGCGAGTAGCGCTACTACACCGATGCCGGTCAGCAGGGCGAGTTCTCGTTTCAGCAGGGAGAGTAGCGGCTGTTCGCCTTCACGACTGATTGAATCCGACATCAGGCAACCATACGTTTGCTGCTTTGGTTTTTCAATGAATGTGTTTGTGCTTGTGAGTACGGCTGGGACTGATCCTTAGGTTATATTTTTTGCTTGAGAGCAAGACTTGGCTGGCGCGAGCTTATATCAATTGAATTTGTTGCCAGCGCAGCTGAACTCCAGTCAAAGTTATTCGTAAGCAATTAGCCGGAATTTCAATGACAGGAGAGCAAAATCCGGATTTCAGGCTGCAGCATCAACCAACTTCGACAGCGCATTCAGCGCAGAGATCACCGCGCCTTCCTGCCAGCCCCGTAGATAAGTCAGGTGATCGCCCGCAAACAGAAACGGCCCATCCGGTTCCAGCAACAGCGGCGATGGGTTGCTGGTGGCCCAACCGCCCAATGAATAGGGTACCTTGCTCCAGGCAACCGATATCCCCTGGCTGAGATTGGCGCGGTACTGGGAATGCACTTTCTCTCCCGCAGTGAGTGCCAGTTCGATTCGCGCGGAAGGGCTGAGGTTGCCAAAGTTGGCGGCGTTGCCGCCACCGAACAAGTAGGAGCCAACCAGAATACCCTGGTCCTGGCCAAAGCCCCCTGAGGGATACCAGATCTGCAGAATATCAGAATCCGTCCAGCTGATGCCGCCGTAGATTTGCTCTTCCTTCTCCCAAAAGCGGGGCGACTGAAAGGCAATCTTGGTGGGGTTTGCGTATTGAGTTTGTTCTATTGCTGTCTGAATCCCAGGGCTGAAGTCATTCGGAATATCGCGCAATACACTGGGGGGAATCGTGACGACGACGTAGTCAGTTTCCAGGGCTCCCTGTTCCGTCGCCGTCCGGCCTTCGATGCGAACGCCGGTGCCAGTTCTAAAAATCCCGCTGACTTCGGCACCGTAGAAAATTTCGGCCTGCAGCTGTTCGGCAAACGCATAGGCGATGCGATCCATTCCACCTACCGGCTGCATCATGGTGGCAGCCTGGTTATAACTCTCAACAAAACTAGGCACGAAAGCGATATTGGCATCCAGCATCACGTCGTTGCGTTCCAGAGGTGTGGCGGGCACATCCGGGCTCAGCCCGCCGCTGCCTGCTGCCAGTCCGCCGCGGGTCGTGCCGGTAAACTGAAAAAAATCATTGAGGGCACCATGGTCTTTCAGCACTGCAAGCACAAAGGCGCGTTCGCCGGCTGTGAATTCGTCATCCAACGCACCAGCGTTTAAGGATTTGGCCAGCAGCTGGGAGATATTGCCGCGCATAGCAGCGATGACCTCACGGGCCCGCACCGGCTTACCGCCAAAGGCAGAGGCGCTGTGAATATAGGCGCCGCGATTATCATTAACGAAGGCCTGTAGCGGCACGTTTAACTCACTACAGTAATTCAGCAGGTTGGCATGGTGTTGCGAGATGCGCGCCGGGCCAGCGTTGAAGTACATGTCTTCGCCACTGGCAAAGCCGCAAACCTGTTGACTGTCGGTCTCCCGCAGAACTGAACCTGCTCGCAGGGTGTGGCTGCGCCCGCCAGGCCTGTCTCTCGGTTCGATTACCGTGACCGGGAAACCCGCTTTCTTGAGTTCATAGGCCACACAGAGCCCGGCAATGCCTGCACCCAGCACGGCGACGCTGGGTTTGGGGCCGCTGGCGAATAGTGCCGCTTTTTCCTGCCAGTTTGCCTTATTGGTAGCGGCCTTGCTGTCTCCGGGAATTAGCAGACCCAGGGCCACCATGGCCTGGTAAACAGCCGCGCTACCGCCAACGCCGCCAAGTTGTTCCAGGAACTGGCGCCGGGACTGGGGTGTTGTTTGCTCGTTCTTCTTTTGGGTCATTGATTGTTAGAGCGAATCATTTTGGCAAAATGGTAGCGCCAGGTCTCTTTTTATAATGAAGAGTAAGAAAATATCTATGCGATTGACTTGGACAGCCAGAGTAAGCTTTTCGCTTTACCAGCCTAGGTCCCGTTGTCGGGAAAATTTCGTGATGTAAAAATCGATTCTTGCGGTAGATCTTGAAAGCCAAGCAGATTGCCATCCAGATCGCGCGCGAAGAAAGCTTCGCCACCGTCCACTGCCAGTACGCCGCTCACAATCCTGCCGCCAGCTTCCCGAATCAAGGACTCTGCTGCAGCCAGATCCTAAACTTAAAATATCACCATATTTGTAGCCGCGTGCCTGCAATGGCCTGGGCGGGTAATTCGGTGCGGTTCAGGTCTGGCTGCGCAGTTTTCAGCATCTAGGAGATGCTAGGGCAGTGCGTAGGCCACAAGGCGAGCCGGGCTGCCGCTACCGCCGACAAACATGGCCAGGTACTGCTTGCCATCGTGTTCATAGGTGAAAGGCAGGCCAGTCTGGTTGTCAGGCAGATCCAGCTCAAAAATTATCTCACCGGTTTCCTTGTTAATGGCGCGAAAGATTGGGCTGGCGCCAGCGCCGCCGGTGCCTTCTCCGACGAATAACAGTGTCTTGGTAGCCAGCACGCCAGAGCGCGTGGGAATGCCGGTTCTGGGTACATCAACACCTTCGAGCAAAGGATGATTCTTGATGCGCTCCGGGGTGTCGGCGTTCGCGATCATCCACAGGTGTTCGCCGCTGTTCATGTCGATGGCGGTGACGCGCCCATAGGGTGGTTTAACAATTTCCAGACCCTGGATGCGGGGTGCACGCACGCCGAATCCCTGACTCAGGTCGATGTCAGAATCAGGATTCTTGGCTAGTGCCAGCACCTGCAATTGGGTGCGTGAAGGCACATACACGATGCCGGTTTCGGGATCGAAGGCCGAGTGTTCCCAGTTAGCGCCGCCAGTGGAGGAGGGTAGGCTCAGCAAACCACGGGTGCCGTCGGGGTGATCCTGCAATGAAGGTGGTGTATAGATCGTCTCGCTGAGACGAAAATCCTGTACTGCCTCCAGCGCCATGGCGCGCAGCTCCGGCGTATAGTCAATCAGGTCATCTTCGGTAAAACCCTGGCGATCGAAAGGCGCAGGGTGCGTGGGGAAAGGCTGGGTTGGTGAATACCATTCGCCGGGCACGTCTCCCTGGGGAACCGGACGTTCCACAATTGGCCAGATTGGCTCCCCGGTGAGCCTGTCGAAAGCGTATATCCAGGCCTGCTTGGTAACCGACATTACAATCTTGCGCCCATTCGGCAGGTCCGCAATGATGGGTGCATTTGGCACATCCCAGTCCCATATATCATGGTGAATGAACTGATAGTGCCACTGCCGTTCGCCGGTTCTCACATCCACTGCCACAATCCCGCTGGAAAACAGGTTGTCGCCATGGCGGTCACCACCATAGTAATCCCCGGTGGGGTCTTCAACAGGAAGATAGACATGGCCGAGTTCGGCATCGCCGGAAATGGGTGCCCAGACACCCGAGTTGCCGGTCACGTCGTTACCGCTCAGCCAGGATTCGTAACCATATTCGCCAGCCGCAGGAATGGTGTGAAAAGTCCACAAGAGCTCGCCGGTATGCACATCGAAGCCGCGGATATCACCCTTGGTGTTGTATTTTGCCCGGGGTCTGCCGCCGGTGCGGTGCGCCGCGCCGACCACGATGACGTCGTTCATGATGAACGGTGGTGCTGAGATGCCGATATCGGGATAAGGGAAACGCGGATCATCGGCGTTGCGTAGGCCGACGAAGAGATCAACAACGCCATTGTCTCCGAAGTCTGGATCGGGAACCCCTGTCGCCGCATCCAGCGAAACCATCTGATAGCCCGGCGAGATATCGATTACGCGCTGCTTGTCACCATTACCGTAAAAGGCCACGCCACGGCCTGGGCCCTTGCGCGGCGCCTCATCATAGCGATCGCCCTCATCATAGCGATAAAGCCACAGCACCTGACCGCTGGTAGCGTCCAGCGCCACCACATTGCGGGTGTTGGCGATATTGGCATAGAGCACACCATTGATTTCCAGCGGTGTGGAGGGATTCGCGTAGTCGACCGTGGTGCCGAAGTTCTCGGTAGAGAATGACCAGGCCAGTTCCAGTTCGCTGACGTTATCCGCGTTGATCTGATCCAACGGCGAATAGCGATGGGCCCAGTCGCCACCGTAATAGGTGTTCCAGTCGCCATCGTTTACGGTGCTGCCTTGTTGACCCAGGCCATGAGAAGACCAGGCAAGTGCAGTGAATGCAATTGTTGGATAGATAAAGGCAGATAGGGTGGTTTTTCTTATTGTCATTGAAGCTCTCCACTACGGTTCGCGTTTATTGTTCGCCATACCAGGTTCCAGGTTTTAGGTGACGGCTTTAGTTTAATTCTGTGATGTTTCTCTCGATCAGATTGTTTCTGAATTGTTCTCCAATGGCAGAGCCTTGTCTATAGAGCACTGCCGGTGTGCCTATGGGCGCTGGAATACTAAGCGGACTCTCCGCGCCTGTACTCTGATAGGTTTCACCCGTGAACGCATGGACATAATTGCCTGCCGGCAGTCGAATATCAACCTCATCTACTCCTTCATCCAATACCGGCGCAAACCAGAGCTCGTCTCCAATTAGGTATTGCTGGTAGGAGAGCGCCCAGAATGCGGGTTCATCCGGATAATGCAGGAATGGGTGACGCACCAAGGGCCAGCCTTTTTCAGCCGCTTCGCTCACCAGGGTTCGCCGATAATCGTGCCAGGCGTTGTAGACATTGGAGAAACGCGCAATGTGTTCAAGTGTTTCCTGGTCAGTGTCGAACTGATGCGCCCAAAACGGCCGCAGCCCTTCATGGGTGCGGAAGATTGCCTGGAAGGCGCCGAGTTCGATCCAGCGCAGCATCAGTTCTTTACTGCGCCGAATGGAAACAGGAGCCCCCATTTCATCACCATCCAGTGACAACCAGCCACCCACGTCACTGTGGTTGAACGCGAAGCCTGATAGCCCGCTGGTCAGCAGCGCGGTGACAGAGGTTTTGATGCCATCGTAGTTATCCCAATTGGAGGCCTGGTCCCCGGCCCAGAATAATGTGCTGGCACCGGGGCTACGGGTAAACGCAGCTCGCATGAAGAATAGCGCCTCATCCCCCATGCCAGCTTCCTCAATCGCTTCGCGATTCAGGGTGGCCCAGTATTCCGGGTAGCGATTGTGGGCTTCGGTGGGCGCGCCGCCGGCGTAGAGTTCAGCGTCCAGCGGCAGCGCTTCGCCGAAATCAGCCATCCATCCAGAAAGCCCTATGCCGAGCATTTCTTCTTTTATGACATCTTTCATCCACTCCCTGGCATCTGGATTGGTAACGTCGATGACATAAGCTAGAAAACTCGCGCCTCCAGTAGTCGCCAGAGTGCCATCAGTTTTTCGAATCAAGTAACCGAGGTCACGTGCTTCTTGATAGAGACTTCGTCGGTACGAGCCTTTGCCGGAGGTTTCCACATCATGGAAATAAGGATTGATATAGCCCATCACGCGAATGTCGTCTGCGCGCAGGCTGCCGACCATGTCCTCCCAGCGGCTGTAGCGCGCCTGGTCAAGTTCCCAGTTCCACCACAAGCGAAAGCCCTGGGCTACCTGGCGCTGGCCCTGCCAATCCTGCATCCACATTGCCGAAAGTATGGCGTTTTCATCCTGCAGTTTTTTTGTTGCCTCCAGAATTCTCTCGGTGCCACCCTGAATGCCAAGAATCAGGCCCTTTGTGGACCATTCGGGAAGCGCACGCATGCGACCTGAGTAACTCGTGTAGCGCTCAATCAGATCGAGCGGTGTGGCACCGACAATCAGCCTGGCGAGCAGCTGGTTTGAGTAGGTCAGCATCGTGATCTGCTCGTCTTTGCGCAGGTCGATTACGGAGTAGTCGGCATTCTCCAGCATCATCGACCGTAGGTCTGTTGTGATGAAGTGCGGGATCGGGGCATAGGTGGAGTACCATTCGCCCGCTGCGCTAATACTGCGGCTGTCAAACCAGTCAGTGAGAGGTTGTGCTCCGCGGGATAATCCTTGTTCATCGACCATGATTGGAATGCGTTTGCCTTTGAAATCGAACGCGCTGAATTGCTCACCAAAGCCGAACACCCGCTCTTCCGGGTTTGACCCAAACAGCAATCCAGTTCTGCCAATATTGTCGCTATCTACCCTGAGATCAAACTGCAGTTGACCTGCGCCAACTTCGGAAAGAGACAGGTCATAGGGAACACTGCCGACATTACCGCAAGACAGGATGCCACTAATGACAAGGGTGCCGTTGATCAAGCTGCTGCTTTCAACGCTGTGACCGTTGCAGTGTTCGCTTACCTGTTCGATGAGATGGGAATAGCCTGTGCCACTTGGTGCATCGGCGCTAGCAGTTGCCGCGAGAACAAAAGCAGTTCCCGGCATACTCAGCCATTTAGCATTGTCAGTCTGGTCGAGGGTGCTAATTGCCAGCTGCGCATTCGCAAGGCTGTTACCTTGCCATGCAATGATAAATTCTCCGACCTGGTGTTCCCAATTCGAGAATGCAGCGCCGTTAGTGACCAGGGGTGGAGCTGGTACTAAAGGTGCGTCCTCATTCATGAACTGTCCATGGACAGCAGGAAACGCAATGGCGCAGGAAAGGAAGCACGCCGTTCTTAAAACTGTTGTGCTAATAAATGCCGGCATGAGATCAGCGATCCACTTAAGCATTCCCGTGTGCTCCTGCAAGACAACAAGTGCTGCAGCTAGTTGCCAAGCTAAACGGCATAACGGGCCAATCCTTCTTCGTCGAGATTGCAGCCAATGCCTGGTCTGTCTGTGAGGAGGAAATCTCCATCTTCCCAAACGAACGGCTCTTCTATAATTTCATTGAAGAAACCACCTGACTTGTAGATGCTTTCCTGTATCAGAAAATTTGGCACATTGGCGCAGATCTGAATCGCCGCTGCGGTAATCAATGGGCCACCCCAGATGTGGGGTGCCATCAACACGTAGTTAACTTCGGCTAGCGTTGCGATTTTCTTGCAGGCGGTAATGCCTCCAGCGCTGCCCAGATCAGGTTGGGCGAAGGCGCAGGCCCCTTCGGCGAACAGGTTTTGAAACTCATGGGGGGATACCAGACGTTCACCTGTTGCTATGGGAATGGATGTCTCCCTGGCAATCTCTCCCATTTCCTTGAAATTTCGCGGTGGGCAAGGTTCCTCAAACCATAGGGGATCATAGGGTTCCATGCGCTTGGCCAGGCGCACTGCTGCCGACGGGGTGATCTGTCCGTGGGTGCCGATGAGAATATCTGCTCGAGTGCCGACGGCATCTCTGATCGCTTCGCAGGCACGGGCAGTATGATCATATTCCGCCTGGGATAGCTCCCAGGGCGCGCCGGTTGCGCCGCCGTCTCGCGATTGTGGAATGGGGTCAAACTTGAGACCGGTAAAACCTTCATCCACCAGGCGCGCGGATTGTTCTGCCAGAGCCTCTGGTCTCTGGGTCCAGTTGCGAATGGTCTCTGCGCCAGCAGCCATGTTCACCGTGTCATAAATATAGGTGTAAGTACGAATGCGATCCCGGTAAGCGCCCCCAAGAAGGCTATAGACCGGCACATCGTAATGTTTGCCGACGATATCCCATAGTGCCGTATCGAACGCGCTGATGATGCCGAAGCGAGCATAGTCAGCATGCTGATGGGTCAGGCCCCTGACCATGCGGTGATAGAGCGTTTCTGGTTGCAGAGGATCCCGGCCTTCAAGGTAGCGCGCGAAGGCTTCCTGAATCATCAACTTGTAGCTACCGGTTAAGCCGCCAAAGGCATTGAGCACTGCAGTCTCACCCCATCCGACCAGGCCGGTGTCGGTCTCCAGCTTAACGAAAAACCACGTGCCTCCGCCCCACTGTGGTGGAGGTGTCCTAATCACGTAAGGAGTGACCTTAGTTAGCCGCGGTGCAGAATTAGTGCTATTTGAAGCGCGATTGGACTGACCGAAAGCCTTGCTCACAGGCAGAGTCATAGCTAGTCCTGCGGCTTTGAGGAAATGGCGCCGGTTGTGGTTTTGATTCATTTGTTATCCCAATCTACAGTTTGTTCTTTGCTCGACTCTACTTTTTGCCAATCGATTGTGAGTATCGACCAGTCTATTGGTTCCAATTCTGGTTCTGGTTCTGGTTCTGGTTCTGGTTCAGGCTCAGGGGTCTTCGAGTCGTCTACCTTCACAGGCGGAACCATTGATTGCAGTGACCCTGAGCAAATCTACGCCCAGTCGCTCGAAGGCATCCATGTCAGAACAGCGCACATGGGTGAATCTAAGATCCAGCTCCACACCCTCACCCATACCCGCGTTTAAAAACAGCGGACGCACATCATAAAGTGACCAGTTCTGTGCCAGGCTCAATTCACGCAGACTGCCGAGCCCGGCCAGGGCGCTGACGTCGGTGATGCTGTTGTTTTCCAGTCGCAGTACCTGCAGGGCATGTAGCCTGCGCAATGGCGAAACATCCGAGATCTGGTTGTTGCTGAGAAACAGATACTCCAGATTTTCCATTTGCCTGAGTGCGCTGAGATCAGATATCTCGTTGTCGTTAAGGCTGAGTTGCTGCATGCCAGGCTTGCCGGCCAGCGCGCCGATATCCTGGATTTGGTTGTTGTGTGCCCACAGCAGGGTGAGTTCATCGAGGTCAGACAGTGCACTAATATCTTCTATCTGATTGTCGTAGATGCGCAGGTGGTTGAGCCTGGTGAGATTGGCCAGGGGACTAATGTCAGAGATCGCATTGAGGTGAATGCGCAGTAAACGCATCTCGGTCAGGTTTGCCAGGGGCGAGATGTCAGTAATGCCATTGAACACCACGTCAGGATCGCGGCCATCGTTGTAGTCGAGATAGTGCTGGAGTTGATACGGATAGAGTCCATGGACATGCAGTTGCCTGAGTTTGGTGAGTCCAGCCAGAGGACTGATGTCCGAGATTGGGTTTTCGCTGATGATCAATTGTTCCAGATCGGTCAGCCTGCTCAGTGCGCTGATATCACTAAACCAGTTGGTGTGCAGGTTCAGGTTCTTGAGCTTGCTGAGTTCGCCCACTGGTGTGATGTCGGTAATCAGGCGGTTGATCAGATTCAGCCTGGTCAGGTTGCTGAGATTCTGCAGGCCAGCGAGACTCTCAAACGGTTTTTCCGGTGACGGGCGCAGCGTGCCGCCATAGACCACGCGTTCGATACTGGTGCCGACGATGAGTGTTTCGAGGCTTGCTGCTTTGCCGCAGCTCAGCGATTCCTGGGGTCCTATTTCCAGCGCGTCGCGAACCGCTGCTTCCAGATCCGGATCGGCGAAGGAGACGATGGCAGCGGCTGAAAAGTCGCGGCAGTGCTGAGTGGGTGTTAATGTGATCTGCGCCTGGACCGAATGACCTGACAGGCTGTTAAGAACAGCTGCCGTCAGCAAGAGTGTCAGGGTCCTGAATATCATGTTTTCTTCCTACCTATAATTGTTGTTAGTGCAGAACTCAATAGTTGATGTCGGGAAAAAGGAACTGCGGCAAGATATTCGAGCCGGGCGCTAATCAAACTCAATTTCGGTTATGGCAATACCACTCTCACCAGCCACCGAGTAGAGCAGGTAGGTTCTGCCGTCTTCCTGAAAGATCGCCGGGTCGCGCATCTGGTTTACCCGTTCGTCGATGTGGCCACCCCGGGAAGGTTCTATTGGCAGATTGACGCCCTCCCAGTCGTACTCGGGCCGCAAGACTTCGACCGGAGTTGAAGCTGTCCAGTTATTCCAGTCATTGGTTAGCTCGATCTTGGAAAGAAATATTCGCTCCGGTGCATCACCGCGATTTGTGAAGAATACATGCAGCTGCTTGTCCCTGATGAGTAGCGCCGAGTGACGCATATCATCGGTGAAGAATCGTGGTCCGCTCTCAAAATTACTCAGGCCATCGCGAGAGCGGTAAAGATACCCGGGCATGCTCATGGCATAGTAATAATCATCATGCTTGATGACCCTGAAATAGGCGCGGCCCAGGTCTTCTTCCCTGCCTTCAAAGTTGATGCCATCTGCCGAGACAGCGAGTCGGGTAAACTGCCTGCCTTCACCCCTGCCGTGGATATACATCACGATTTGCTGCAGGTCTTCGCGAACATGCACATCGGGAGATGCAATATGGGCATAGAGCGCGGCACTGCGTCCAGGGGCAAGCGAGCAGGGTGGGCAAGTGGTCGGGAAAAAGGAGTCTTCTAACTTCAACGTGCCAGGCGTGTGGACGGTCCATGGACCAGCCAAGTCATCGGCATAGGCCATGCGGATATAAGTGCCGCGGTGATCGGCGAAGTAAAGGTAGTACTGGCCCAACGGGTCTTCCACCCAATCCGGCACCCGTATCAAAGATGGCCCCTGAATATTGCCGCCCATGCGGGCATCCATATCCGGCGTGATGATAGGGCCATCGCCCAGCCTCGTAATCGAGATGCCTGCCGGTTGAGCGGCGGCTGCCCCCGAAAACGCGAGTAGGAATGAGAGAATGATTAATAGTTGGGCTCTTATTGTTTTCATGTTGCTCAGAATAATTGGGGTTCAGTTAAAAATACAGTGGTTTAAATTCGCTGACTAGCCCGATAAGCCTTAGCGGAGGCACGAAAAACCTGCATCAGAAAGCCACTAACTAGCGCAGATCCTGGGGTATATCCAACAGCCGCTGCCATCAGCCCATGAATCCGATCAGACTATCGCCACGGTGGGCTCCAGGGTTGAAAACAAAGGGTTGATAACAGGTGGTTGGCAACAGCGGGTTGTGCAACTCATGCCCGCCGTCGTAATCGTAGTCTTGCCCTATTCAGAGTCGACGCCAACTCGCGGCAGGCCGCTCTTCACCTGAGACTTTTGTGTAGCCACATCAGCAGGCCGTGCTAATCTGGGCTTCTGACAACTCTTTATTGGAGGAACAAGCCGATGCATGTCCAGAATGCGCTAACACCAAACGCCGAACAGATGCGGGGTTTCCAGGAAGGGGATACTGATACTCCCATCTACATGCTAAACCTGCTCAAATTCAGAGAAAAAGCGCTCTACGCAGATGGGCGCGTTACCGATGCCACAGGCGCCGAGGCTTACGGCATCTATTCTCAGGAGACTGCGGGTCATGTCGAGAAGGTAGGCGGCAAGATTCTTTTCAACGGCTCGATCAGCCGTCTGATGCTGGGCGAGGTGGAAGAACTCTGGGATACCGCCGCCCTGGTCATGTACCCAAGCCGCAAGGCTATGCTCGCCATGATTCAAGACCAGGCCTATCAAGCCAGCGCGATTCACCGTAGTGCTGGTCTAGATGGCCAGCTCAACCTGGAAGTGAAAGCGGGGCTGGTGAATAATTTGCTGTAAGGTACTCAGAAGATGCGCTTGGACAAGGTGCCAAGATAGGATTAAGCTAAGTGCAGAAGAAGGATAGTAAGTCAAAAACCGTCCAAAAAATCATAAGAAAAACAATGAGGTGAAGTACATGCTCCGGTCTATCGCCCAGTTTGCCCCCGTTGCCACGCTGTTGCTGGCGGCCTGTTCAGACAATGCGCCAACCACCGGCCAGACGTCCGCTGAGCCGGAGGCCGCCGCGCCAGCCCCCATAGCCTCCGAAGCTACCCAGCCTGACTCGACTGAGAGAACCCCGGGATTCAACTCAGACCGCAATGCCTATTTCGGTGATCTACATGTTCACACCATGTATTCATTCGATGCCTTTATCTTCGGCACCACGTCATCGCCAGATGACGCCTATGAATTTGCCAAGGGTGGCACAATTACTCACCCCGCTGGTTTCGATATGACGCTGCAGGTGCCGCTGGATTTTTATGGCGTAACCGACCATGCGTTCTATATTGGTGTATTAAGAGAAATGGCCGATCCCAGCACGGAGATTTCGCAGCATCCCGTGGCAGAAGGTATGGATACGCTCGGTGGTTCATCGGATCGTGGTGCCAAATTCCAGGAAATTTTGGGTTTCATGCGTGGCCCGGATGGTCTGGAAATCAATGATCCCGAAATCCGTAAGACCGCTTGGGATGACATTGTGGCGGCGGCTAATCGGCACAACGACCCGGGTAACTTCACCTCATTCATCGGCTATGAGTATACTGCTACCAGCAGCGAAAGTGGCAACCTGCATCGCAACGTGATTTTTCGTGGTGACACCGGGCCAGAGTTGCCATTCTCTCGCCTGGATTCAAGCAATCCCGAGGATCTTTGGGACTGGATGGACAGCAACCGGAATCAGGGTATCGAGAGTCTGGCAATACCCCATAATTCAAATGGCTCCAATGGCGCCATGTTCATGCTGACCGACAACAATGGCAGGCCGCTGGATGATGCCTATGCTAATCAGCGCATGCGCAACGAACCCCTGGTGGAAATTTCACAGGTCAAGGGTACCTCGGACACCCATCCGGCGCTGTCGCCTAATGATGAATGGGCCGATTTCGAGATCATGCCGCTGCGAATCGCCACTACCCTGTACAGCGAACCCAATGGCAGCTATGTGCGTCAGGCCTTTCTCAATGGGCTGAAGATGCAGGCAGAAGAGGGATTCAACCCCTATAAGTTTGGCGTGATTGGTTCCAGTGATACTCATAACGCCACCTATGCAGGTGAAGAGCATGACTATTGGAGCAAGGTAGGTCTTCGTGATGCCGATGGCGTCCTGCGTGGCTCCGTTCCTCTGCCCGAGCCTAGAGCTGATGGGGAATTATACGCCGACACCTATTTCGATACCTGGAGCGCTGCTGGTCTGGCAGGCGTCTGGGCAGAAGAGAATACCCGAGAGAGCATCTATGATGCCTTTCGAAGAAAAGAGACATTTGGCACCTCTGGTACAAGAATGAAGGTGCGCTTCTTTGGCGGCTATAATATGCCGGATGTAGATGATACGGATTTACTGTCCGAGGCCTACGCAGGCGGTGTACCTATGGGAGGTGACTTGCTGGGGCAAGAAGGTGAGGCGCCAAGCTTTATCGCCTGGGTCGCCAAGGACCCTAACAGTGCTCCCCTGGAAAGGGTGCAGATAATCAAGGGCTGGGTTGAGGACGGCGAAACACGCGAAGAAGTCTATGATATTGCCTGTTCCGCCGGTGAATTAGATCCCGCGACGCATCGTTGTTCGGACAACGGCGCACGTGTCGATATCTCGGACTGCAGCATATCGACTGGTGTGGGGGCCGCGGAGTTGCGAGCCAGCTGGCAGGACCCGGACTTCGATCCTGAGCAACACGCCTTCTATTATGTCCGTGGCCTGGAGAATCCAACTTGTCGCTGGTCCACCTGGGATGCCATCAGGGCTGGCGTTGAGCCAAATCCGGATCTTCAGCCCACCATCCAGGAGCGAGTCTGGTCCTCGCCGATCTGGGTAACGCCAGTTCAGCAGTAAACCGCGTTTATGAAGGCTGCTGTAGTATTCAAGCAACCACTGCTGTGGTTTGTCATTGTCGGTCTGGCGCTGTTTGTTGCTGACAGTCGGCTCAGCAATGATCGCAGCGAGATTATTGTCACTCCCGCATTAAGAGACCGACTGGCGACGCTGTGGACGACCCAGACCGGTCTCATCGCCACCGAATCCGAGCTAAACGCCCTGGTAGATAACTGGGTGAAGGAGGAGGTGCTGTACCAGGAAGCGTTGCGACTCGGTTTGGATCAGGAAGATTCGATCGTGCGTCGCCGCCTGGTGCAAAAACTCGGCTTTATTGCAGAGTCTGAGGTTGCACCGGCTCCAGAGCTTGGGCAGCTCGAACAGTTCTACCAGCAGCATCTTGCTGATTACACTCTTCCCGAACGCTACTCCCTGCAGCAACTGTATTTTCAGCAGCTTGCGGATGCCGAGCACGCGCTCACCCAGATCAACGCTGGCTCAGCGGCGCAGGAATTTGGTGAGTCCTCCATGCTGAATCCGAGTTATGCCTACCGCAGTGCGCTGGACCTGAATGCCACCTTCGGTGCCGGCTTTTCGGATCAGCTCGCCAGTTTGGAGGTCGGACGCTGGCAAGGTCCGCTGCAGAGTGGATTCGGTTTTCATCTGCTGTTTATCAATGCTGTGCATCCAGAGCAGGTAACGCCATTGGAAGCTGTTCAGCAGCAGGTGTTGTTGGACTACCAGCGCGCGCAGCAGATCAATGCCAGGGATGTCTATATAGATAGGCTACTTGAAAACTACAGCATCATTGTCGAGACGCAGTGAGAACTTTCGTACTACTCAGTCTGCTATTTGTTCCCTGGGTGAGTTCGGCCCATGAGGTCAGACCTGCCTTTCTCCAGTTAACCCAGCTGCAATCAGATGCTGGCATTGAGCTATATGAAGCTTCGCTGCGCCAGCCGCAGCTGGAGGGGCGTTACCTGGGGCTGCAGCTGCAAACCAACTGCGCATCGACACCCGTCTCGGCGGGATTGACTGATGGCGCTGTAATTGAAGTATTCGAACTGCGCTGTGAAGAGTCAGTCCTGGAGTCTATTGCTATTGAGGGATTGGAGCGCACCCTCATCGACACCCTGGTGAGTATCCAGATGCTTGATGGCGAAGTCATGGAGTTTTTGATTAACGGTGATGAACCAGCCATCCAGCTCTCGGAGTCGACGCCAGGCGTACCGGTGTACCTTTCTATTGGTGTGGAACACCTTGTGTTTGGCTTCGATCATGTGCTGTTTGTCATCATGCTGCTGTATTTTGTGAATAAGCCGCTGGATATTCTGAAAGTAGTCACAAGCTTTACCGTGGCACATTCCTTGACCCTCGCGCTCTCTGCCTTCGATCTCGTGACGCTTGCTTCAGCACCGGTTGAGGCAATCATCGCCGCCAGCATAGTATTGTTAGCCTATGAGAACCTTAATGATCGACCGTCTTTGATCAAGCAATTTCCCGCTTTGATTGCCTTCGCCTTTGGGCTCTTGCATGGACTGGGGTTTGCCGGTGCGTTGGCCGAGATTGGTTTGCCTGAAAACAGTCAGCTGATGGCGCTGTTTCTTTTCAATGTAGGTATTGAGTTAGGTCAGCTTGCCATCATCGCGCTGGTGCTTCTGTGTTTGACGCTAATGCGACACCGGGTCTGGTTTCATCAAGTGTTGTATCAGCTGCCGCTGTATGTCACTGGCAGCATTGCCAGCTATTGGTTTATCGAACGCAGCTGGCAAATTCTTTCCTGAGTTAGTATTTCGACCAAATGCCGATTAGTATTGGTGTTCAACTGGAGGTGTAAAATAATGAAAACAAGCAAAACAACGATCACGCTTTTCGCTGCTCTGTGCGCAATCTTGTCTGGTGGTGTAGTTGCCCAGCCGGACAACGCCACCCATATTCCTGAATCCGAGATCATGACCGTATTCGAACATCTCGGCGAAACCATCGATCAGCAGATTCGCGTGGTGGATATTGGTGATGACATTAATGTAGGGGTAGGCATACTCAAGCGGGTTGGCAATCGCACGGAAGGGGAAGAGGTGAACGCCATCGTGCATCACCGTGTTACCGAGATTTATTACATACTGTCGGGGTCCGGCATCCTGGTGACTGGCGGTGACGAATCCAATGCGCGGGAATTTCCGGCTGATAACAGCTCCGTGCTGGTGCTGATTGGACCCAGTGGCAGTCGTACCGTAGTGAACGGCCAGGTGCAGACAGTCAAACCAGGGGACGTGGTCGTGATTCCTGCCGGCGTGCCCCATGGCTTTCGCCATATCCAGGATCAGGTGACTTATCTGAGCATGCGTGTAGACCCAGACCAGACCCTGCCCACCGGTTATGCCCATCCTTCCTTGTCTGATTGATGGGAATTGATTAAACAATAGAAAAATCGGGGACAGATTTATTTTAAGGCGCATGATTCGCAGAAAATAAATCTGTCCCCAATTATTCCCTCAGAACCAATCCAATGGTTTATGCGATGCGCTTTCTGATTTTCATTCTACTTTGTATCTTGATGTCGCCACTGCTTATTGTTGGATTGATCTACTATACGTGGCGAATCCGACGCATTTGTGTGCGTCAAAACATTTCCGGAACCGCTAACGAACCCTATGCAAGCCGTTTAATGATGCATATTGCTGGCGCTCGGCAGGATGATGCTGCTTACAAGATCGCGGGACACCTCCCTTCCTTCGACAAAGTATCGAAGTTTCTATTGATAGAAATCCTTGGTTTTGCCAGCAAGCTTAGTGGCTATAAAGGTTCCTTCTTTGCCTATCCAGGACAACGACCTTCTACGCTAATGAGCATGATGTCTCATCGCACTGATTTCTTTGATCGTTCAATCAAGGAATCCCTGACCAGAACTGACAATCCAGCAGTTCAGTTTGTTGTATTGGGAGCGGGCTATGATACTCGCTGCTACGACTTGCCCGATGGAGCAGACATACAGTGTTTTGAGGTTGATATGCCGCCAACCTTAAATTCGAAGATTGGCGCACTAAAGTCGGCGGGCGTTCCTCATGATCATGTGACTTTTGTTGAGACGGATTTCAACCAGGAAACCTGGATGGATGCCCTGCTGGCTTCAGGGTTTGATCCCAATCTTACGACCTACGTTTTGTGGGAAGGCGTCACTATGTATTTGGTGGAGGAGGCGATACGCGACACTTTAAATCTGGTTTCCTCTCTGCCGAAGGGAAGCACTGTGGGCGTCGATTTTTTCTCTGCTGATCTGGTGAATGGAAATCCACCCTATGCAAGAATCAGCAAGGCCATGCACAAGAGTATCAAATACTACAGCGAAGAAATTCAATTTGGTGTTGCAACAGCTAAAACCCTGTCTGAAGGAATAGAAAAACTAGCGGGGGATTCGGGTTTGACACTTTCCAGATTTGAACACGTGGGATCAGAAGAAGATAAACTTCCTCCCTGGTACTTCTTTGCGCAAATTGACAATATTTAAGGTAAGGGCACAGATTTTTATTCGCAAAAAATAAATCTGTCCCCTATTAGTCTGTCGCTATTAGTCGCATGCCTACTTATTCGGAGGCGTGCTAACATTCCTCGCATGACGTCGATTTTCTCCAGACTGTCCGTATCAATTTTATTGGCCCTGATGACTGCCTTGGTCGGGGCAGCAGAAGACTATTCGCCGCCTTTAACCGAATGGGGTCAGCCTGACCTGCAGGGTGTCTGGAATTTCTCATCCGACGTGCCCATGCTGCGTCCGCCGGAGTATGGAGCGCGCCAGTTTCTTAACCAGCAGGAAATTGACGCCGAGCGTGGGGAGCCCATCCAGCGCCTGGGCAGTCGCCAGCCCATTCGATCGGCTAACGGCGTAGAAGCCTTCTACAACGACAATATCTGGGCTGAAAACAGAGGTGGGTCTGGCAATGTCCGCACCTCTCTTGTGGTTCATCCTGAAGATGGTCGCTTGCCTCCTCTCGGCCCGGGCATTGTCCATGAACCTGGGGGTGAACGGGATACCGCGGGTACACGGCCGGTGCGTTTCACGGTTGGGGGAATCGGACGAGCGGGTCCTGAAGACCGCGGCGTATCGGAGCGCTGCATAGTGGGTTTCAATGCCGGGCCGCAACTCATGCCCAGCGTCTACAATAATAATGTACAGATCATCCAGAACCGGGATCACGTGGTGATCCTGAATGAGATGGTGCATGACGCGCGGCTCGTGCAGCTTGGCGGCGCTGAAGAGCTGGATCCGGCCATCGGTTTGTGGTCAGGCGATTCCAGGGGCTATTGGGAAGGTGAAACCCTGGTGGTGGTAACCCGGAATTTTAATGGCCTGACCCAGAGTTTCGAGGGCTATGGTTCGTCCGCGCATAAGACGCTGGTGGAGCGATTTACTCGCGTAGGTGCTGCGGCCATCGACTATGAATTCCTAATCGAGGATCCGGCAACTTTTACAGACAGCATTAAAGTGATGTTGCCGTTAACCAAAGTTGAGGCGCAGCTCTACGAATATGCCTGCCATGAGGGCAACTACGGTATGGCTAATATGCTGCGAGCGGCGCGGGCCAGGGAAACTAGTGCCGAGACTGATCGGGTTGCAGATTTGTTTCGGCGCTAGGATCTAGGTGATACTAAGCAGCATGAATTTGAAGACAGTCAGCCAATTTGCAATCGCGCTATTGTTAGCATCCTGCATCACCCCCAGTATTCGCAACTGGCCGGAAGAGGTGCCAAGGCAGTCACTTTTCTTGCGAGCTTATCGCGCGGATACCGCGAACCAGACATTGCAAACTGAGCAAGCCTACCTGGAGTGGATTCTCGGGTTCTATCAGGGGACCTTGATATACCCAACGGGATGGCTGGATGTGGAGGAGGTGCTGCTTGAAAGCACCGAGCCCGAGTCCAGGGCGCAATTGGATGAGCGCCTGGAGCAACTCGGCATCACTATCGGCGCAGAATGGGCCAAGGAAAACGAGGCGCGTTTGATAGACAACCGTATGCTCGCGCTCTGGGGTTCAACCCTGCAGCTGATGCAGGGCACCGAGGAGCGGATTGAGGCCATCGAAGTTGTGTCTGAGGATATCGATCAACTGTTTGCCGGCTCACTGCGCAAGCGAGATATTGTGGAGGCGCGCTATGCTGAGAAACTTGGCTTTGAGGTTTTTGGCGACTTCTAGTCAGATGCCAGCATCAGTGCTTATCTGGCACTCTAATAAGCTGGCTGGCTTGCATGATTACAAGCCAGCTCAACCGAAATAAAGCACTGGTTTAGATCGGATCACCCGCCGGCATTTGCAGCGCGGGTTCCGGCAGCGCGTTCTCTGTGCGCTGTTGCCAGCGTCGAATATCCGCCGCCACACCCTCCTGGTGAGCGCTTGGGTTTCTCTCATCCTCCAGCTGGTTGGCGAGTTCGTTAAGGCGGCTGGCCAACACGGAGCGCACCTCGCCTGAACTCTCGGTGTTGCTGGCCTGGGTAATCATTTCATCCACGGCCACACGTTGAACCACACTGAGCACGCGCTGACCGTATTCATCTTCCGGTGTCTCCGCGCCCCAGGTCTGTTCCAGCAGGCTGTCCACCACTTCTTCCAGATCAGGGTAATCGCCCATGCTGCCGTAGCTCACCAGGCGTGCCATACGCGCCGGGTGCATCAACTGCTGCACGGTCAGATTGGCCGAGGCTTCCGCCGCGCCGAGCGCGTCAAACAGTAAACCCGCACGACCCGGAAACGATTCGCCCTGGGTATGACGGTAGGCGGCGGGCGGCAACAGGTCTAACACATTCTCGGGTAGCTTGAGGAAGTCTACGCTCAAGGTGGACAAAACCGTGTTCAGCGCATCTCTCTGTTCATCACCGTCAATAATGGTAAACGGCGTCTGGCCATCGCCGCGCACCGCATTGCGATAGTTTGCGCCACCAATGCTCTGGGCGGCCGAGTTGAGCTGGAAGCGGTGATGCATATAAAGAGGTAGCAGGACATATTCCAGATTAGAGTAAGGCTCACCTTCTCGTATCAGGTCGGGGCTGAAGTTTTCCATACCGATGCGGCGCACCTCGAATTCATGTTTAAGTTGATCCACGAGGTTGTCACCGTTGTCCCAGACGCTGGCAAACTGATGTCCCGCTCCAACAAAGTTATTGTTGTTATGGGCCATGAATAGCAGCCCGCGGTCGATGCTTTCCTGCACGATACTCTCGAGCTCTTCTTCTTCGTTGGCGCCTGGAGGAAACTGTTCGTAGGCATAGCGCACCGACAGCTTGTCGTACTCGCCAATGCGCTGCAGATAGGCATTGGACAGATCGATTTCGCCATCATCGGTGATTTCGATCAGCGGCGCGGGATAGTCCATCACGCTCTCGCGACCATAGGAGCTGGCCAGATAATTATGGGGAAATCCCAGGGTATGGCCGACTTCATGGGCCGAGAGCTGGCGCACGCGATCAAGCGCCATGTCGACTGAAGCCGAGTTGCCGTCGCTGACAGATGACAGGTATTCAAAGCCTGGCACCAGCCCCTGGCCGTGGAGATAGTCCTGACGCAGGCGCAGGCTGCCAAGGTTCACGTTACCTTTGATGATCTCACCGGTACGGGGATCCATCACCGAGCCGCCATAGGAATAGCCGCGGGTGCGGCGATGGGTCCAGTGAATCATGTTGTAACGCACATCCTGGGCATCGGCGCCGGCAGGTAGCTTCATGACCTGAAACGCGTTAATGAAACCTGCGGCCTCATAGGCGTCGTTCCACCAGCTTGCGCCTTCAATCAGGGCGCTTTTGATCGGTTCCGGAGTGCCGGAATCCACGTAGTAAATAATAGGTTCAACAGGCTCAGACATGGCCGCGTTGGGATCTTTTTTCTGCAGTCTGTGTCTGGCCACCAGGCGCACCTGCAGGTCTTCATCAATTGCTGTGCTGTAATCCTGAATGGTCGGTCCGTTAGTGCCAATTCTTGGGTCTGCATAGCGTACGACGAAATCATCATCGGGCAGCTTCACCAGTGAGTGGTGTTGGCGCAGGGTAACGGAGCCACCGGTGGCGGCGACGCTGTTGACCAATCGGCCTGGATTGCTGCTGGTGAAAGTGAGCATAGACTCAACTTCGACATTTTCCGGGTATGCCTTGGTGTTATCCAGGTAGAAGGCGCTGCGACTCTTGTCCAGACTAAAGTTGCCCTGATCACGGCCAGCTATGGCGCCCGTGACGTTACGAGCATCCCGCAGGAAAAAATCGGTGGCATCAACCAGGGCGCGATCGTCGCTTTCAGCAACAATGTCGAATCCCCATAGCACTGATGGGGCGAAAGAATCTTCCACCGCCTGTCGTTCTAGCTCATTGTCGCTGGATGCCCGATAGCGATAGTTGGGCTGCATCAACAGGATACGGGGCCCGATACGTTTGGGAGACAGTACGTAGGTGCCGCGCAGCTGACCGCGGTCGATCCCTACCGGATTGGAACCAAGGCCGGAGGCCATGGAAACCTGATACAGGAACTCAACCTCAAGTTCATCAATCTCCCAATACATCTTGCCGGAAGAAGCATCCCAATAAAGATTGAAGTAGCCCTCCATGAGTTGCGCATTGGCTACCGTGTCTTCGATAGTCGGCAGGGTCTGGGCATGGGAAAAAGCAGACGCGGCCAGTAAAACAACCGTCGCCAGGTATCGGGCTATTTTTTTCGCCCTCAAAGAGTGCATTAAATCCATGAGTACTGCCTCGGCTCGCGGGCGAGCCTTTCATTAGGTGGGGGAATTCGTGTCGGCGTAAATAGGGCTAACTGCTGATTATTGTCTTCGCTCGGTTGCTGGGATGCAACCATTGCTCAACCCTTTTCGTCTAAGCGGTAGAACCAGGCGTTCCAATTTTACCGGGCTCGCCGACCCAGTCCTGCTCGCTTACTTCCCATTCTCGCGCGAGATAAATAAAGGGTGTGTCTACCATGGCGATGATGAGCTTGAAGAAGTACTTCGCCAGCGCCAGCTGCATGGCGGTGGCAAAATCCACCACACCCCACCACACCACGATGCCATAGATCACGGTATCAATCGCCTGCGAGCACATGGTGGAGACATTATTGCGCAGCCACAGATGCCGACCCTGGGTCTTGTGTTTGATGACATGAAATATCCAGACATCAAAACGCTGGCTAATAAGATAGGCCAGCAGTGAGCCCAGCACGAAGCGTGGCGTGAAATTGAACAACGTGGCGGTGGCGGCGTGCATGCTTTCGGCAAGGCTCGCAGTTTCCGGTGCGGTGGCCGGCAGGTAAAACAGGCTCATGCTGATCATCACGATGATGATGACACTTACGGTAAAGCCAATCATGACCGCACGCGTCGCTTCGGCTTTGCCATAGCGTTCACTCAGTAAATCGGTGGCAAAGTAAATACTGGAGTAGAGGATGACCCCCATGCTGGTTTGCAGACCAAAGATCTCCGTGAGTTTTGGCCCCTGCAGATTGGCCAGCAGCAGACTTATTACGATGCTGGCATAAAGCCCCTGGCGACCGAAAAATCTAAACAGCAAAATGGCGAAGCTGAGGTCGACGGCGATAGTGGTGAACCAGAGTATTTCCTGGTTCAGTCGGAATAACTCCGTGAGGGTGTCCATGATCATGATGTG
>Ga0181558_10000046_pt1 | contig 90359 bp, 68 predicted proteins | sample 011ome_22_FD_133754 | JGI IMG/M metagenome (GOLD analysis project Ga0181558, IMG submission 133754) | Coastal salt marsh microbial communities from the Groves Creek Marsh, Skidaway Island, Georgia - 011507BT metaG (megahit assembly) | ecosystem: Environmental > Aquatic > Marine > Intertidal... | reverse complement strand
TTTTTACTCGCTGAGATGTAAGTCGTTTCGTACGCCAAGGTTTACTAAAGGTTTACAACGCTCAGATATGCCTAAATAACTGTTTATTATCAAGGACTTATAGATGGCTCAGTTTGTTTACACCATGAACCGTGTGGGTAAAGTGGTCCCACCAAAACGAGAAATCCTGAAGGATATTTCCCTGTCATTTTTTCCCGGCGCAAAAATCGGTGTTCTGGGACTCAATGGTGCCGGAAAATCCACGCTTCTTCGCATCATGGCGGGTGTCGACAAGGAATTTCTGGGAGAGGCCCGACCCCAGCCGGAACTGAAGGTAGGCTACCTGCCGCAGGAGCCGGAACTGGATGAAAACAAGGATGTGCGCGGCAATGTGGAAGACGGCATCCGCGAAACCAAGGACCTGGTCGACGAATTCAATGCGATCAGCGACAAGTTTGCTGAACCCATGAGTGATGATGAAATGAATGCCCTGCTGGAACGCCAGGGAGAATTGCAAGGTGCCATTGATGCCAGTGGCGGCTGGGATCTGGATCGCACACTTGAAATTGCAGCTGATGCCCTGCGCCTTCCACCCTGGGATGCGGAGGTTAAAAATCTTTCAGGTGGGGAAAAACGCCGCGTTGCCCTGTGCCGCCTGCTGCTGTCGAAACCGGACATGCTTCTGCTGGATGAACCCACCAACCACCTGGATGCACTAAGCGTGGCGTGGCTGGAAAGATTCCTCCAGGAATATCCCGGTACTGTAGTCGCTATTACCCATGACAGGTATTTCCTGGATCATGCTGCCGGCTGGATTCTTGAGCTGGATCGCGGCCATGGCATTCCCTATGAAGGCAACTATTCAGACTGGCTGGCTGCAAAGGAAAAACGACTCGAGATCGAGGAAAAGCAACAGGCCTCACTGGCAAAAACCGTGAAGTCGGAATTGGAGTGGGTGCGTCAGAACCCGAAAGGAAGGCAGGCGAAGAGCAAGGCAAGGCTCGCCAGGTTTGAAGAACTGAGCTCCAAGGATTTCCAGACTCGTAATGAAACCCTGGAACTTTATATTCCGCCCGGCCCTCGCCTGGGTGAAAAAGTTATTGAGGTCGACCATGTCACCAAGGGCTTTGGCGACGAGGTGCTGATCAACGATTTAACATTTTCCATTCCGCGCGGAAGTATCGTCGGCATTATCGGTGGCAACGGTGCGGGTAAGACAACATTTCTGCGCATGCTCGTGGGCCAGGAGCAGCCCGACAGCGGGTCAATCACACTCGGGGAAACCGTCGACATGGCCTATGTAGACCAGAGCAGGGATTCACTGGAAGGCGAGAACACTGTCTGGCAGGAAATTTCCGGCGGCCTGGACAATATGCAGATCGGTAATTACGAAATAGCTTCAAGAGCATACGTCAGCCGCTTTAACTTTAAGGGTGGTGATCAGCAGAAGTTTGTGAAAGATCTTTCCGGTGGTGAGCGCAACCGTCTGCACCTGGCCAAACTGCTGAAGCGCGGCGCCAACGTCCTGCTACTGGACGAACCGACCAATGATCTCGACGTGGAAACACTGCGCGCACTGGAAGAAGGCCTGTTGGCATTCCCCGGCACTGTGATTGTTGTCTCACATGATCGCTGGTTTCTTGACCGCATTGCCACACATATCCTGGCATTTGAAGGGGACAGCGAAGTGATCTTCCATGAAGGTAATTATTCCGACTATGAAGAAGATTATAAGAAACGAAAAGGTGAGGCTGATCCGACGCGGATGAAATATAAAAAACTAGCTTAGTTTATGACTTTCTTTTAAAAGAAAGTCATCAAAGAAACCTGCCTCCAGATCACCAGGCCTTCGGCTTCCCTCATATGACATTTTTTCCTGCGAGCCGCACGGATGCGCCATCCCTGGCTTAACCGTGCTAAAAATGCCGTCCTGGCATTTTTACTCTGGAAAAACTGACCTATTCGGCTGGTTATAGTCGGCGACCTGACTTTTCATGGACAGCACACCTTTCGAAGTCACTTATTTCTTTAAAATATTCGAAGAAAAATGTCGAGTGTGAGCTGCTGAGGAGCAGGGTTATTGCAGGGGCAATCGGCCATGGACGGCCGATTGAGTCGATTTTGAGCCAGGATGGCGAATAAAGACGACCCGTCGCAATGATCCTGGGACGAAGGGAGAACACGCTACTTAATACCCGTATTAAGTAGCGGGTCCAGTGAACCCGAGACTGGTTTTCTTGGCCACTTCTTTTTAAAAAGAAGTGGGAGAAAAATTCTTTGGTGACTTTCTTTTAAAAGAAAGTTACAAGATAAACTATTTTTGCAGGCTTTTTCTTAACTCGTCGAGTTTCTTTTTATTCTCTTCCGCCGATAACTGCTTCGAGCTTTGTTCAGGAAGTGCCACTGGTATCTCTACTTCCAAGGTTTCGCCAGCAAGCACTCTTTGCAATTGCTTTTTATAATGAGCTTCAAATTTCGGGAAAGCCCTGGCCTCCACCTCGTTCTCCAGTTCAAACCAGCCGGTGTTCTTGCCGGCAATAAATACAGCCGGATGCGACCACGCATATTCTGCCTTGGGGTGTGTAGCGCAACAGGCTTCAACATAGGCATCACGCACTGCAGGCAATCCATAGTTGCTCAGAGACTCCTCGCAACCCTGGACAATAGTGGCTACCGAGGGCAGGAACTGCTGCGTTTTGACGACATTTCTCGTGGCCTGCAAAATCATTTCCGGAGAGAACTCTGCCAGGCATTCGAGCCAGTACTTTTTCGCCACATTCAGGCTTTCCCTTTCCGGGAAAGCCTTGTGATACTGGTTATGATAAGCAAGCTCCAGTTCTGCAAACACCTGGTTTATCGCATCAACATGATCGTGGCCTGGCTGCTCTCCATGCTGTGAAGGCGCTTGCTTGAGACTACCGCCGCCCTGGCTGGCAACTTCGCTTGAGACTTTTCTTGTGAGAGCGTCGGCTTTTTTCATTAGAGAATTCTATCTGGTGGACTAGGGAGACTATCAATAACCCTTACAGTTTACTACGATTAATACCCCGAGATAATTATCTATGGAAGTATTCATGAAGGCATTGCAGTGGAATGGGTCAAAGCTGGAGTTAAGCGAAGTCCCATTACCTGAACCCGCCGAAGGCGAAGCACTGATAAGACTAACCCGTGCAGGAATCTGTAACACCGACCTGGAAATTATGGCGGGCTACTATCCTTTCAACGGAACCCTTGGGCATGAGTTTGTCGGCGTGGTTGAACAGGTCAGGGATACCTCGCTTATCGGCAAACGAGTTGTTGCAGACATTAACAACAGCTGCCATGGATGCCTGATGTGCCATGCAGGTGAACCCCATCATTGCCTGAACAGATCGGCCCTGGGCATCAAGGGAAAAGATGGTGCTTTCGCTGAATACCTCACTACTCCCACAGAAAACCTGGTGCTTGTGCCTGATGATCTGGAAGATGACCAGGCTGTATTTGCCGAGCCCCTGGCTGCTGCGCTTGAAATCCAGGAACAGGTAGATTTTTCCGATGGCAGGGAAGCAGCTGTGATCGGTGATGGAAAACTGGGGTTACTGATTTGTTATAGCCTTGTAGCCAATGGCATTCCGACTACGCTTATTGGCCATCATCCTGAACGCAAATCCCTGCTGGACTTACCCGGCATCCAGTTCCTGGATGCACCACCGGACAGACAATTTCCCGTGGTCATTGAAGCAACGGGGAACCCTTCAGGCTTTGATGATGCCCTGTCACTGACAATGCCAAGGGGAACTCTTGTTCTTAAATCAACTTACAAGGCGCCCCTGACTTTCAACGCAGGACCAGTTGTAGTGAATGAGCTGACCATTATTGGCTCCAGGTGCGGACCGATGGAAAAGGCAATTGGCATCATGGCAACAGGAAAGGTTAACCCCCGGCCCCTGGTTGATGACTTATATCCTCTGGCAGAAGGTGTCAGCGCAGTCAGCAAAGCTAAAGAAAAAGGAAGCCTCAAGATCCTGTTAACCATGGACCAATGAAGTATCAGGCTATTGATTTGTACCGGGCTTATACTGCGGGAGGATCAGTCTTGCGATGACCACCTGGTTTAGCCGGCTCCGGACTGTGCTCAATGGTGGTCTGGGAGGCTACAGAAGCATGGGTAACCACATTATTACGCCCCGACCTTTTACACTCGTAAAGTGCTTCATCAGCTTTTTCCAGCAAGTCGTATACGTTGCCCACTTCGTTGGGGTAGGTAGCGATTCCAATACTGACCGTCGTCTTGATGGCATGACCATCAGCATCAAAAGAAGTATTTTCCACCGCACTGCGCAGGCGCTCTCCCGTTTCAAGCGCTCTGCTTGAGGGCAGTTGTGGCAGCAAGGCCACAAATTCATCACCACCATAGCGACAGATCACATCCGATGTACGCAGGCAATCTTCAATGGTAGTGGCAATACTGACGATCAGTTTATCACCGGCTTTGTGACCAAACTTGTCATTAACTTCCTTGAGGTTGTCTGCATCAATCATCATCACTGACAGCGGCTGATTGTATTTCATAGCCACCTCAGCCGCCTTGTTGAACATGGGAATAAAGGAACGCTTGTTCAACAAATTGGTCATCTCATCTGTTTCAGACAACGCCTTGAACATCATCTTTCCATAATGCACATCAGATGCCAGCATGGTTGATATATAAGCCACGAGAACGAAGGGGGAGAAATAAACCAGGAGCTCTGTAATTTCGACGAGATCAAATGCCATGCCGTTTCGCACGGCAAGGTAGAAATAAAAAATAAAGATCAGGATGATTTCAAGAATGGTGATGGATTTGCTGAGCGTTATCGAACTGGCGATGATCACCAACAGGTAGAGGTTAAGCAATGGACTGTCTATGTTCCCTGTATTCCAGAGGATAAAGGTGATGAAAAGAATCATGACCCAGGTTTCCACCGCCAGCTTCCAGGCATATTGCGGTGTATTCAGATTCATGTAGTTGAAGCCGAGGATGAAGACTGCGTAGGCAAGCATGGAAATGGTCATCCAGAATGGCTCAGCGGTGACCGTTGTTCCAGGAACAATAATATAAAGAATGACCAGAATCAGAAGGAGAAATTCGATTTCAGTCAGACTTCGGGAAAAACCTTTCAGCTCGATTTGTTCGATATTCAAATCAAGCGATGAATCCCTTTCTTGGCTTCTCATCAGGACTCCCAACATTCCCTAAGGCATTTCCAGTCAGGCTTGGTGTTTACCTGTAAAAGCAAAGTGAACTCAAGCAGGTCCTCAGACTGGTCTTAAAAACTTAAATCCGTTCTTAATTAGTCTTCATAAGCAACTGATAATGCCAATAAAATACTATAATTCTGTTACTTAGGCCACGTTTAATAAAAAAAACAGAAACTTTCTTCACAAACCCGAAGGAATCCTGCAGAAGTCGCCGGTAGCACTGGAATTAAAGGTAAGCCCGCAACAACGCAGGATATTGTCTGTTTACAAGAGACTGCCGATAATATTCCTGCTCCACTTCCAGGCAAGGCTGTAATAGTTTCATTTCGTCCTTTTCCATTACAGCAACAGGCACACCATTTTCGAACAGAATCCTGTTGGATGACAGGTTTGTTATTTTCTTGCCAGGCAGAATGATGCCTACAAGATTTAGCGGATCAGTTGCATTGATGACCACCCTTGAGGGTTTGTCTTCCTGGAGCTCATTCACCTCTTTCGCACAACGGCGCAGGGCTTTGACTGTTTCAGCCAGCGCGAATTGCTCACCCCCTATTCCTGCAATAAAACGTCCCCCACGAACAATGCCTTGCAACTCCATCCGTCGGAGTTTAAGTAACAGGATTCGCCAGGGAGGTGCCTGCGTTTCTTTTTCCAGCACCTTGCGACTAATAACGCCCCAGCGATTCAGGTAGATATTCACAAGTCGATCCAACTGTTCTTCATCAAGCACAGGGGCATCAACAGGGAATTGTTCAAGTCTCTGGATGATGGTCCAGCGTCCCGCATTCTCAAGTTCGTAAGGCGTGCGGCGGCGCTTACCGTTGCGCCCATTGCGCTGCTTCCTGTTGGAAGGCGCCAGCAATGCCCGGATGCCCGTAAAGCTGTCACTACTTACCAACCCCTGGCTAACCAATTCAGCAATGGCGATTTCTACACGCGTTTTTATCAGACCGGTTCTGCTGACAATGTCGTCAAAGAAAATGGCGCCATTTTGCTTGAGCACATCAAGCACTTGCCCGGCCTCACTGCCGATATCAGGCTCAGGTTCATCGCTACGGGCAAACAGGGAATTCCACAAATCCTGGTTTTCCCGTTGCACGATATTGATTGGCGTACTTTTTACAGGACCTGACTTATTCCGGTTACCCTTTCCTGCATCATTCGACTTCGCCTGTTTTGCCTGCAACAACCTGCCCCAGGTAACCCTGCCACTAATACAAAGTGTATCCAGAATGGAGGGATCGTATGCGCCGAGGCGACCCGGCAGAATATCCCCCTCCCAGGCTGCTGCCGGTGCGGTGCAACCATCAAGCTTTCTGAGAACCCTGAGCAGGGAGTCCTTGGTTGCAGGCACAGCACGAGTACCATCAATATCCTGCTCCCGGCACTCATGATGCTGAAAAAGAAATTGCATATAGGCCTGCAGGGAAACCGGCTTGATGCTTTCCCGGTGGGAATCAATGGTGTACTTGTGAATACGTTGCAGGAGACGGCGTTCGCACCATTCTTCTTCAGAACTTTCTTCAGAACCTTCTGAAGTAAGAGACGCAGTTAAGGGAGTGTAGCGCCCCTTGAATACAAAACCTTCGTTCTGAAGCATATTCAGGGCAAACTCAATATCTTCCTTTGGCAGACCACTGTCATTAATAATTCTTCCCGCTGTCACCGGTCCCAACCCTTCGAGACGACCACGCACCAGTTCAACCAAAACCTCTTCCCGTGACAACGTGTTTCCCGCAAGAGAATCAGGAATGCGCAATGCCGGCTCAAAAGAACAATTGACTTCCAGTGCTTCAAACCAGGGTATGCGCTCGGCAGCAATCCAGACATGCTGATCATTGAAGCTGGCCCGGGTAACACGCCCTTCCTCCATGAGATCATCAAGATATAAACGATAATCTTCCCCTTCAGGGCCTATTCGCATTTCGACATCAGTCATGAAGCCAAGGACCATAAGGGCATCATGTAGTTCTTCAGTGGAACGAATCCAGGGCCAGGCTTCCTCCCTGACTCTTTCTATTGCTGCCATGTCCAGAGCACTGAAATCTTCACTCTCTGCGGGATCGAGCCAGCTGCGATTGCGTATCGCATTGGTCCGGCGCTCCTCAAATGGCGCATCATCCAGGAAGGCGTAAGGCCTGGCATTAATGATTTCCTGGGCGAAGGGGGAAGGCTCACGCAAATCCCTGGCCACCAGTTCCAGCTCATCTTTTTCGATACTGCTGATGAGACTTTCCAGTTCATCAATATCCATGGCTTCGGTGAGACAGTCATGAATAGTCTGTTGTACCAGTGGATGTTCCGGTACTTCCCGCTTGCCGGTCAGGTTCTCCTGGCAGGCCAACTGGTCAGGAAAGACCTGGGCTATCAGGTCCTCTGCCTGCATGCGCTGAAATTGTGGCGGTACTCGTTTGCCGGCACGATTACGCTGGATAGCAAGAGAGCGTGTCGCATTCCAGCGCCAGCGCGATTCAAACATGGGCGCATCGAGTAATGCCTGGATTAGTACATCCTTTACAGTGGCAGCTTTCAGGTAATGAAAAACATCGGCTACTTCGAAACTGTGCACTGGCCCCAGCGAAATAACGATGCTGTCTTCGTTGGCTGCTGCCTGTAATTCAAAATTAAAGCTGCGGCAAAAACGCTTGCGCAGTGACAGCCCCCAGGCCCGGTTCATACGACTGCCAAAGGGAGAGTGAATGACCAGGTGCATATCTCCCACTTCATCAAAAAATCGCTCCATGACTATGCTATCCCGGGTGGGCATAACCCCCAGTGCATCACTGCCGGTTTTAAGATAAGCCACCATTTGTTCGGCAGCTGACTGCTGCAGGCCAATATCATTGACCAGGTATTCCACGGCAGCAGAGGGGGATATATCAACTTTCTCCCTGACTTCCCGACGCAAGCGGGATACAGCTTCCGAGAGTTCAGTGCTACGGCCAGGTCCCTCTCCAAACCAGAAAGGAATGGTGGGCTGCTGGCCATGTGCATCAGCCACACGCACCTTCAGTCCATCCACTCTTAAAACACGCCAGCTGTGATTGCCCAGCGTGAACACATCACCCGGCAAAGATTCCAGGGCAAAATCCTCATTAAGACTACCGACCACCATGTCATCCGGATCAAGTACCACCTGGTAATCAAACATGTCCGGAATAGCACCCCCGTTGGTCAATGCTGTCAGTCTGGCGCCCTTGCGGGGCCGGATCCTGCCATTGATACGATCCACATGTAGCAATGCCCCGCTGCGACCACGCCGGGAACTGTAGCCCTCTCCCAGCATATGAACGATCTCGTCAAAAATATCGCGTTTAAGAGCACGGTAAGACCAGGCGCCGGTAAACTGCTCATACATTTCATCCAGGGACAATCCTTCTTCCACGTGATCGTTAGCACCTGCTTCAGCAACAATATGCTGGGACAGAATATCCAGCGGCTTGTCGGGAATGCACAACTGATCCAGCTCACCCCGTCTGACAGCGTCTATTAATGCCGTGCATTCAACCAGGTCGTCCCGGGTTAACGGAAAGAGGATCCCCTTGGGGATACCGCCCACCTGGTGTCCGCTTCGTCCTACACGCTGCAGGAAAGCCGAAATACTTTTTGGTGATGAAAACTGAACAACCAGGTTCACTGAACCGATATCAATACCGAGCTCCATGGATGCCGTGGCAACCAATACACGCAACTGGCCATTCTTCAGTTTCTGCTCTGCCTCGAAACGGTGCTCCTTGCTCATGCTGCCGTGGTGAGAGCTGATGACATCCTCGCCGATGTGTTCACCCAGTGAGAGGGCAAGTCTTTCTGCCAGTCGACGTGTGTTTACAAAAATCAATGTCGTCTGGTGGTTTTCCACCAGCTCCACGAGGCGCTCATACAATTCTTCCCACACCTCGTTACTCATCAGTGCACTCATGGGCGACTTCGGCACCTCGATACTGATATCCAGATCCTTTTTATGTCCGCTGTCCACAATGGTGCAGTTAGCCACGCCATCAATGACCTGTTTTGAACCGACCAGGTATTTGGCTACTTCGGAGATAGGTTTTTGCGTGGCAGACAGACCGATACGTTGCAGCGGATGACCAGTGAGACGTTCCAGACGCTCAACTGAAAGCGCCAGGTGTGCGCCCCGCTTATCACCCAGCATGGCATGAATCTCATCCACGATGAGGGTATCTGCCGTCTGCAAGATCTGGCGCCCTCCCTTGCTGGTCAACAGCAGGTACAAAGACTCGGGGGTTGTCACCAGGATATGCGGCGGTTTCTTCAACATCATTTGCCGCTCGTACTGGCTGGTATCCCCGGTACGAACCGCAACGGTGATATTGGTTTCCAGCCCCTGCGCCGCAAGGGCTGAACCGATGGCGTCAAGAGGTTGCTGCAGGTTGCGATGAATGTCGTTGCTCAATGCCTTCAGGGGAGAGACGTAAATAATCCGGGTAGTATTTTCCAGCGCATTGTTGAGCGCTTTTTGCAGCAGGCGATCAATGGAGACATAGAAAGCAGCCAGGGTTTTACCACTGCCAGTGGGTGCCGCAATCAAGGTATTTTCGCCTTTCTGGATAGCAGGCCAGGCATCCACCTGGGCAGGTGTAGGCTGCCCAAGATTCTCTTCGAACCAGGCCCGGGTTACCGGATGAAAATGCTCAAATGCCATGCTCTGCCTTGGGGTGAAAAATCCCTGAAAAACCTTATAATTCCGGGACTTAATGTGCAAAAAATATGAAATATAAAAGGCATTCAGAAGCCGGTGGCTCTCTGCCCTCTTTTACCTTGTATAGTAGCCCGTTACGTAAATCCAGACTACAGCATTTCCTGTCAATCAGCCGGAATACCGGTGAATAAACAGGATTATTTTATTGAAAACCATGGGATTAAGTATCAAGTACAAGCTGTTTTTTGCCATTCTGTCCGCACATCTTATTGTGTACGTGTCAATGTACAGCATAGGCCGTTACAACTTTGATCGCGGATTTCTTGAGTACATATCCCGAATTGAGCAACGTCAGGTTCCAGCACTGGTTGAAGGACTTAAAAGTTTTTACAAGCAAACCGGTTCATGGGATCCGATCCGAAAAGACTTTACCAAGTTTGGCGGCCTGATCGCGGAAAGTATTGAAAGCTCCGTCGACCCGGCTTTTACCATTCCAAACAATAGCATCCAGCAACGCCCTGGACCCCCTATTGGGTTTTCACCCAATGACTGGTATTACACTTCTGAGTACAGCCCGGCTCGCCCCTACCTGGCACTTCTGGATACAGACCAGTCGATCATCTGGGGCAGTGCCGATGCCCTGCCAGCTGCCAACCTGAATCCTATTGAAGTGCGCGGTGAAATTGTTGGATACCTGGCTGTTACAAGCCGCCAGGTGTTATCCGAGCAGGCTGACCTGTTATTCTCGGAACAGCAGAAAGACACTTTCTTCCTGTTTGCCCTGCTCCTTGGTTTGCTCTCGGCAATGATCGCCTTTCCGCTTTCTTCTTTTATGGTCAAACCCATCAGGAATCTTGTGCAGGGAACAAGACAGCTCGCTGATGGGGATTATACTTCCCGCATACCCGTCAGGGGATCTGATGAACTGACCCAGCTGTCCGTGGATTTCAATTCACTGGCAGACACTCTCGACCAGAACAGAAAAGCGAGACAGCAGTGGATTGCCGATATTTCCCATGAACTTCGCACACCGCTTTCCATTTTGCAGGGCGAACTCGAATCGATCCAGGACGGCATTCGCCCAATGACCGAGGACACCATCAATTCACTGCATCATGAAGTAGTGCATCTAAATGCACTGGTAAATGACTTGCATGAGCTGTCCATGTCAGATCAGGGTGCGCTCATTTACGAAAAAGAAAATATGGACCTGGTTGCCGCTTTTGAAATCTGCAAGGACATGAACAAACATCTGCTGGAAAAACATGGCATCACTCTTTCTCTTAAAATAGAAGCATTCAGTCGTCATAACACGATAATGCTCAGCGGCGATGAAAACAGGTTATTACAACTCTTTGACAATCTGTTTCAGAACACATGCCGCTACACAGACGTAGGTGGCGAACTGCATATTAATATCCGGGAAAGAGACAGGCATGTCATTATTGACTGGTTTGACTCAAAACCCGGTGTCACTGACGAAGACCTGTCCCACCTCTTTGACAGACTGTATCGCGTTGATGATTCCCGCAATAGAAAGGAAGGCGGTTCCGGACTGGGACTGGCTATCTGTAAAAATATTATTGAAGCTCACGAAGGCAGTATACGAGCAGAACACTCCACCCTGGGCGGTCTGAAACTTGTTATCCAACTGCCTAAAATTAGTACCTGAACAGCACATTAGTATGGGCAACGGAATATTTGCCCGAATGAAAATAGCCGATTAGACTACTGCGAATACGATTTTATCGCGATTAAAGGACAGACAACCCAATGAGTCAGCATGTATTGATAGTTGAAGACGAAACCAAGATAGCGTCATTGTTGAACGACTATCTCGCGCAAAGCGGTTTTGAAACAACTGTGATTCACGACGGCTCTGAAGTTGAACAATGGCTGGAAAAAAATTCTACCAGCCTGATGCTTCTTGATCTCATGCTGCCCGGTAAAACCGGTGTTGATATCTGCAAGGATGTGAGAAAAGATTCAAATCTTCCCATCGTCATGATCACCGCGAAGGTGGAAGAAATTGATCGCCTGCTCGGACTTGAGCTGGGTGCCGACGATTACATCTGCAAACCCTTCAGTCCGCGTGAAGTGGTTGCCCGTGTAAAAGCAGTATTACGACGCACAGAGAGTTCTGGAAATCTGTCAGATAAAGGACTGGTGCTCGATCCCAATACATACAAGGCTACAATTGATGGTCAAGACCTCAATCTGACCGCAGTGGAATTCCAGTTACTTAAAGTACTGTCCGATCAGCCTGGCCGAATTTTTTCCAGAAGCGTTCTTGTCGACAAGATCTACAATGATGGTCGTGTTGTCAGCGACAGAACCATTGATAGTCATATCAAGAAATTACGCAAAAAGATTGCTGAAAAACTACCCGACGTGGAACTCATCCACTCTTTGTATGCAGTGGGTTATAAATTTGAATGGCTGTAGTTCGGTAATTACTGCCATTCCCGTTTCTATATAGGTATCTCACAAAATGACTGCAATTAAATGTTGGCGCCAGCTTATTTCCATCGCCAGCCTCTGCCTGTTTTCATTATTTTCCCCACCACTCCTTTCCCAGGAGCTGTCTTTTGAAGACTGGTTAAACGAACTAAAGGTGGAGGCCATTAGCCAGGGAATTAGCGAAGAAACCATTGAGGCCTCCTTTGCTCTCGTCGAGGAACCTATTCCCAGGGTGCTGGAACTTGATCGCAGCCAACCTGAATTTGTTCAGACCTTCGCTGGATACATGCGCAATCGCATCAGTGATGCCAGGATCAGACGAGGACAGAGTCTACTGGTTGAATACAGCGACCTATTCCAGAGTATCAAAAATGAATATGGCATCCAGCCACATTACCTGGTGTCTTTCTGGGCACTGGAAAGTAATTTCGGTGACTATACCGGCGGCTTCTCTGTCATCAATGCCCTGGCTACGCTTGCATATGATCCTCGTCGAAGTGATATGTTTCGTCGTGAACTGCTGACCGCTTTGAAAATTATTGATGAAGGTCATATTGCAGTCGACCAGATGAGCGGTTCCTGGGCGGGCGCCATGGGACAATGCCAGTTTATGCCTTCTACTTTTTACACCTATGCCAGGGATGGGGATGGGGATGGCCGAATTGATATCTGGAACAGCGTGCCGGATGTTTTTGCTTCGGCAGCCAATTACCTTTCACAAAATGGTTGGCAGGGGGATGAACGCTGGGGTCGCGAAGTCATTTTGCCTGATGGATTTGATTTCACCCAGACCGGGACAGGGGTCAGAAAAACTGTTACCGAATGGAATAGCATGGGCATTCGTCGTATAGATGGATCCAGACTGGGTAATGCAGAGATGCAGGGTTCCATCGTTCTGCCAGCAGGTGCTCAGGGACCCGCTTTTCTTGTTTACCAGAATTACCGCACCACCATGGTGTGGAACCGTTCCACTTTCTACGCCATTTCAGTAGGTCACCTTGCTGACCGTTTTGTCGGCGGCGGCCCCATCGAAAATATGCCTTCAAACGAAGAGCGCCCTCTTACGCGCAGTGAAGTGATAGAGCTTCAGGGGATTCTGAACGAACAGGGAATCGATGTAGGAAATGCGGATGGAATCCTGGGCTCTCAAACTCGTGCAGGTATCAGAGCAATTCAGGCAAGGATTGGAATTCCCACCGACGGCTACGCTAATTCTGAATTGCTGGAATCTTTACGCGCGCTGTAGTTATTAAGAGTTATTAAGTCACCAACACTTAATTTAATCAGAAGCTTTCTGCCAGCATCACTTTCCAAACAAAGCTCAATTTTTGGTAGCGTCGCGAGCGACGTTCAGGCAAGGCAAAAGTTTTTTCAGAGACCGGGAACAGTGCTGAAGCTACTTGAGCGGTTCTGGAAAAACTTTTAACGCAGCATGGACGAGCGCAGTAGCTACAATCCAATATAATTTTATTATCCAGATTGAGCTTCGCGAATCATCTCTATCAATCGTCCGGGACTTTGTGGGTTCGACACAAGGCGGCCATTGAGATACATCGCCGGTGTACTGCGAACACCTGCCCGAATCCCTGATTGCTGATCTGCGTTAATTTTTGCGCGCGTCTCTGTTGACTCTATATCGACATGAAGCTGATCCATATCCAACTCCAGCTCTTCCGCATAGCCCTCAAAAAACAGGGTGGCATCTTCCAGCGTACTCCAAAGAGTCTGGTTTGAGAACAACAGGTTATGCATTTCCCAGAACTTCCCTTGTTTGCCAGCAGCTTCAGCATAACGGGCTGCCTGAAAGGCAAAACGATGAGTGTCCAGCGGGAAATGACGATACACCAGGCGCACTTCATCCTGGATTTCACGCCAGGCCCTGGCGATGACGTCTGATTCTGTCAGGCAGGCAGGGCATTGAAAGTCTGCATAGATGGTCATAGTGACATCAGCATCTTCAGCACCACGTACATGATCCGCATCACTGATCATATCTGGCGGCATAGTGGGCGGGCCTGTAAAAAGCCCCTGGTAAAACACAAACAGAATCAACGGCACCATGATGATGACGGCTGCTTTAATAATCCATGCATTAAGCTGCTGCTTACGTTTGGCAGCTGCCTGCTTGGCTTCCTTGATCTTTTTTCTTTCTGCTTTATTACTCATGAATGACTGGGGTCTCAGGATGAAGAATACGATTCTTTCTTTACACCAAAACGAATAATGATTGCTGCAGCACTAAGCACAATCAATGCGGCAATAATATAACCAATATTAAACATGCTGCCGTTGGCTGTCGCGATAATGCCGTAACCCACTGCTCCAGTGAACAGGGCGTAGTAGATAAAGACCATCAGTGTCTTGCGAATCACCTCTCCTTCTCTTCCGACCATACCCACAACAGCAGAAGCAGCAACAACGTTATGAACGCAAATGGTGTTTCCTGCGGCACCCCCGACTGCCTGGAGTGCAACGATCCAGGTGGGATCGGCACCGATACGTTCACCCACACCAAACTGGAACAGAGAAAACATCATGTTACTGACCGTATTACTGCCGGCAACAAAAGCGCCCAGACCACCAATGAAGGTTGAGAAAAATGGCCAGGCATTACCCGCCAGTGCAGCAACTCCCTCTGCCAGCTCAATAGGCATTTGCTGGTAACCGGCAGCGCCACCGTTTGAGTTAAGAAATACCTGCACCATGGGCACCGTAAAGACCAGCGCTGCACCAGCAGACAACATGGTCTTGCCTGAAGTCTTCCAGGCATTGGCATAAGCTTTTCCGTTCATGCCATGAATAAAATAGGTAATGATGGAAACGGTGATGAAAAGCGCTGCCGGCGAATAAAAAGGCTGCACAGACTGCCCCAGGGATGTACCGAAAATACCACTGATCGTGAAAGTGGCCACATCTCCCCGCAACATACTCAGGAATGGTAACTGGGGCAGTCGGGTTGCAATAAGCAGACCGGCGACGATGACATAAGGCATCCAGGCTTTGACAAGACTCATAGCCGGACCATCCACCTGCTTGTCTTCAATTTCAAACTGACCAATCCAGAGAGAATCCCATTCACTGCGTTCAGGGAAGTGCCAGATTTCATTTTCTTTTGGCATCAGGAAACCCTTGCGAGCAGCAGTGACAACAATGGCCAGACCAATCAGGCCACCAAACAGGGAAGGAAATTCAGGCCCCAGATATCGCGCAACGAGAACATAGGGGATCGTCATGGAGAAAGCAGCAAAGAGGGCAAACTTCCATACATGCAATCCTTCAACAAAGGTTTTATTTTTTCCAAAAAACTGGGTCATGACAGCAACCAGTATCAACGGAATGAATGTCCCTGCGATGGCATGAATAAAGGCAACCTTGGCAGCAATAAAGGAAACCAGTTCAATATGTTCCATGCCCATCTGCTGAGCGTAGGCTGCCACTTCGGCATCACCTTCAAGCCCGGTGAAAACACCGGTCAGCATGGGTGTACCGAGCGCCCCAAAGGAAACCGGTGTACTTTGTATAATCATGCCTGAAACAACAGCGGCCATGGCTGGAAAGCCCAGCCCCACCATCAGGGGGACTGCAACGGCAGCGGGAGTACCAAATCCGGCGGACCCTTCAATAAAAGAACCGAATAGCCAGGCAATAATGATGACCTGAATACGTCTGTCAGGCGTGATATCCGAAAACCCTTTCCGGATACTCTGAATGGCGCCGCTTTCCTGCAATGTATTAAGAAGCAGTATCGCGCCAAAAATAATGTAGATCAGTTCAATCGCATCTATCAGGCCATTCATCGATGCTGCCATTACACGCACAAACGGGACCTGCCACACAAGCAGGGCAAGCAGAACTGCAACGATATAGCAGATAGGCATGGCACGACTCGCGGGCCAGCGCAGCATTACCAGGAAAACAGCAACCGAAATGATAGGTAACAGTGAAAGCAGCGCCAGAATGCCATTGGACATAAGAGATCCTTTTATATTTTTGTATTATTTTGAATTTTATCCACCCGGTTGGATTTATTTTTCTTCAGGCCGGGCTTTTGAACGCAACCAAGCATAATGCAGGCGCATGGTTGGTACAAGAAGCATGGTTATTGACGTAACCGGGTATTAAAGACCCGCGACTTTCGCGTCTTATTCCCTGCACATTGTCCGATTTCTTGCATGCCCCTGGGGCAATAAAGTGGCAAATTCAATTGGGTGATTGCTATAATGCGCGCCCTGAATTTCCCGCCTCCGGTGAAATTTGCAGGACAACCGCCGGTCACTTGTCTTTCCAGTTTTTACTATTCGGAAGATTGATTTACCCAGCTATTCGTTAATAGTGCAGTTGTGGGATTTGTAATGAGAATGCTTAACTGACAGGCATTGAGACCGTATCGAGAGTATTGAATGAGCGCGCAAATCATAGAAACAGCAGAACCTGGCAACCTCTCCGGCATTGCTGCCCAGACTGTTGATAGTGTCGTTGTGCGTTTTGCCGGTGACTCCGGTGATGGCATGCAGCTTACCGGTGCCAATTTTACCGACAATACCGCCCTCTATGGCAATGATCTGTCTACCTTTCCTGATTTTCCGGCTGAAATACGCGCACCGGCAGGATCAACTTTTGGTGTCTCTGCCTTCCAGATTTACTTTGGTTCAGATGACATTACGACATCCGGTGACGCCATTGACGTCCTGGTGGCCATGAATCCGGCCGCCCTGGTGACTAACCTGAAGGAAGTTGTTACTGGCGGTTTGGTCATTGTTGATTCAGGAGCCTTCAATGACAAGAACCTGAATAAGGCAAAATACGAAAGCAATCCACTTGAAGATGGATCACTCGATGCCTATCGCGTGATGGAAGTGGATATCCATAACCAGGTCATCGCCGCTGTAGAAGAATTCAATCTGGGGCACAAAATGGCCCTGCGCTGCAAAAACATGTGGACCCTGGGGCTGGTACTGTGGCTCTTTGACAGGGACAAACAATCCACCATCGAAAACCTGCAGAAAAAATTTGCCAGTAAGCCTGATATTGCCAATGCCAACATAGCCGCTTTGAATGCCGGGCATGCCTATGGTGAGACGGCCGAATTACCCTCTGGTATCGAAATCTACAAAGTGCCAAAGGCCAAAGTCGAACCGGGTATATACCGTGATATCGACGGGACAACAGGCATAGCCTGGGGTCTGCTTGCCGGAGGACAGCTGGCAGGCCTGGATATTCTGTTTGCCTCTTATCCGATTACGCCGGCATCAAGCCTGCTGCATGCCCTGGCTGCCCGCAAGGAATTTGATGTGGCGACTTTCCAGGCAGAAGACGAAATCGCTGCGGTATGTGCCGCCATCGGGGGCTCCTTTGCCGGAAGCCTTGGTGTCACATCCAGTGCAGGTCCGGGCATTGCCCTCAAAAAAGAAGCTATTTCTTTGGCTGTCTCGGCCGAACTGCCCCTGATTGTCGTGAATACCCAGCGCGGTGGTCCTTCTACAGGTCTACCGACAAAGACAGAACAATCGGATCTGCTTCAGGCAGTTTATGGCCGTCATGGCGATACCCCTGTTCCGGTCATCGCTGCCAGCTCACCAACAGATTGTTTTGAAGTGGCCATAGAAGCCGTTCGGCTCGCGACCAAGTACATGACACCCGTTATGCTGCTTTCGGATGGCTATATTGCCAATGCATCAGAACCCTGGTCGATTCCGGATATTGCTACTCTTGAACCGTTCCCAGTTGAATTTTGTTCTGAACCGGAAGGCTTCAAACCTTCACTGAGAAATCCTGAAACCCTCGCCCGCGTGTGGGCAAAACCGGGTACTCCAGGTCTCGAACACCGTATTGGTGGTATTGAGAAGAGTTATGACACGGGTAATATTTCCTACGATCCGGATAACCATCAGAAAATGACAGATACCCGCCATGAAAAGGTTGCAGGTATCAGCAAGGATATTCCCGCTCAGGCAGTTACCCTTGGCAACGATTCTGGAAAACTGGCAGTTGTCGGTTGGGGCTCTACCTTTGGTGCTATACACCAGGGTGTGAAACGCTGCCGTCTGGAAGGGCTCGATGTGAGTCATATCCATATACGGTATATCAACCCATTCCCGGAAAACCTGGAATCATTGCTGAAACAGTTTGATGCTGTCCTGGTACCCGAAATGAATACCGGACAACTAATAAAAATCATTCGCTCGGATTTTCTGATTGATGCGCACGGCCTGAACAAGGTTTCCGGACAGCCATTCAAGATCGGAGAAATCGTGAATGCTATCCAGGCCGAACTGGCCAGCCAGGAATAAAACCCACGGGATTCCATATGAACCAGGTAGTCGACAAACTCACCATCGCCGATTTCTCCTCTGACCAGGAAGTGCGCTGGTGTCCGGGATGCGGTGACTATGCCATCCTGAAGACTATTCAGAAGCTGATGCCAGAGCTGGATCGCCCCCGTGAAAGCCAGGTCTTTGTTTCAGGAATCGGCTGCTCATCACGTTTTCCTTATTACATGGAGACCTATGGTTTCCATACTATCCACGGACGTGCGCCATCTATTGCGACCGGTGTAAAACTGGCCAATCCTGAACTCGATGTCTGGGTAATCACCGGTGATGGTGACGCCCTGAGTATCGGTGGTAACCACACCATGCATGCATTGCGCCGCAATGTTGATCTGAACATCCTGCTGTTTAATAACGAGATCTACGGGTTAACGAAAGGCCAGTATTCTCCTACTTCAAAAGTGGGTACTCGCTCACCTTCTACGCCAGAAGGTTCAATAGATCGCCCTCTTTCACCCTGTGCTATTGCCCTGGGTGCCGGTGCGCCATTTGTAGCCCGTTCCATTGACACCGAGATGAAACATCTCAGTGCCGTGATCAAGGAAGCCCATGCCCATGAAGGCGCTTCTTTTGTTGAAATTCTCCAGAATTGTCCTATCTACAATGACGGCATTTTTGAGCAAGTCAAAAACAAGAAAGTTGCCCACGACTTCAAGGTAGAGGTCAGTCATGGTCAGCCCATCCTGTTTGGCAAGGACAACTGCAAGGGTATCCGCCTTAACCGCGAAAACCTGAGTCTTGAAGTGGTTTCTGTAGGTGAGGATGCCCGTATTGAGGATATTCTGGTCCATGACTACACCAATCTCGCCCAGGCGCAGCTGCTCGCAGCCATGCACGGGCCTGATTTTCCTGTCGCCGTGGGGATCCTGTATTACAAACCTGTCTCCGCCTATGTATCTGACCTGGCAGAACAGCGTCTGGCCCTCAAGGAAAGCCGGGGAACTGGCAATCTGACAAGCCTACTCAATAGCGGGCATACCTGGGAAGTAAAATAACATATTTTTCAATAGCTTATAACTTTTTACCGGTTTTTCCCCCGTCAACATACCTGACTAATTACTCAGCGTATTCCAGGCATCAATTCCAGCTTCTATTCGTTTTTTTCGCTATCCGAAAAGCTGGACAATACTTTTAGAAAAGCTATTATTTTCAAATGGATAGCTTGGAAAACAATCACTATATTAATACTTGCACTCTCCTATTTACGTAACTATTATGTCCATCTACTTGATGAGTCTTTAGTTCCAATATTAATAGACGGAGGCGACTTGGGTAAAAAAGGGGATTTCATATATTTTCTGGTGCCGGTTCCAGCTTCAGATCGTTACGTGTGAGCTTCCCATATATTCTGTTGATGATGCCTTTTTGGTATCAATCAGGTCCGCCCTGGATCAACAGTTCCAACAGACTTTTTTAATACAGTTTTTAAAAACATTGTTTTAAACCAAGAAAGGGGAAATAAATGAAAAAATCAGTTGAATTGGGCTACAAAAAGCTCGCCGCTGCCGTGGCGTTTGCAGCTGTAGCTTCTACTGGTACTGGTTCCCTGATGGCGCAGGAAGTTGAAGAAATCCAGGTAACGGGTTCCTTCATTTCACGACCTGCAGACAGGCCTCAGCCTGTAGCTGTCATGGATAACCAGGAACTCCAGGCAAATCAGCGTGTCACCATTGCAGAAGCAGTACGTGATATGCCTCAGATTTCCACAGCAAACACAGTGGGTAACTGGAATACTCCCAGTAACTCAATCAACCTCAGGGGCCTGGGCACACGTTCCACCCTGATCCTCCTGAACGGCCAGCGCCAGACCATTGATGGTAACAACGGCTCACAGGTGGATATCAACAACCTGGCACCAGCAATCATGCTGGAGCGAATCGAACTCGTCCTTGACGGTGCTTCTGCCCTGTACGGTTCTGACGCGGTAGCCGGTGTTGCCAACTTCATCACCCGTAACAATTTTGAAGGTGCTGAAATCCAGGTATCTTCCCAGCACTCTGCTTACCAGTCTTCAGTGCCTGAAACTGTGGTCAGCGCTATCTTCGGTGTCCAGGGCGATGATCTTGGTCTGGTGATGGCTCTGGAATGGTTTAACCGTTCTGACCAGCTGCTTTCCGAGGACCGTTTCTCCGATGAACGTCTAGGTGAGGGCCTGATCACCGGTCTGTACAACCCCGGTACCTTTTTTGGTGGGGACGGTGTAGGTGGTATCCATGCTGACCCATTATGTGGTGATCCATTAATTGGCGGCCTGCCCGGCAACGTAATCTGGGACCCTGCTGGTGCCACTCTGCATAATGGTGACGGCCTCTTTGACGGCAGAAACTCTTTCTGTCGCGGCACCCTGTCATTGCAGCGCACGATTATTCCTCAAAACGAGCAGATGACGGGTATGGCTGTCGCTACCAAGCAGTTTGATGGTGACTTCCTGCAGCAGATGACCGTGGAAATGAACTTCGCCCGCGTCGAAACCAAGTCCAGCTTTGGTACTGGTGTACCCCTGTTGGCTCTTGGTGAAGTAAGTGCATACATGCCACCCAACAACCCTGGTGTAATTGATGCGAATGCCCGCTCCGGCGGTGCCTTCCCAATTCAGGGCTATAGAAACATATTTACCCGCCAGGCCAGCCCACTGGAAGGTGAGCTGGAGTCCTTTGCACGCCAGAATACTTTCCGCGCCACACTGGGCCTGGAAGGTATGCTGACCGATGTATGGGACTGGCGTCTGACCGGTACCATGTCATTCCAGGAACAGACCTCTCAACAGGCTGATACTATTACAGACCGTTACGCCCGCGCCCTCCAGGGTTATGGTGGACCTGGCTGTAAAGGCAGCTTCGTTAACGGTCTGGCCAATGATCCGACTCTGCAGCAAGGCGTTGGTGGTTGTGAGTGGTGGAATCCCTTTGCTTCCCGCCTGATTGCCCAGCCTGGTGATCCCACATACAACAGCAAGGAGCTGCAGGAATGGATGACCTGGGGTCGTCTGGACCGCGGTATTGCCAAGTTCTACTCCCTTGAATTCGTCACCACTGGCGAGCTCTGGGAAATGGCTGGTGGCGCTACCGGTGTCGCTCTTGGTGCCCAGTATCGTCGCCAGACGCTGGACTTCATCAATGACCCGATTGCCCTTGACGGTGGCTTCGGCTTTAACCCCCAGGTGGTGAACGACTGGTCTTCCAATAGGGATACCGACGCCCTGTTCGCAGAAATGGTCATGTTCCCGACTGATACTCTGGAGTTCAGCCTGGCAGCCCGTTATGAAGATACTCTTGGCCAGAGCTCTGTTGAGCCGAAAGCCAGCATGCTGTGGACACCAGCGGATAACCTGTTTGTTCGTGCTTCAGCCGGTTCTTCATTCCGCCTGGGTTCTGAATTCCAGTCCAACGGCATTGGTGCCTCCGGCACTACGATCCGCCCAATCGGTGGTGAGGTAACCCAGGCCCGTGCGATTGCCCGTGGTAACCCGAACCTATTGCCGGAAGAATCCGACAACTGGACTATCGGTTTCACCTGGGATATCAATGATGCCTGGACAGTGGAAGTGAACTACTGGGATTACGAGTTCAGTAACCTGATCACAACGATCAGCCCGGATGACATCCTGCTGGAAGATATTGCAGACGGTTTTGTTGATGATCCACGTAACCAGGTCTTCCCTGGTCGTCCTCGCGAAGTCTGTGAGGTCACAGGTCGCTGGGATGGTGTCGACGTAGCGACACGTCCAGCTGACTGTATTACCGGTCTGGACTTCCAGCTGTTCAACTCTTCCTATGTCAACAGGGACACTGTTGAAACCAGTGGCGTTGACTACAGCATCGACTACAGCTTCGACGCCTTTGGTGGTGAAGCCGGTATTCGCCTGACTGGTGTTAATGTTCGGCGTTATGCTGGTACAACTAACGCAGGCGATCTGATTGATGTTGTTGGTACTGACGGTGGCGGTGTCTCAGGTGTAGGAACCAACCCTGAAAACCGTGCCAACATTGTTGCCACGTTCGCCAGGGGTAACCACAGTGGGCGCTGGACTACCCGTTTCACAGACGGTACCGAGCTGCGTAACCCTGGTTCGTTCCAGTACAACACGATCGAAGGTAGCGCCAGCTTCCATGACTTCCTGTACACCTACACGATGCCTGGTAATGGAGATGCTTCCGTTACTGTGGCCATCCTGAACGTGGGTGACAAGGAGCCACCACTGGTTGCTAATACCCTGACAACGACTAACAGCGGTCTGTATGACCCACGTGGTCGGATGTACAGGGTTGGCTATAACATGAGCTTCTAATAGCTTAGGTTAGTAATAGTCATAAAAAACCCCGCATACGCGGGGTTTTTTTTGTCTTCTGGAAGTGGCTACTACGCTCGCCCATGCTTTGTTGGATAAAATTTTCGACTGCGTCACTTACTACCTGTACTATCCTTGCCGAAAATTTTTCCCGCCTCGCCTGACCTTCGCTCGCTAAGCCACTTGGCGATATTCGAACCTACAAAACACTAGTGTGCCGCATGAAGCAAAATGAGCAATTAGTCGACGCGGGAGATTCTGATCTTCCGGTTGTTCTCTGAATTGGACAGCATGTAGGAGTTGAAGGAATTGCGGCGGACAGAATACTGTTCGCCGACAACGATGCGGTAATCATCAGTGCCCACCTGTTTCCAGGTGCTGCCGTTGTCAAACTCTATGGTCCAGCCGGTAAAATCATTATGACTGGCTGCAGCCACTCGAAACGTTCGAGTGCGGGCACCATCAAGCTGCTTGCCATAACCAAAGCTGTCACCTCGCACTGAAGTCCCTTGAGACTCATTCCCTGAAGTAACCGGCGCAGTAGTGGTTCTTTCAACTCGTGGCAGACGAACCACTGGCATATTCCGGGTCGCTTCAGCCACACGGTCATAGCAGGACAGACGCTCTTCAGCGTCTTCAATATCTGCGCATGAAGTCACATTATCCTGCGCATTGGAAACAGGAGATAAAACAGCCCCAGCCATGAAGGCCAGAAGGCCTAGAGATGTTGAGTAGTGCTTTTTCATTCGTTTTCTTTAGTTTGTTAGTCGGTTATGCCCCGAACGGAAGAGCGTCGCTCTATTAATTCTTCCTGGGAGTTTTCCTGCTCTCTAAGTCGCTCGGCTCGTGTCATGCACACACGTCGACGGAAGTTGGAGCCTGTGACCTGCTCCCTGCGACAAATCATCTCATCAGGGTCAACTTCCGACAATTCATTTTCAGCTGCCTGGTTGTCCGTAGAGGAAATCTCGTTACTTTCATTAGATTCATTAGATTCGCCAGTTTCAGCAGTTGGCTGGCTTGCACAGCCTACCGCCACAAGTAACATTATCAATGTAAAATATCGCAAAATGAAGATCATTTCCCCCTCCTACAACAACTCTAATTTAACCCTGCCAGAAAATAATCTGGCTTATTTTGTGGAAATACAATGAATTCGGGACACAGAGAATAACCGCACTGTATTTCTTTTGCCAAATTTTAGTAAACTTAATCTTCTGTGTCTGAATAATCAGGCCAGGGTTACCAAGGTCGCGATAGTGTCTTTGATGATGGGGGGAGTCAATAATGATTAAAAGAATTCTTTTACTTTGCACAATGCTTGGGCTTGCACTACCAACGCTCGCACAGACTGGCCATCCGGCAGCAGGATCCTGGTCAGGGAATCTGATCCCGTTATCGGCAGAAGATCCGCAGCGAATCCGGTTACTTATTAATGCCATGGATGGAGAATTAGCCGGCACTTTGAATCCAGGACGTCGCGGTGTCGAGATGACCAGTGTTTCGCTTGAGGCGGAAAGCTGGACCCTTACTATTGAAGCAGACATGCCAGATGGAAAACTGGTCATGGAAGGCAAACTGAGTAATCTTGGCTCCTGGACCAACAGGAAATACCGGGGCGCTTATACACTTGGCAATACGAATGGGACTTTCGATATTACCCTGAACTAAAGAAATTCTATTGGAGGCAATTCCATGAAAACGAAACTTTTTGCAATTCTACTTGGCGCACTGGGCACGATAGCCTCCGTGCATGTATCTGCTCACCATTCCTTTGCTGCTGAATTTGATGCAAACAGCCCCTTGAAAATCGCTGGCACAGTTATCAAGGTTGACTGGACAAACCCACATACCTACATCTTCCTGGAAGTGGAAAATGATGAAGGCGATTATGAAGAATGGGGATTTGAAATGGGCAGCCCGAATGGCCTGATGCGCCGTGGCTGGACACGCAACACCCTGGAAATTGGTACTGAAGTAATTATTTCCGGAACCCGTGCACGTGACGGCAGCCTGAAAGGCAACGCACAGACTGTCTTAATTGCAGAAACCTGCCAGCGTATGTTTGCCGGAACCAGTCAGAGGGATTTTGATGAGAGTTCGGCATCCAACGAAGATTGCGAATAGTTAGCTGGTTTTTAGAAAAAGGCGCCTACAGGCGCCTTTTTTATTGATTGTGTTGTGGCTACTACACTGACTCATTGTTACTTTCTTTCAAAAGAAAGTAACCAAAGAAAATATGCTCCTGCTCACCAGGCCTGCAGTTCCCCTCATTCAAAATTTTTCAATACGAGTCGGCCTGATTCGGCCTCCTTGCCTCAACAGGCCTGAAAAGGCCATCCAGGCCTTTTCACTCTAGAAAAATTCTTCACTCGGCTGGTTTTAAAGAGCAGGTCTCTCCGAATAAGCTAAACTTCTTCCTTTTCTTTTTCCTGCTGCTGTTGTAGCTGCCACATGTGATGGTAAGTTTTCCCAAGACTCAGCAATTCGTTATGCGTTCCTGTCTCGATAATTCTTCCATTTTCCATGACGAGTATCCTGTCTGCATCAATGACCGTAGAGAGACGATGGGCAATCACAAGCGAAGTATGGCCTTCAGAGATTTCACGAATGGCCTGGAGAATGGCTTTTTCCGTTTTACTGTCCAGGGAAGATGTCGCCTCATCAAAAACCATGATGGCCGGGTTTTTCAGGATAGTCCGCGCAATAGCCACCCGCTGTTTTTCTCCGCCACTTAACTTCAAGCCACGTTCACCCACGAGCGTATCGGTGCCCTTGGGTAACTCGGCAATAAAGTTATCGAGGTGAGCCAGACTTATAGCGCGTTCTATGTCTTCAGGTTCTGCATCAGGTCTGCCATAGCGGATATTTTCATAGATGGAGTCGTTAAAAAGGACAGTATCCTGGGGAACGATGCCAATGGCGGCACGCAGCGATTTAAATGTCAGGTCGCGTATGTCTTTACCGCCTATTTCAATACTCCCGGTATTGCAGTCATAAAATCTAAACAGCAGTTTAATTAATGTTGATTTACCCGATCCGCTGGCACCCACAACCGCCACTTTTTCCCCCGAGGCGACAGTAAACGATACATCCTTGATGATTTCCCTGTCGGGACGGTAATGAAAATTAACATGCTTGAAGCATATATCGGGTTTGACCGCCTGCAAGGTAGAAGCATCGTCTTTTTCGCTAATCGTTGAGTGCTCCCCGAGCAAATCAAACAGTTTTTCTATATTGGCCAGGGAGCCCTTGATTTCACGATAGACAAAGCCGAGAAAGTTCAGAGGAATGAACAACTGCATCATGAAGGAATTGACCAGCACAAAATCACCCAAGGTCATCGATCCGGCAGCGACACCACGTGCCGCCAGTAACAGCATGGCCGTCATGGCTACAGACACTATCATTGCCTGGCCACCGTTCAGGGCAAACAGGCTTACACGGGTATTGCGCCGGGCTTTTTCAAGCCGTTCCAGGCTTTCATCGAGATACTGCGCTTCATAATCCTCGTTAGTAAAATACTTCACCGTCTCGTAATTAAGAAGCCCGTCAACAGCCCTTGTACTGGCTTCTGAGTCCGCATGATTCATCTCGCGAATAAATCCGGTTCTTTTTTCTGTGGCGATGACCGACCAGATACCAAATGCCAGGATGGCTGCAAGAATGACACCTGCAAAAGCAAAACCGTAATTGCCAAGGAAAATACTGATCACAATCAGCAGTTCAAGAAAGGTTGGCAGGATATTGAAAACCATCACCCGCATCAGGAAATGTATACCCCCGGTCCCTCTTTCTATATCCCGCGCAAGCCCACCTGTCTGCCTGTTCAGGTGAAAATCGAGATCCAGTGTATGCAGATGCCTGAAGGCTTTCAGACCGAGGTTCCGAATCGTTCGTTCCGTGACACGACCAAAAAGCAGATCCCTGACTTCATTGAAAATGACATTCAGAAATCTCGCCGCACCATAGCCTAGGATCAACACCATTGGCACAGCAACTACCATTGTTGCATCTGATGTTTCCAGTTGTGCATCGAGATTATCGACAATGTATTTCTGAAAGAAAGGTATGCTTATTGTGGACAGCTTGGCCAAACCAAGAGAGAGAAAGGCCAGCAGGGTTCGCGTTTTGAATTGAAGCAGGTATGGCACTAATAACCTGAACACATGCCACTTCATGTCCAGATCTTCTATGTCGGTAGCTTGACGACGGGCCATGATGGAGAGTTACTGGCTCAATCTCTCCCGTATTGAGTTCAGTAATCCTTTACTATCCAGACCGCAGGCTGCCAGCATCTCCTCGGGTTTTCCATGCTCAAGGAATTCATCGGGTAAACCCAGGTTAAGTACATGCACATTGCTGTTACTGGACTCCAGGAATTCATTGACTCCTGAACCGGCACCACCCTTCACTGCATTCTCCTCAACGGTGACCAGCAAAGAATGACTCTCGGCAATTCTCTCAATCAGGTCTTCATCAAGAGGTTTCACAAATCGCATATCAACAAGCGTAGCATCCAACTCTTCCGCGACTTCCTTACAGCGAGACAACAGGGTGCCAAATACCAATACTGCGGTTCCAGACTTACCTTCCCGGATCAGGTTGGCTTTTCCTATTTCCAGTGACTCCAGGTTTGAATCTACCTGGCAACCGGTAGCCTTGCCCCTGGGATAACGAACGGCTGCAGGCCCCTGGTGAAGATAACCTGTTGTCAGCATTTTTCTCGTCTCGTTCTCATCGCTGGGCGCCATGATCAGGAGATTGGGAATACAGCGCAGGTAAGTCAGATCAAAACTGCCCGCATGGGTTGGGCCATCTTCACCAACAAGACCGGCACGGTCTATGGCAAACAGCACATCGAGATTCTGTATGGCCACATCATGGATAAGCTGATCATACCCACGCTGCAAAAAGGTCGAGTAAATAGCCACTACAGGTTTCAGCCCATCACAGGCCATTCCGGCAGCAAAAGTCACTGCATGCTGCTCCGCAATGGCCACATCGAAAAACCGGTCAGGGAATTTTTCCTCAAATTCCCGCATACCTGATCCTTCACTCATGGCGGGTGTAATACCAATCAGGTCCTGTTCACTCTCTGCCGTCTGGCAGAGCCAGTCACCGAATACTTTTGAATAGGTTGGCGCTGAGTTGATTGACTGGCTGGATTTTTCTGATTCCGAAACCATTTTGCTCAGGGCATGCATACCAAAAGGGTCTTCTTCCGCAGGCAGATAGCCCTTCCCCTTCTGCGTAACAACATGCAATAACCTTGGGCCCTTGATGTCCCTGATGTTCTCAAGAATATCCACAAGCCCATTCACGTCATGGCCGTCAATCAAGCCAAAATAGGTAAAGCCCAGTTCTTCAAAAATCGTGGCAGGTGAAACCATGCCTTTCATGTATTCCTCAGCGCGATGAGCAGCCTTCCAGGCAGGAGGCAATGCTGAAAGTACTTTCTTGCTACCGGAGCGTAAAAAGTTGTAAGGCTTGCTGGCCCACATCCGTGCGAAGTAACTGGATAACCCCCCGACATTTCGTGATATAGACATATTGTTGTCATTGAGAATGATCAGGATATCTTCTTCCAGGTCACCGGCATGGTTCAGCGCCTCGAAGGCCAGGCCTGCGGTCATCGCTCCATCGCCAATGACAGCGACAACCTTTCTTTCCGACTCTTGCTGTCGTGCTGCCACCACCATGCCCAGGGCAGCAGAAATGGATGTACTGGAATGGCCTGCACCAAAGGTATCGTATTCACTTTCTGATCGATTTGTGAATGCTGCAAGCCCGCCAGACTGGCGCATTTTCAGCATCTGTTCACGCCGACCAGTGAGAATTTTATGAGGGTAACTCTGGTGTCCAACATCCCAGACAAGCTTGTCATCGGGTGTGTTGAATACATAATGCAGGGCAACAGTGAGCTCAACCACGCCAAGACCTGCACCAAAATGCCCACCTGTTTTACCCACGGTAAACAACAGGTAGTGGCGCAGCTCTTTGGCTATTTCTTCCAGCTGGTCGGCAGGCAGTTCTCGCAAATCAGCAGGGGAATCAATGCTGTCGAGCAGCGGCGTTGGTGGCCTCTCGAGAGGGATTTCTTCAAACATCAAAGGAATTTAAATGAAAAAAAACGGCTGTATTCTACCCCAAAGGGGCCTTTCAGTCTTATTATCTGGCGGATTGTTTATCATACTGCCTGGTCAGTTTTCCCGTTCTATTATGTACCGGGCAATTCCAGCGAGTTTACTCCCCTGGGGACCGAAAGATTCCAGGGAATTCATGGCCTCCTCCAGAAGCACAGCAAGTTGCTGCTTAGCGCCCTCCATACCAAGAATGGAGGGATAAGTCGGCTTATCCAGTGACTGATCCTTGCCCTGCTGTTTACCCAGGGTAACCGTATCGCCCTCTACATCCAGGATGTCATCCCGGATTTGAAAAGCCAGTCCGATACTGTAGGCAAACGTTTCCAGATTTTGCAGTTGTTCCTGCGTCGCCATACCCGAGCTTAAAGCACCCAACCTGACACTGGCGTTGATCAATGCGCCGGTTTTCAGTCTGTGCATGTTGGCCAGGTTTATCTCGGTCATATCACTGCCGGCACCTTCGATATCAATGGCCTGTCCTGCCACCATGCCCTGCCAACCGGAAGATTCAGCCAGCGTGGAAATCATTTGCAGCGTTATGAAGGGGTCCCTTGCTGCATCGCCTGGTTTTGCCAGCAGCTCAAATGCCAGGGCCTGCAGTGCATCCCCTGCCAGAATGGCAGTGGCTTCATCGTACTTGATATGACAGGTAGGGTTTCCACGACGCAATTCATCATCATCCATTGCAGGAAGATCATCATGTATCAGGGAATAGGTATGAATCAGCTCAACAGCACAGGCACAATTATCAGCCTGCTCAAGTGAACCACCAACAGCTTCTGCACTGGCATAGGCAAGCACCGGTCTGATCCGTTTGCCGCCATTATGAACAGCATATTGGACCGCCTCTTCCAGTCTTGGGGATCTGCCAGGCCCTGCAAGCCGGCTTTTTAATTCTGTGGAAGCTCTTTCCTGTAACTTCCTGATATAGTCTGTAGTTTCCATAATTCGATGAATCAGTCGTCTATTTCATCATCTTCATCGTCTTCCATGAATGGTTCAGCTTCAGGAATATCATCTTCCTTTACCAGCAACTGGACTTTCTGCTCGGCATTTTCCAGTGCAGTCTGACACTCTCGTGTCAACTTGATTCCCTGCTCAAATGCTTTCAGTGATTCTTCCAGACTCAGCTCACCCTCTTCCATGGCTTCCACCAGCTCTTCGAGGTTTTCCAGCGCTTTCTCAAAATTGAATGTCGCAGGTTTTTTTGCCATTAGTACTCTCTTTGCTCAATCTTAATTTCTATTATTTAGTTTCTTTAACTGCTTTAACCACACATGGAAGTTTGCGGATTTCAGAATTCTTTGACCATTGTGCAATTATTATGAAACTCTGTTGCCATTAATCCAGGTTAAGTCCTGATTCAGTAATATCACGCGATACTTTATACCAAGGCACAGAATAAAGGATTATCTATCGTAAGCAATTGAATTGAAAGCTATTTTTAATATTAATAGCATGACAGAAGGTGGAATAGACACCACTTTGAGATGCCAGAGGGCAAGTATCATGAGGGTGCGATTTTAAAGACGAAATTAGATTTGAACAGCAACGTGAATCATCGTATAAATAGCCTTCTGCAAGGCTCAAGCAGGATACATTGAAGACTTTTTAATATTGTAAAAAGCAGATCTGAATAAAACTTCAGGTTGATAGACAATTAAAAGAATTCTTTTTTTATAAACCAATTAACTCATTAATAAACCGATGAAGAGTGGGGAAAAACAAATGAAAAAACTCATTATTACCGGAGCATTTTTTATCAGCTCAATTCTCTCTTTCAATGCCATGGCGCAAATGTCTGATGAAGATGCTGCTGCTGCAGTAAAACGTCGTCAGGCTGTATTCCAGGTATTGGCATTTGCTAATGGTCCTCTCGGCCAGATGGCACGTGGTGCTGATTACGATGCCGATGCTGCCATGCAGGCAGTGGATCGTGTTGCCATGGTTGCACCAATGATTGCGGAAGTCTTTGGCGCAGATACTCGTGGAGCAGACGTATCCACCCGTGCTTTTGACACAATCTGGGATAGCCAGGACGATTTTGCCCAGTTGGCAATGGATCTTGTTGATGGCGCTAACGCTGCACGTGACATCCTGGCCAGCCAGGGTGCAAGTGGTGTTCGTCAGGCTGTAGGCCAGATCGGTCCAAAATGTGGCGCATGTCACGACCGTTTCCGCGCTGACTAGGCTGACTAAACAGCACAAAGTTTTTGGAAACCAAAAAAAACGCCTCTGCTTTTAATAAAGACAGAGGCGTTTTTTTATGCCATTAAAAAATGTTTCCAAATTAATTAAAAACCAAAATCATCTCCGCTCTCTTCTTCATTGGGAATAAAGAACGCTGCGTAGGCTTCCCGGTCTTCCGGTGTCAGGTGAGAAGTGTGCTCTACTACCTCGGCCATCTCTCCACCCACAAAATCAAAGCTTGCAGTCATACCTAATTCAAGTAGGCCAACGAAATCAAATCGCGTCCAACTTGATAGACCTTCCGGGTTAATGGGATTGCTGAAAACATCCGAACCACCAAACTCCTGGGCTAACTGCATCATACCCAGGGAGTTTCTCGGTGTATGACATTCTCCACAGTGCCCAAGAGCCCGGGCCAGGTAAGCACCACGCTGGGTTTGCGGATCATCTGCTACCGCCGGAGGCTCACCTTCCATGTAGTCAGCCAGGATATTCCAGCCGGCCATCAACCAGTCAAACTGCCACGCAGGTAATTCATGATCAGGCACCTCGTTTCGAATGGCTGGCTGGGCCATCAGGTATGCCGCAAGATCCAGCACATCCTCGTCGGTCATGTTTTTGTAAGTTCGATATGAGAAGGAAGGCCAGTAAAAGCCACCGCTCGGGCTTCGGCCATGTTTCAATGCCAGTAAGAAATCCCGACCGGTCCACCCACCTATCCCGGTTTCTTCATCCGGGGTGATATTGGGCGTATAGAATGTATTCGGAAAAGGCTCTTCCACTTCTATTACATAACCGCCTGTAGGGCCTTCAGCATCCTCCACCTGATGGCAGGCAGCACAGCCGCCGGCATTATAAATATAAGCACCCCGGGCAATTGCTTCCTCAGAAGCAGAAATCTCCGGATTGCCGACCATGGGCAAACCAAAAACCCAATACAAACCAGATAAAACAATCACAAGTGCGATAACGAGTGTTATTAATTTATTATTCATACAGACTTTCCTGGTTTCTTTTTTTAGCGATTATACTTGTGAATAAGTAACAAACATGAAAAATACAGTGCATGAAAGCATTCTTTGATACAGGTCATGGGGCCTGCGTCTTGTGCTTTTCGTACTCCTGCTGTTCCGCCTTGCGCATGATTTTTTCACGCTTTCTTTCTTCTATCAGGGAAGAAACATCGGAGCCGAGGTGGGCCTCTCCCCGCTGCCTGGCCAGATTCATCTGCCTTTCCCTTTCACGAAACTTGGCTTTCTGATCTTCAGATTTCCTGTCAAAGCAACGTGGACAACTCACCCCTTTTTCATATTGATCACTTTGCATGTCTTCTTCGGTAATGGGTAGTCTGCAGGCATGACACTGATCATAACCCCCTTTTTCAAGCTGGTGATTCACTGCAACCCGGTTATCAAACACAAAGCATTCACCCTGCCACAATGAATTCTCTTCAGGAACCTGCTCCAGGTATTTGAGAATACCTCCTTCCAGGTGATAGACCTCGTCAAAACCCTTCTCCTTTAAATAGGCCGTGGACTTTTCACACCGTATTCCCCCGGTACAGAACATGGCGACCTTTCTGTGTTTTTCCGGGTCCAGTTCGCTTTCAACATATTCAGGAAATTCGCGAAAGCTTTCTGTTTCAGGATTAACGGCATTTTTGAACGTACCGATTTCCACTTCATACTTGTTGCGGGTATCAATCAGCAACACGTCAGGATCCGAAATCAAAGCATTCCAGTCTTCGGGCTTTATATGTGTTCCCACTTTTCTATTGGGATCAATGCCTTCAACCCCCATGGTGACGATTTCTTTTTTGAGCTTTACCTTGGCACGGTAAAAAGGAATCTCTTCATCAAAAGATTCCTTGTAATCCAGGTTTTCAAGCCGGGAATCAGACTTAAGCCAGGCAATCACATTATTGATGCCTTGCCTGTTGCCTGCGATAGTGCCATTGACACCCTCGCTGGCAAGCAGAAGCGTTCCTCTGACATGATTATTCTGCATGACTTGCAGGAGGGGGTCACGCAGGCTCTCGAAATCATCGAGCCTGACAAAATGATACAGGGCGCAGACAACTACAGCCCTGTTTTCGGGATTGTTCATACACTATTCCTTCTGCGATTCGGAGCGTAAATCCGGAGCAAACGGGATTAAAAACGAAGCCGATTATACAAAGACCAGGGTTATTTTTCAGCCTGCAGAAGGCGCTCAATCTGCAAACATCCGGCCGCTTGTGACTTGATGTTATCACCTTCCAGCCAGGGTATTTGACCCAGCAGGGAGGGCTGAATTAACTGTTCCAGGGTCTCTATATTCTCATTAAAAGCTGCCATCGCCGGGTCAATACAGTTTGCCACCCAGCCAGCGAGTTCAAGCCCGGATGCGGCAATGGACTCCACTGACAACAAGGCATGATTCAGGCAACCCAGGCGCATACCTACAACCAGTATGACTGGCAGCTCGAGTATCCTGGCAACATCTGCCAGTGTTTCATCCTGGTTTAGTGGAACTTTCCACCCTCCTGCCCCTTCCACGAGTGTCAGGTCAGCCTGCCTGTCCAGGACTGGACTGCACAAGGCTGCGATTTCACTTGCCCGCAGGGTTTGACCGCATTTTGCAGCACCAATATGCGGCGCTATTGGTTCAGGGAAACAAACAGGATTAATGTCCCCATAGGACAATGGTAGTGAACAGCATTCTGCGAGCAATGCCACGTCCTCATTACACTGCCCTCGTGGTGTCTCGATAACACCCGCTGCAACAGGCTTCAGTGCTGCTGTGCTTAGGCCTTTGATTCTGGCGCAGGTAAGCATCGCGCAACTGGCAAAGGTTTTTCCGGCATCGGTATCTGTTCCTGTGACGAAATAAGCAGGCATTTATTTCTCCAACACGATGAGGACGAGATCCCATGTCACCGGGATGCCCTTGCCCTCTACAGCATTGCTTTCGAAGTCTGATTTCACTTGTCGAATTTTGTTTTTACCAGTCAGCCCTTCAGCTTGGCCCGAATTCAGGTTATGCGCACCAATCCCTTTCAATTCCCTGCACAGTTCATTAAAAGAATCATAGAAATGATTTTCCTGGATATTGTTCAGCTCGACCCTGCTAAAGGGCACAGCATTGATCACTTTTTCAATATCCTGGCAGGGAAGAAAATCATTAACATGAGCATATGAATCTATCGCTGACCAGCTTTTGCGAAGCTCAGTCAGCGTGTGCTCCGCCAGTGTGCTGATAAAGGCGCGCCCCCCGGGCTCAAGCACTCTGAAAATTTCATTGCAAAACTCTTCTGGATCAGGGCACCACTGCATGGCAAGACTGGACACAACAAGATCAAAACTTTCGTCAATAAATGGCAGTTCTTCTCCGTCTCCACAAACCCAGGACTCTCTCTGCATTGTTCCAGCTTTGCTGGCATGTCCCAGCATGGGTTGTGCAATATCAAGACTGGTTATATTTGCATCATGGCATTGATTCAGCAGTTTTGATGCGCAATAGCCTGTACCACTACCAACATCCAGAATCCGCTTTACCCCCTCACCCTGTATTCCTGAAAGCAGCCGGTCAGCAACATCGCGCTGGAAATGAGCATACCTGTCATAACTGCCAGCCGCCTTTGCAAAGGATTCTGCGACACGTATTTTTGAAGGGAGCTGCTGATGAATATTCATGAAGCCTTTGCCCCATGCATGATCCTGGCAACACCTTCCATGCCAACAAGAAGTTTTTCAAACTGGCTTTCCGTATGCACGGCACTGAAAGTCACCCTGAGCCTGCCCATACCCACAGGTACTGTCGGCGGTCGAATGGCACTGACGAATACCCCCAGCGCCAGCAATGCCTGGCTTGCCTGGAGCGTTGTTTCATTATCCCCAAGGATTACCGCTTGTATGGGGGTATTTGAAGGCAATACCTCAAGTCCCAGGTCTTCACAATGTTTCCTGAACCTGCTGATAAGCTGAGCGAGGTATGTGCGTCGCCAGTGATCTTTCTGTGCCAGTTTCAGGCTACAGCGAATGGCTTCTGCCTGGGCAGGTGGCATCGCGGTTGTATAAATGTAGGGACGACAGAATTGCACCAGTGTCTCAATCAGCTCTTCACTGCCTGCCACAAAGGCACCACTCACACCCAGGGCCTTGCCAAAGGTGCCCACCAGAATTTGCAGGTTGTCTTCATTGATATCAAGGTTGCTTTCAATCGCCTGGCCTATCACACCACCACCCCTGCTACCCAGCACTCCAAAGCCATGGGCATCATCAAGCATGACAAGCGCATCATTTTTTTCAGAGATACCCACTAACTCTTCCAGGTCGGCCATGTCTCCATCCATACTGAAGACGCCATCGGAAACAACCAGCTTCTTTTGATTCTCAGAACTACCAAGCATCTTTTCCAATGCAGCATAATCACGGTGAGGAAAACGTTTGAAGGAGGCACCACTGAACAGGCCACCATCGAGTAATGAAGCATGGTTGAGACGGTCTTCAAAAATCGCATCACCTTTACCTGCTAACGTCGTGATAATCCCAACATTGGCCATGAAGCCGCTTGAAAAAACGAGCGCCCTGCTGCGCCCCGTGAAAGCGGCAAGCTCTTCTTCCAATGCATGATGGGGAGTCATATGACCGCTCACCAGATGGGAGGCGCCGCTACCGGCACCAAAATTATCCAGACCTTCGTGGTAGGCCTGAATTACGTCCGGATGTCCGGCCAGTCCAAGGTAATCATTACTGCAAAAGCTGGTGACGTGGTTACCGTCCAGAATTATTTCAGTGCCCTGGGGAGAAAATAGCGTACGGCGCTGCCGAAGCAGTGATTGTTGCTCACGCTCCTGCAATCGTAGTTGCAGATCCTGGCGAAAAGATTTCACAGAAACTCCGGTACAGGAATTACTGGTTCATGGCATCATAAAAAGTGGATGGCTCTTCCCGAATCAACTCTGGTGCTGTCTCCTGCTCCAGATCAATTTCTTCCGGGTGTATACCCAGTTTTTCAAAAAGACGCATGTCGTCATGCTCTTCAGGATTGGAAGTGGTTAATAATTTTTCTCCATAAAAAATGGAATTCGCCCCGGCCAGAAAACACAAAGCCTGCATCTGGTCATTCATCTCTTCCCTGCCTGCCGACAATCTGACATGGGATTCCGGCATCAGGATGCGCGCTACTGCAATCATCCTGATGAAATCAAATTCATCAAGGTCTTCAACATCTTCAAGCGGTGTACCCTTGATCTTGACCAGATTATTAACAGGAACACTTTCGGGGTGTCTCGGCAGGTTGGCCAGTTCTTTCAGGAATTCAATGCGGTCCCTGAGCCCTTCACCCATACCGACAATACCTCCACAGCACACCTTCATCCCGGCATCCCTGACGTTCGCCAATGTATCAAGACGATCTTCAAAGGTACGCGTTGAAATGATGGTCTTGTAATAATCCCGAGAGGTATCGATGTTGTGGTTGTAATAATCCAGGCCTGCCTCGGCCAGTGCTTCACATTGTTCGGTGCTCAATGCACCCAGGGTCATACAGGTTTCCATGCCCATCGCCCTGACTCCCCTGACCATTTCAAGTACATGGGGGAAATCCTTTGCCGAGGGGTGTTTCCATGCAGCCCCCATGCAGAATCGGCTGGCACCGTTTTCCCTGGCACGTCTGGCCTCTTCCAGGACTTTTTCCACGGCCATCAGCTTTTCCTTTTCCAGTTCCGTGTTGTAGTGGCCGCTCTGTGAACAATACTTGCAGTCTTCCGGACAGGCTCCTGTCTTGATGGATAGCAGGGTGCTGACCTGCACTGCATTGGGGTCGAAAAACTGCCTGTGCACTGTCTGTGCCTTGTACACAAGGTCGTTGAATGGAAGGTCATACAGAGCGCGGACTTCGTCGAAAGTCCAGTCATGGCGTATTGCAGATGTCATCGCTGTTCCTGGGTTGAATTGTCTGGTAATGGCGAATCTGTCGATCCCGACTAAACTGGGTCATACAGGCTGAAGCGCATCTTATCATGTCAACTATATTTAGAAGAAATGTTTACCAGTGGTTATTAAATATACAATTCGGCTTGCTACCGGGCACATGTGTCTGCTGCAAGCGGGCTAGCCATCGTCAGCTGGATTTATGCCAGTCCTGCGAAGCCACCCTGCCCAGGATTTCGCACCCTTGTAGCTTATGTGGATTACCTTTACCCACGGGGTATCAGGGGCGCAATTGTGGCACCTGCCTGCATCTAAAACCTCCCTGGACACGCTTATGCTCTCCTTTCAGCTATGAAGCAAATGTCCGTCAGTGTATTTCAGCGTTCAAATACCGTGGCCGGCTGGTTGCGGGGCGGGTGTTGACCAATTACCTGCTCAATACCCTGAACCAGGAATACAGATTATCGGGCTGGCCGGATCTGATCATCCCGGTTCCCCTGCACAGAAAACGGCTGCGCCAGCGCGGCTACAACCAGGCCCTGGAAATTAGCAGAACGATTTCAGGACAAACAGGTATCCCCCTGTGCAACCATCTGGTTAAGCGATCAAAAGACACTAAAAAGCAAACTGGTTTATCCGCCAGGGACAGAAAGAATAATGTGCGCAATGCCTTCGATATACCGAGCAAGAACCCAATCCTGGAAAATAAAACTGTGGCATTGGTTGATGACGTGATCACTACAGGGGTTACCTTGACTGAACTGGCTCACTGTTTTGGCAAGACAGGGGTCAAGGAGATTCATGTTTGGACGCTGGCAAGGACGGTACTTTGAAGCTAGAAGCTAGAACAAGATGTATTACTAAAATTCCTGTCAAGCCTTCAATCTAATCACAGTAAAAATAATAGCCATGAACGCTGATACTCACTGATCATCCTTGCCTCTTTCCTCTGCGCTTCTGGCGATAGCCAGAATTTACCCATAGAATGCTTCCATGATTGACCTTGATTACGACAGAGAACATCTCTGGCATCCCTATACCTCCATGGAGAATCCCCTGCCCGTTGTCCCTGTCACCAGGGCTGATGGGGTGAGACTGTACCTTGAGGATGGTACTGCGCTGATTGACGGCATGGCCTCGTGGTGGAGTGCTATCCATGGTTACAACCACCCACGCCTTAATACTGCCGTCACCAGTCAGCTAGACAACATGGCTCATGTGATGTTTGGCGGCATTACCCATGAGCCTGCTGTTGAGCTGGCACGAAAACTGGTAACGCTTACCCCGGATCCCCTTCAGAAAGTCTTCCTTTCTGACAGCGGTTCAGTGAGCGTTGAAGTGGCCATAAAAATGGCCCTGCAATACTGGATCAATACAGGTGTCATCGGAAAAAATCGCCTGCTGACCATCCGCGGGGGCTACCATGGCGATACCTTTGCTGCCATGTCTGTCTGCGACCCGGTCACCGGTATGCATAGCCTGTTTTCAGGTGTTCTCCCTGAGCATTATTTTGCAGAAGCACCACAATGCCGATTTGGTGAGTCGTGCTCAGAAAAAGATTTGCAGTCCATTAAAACGCTTCTTGAAAAGCACCAGGATGAATTGGCGGCGCTGATTCTTGAACCTGTTGTACAGGGCGCCGGGCGCATGTTCTTTTATTCTGCTGACTATCTCAGACAGATCAGGCAACTTTGCGATGATTACAATATATTGCTCATCGCTGATGAGATTGCTACAGGGTTCGGTCGCAGCGGAAAATTCTTTGCTTGTGAACATGCAGGCATCAGCCCGGACATCCTCTGCCTGGGCAAAGCGCTCACAGGGGGTTATATGACCCTGGCAGCAACACTTTGTACCAGTGAAGTCGCCAGTGCTATTTCAAAAGACAATGGCGTTTTCATGCATGGCCCCACCTTTATGGGCAATCCTCTTGCCTGCGCCTGTGCCCTGGCCAGTATTACCCTGCTGGAAGCCCATGATTGGCAAAAACAGGTGCTTTCAATAGAAGATCAACTCCAGGCTGGTCTGGCGCCATGCAGCGACATTGAAAGTGTCAGGGATGTCCGCGTACTTGGCGCCATTGGCGTGGTAGAGATGAAAAAACCCGTGGATATGGGAGCTGCACAGGCCTTCTTCGTTGAGCGAGGGGTCTGGATCAGGCCTTTTGGAAAGCTGGTCTATATTATGCCCCCCTATATCATTGATGAAGACGACCTGGATCAGCTGATGAATGCAATTATTGCGTTTGCCCGCGCTAGCTGATGTCTATAAAATAGCCGCCTTTTGAGCATTCCAACCCCTTAAAACAGGTAAATTCAACGTGTCAGACGATAAGCAAAATATTCTCAAGTTCCTGGAAAACACCTCCGTGGAAGTCACTCCTGGCGGCGCCAAGAAAATCGAGGATTTCAGAGAAATCCTGCGTCCCGGAACCACCGTTTTTGTTACTTTTCTGCCCGGCTCCGATTTCAGGGACACCGTAGATTGTGTGAAAAGACTGTTCGCTGAGGACATGAACCCGGTACCTCACTTTGCCGCCCGCTCCATCCCTTCCAAGGCCTTTTTCGAAGAAAACCTGAAAATCCTCCAGGCTGAAGCCCAGGTTGATGAAGCCCTGCTGATCGGTGGTGGCGTTGATAATCCGGTAGGTGAATTTACCAGCTCAATGGAAGTGCTTCGCACTGACCTTTTCCAGGAATATGGCATCAAGAAATTGGGTGTTGCCGGTCATCCTGAAGGCTCTCCCGATATTCCACCGGAAGATGTAACTAGCGCCCTGCTGTAAAAAAATGCCTATGCCAAGGACCATGGCATTGATATGTACATCACCACCCAGTTCTGTTTTGAGGCAGAGCCGATTATCGAGTGGGACAAGAAAATCCGTGCCGAAGGCAATGAGCTCCCGATCCATATTGGTATCCCGGGACTCGCTACTATCAAGACACTGATGAATCACGCCAAGCACTGTGGTATCGGACCTTCCATGCGTGTGCTTACGCGCCAGGCGGCCAATATTGCGAAACTGATGACAACCCGGATGCCGGATCAACTTACCCGCGACCTGGCCAACTACCAGGCCAATGATCCAGAGTGTGGCATTAACCTTTGTCACCTGTATCCACTGGGAGGCATGAAGAAATCAGCAGCATGGCTTTACGCTGTCCAGGATGGTGATTTTGAGCTGAATGATAAAGGTGGCTTCGATCTGACCAGGGAACTGGATTTCTGAGTGTAAAAAGCATCAGGAATGTGAGCCAGGTCTCATTAGCCCAGCTTCACTGTGACCTGAATCGCAGACCTTCAAGGGGAGGTAAGTAAAATAACTATTAAATCATCTCCCCCATGATTTTGGTCTCACCTAGCAGTATTACTTAAACCCCGGTACCCCCGGGGTTTTTTGTATATGCGGCCTGCAGTCTGGTTTAATCGGAACATTAATAATTAGAATCGAATAATCCTGCCCAACATGCTGTTTCATTCTGTTGGTTTCCTGTTTATTTTCTTACCGCTGTTCCTGGCGCTTGTTCACCTGAGCACCAGGGGGCTTTCCCGTTCCCTGTTGTTGCTATTCTTTTCCTATCTTTTTTACTCAGGCGCCGAACCCGCTTTTGTTTTACTCCTGCTTTTATCTTCTTTGACGGATTTCACTGTTGCACTGAGAATTGCAGCCACGTCTGTAAAAAACCAGAGAGTTGCATGGCTTTGCCTAAGCCTGTTAGTCAACCTTGGCCTGCTGGGTTTTTATAAATACGGTGGCTGGGTCTCTCAAATGATCAGCCTGGGGTACAGCGACTTTTTCCAGGGCTACGTGCTTCCTGCGGGCATCAGTTTCTACACCTTCCAGTCCATGGCTTACACCATCGATGTATACAGGAAGAAAATTCAGCCGGAAAAAAATCTGCTCAGTTTTTGTAACTACGTGGCCTATCTGCCTCAATTGATCGCTGGCCCTATTGAACGGTATGGCCATCTCGCTCCGCAGCTGGAATCTTTTCGCACCAAAACGAGCAAGCCTGAGTGGACAGCAGGAATAGATAGAATCCTTCTCGGCATTTCCCAGAAACTGATACTTGCAGATGGCTGTGGATATATTGTTGACCGTCTTATCCAGGTCAATGCCACAGATTTCTTTTCATCCTGGGCCATTGCCTGTGGATTCGGCATGCAGATCTATTTTGACTTTGCCGCGTATTCACACATGGCAATTGGGATCTCACTCCTGCTCGGCGTGAGATTGACTGAAAACTTCCTGGCACCTTACCAGGCGGTCAATATCCAGGACTTCTGGCGACGCTGGCACGTCACTTTATCCAGCTGGTTCAGGGACTATCTCTATATTTCACTGGGTGGTTCGCAGCGCGGCCTGGGCAGAACCATTATTAACGTGCTGGTGACTTTTGTCCTTTGTGGCCTATGGCATGGTGCTGGATTGAATTTCCTGCTGTGGGGTTTTCTGCATGGCTGCCTGCTTGGAATCTATCGTTTGAAGATGGCTTTCCTGCCGAAGGTATTAATGCCTGCATGGCTGGCTATTCCCGTCACTTATGCCGCAGTCTCATTTGTCTGGGTGCCATTCAGAATCGCCGAGTGGCCCAGGATCGCTTCGACCTGGTCAGGAATGATTGGGTTAAATGGTTTTGAAGGAAGAGCCGTGTCTATTATAGATCTCTCAGTTATAGGTCTGCTCGCATGTTGCTGCTTCTGCATTCCACACGCAGCAAAACGCTGGCCGGGTTCCAGTGGCTGGCAGGAGTCTACAGTACTCGCCATACTGGCAGCATTTGCGATTGTGAATTCACCTTCGATAACCCAGTTTATTTACTTCCAGTTCTAGTTGATATGGATACACAGGATATAAACAGAAACACCACCCAGGACAGAAATCGTTTTCGTGCCTGGCTGTCTGTGCTGGTAATGGTGTTTGTTCTTGACCAGACTCTGGGATTTAACCTTGAACTGGACCGTATCACTTTCCTGCAGGAACAGTCTGATCATTGGGCAGCAGCTGATTATGCCTATGGCCAGGATGATGAATTCCTGATCGCCAAACCCCCAGGCGTTACTCGCATATTGTATTTATCCAATTCACATGCGTTCACTGGCGGCCATGTTCCCAAACATTTGCAAAGTTTTCTTGACGGGATTGCACCAGGACAGTTTGAAGTGATCAACTTGGCCGAACCGGGTATCTTCGCACCCGAGATGTTGCAGAGGGGGCTAAGAGCCCTGGATTATGATGTTGATGTCGCCATCCTGGGGCTCAACTATATTAACTTTTCGGACAGGATGCGCCTGAACCTGCAGGCACACAGTACAAGATCATTCTTTAATAACGGTATCTTTCATCGTTTGCCTGCAGGATTCTGGGCACGCAATTATGACCTGGGCTTATACAATGCTGTTTTCACCGAGAAAATAAGCAAGCTCTACAGGAACAGGAATGCCCTTAGAAATACATGGGAAGTGCCTCTTGCCAACATGCTGAAAAACCTTTGCGGTGATTCGCGCCAGGTTTTCTTCCTTGAAATGGAACAGAGCGAAAGATGGCGTTTTCCTGACGGCTACGACAACAACCTCTTTCAATGGAACCTGTATGCGGCTGGAAGGGACAATCATCTCAAAGAGATTGAGCATCTCATTGAGAGTTACAATGAAAACCAGATACCAGTAATAGCTGCCAACCTGCCAATAGACTTCGAAAAATCGTTGTATGAGTCAACAGAAGAGGACCTTGCGTTGTACCGTGAGCAATTAAAAAACCTGTCTCATGAATTAAATGACTATGCTGATTACCAGGAAAACTTTCCCGCCCGGTTTTCTACTTATGATGCACTGCATCCCACATGGCACGGTGCCAGGCTGCATGCATTTGATTTCCTTTTGCGCCTGCATGCAAAGGGTTACATTCCTCAAACCAGTGAGCAGGATTTACTCGAAGTATTCAGCACCAGTGATACCGCTGTCAGCCAGGATTACCAGATTCAGCTGACCAGCATTCCCCCACATGAAACGCCCACAAGCTTTAAAAGATACGATCCTTCGGAACCGGAAAATGCCAGGGAGTTGCTCAGCCACTTGCTGGCAGTGAACCCTGGCACACAACTTCATACTATTCACCTGTTAAAACTGGCCAAGGTAATCCGTTACTGGACCGAAGGGTCTTTTTACAATGAAGTGAACGAAAATATTCAGGGAACGCTTTTTGAACAGGCTATCCAGATTGAGATGGCCAGCGCTAACGAGCGCATGCTCTACTTCAGGAATGCCTTGGAAATACAGGAAACAGCCCGATTACAAAATCTCGGTAATAATGATGAAACCGGAATGATAGAAATCAATCAAAGGGAAATGGAATCTGAGGGCCTGGAATTTGATGCAGTGATCTATCGCCTAACCAATGAAACAACCCTGGCGGTTCTCAGCAAGGAAGGCAAGGTATTTGCAAAGGGTTACCAGTTGCCTGATGGTTCTGGATACTACCTGATTGATTTGCTGGGGAACGGTTCATTTATTCAGGCCAGTCCAATCGACAGGCTATTCTTTCCGGACTGGTTGTATGAAGGCCCGCCCTTACCCGACTGGGGAATCTAGACCGTCTTGTACAGCGCTATTTCCTGATCCTTTAGTTCAGCCAGGTAATCGACTGCTGAGTTAGTCCATCCTGCCAGCTTTACGGACTCTCCGCATAATTCCACCAGGGGAGTGAGAACAAATTTGCGCAAATGCGCTCTTGGATGAGGAATGACCAGGTCTGGCTTGTTCAGAATTTCATTTCTGAAACTGATGATGTCCAGATCAAGCGTTCTAGCTTCATTCTTAATACCACTTCGTTGCCTGCCCCAGGCAGACTCTAACTGTTGTAATTTTGACAGCAAGGATTGTGGTGATTCATCAGTTTCTGGTTTGATCGCCACAACAGCGTTCAAAAAATCAGGAGTGCCTTCCGGGCTGTCTACTGGACTGGTGGTATACAAAGACGATGCAATGGCATTTCCTGATGAATAACCATCAAGTACCGAAATGACATTACTAAATATTTCAACAGGGTTTTTTTCAGAGAATGACAGGTTTGATCCAAAGGAGATCAGGGCGACATTGCTGGTACTGATGATCTCTTCCATTCAGCGAATATGATCAGGAATGATATTGCTCAGATAATTCATGGACAGCATCAACAAACGTAGTGACATGATCAGGATTCACAAACTGATGTATTCCGTGTCCAAGATTGAATACATGTCCGCTGCCCTGACCAAATTGCTCAAGAATGAGAGCCACTTCATTTCTTATTGCAGCATCACTGCCATACAACACTGCCGGATCCATATTGCCCTGCAAAGATACCTTGTGACCAACCCTTTCACGCGCTTCATTAATAGGAATGGTCCAGTCCAGTCCGACGCAGTCGCAATCGCTCTCCACGATTTTTTCCAACCAGTGGCCGCCATTCTTGGTGAACAGTATGACAGGGACACGCCTGCCGTCATGCTCGCGAATTAGACCGCCAACAATTTTTTTCATGTAATCCAGTGAAAATGTTTCATAGGCATGAGCACTGAGTGCGCCACCCCAGGTATCAAATATCTGCACTGCCTGAACACCGGCCCTGATCTGGGCATTCAGGTAATCTGTCACGGATTCAGCCAGTTTTTCCAGCAGCTGGTGCATCACTTCAGGGGTATTCATCATCATGGATTTAATACGTGCGAACTCCTTGCTGGAACCACCTTCCACCATATAGGTGGCAACAGTCCACGGACTGCCGGAAAAACCAATTAACGGAACACTGCCATTTAATTCTCTGCGAATGACTTTCACCGCATCGATGACGTAGGTCAGATCATCTTCCGCGTTGGTGACTTTTAATGCCTCTACATCAGCTTCGGATTGAACAGGTTTTTTGAATTTTGGACCTTCACCCTGTTCAAAATAGAGACCAAGCCCCATAGCATCCGGAATAGTCAGGATATCCGAGAACAGGATGGCTGCATCCAGGGGATATCTTCTTAGGGGTTGAAGAGTGACCTCGCAGGCTAGCTCAGGGTTCTGGCAAAGGTCCATGAAACTGCCGGCCTGCTTCCTTAATTCGCGATATTCAGGAAGATACCTGCCGGCCTGGCGCATCATCCATACAGGTGTGACATCAACATCCTGCTTTAGCAGGGCGCGAAGGAATCTGTCGTTTTTAAGTTCAGACATAGTTTGCTGTCAAACGTCCCTGGTCAGACTTCCAGATAGTCGAGAATAGAGTTGCCCGCCTGTCGACCTTCATAGATGGCAGTCACTACAAGGTCTGCACCCCTGACCATGTCGCCACCGGAAAATATACTCGGGTTTGAGGTCTGGTAAGGGTAACTGCCATTTTCAGGTGCCAATACCCTTCCTTTTTGATCAATGTCGATGCCGAAATCGCTAAACCAGGGTGCAGGACTTGGCTGAAAACCAAAGGCGATCAACACCGCATCCGCCTTCATGACCACTTCACTGCCAGGAATTTCCTCTGCTGTGCGTCGGCCATTGGCATCGGGTTCACCCATTCGGGTCTGGACGAATTTAACCCCTGTGACCTTGTCATTTTCGTCACCGATAATTTCAACAGGCTGGTGGTTGAAAATGAATTCAACGCCTTCCTGTTTCGCGTTACTGACTTCACGACGGGAACCCGGCATATTTTCAGCATCACGTCGGTAAACGCAGGACACCGACTTAGCCCCCTGTCTCACAGCCGTTCTTACACAGTCCATCGCAGTATCACCACCACCAAGAACGATAACTGACTTGCCTTCCATGCTGACATAGTCTTCAAGGTCATCACTGTAATTCATATGGTAGTTTGTATTACCAACCAGGTACGGCAAGGCTTCAAAGACTCCTTCAAAAGATTCACCCGGAAAACCACCCTTCATATAAGTGTAAGTCCCCATACCGAGGAAAACGGCATCATATTCATCTACCAGATCCTGGAATGAGACATCCTTGCCGACTTCCGTATTAAGGCGGAATTCAATACCCATGCTCTCGAAAATCTCGCGGCGCAGGTGCATAACGCTCTTTTCCAGCTTGAACATGGGAATACCGAAAGTAAGCAAGCCACCTATTTCCGGATACTTATCAAAGACGACCGGTTTCACACCGGCACGTACAAGAACATCTGCACAACCCAGGCCTGCAGGTCCCGCACCAATAACAGCCACTTTTTTCTCTGTTCGAACCACGTCGGACATATCCGGACGCCAGCCCATTTCAAAGGCTTTATCGACAATATATTTTTCGATATTCCCGATAGTGACGGCTCCGAAACCATCATTGAGTGTACAGGCACCTTCGCAAAGCCTGTCCTGTGGACATATACGTCCACAGACTTCCGGTAGAGTATTGGTCTGGTGGCAAAGCTCCACAGCTTCCAGGATATTGTCTTCCTGGACGAGCTTGAGCCAATTTGGAATATAGTTGTGAACCGGACATTTCCATTCACAGTAAGGGTTTCCGCATTCCAGGCAGCGTTCGGCCTGAACCTCGGCATCCTCCTTCTGGAAAGGATTGTAGATTTCAACAAATTCAGTCTTGCGGGCTCTCAGGGGCTTCTTCTTTGGATCCTCGCGATCCTCAGTAAGAAAACGGAAAGTATCTTTTGATCTGGCAATGATATCTGACATGGCTTAGTTCCCCGCTACCGTGACATCATTCAGCAACATCTTCAGATCTGCTGCCTTGGGTTTCACCAGCCAGAACTTACGCGTGTAATCCATGAAATTCTCAAGGATATGCTGACCCCATTCGCTGCCTGTTTCATCAACGAACTCCTGGATCACGCTGCGTAAATGGTTGCGGTACTCTTCCATGCCTTCCATACGAATCCTGTGGACTTCCACCAGTTCATGGTTGTACTTGTCGACAAAGTCCTTGTCGAGATCCAGAACATAGGCAAAACCACCTGTCATACCGGCTCCAAAATTATGCCCGGTCCTGCCCAGAACAGTGATCAGGCCACCAGTCATGTATTCACAACAGTGGTCCCCCGCACCTTCTACGACAGCATGGGCACCGGAATTTCGTACGCCGAAACGTTCTCCGGCCATACCCGATACAAAGAGTTGCCCACCAGTTGCACCATAAAGACAGGTGTTACCAATAATCGAGGTGTCCTGTGTTTTGAAACTGCTGCCAGGCGGTGGTACGACAACCAGTTTTCCGCCAGCCATACCTTTGCCAACATAGTCGTTGGCATCACCAGTCAAATGCATCTGCAAGCCACCGGCATTCCAGACACCAAAACTTTGACCACATGAACCAGACAAACGAAGATTCACTGGCGTATCAGCCATTCCCTGGTTGCCATAACGCTTCGCAATTTCACCCGAGAGCCTGGCTCCTATGGAGCGATTAAAGTTCTGTACCTTGTAATTAAAGATTCCGCCACTTTTGTTTTCGATAGCTGGCAGGATGTCTTCTACCATCTGTTCGGCAAGCTCACCCTTGTCCTTGGGCTCGTTCTTTTCAGTAACACAGAATCGCTCTTTGTCTTCTGGAATCAGGTCATTGTAGAAAAGACGTGAGAAATCCAGGTTTGCCTGCTTTTCTGTCTGTGGAGGCAGTTGTTCAAGCAAATCAGTTCTGCCAATTATGTCTGTGAGTTTGGTTATACCAAGCCTGGCGAGCCACTGGCGAGTATCCTGGGCGACAAAACGGAAATAGTTCATCACCATTTCTGCCTGGCCAATAAAGTGCTTATCGCGCAGACGTTGATCTTGTGTAGCCACACCAGTCGCACAGTTATTCAAATGGCAGATACGCAGGTATTTACAGCCCATGGCAATCATCGGCATTGTGCCAAAGCCGAAGCTTTCTGCACCAAGAATCGCTGCCTTGATGACATCCAGTCCGGTCTTCAAACCACCATCACCCTGCAGACGAATTCGTCCACGCAGATCATTGGCTCTTAAAGCCTGTTGGACTTCACTCAGACCAATTTCCCAGGGAGTCCCTGCATAACGGATTGAGGTGAGCGGGCTTGCTCCGGTGCCGCCATCATGACCCGAGATCGTAATCAGGTCGGCATAGGCTTTTGCCACACCTGCAGCAATTGTGCCGACACCAGGACCGGAAACCAGTTTCACACTAACGAGCGCATCAGGATTGACCTGCTTGAGATCAAAGATCAGTTGCGCCAGATCTTCAATTGAATAGATATCGTGATGCGGCGGTGGGGAAATCAGCGTAACACCGGGAACCGAAAAACGCAGACGCGCAATAAGGCTGTTTACTTTACCACCTGGAAGCTGGCCACCTTCACCGGGTTTTGCACCCTGTGCAATTTTAATCTGTAGAACTTCAGCATTGACCAGGTAATGTGGTGTAACACCAAAACGTCCCGAGGCAATCTGTTTGATCTTGCTGACTTTATCAGTGCCAAAGCGGACAGGATCTTCACCGCCTTCACCGGAATTGGATCTACCGCCCAACCTGTTCATGCCCTGGGCCAGTGCCTCATGAGCCTCTGGTGAAAGTGCTCCTAAGGACATGCCGGCCGAATCGAAACGTTTCAGGATTTCGCTTTCAGGCTCCACCTGGTCGAGTTCGACTGGGTCTACATCTTCGCGCAGGGTAAACATGTCACGAATAGTTGAAAGTGGCCTGTTATCCACCAGCTGAGCAAAAACCCGGTATTTTTCATAATCCCCGGTTTGTACTGCATCCTGAACAGTGCTCACCACATCAGGATTGATCATATGATATTCACCCCCATGGATGAATTTCAGCAGGCCACCCTGCTCAACCTTTTTACGTGTCAGCCATACATCTTTCGCCAGCAGTTCACTATCGTGCTGTAAATGTTCAAACGTTGCTCCACCAATCCGGCTTTCCAGATCAGGAAAACACAGCGCCATGACTTCTTTTGACAGGCCAACGATTTCAAAAAGCTGTGCGCCACGGTAGGAGGCGATTGTACTGATCCCCATCTTCGACAGAATTTTCAGCAAGCCCTTGTTTATGGCTTTACGGTAGTTTTTATGAGCTTCAAGTGAGCCCATTTGCAGCATGCCTTTATCAATAAGACGATCAATAACATCGTAGCTAAGGTATGGATATACAGCAGTAGCACCATAACCGACCAGGCAGGCAATCTGGTGAGAGTCGCGGGCACTTCCTGTTTCCACAATAATATTTGTATCGCAGCGCAGGCCTTTCACACTAAGGTTGTGATGCACAGCGGCAGTTGCCAGTAATGCATTAATCACGAGCTGCCCTTTTTCAGGCAGACGTTCAGAAAGAAACAGCAGTGACTTGCCATCCCTTGCATACTGCTCAGCGGTGTCTACAACCGATTGAATGGCTTCTTGCAGGCCAGTTTCAGGGCTGTATTCAAGGCTAATTACAGCCGCTTCAAAACCAGGTCGATCTGTATTCTTCAGGGTGAAAAACTTCCTGGGAGATAATAATGGCGAATGCAGAATGATTCGATCTGCCAGTTCTGGCGTTTCCTTGAATATATTCATCTCCTTGCCGAGCCTTGTTTCCAGGGACATGACAATGGTTTCCCTCAGGGAATCAATCGGTGGATTGGTTACCTGGGCAAACTGCTGGCGGAAATAATCGTATAAAGGCCGAACCTTCCGGGAAAGAACTGCAATCGGCGTATCATCCCCCATGGAACCGGTTCCTTCTGCCCCTTTTTCTGCAAGCGGCCGGAATACCTGGTCAGTTTCCTCGAATGTGACCTGGAACATTTTCATGTAACGCTCACATTCGTCTTCAGACATGGGTTTAAGATCAGCGGTATCTTCAGATAATCGAGCTTCCAGGTAACTTGTGTTTTCCCTCACCCACTTGGCATAGGGTTGTCTGACCTTCAGGTAATCGGCGACATCATCAGAATGCATGATCTTGCCTTCCTCAGTATCCACTACAAGGATCTGACCGGGTCCTACCCTGCCTTTGGCTACCACATCTTCCGGCTTGTAATCATTCACGCCAATTTCAGAAGCAGCAGTGATATATCCATTCTTTGTCACTACCCAACGGGAAGGACGCAGGCCATTGCTGTCCAGCACGCAGGCAGCATAACGACCATCGGTGAGTACAACACCGGCCGGGCCATCCCATGGTTCCATGTGCATGGAGTTATAGATATAAAAACTGCGCAGATCAGCATCCATGTTTTCCATGTTTGCCCAGGTTGGTGGCATGATCAGGCGAATTGCCTGGTACAGATCCATACCGCTGGTAGTGAGAAGTTCCAGCATGTTGTCCATGGAAGATGAATCGGAACCCGTAAAATTCACTACCGGTGCAATTTCTTCTATGTTCGGGATAGCCTCTGATCGAAACTTGTTGATACGGGCTGCTGCCCAGTTTCTGTTGCCACGTATCGTGTTGATTTCACCATTATGTGCCAGCATCCTGAAAGGCTGAGCCAGTGGCCATTTCGGCAAAGTATTTGTAGAAAAGCGCTGATGAAAGGTACACATGGCGACTTCGATACGCGGATCTTTCAAATCCTTGTAAAAATTCGGCAGGTCAACAGGCATCATCAGTCCTTTATAGGAAAGGATAGAGTTGGACAGGCTGCAGATATAGAAATCCTGGTCTTCGGCAAGGCGATTTTCTGCCTTGCGGCGGGCAATGAAGAGTTTAACAGTGAGTTCCTGTTTGCTGAGACCAGGTGCATTGATAAAGACCTGCTCTATTGTAGGCATGTTTTCCAATGCCATGCGCCCCAGGACAGAATCGTCACAGGGCACCATACGCCAACCCACTACGTCCAGGTCCTGGGCAGATAGCTCTTCTTCAAGTACTTTTTTGGCTTCAGTCCCTTTAGCAGGATCCTGGCTAAGGAAAACCATTCCAAAGCCGTAAGTTTCGGTTAATTCGGTGTTAAACAGCTCCCTGGCCACCTCTCTTAAAAAAGAGTCAGGCAGTTGCATCAGCAAACCGCAGCCATCGCCAGTAACGCCATCAGCTGCAATACCACCTCGATGGGTCATGCAGGTTAGCGAGTTAATGGCTGTTTCCAGCAGATCATGACTGGGCTTGCCTTCAATATGGGCCACTAGCCCGAAGCCACAGTTATCTCTGAACTCATCTGGATGATACAGACCCGTCCTCATAATTCCTTCTCAAATCAGTAACTTAGGGGAAAACTAAGGGAGAAATACTACCTTGAAGTTGTCGCAAAGAGCCGGACATTTTACACAAATCGATATATTCCGGCAATTAGAGAAATCATTCCAAAAAAATACAAAACCCCAGTAATATTGCGGGTTTCAGGCCGGATTAAGAAAACATATTCTATGCTGTGGCCCTAAAAGGTTCTATAAGTAATCTTTCTGCATTTATCGCATACTTATACCCCTGAATTATTGTATTTGAGATCTGAAAATTCATGCCAAGCAAGTTTCCGCAACTCGGAATTCCCGCACTTTCCTGCCTGATTGCCTGTACCTGTTTGCACTCTGCAGTTTCTGCCAACACCGTTTTCACCAACAGCGAACTGGCCATTCTGCATGATCAGTGCAGCGCTGATCCTGAAACCATTTACACGACCAATAGTAAAAAATCAGTGCTGCTTTATCATCGGGATGGCTTCATCCCTGCCATTCATTTCGAACTGCCAGACAAAACCAGGGCCGACAGTGTCGAATCTGCTGCGGTCATTTTGTGTCTTGATGATGCGCCAGAAGAAATCGAGATTTGCGAATTCAATATTTTCTTTAGTGTGGCAAGACTCAGGGAACGCTTCAGTGTAGAGGCCGTCCCCCTCGATAAGGAAGGAAGCAGAGCAGACGGTCTTTATATCAATGGAAGCGAGCCGGTTGCCTGCGGTGACATTGATAATGTTGATAACACTCTCACCAGTGTCACAGGGGATACTGTATCGGCAGATGATGTCCTGGTGTTTCTGACTGACAGCAATCTGGACCGACAGGATAACGACAGAGACGGGCTGCGCAATATTGAAGAATTCAAAATTGGTTCTGATCCTGAAGACTCCGGCAGCCCCACAGCGCGTTTAGTGTTGTCCGTCAATGGTGCAACCAATGCTGAAATATTTACTGGAGAGGCAGCCGATATCCGTGTCGATCTTTTTCCTGCACAGTTCCTGGGTAATGCGGCGGAATATTTCTTCTGGGCTGACATGCCAGATGGCCGGTTTGTCTTCCAGTATCCGGCCGGACTTGTAAAATCCAACATCATTCAGTCAGCTCTTTCGGCCCCTCTCGTTCGCCTGCTGGATTTCGGTTTGTTAAGGCTCAAGAACCTTGATCCAGGGGAATACCAGTTCCACTTTGAAGCAAGGGACAGTGACAGCTCCCTGGAAGAAAGTATAGCTACTCTTACTGTCCTGGATGATCCATGCAGAGAAGACGTGGAGTTACCCCTGAATACCGGGGAAAACTGGAACAGCAATTGCCAGTCTCAGGACGATAGTAACGCAACTGCGGCTTATTTTTCTTTCACCCTGACTCAACAGAGCGATCTGGCTTTTGAACTCACTGCAGATACTGATGCCCGCCTGGTATTGAGAAGCGGCATTGGCCGAACGGGTCCTGTTCTGGACAAATCTGAAGACATAGATTTTTTCAGTTCACTGAATTCAAACCTGAACGCTGGAAGCTATACACTGGAAATCATCAATAATGAATCCATTGCCAATGCGTCCTACACACTGCTTAGCAATATGGAATTACTTCCCTGGCGTTTCACTGATGTCACTGCGTTTGCCGGGATTAATCATACACACGGTTACCTTGAATCAGACATTGACGAAACAGATCCAAGCTATGAGCGCATACTTCAAGGCGCCGGCGTTGCAGCAGGTGATTATGACCAGGACGGCTGGACCGATCTCTATGTCACCAGCGGCAGCAGTGGCAGCAACCTGTTATACAAAAACCTGGGTAATGGGACTTTTGTTGATGTTGCCGAAAATGCCGGAGTTAATTTCAGCGGCCGCAAGGATACTGGAGGCACGTTTGCCGATATTGATGGCGATGGCTGGCCTGACCTTTTCCTGGGTGGTGTCAACGGCACACCGCCTTTGTTACTGCATAACAACCAGGACGGCACATTTTCTGACATCACTGAGGATTCCGGTCTCGCAGGCATTATCAATAGCTACAGTGCCTCTTTTGCTGACTACGACAGGGACGGTGATCTAGATGCATACATCTCGCACTGGAATACCAGTGACCAGGCATCCTACCTGTTCCAGAACGATGGCACTGGTATTTTTACTGATATCAGTATCCAAGCCGGCATCCCCAATGGGTTGATGGCTGACTACACACCAATTTTTTCGGATATCAACAACGACGGCTGGCTGGATTTACTGGTGGCCGCTGATTTTAATACCAGTCAGGTTTACCTGAACAACCAGGATGGTACCTTCTCCAATATTACAGATGATAGCGTCATTACAGATGACAACGGCATGGGAGCAGCCGTTGGGGATTACGACAATGATGGCGACATGGACTGGTTTGTCTCAAGTATCTTTGACCCCAACGGGATTTCCCAGGGCGATGTCCCTGGCGCAAGTACCGGCGCTACAGGCAACAGGCTTTATCGCAATAAAGGTGACGGAACTTTTGAAGATGTAGTGGAAAACACCGGTGTTCGGATAGGCTCATGGGGCTGGGGAAGTTGTTTTACCGATTTTAACAACGACACTCACCTCGATATTTTTCACGTCAATGGATATACAACGGGAGCTTTCAATAATAATTCGCAATTTTTGACAGATGGCTCAAGGTTATTTCTTTCCAATGGCGATGGCACTTTCAGAAATGGTGAAATAGAGACAGAGTTTTCTGACAATGGTCAGGGTCGAGGAATTATCTGTTTCGATTTTGACCTGGATGGCGATGTCGATATTTTTATCGCTAATAATCAACAGGCACCAACTCTCTTTCGCAACGATGGAGGCAATGATATGAATTATCTTCATATCAATCTTGGAGGTTCAGACACCAACCTGGATGCCATCGGCGCAAGGATCAGCCTGACTATTGATGACCAGACACAGACTCGAGAAATCTATGCTGGCAATAATTATATTTCCAACAATCCACCAATTGCTTATTTTGGCCTGGGTGACGCTGACACCATAGATGAAATAAGAATCCAGTGGCCTGATGGCGATATACAAACCTTTTCAAATGTCTCTGCCAATCAAATCCTGACTGTTTTTAAATAACGATTCGTTAATTTCAAAAGCAGGTGGCGTAACGAGAGAAGGTCTGGCCAGGCAAAATATTTTTTCAGAGCCGGGAGTTTGCGAAGAAGTAAATAACCGGTTTGGAAAAATTTTTTAACACCGCCAGGGCGAGCGCAGTAGTCACCGCACACAACAATATATACCCACAATAAAAAAGGCCGCATCGATTAGATGCGGCCTTCTTGTTACTGCTTTTAAAAGCGACTTTCTTAGAAAGTAGCCCTTAAACCAACTCGGAAAGACCTGCCGATTGGATCAAAGTAAATCGGGCTGGCGTTACCACCAGTACCGGTACCCAAAATTGGCGGTGCTTTGTCGAAGAGGTTATTGACGTTACCGAACAACTGCAAGTCAACGTTGGCCATGGTGAAGCTGTAAGCAGCGTTCAGTGACCAGTTAACGTAGTTGGGTGTACGGTTTGTCTCGATACTTACATTGCTGGTTGGCGTGTAACCAGAATCTTCAGGGCCAAGACGGTCAGCATAGAGCTGTCCGGACTTGACGAAGCGTGCAGATAATGTCGCCGTGAAAGGTCCATTAATGTAGGTATTGATCCATTGTGCAGACCAACCCGGTGCAGATGACCAGTCAGCCAGGAAGCCATTGGTGTTACCAACAGTACCGGCAATATTTCTGATCAACTCAGGATTGTTCTCCGTTGGCTGGATCAACTGCTCAAGCATACGGGTACCGATCAATCGGGATGAAATGGTACCGAATTCGAACTCACCAACCCAGTCAGCAGATACGTCAAAACCGCTGGCTTCGTAACCACGGAAGTTACGGGCTGTTGGTGTAACCGCATCAATCGTCTGGAAACCCTGTGTCAGGTCATTGGCATTAATAGGTGTACCAGTAATCTGCTCACAGAAAGACAGGATACCTTCGAAACAGCCGTCCAGTACCAGGCCAGTGTTGGCCGGTGTGATGGCATCTTCAATTTCGATGTTGAACCAGTCCACTGCGAAACGCACGTTCATGGCTTCCGGAGTCAATACAATACCGGCAGTGATTGTGTCTGCTTTTTCAGCTTCCAGTCCGGTAGTAGCACCACCCCTCAGCTCAATCGTACAAGGGTCACCAGTGTTGGTGAAGAAGCCTTGACTGACGTTACCGGTCCACTCATTAGAGCAGAAACCGAATGGGCCGCCACGCTGCAGGTCCTGTCCATAGTACAGCTCACGGAAGTTAGGTGCACGCAGGTCACGCGACATTGAGCCACGCAGCCTTACCCAGTCAGTCGCCTGCCAGTTGGCAGTCACTTTCCAGGTAGTAAAGTCATACTTGAAGGCCTGGCCAGGATTAGGTGTACCAAGACCTGCAGTATTTTCATACTCTGAATTACGGGCAGCTAACTGAACGTCAAAAGTTTCAGTGAAAGGAATCTGGGCTTCGGCGAAGTATTCAAATACTTCAACATCACCACCGAATGATTCACCGTACTGGATCAGATAGTCACGACGGGCATAATCTGGCTGTGAAGGGTCAGAGATATTGGCAATTGACTCATCACGCCAGGATATACCTACCGCAGCACGTACTGGTCCGGCACCGAAACCTTCGAAAACCTCACCAGAGGTTACTGCTTCAAGCATGTCCTGTTCGACAATAGTTTGTTCAAGCAGTCGACCCCAGGCATAGTCAAATCCACCAGCCTCATTAATCTGGCCAGGCTGAAGAACGTTGATCGGCGTACAACCAGTTACCAGCTGTGGATCCTTGACAAAACCAGGAGGAATACCATCGCGGATGATTCGGCAAACTGGATTACCGGTACCATCATCAACAGCATCACGGGCAAAACCATGCCTTTCAAGCTGGATGTTGCCATTTACCAACTGAGTCCTGTCGGATTCGCCAAACTGGTAGTAAGCATCCCATGTCCATGTGGTGTCACCGAAACGACCGCTCAGACCCAATGAAAAACGCTCCAGGTCAGTAGTAGTTTCGTTGAATGTGTCTACTTCATCCGAGTAGTTCCTGTTTACAAAACATGGAACACCAAATGCTGAAAGTGGGCAGGGATCAATTCCCTGGTTACGCATACGGTTCAAATAAAAGTTATCTTCTGCGATCAGCATGAATGTGGAATCCAGGCTGCCCTGAGGGGTAAAGGTGTCTACACTGCCCACAGAACCTTCAATGAAGAAAGTCATATCATCATTGATCTGGTGGTTGTAAGCGGCATAAATCACTTCACGCTCAACAGGTGAACGCATGTTGGTATAAAGGTAGTTAGGACGTCCTTCACCACCCTGACCAAACTCGTTAGGTGCTTCCCATGGCCTGAATGCAGTACAGCTCAGGTCGGTACAGGTAGTACCCGTAATTGGGAAATACGGCGCCGGGCTTGCCTGCTGGCTTGTGCTGCCAACATTGTCCTTGATTACATAGAAAGGACCGCCAACACCGTCTGGAGTCCAGTTCGGGTTGTTGACTACTGCAACGTTGTCTGCACACCAGTCACGAGCTTCCATACAGCTGCCGATACCGCCAGCATCCTGTCCTTCAAAACCAATAATAAAGTGACCGTTGTCACCAACACGTGTACCCCAGGCCACACCGACGTGAACATCTTCACCGTCGTTTTCGCCAGTGATTCCGTAGTCAACCTGGATCTTGCCGCCTTCGAGATCGCGGTCAAGCAGGATATTGGTAACACCACCGATAGCACCTGAACCATAAGAAGCCGATGCACCACCTGTTACCACTTCCATACGGTCGATCAGTACTGAAGGAATAAAGTTAAGGTCAACACCATCACCCTGGTTAGTGGGTACATGACGACGTGAGTCAACCAGCGTCAGTGTACGTGAACCAAAGAAAGGGTTCAGACCACGCAGGTTGGCAATGTTGGATCCGTTAAAAAAGTTACCGCCCGGGTTTGCTGTTGGTGTGTTGTTACCAACGTTGGATGGCAGGCTGGCCATGGCATCACCGATATTAACGATACCAAGGTTATCCAGTAAATCTGAATCCATGACGGTTGATGGTTGAGCGTTACTGAAATCGTCGGAACGAATACGGGTACCCGTTACCGTGATTTCTTCGAGATTTTCTGCTTCTTCGTCCTGAGCGAAGGCAATATTGCTAATGCCTGAACCCAGAGCAAGTGAGGCAGCCACAGACAAGGCTAGTTTTTTCTTGCCGATGGATAAGAATGGGCTGTATTTCATCCTCTTCTCCCCTAGTTGGATTGTGGTTTTAAATGTTCGTTGTGATTATTTTGGGTGCTTTCACAAAAAAAGTAGCAGTCATAGTGTCCATTTACGTATCGGATTCTTTCCCTGAACCGCCATCTCCTTATGGCAAGGGAATAACTGCTTTCTCCCTAGAAAGCTTTAGCATGCAGCTAATTCTTCCTGTAAAAACGTAGCAATTGTGGCACCTAAAGCTGTCTATATCAACCCTTTATAAATACATACTAATGAAAAACCATAGTAAAAAAATCGAATAAATACAGAGGGTTAAGTCCTTTTTGAGTGAAAGTTTTGCACCAATATAGAGCAATGGAAGTTTTGGAAATATCGTGCAGAAAAATGTAGGCGCAGTGATGACCTGTAATAAATAACAGGATCTAGCCCAGAAGGTCCTTTTTCATTCTTTCGAGCTCGACCTGATCAGACACCATGGCCTTACCGAGCTTTTCCAGCAGGATGAACTTGATACTGCCGGCCTCGGCTTTCTTGTCCCTTGCCATCAGCTCCAGGAAAGTCCCGGGAGCAATTTCCGAAGGTGGATCCACAGGCAGTTCGCTGCGTTTGATAAGTTCCCTGACATAATCAGCATCCTGCTGGCTGATAAGACCTTCAATAGATGATAGTTGCGCAGCCATGACCATTCCCGTGGCTACAGCTTCTCCATGCAACCAGTTGCCATAGCCCATTGCCGTTTCAATGGCATGACCAAAAGTATGGCCAAGATTCAGTATGGCGCGTATCCCTGATTCTCTTTCATCCATTGCTACGATGGCCGCTTTCTCTTCACAGCTGGTTTTGATGGCATGGGAAAGTGCTGCTGGATCACGATTCAGAATCCCGGGCACATTTTCATCAAGCCATGCCAGGAATTCGCGGTTATTAATCAGGCCGTACTTGATGACTTCTCCAAGACCAGCTCTGAGCTCCCGGTCGGGCAAGGTATTCAATGTGGATGAATCAGCGATGACGCATTGGGGCTGGTAAAAAGCACCTACCATGTTTTTACCCAATGGGCGGTTAACTCCTGTTTTCCCTCCTACAGAAGAGTCCACCTGTGCCAACAGCGTTGTAGGTATCTGGATAAAATTCACTCCACGCTGGTAAGTTGCAGCTGCAAAACCGACCATGTCCCCCACTACCCCGCCACCCAGGGCGACCAGTGTGCAGGAACGGCTGAATTTTGCTTCCAGCAAACGGTCATAAATGACAGAGACTGTATCCAGGGTTTTAAACTCTTCCCCATCAGGCAGAACTACTGAAATACAGTCAAAATCAGAAAGGTGTTCAATGACGTGGTCGAGGTAAAGCGGCGCCACGGTTTCATTACTGATAACGCAAACCTGCCTTCCCCTGATATGAGGAACAAGCAATGAACTGTCTGACAGAAGATCAGGCCCTATATATATTGGGTATGCTCTGTCATCCAGTTCAACAGTGACAGTTTCCCGGTTGTTCACGTTATGAGTGTTCATGGGTCTCATCAGAATACAGTTGCTTGAGAATTTCACCGCTTACTGATTTTGGGCTTCGCCTGCTGGTCATAACAACATGGTCGGCAATTTCCCTGTAAAGCGGGTCTCGAATATCCATTAACTGGGTAAGTTTTTCTCCGATGTTTTTGGTGTTCTGTAACAGTGGACGACGTGAATCATGCTTGGTTCTTTCTACCTGTTGTTTCACGGTTGCCATCAGGTATACCACTGTGCCCCTGCTTTGCAGGTACTTCCTGTTTTCAGCTGAGAGTACAGCACCACCCCCTGTTGCCAGAACAATATTCTTTCTCTGGGTCAGTTCTTCAATAACCTTTTTCTCACGCTTCCTGAATCCTTCCTCCCCTTCCACGTCAAAAATCCAGGAGATGTTCGCGCCAGAGCGTTCTTCTATCTCATGATCGGAATCCACGAATTCTTTTTGCAGGGATTTCGCCAGTTGTTTACCAATAGTGGTTTTCCCTGCACCCATAGGGCCTACAAGAAATATATTATCCAGTACTTTGTTCATTATTTTTGAAGCTTCAAAATTCAGGGGTCTAAAACGTAAAACTCCGGTATACCTGTTAACTGGATATACCGGAGCAGAATTCTTTCAGAAACTGCTAGTTTCAGCTAATTGACCAAAAACTATTACAGCAACTCATTAATAATAGAAGGCGTAATGAAAATTAACAGTTCAGTTTTTGTTTCTTCACTAGTAGTTCTCTTAAAGAGAGTACCAACGTAAGGAATATCTCCAAGCACAGGCGTCTTGCTGACGGTGGTAGATACTTCCTCACGGAATACACCACCCAAAACAATCGTGTCGCCATCATTCACCAGAACTCTAGTTTGAACAGAGTTTGTAGAAATCGCCGGAACAGCACCCGCGCCTGGAACAACTGAATCCTGATTGATAGAAAGGAGCATGTTTATCCGTCCATCAGGAGTTATTTGAGGCGTGACTTCCAATGCTAAAACAGCAGAAACGAAAGCTACGGCGGTACCACCTGCCGTTCCTCCAGCTTGCTGTTGATAAGGAATTTGCAAACCCGATTCAATTCTGGCCAATTGCTGGTCCTGCGTTGTAACTTTTGGCTGCGCAATAACTTCCCCGTTACCACTAGCTTCCAGCGCTGACAGCTCCAATTCAAGCAATCCTTTATTACCCGCATACCCCAATGCAATGGACGAAGGTGAACTAACCCCGAGATCTACAGCAAGAGCATCCGGAAAACCTACAGTAGGACGGGGTACAGACGCTATAGCTTCATCAATTGTCGCACCACCAATAATGGCCGATGTAATAGCCTGGTCATATGCAGCGACATTATTACCAAACTCAATACTTGCTTCCTGTGAGCCCGAAATAATAAATTGATCTCCAGCCCCGGGAAATTGTTGCCCGCCACCCCAGCGAACACCAAGGGCATCACTGAAGTTTGTTGTTGCATTAACAATTCGCGCTTCAATTAACACCTGCCGTACAGGGATATCCAATCGCCTGACCATATCTCTGACATCATCCAGCACTGCAGCGACATCTTGAACAATCAAAGTATTGGTTCGGGCATCAACTGTGGCCGTACCTCGCTCAGACAAAATCGATCCGGCCTCGCTTTGAATTAATTCAGCAAGTATTTGAGCTTCTGCATAATTAACTTCTATATATTCTGTAAATAGAGGAGCCAAATTCACAGCGTTCTGGTTGTTTTCCAACTCCAGTAATTCAGCCGCTGCTATTTCTGCAGCTGGCGCAATGTACATGACCGTTCCTTCAATGCGCCGATCAAGATCTTCTGAACGTAAAACCATTTCCAGGGCCTGGTCCCATGGAACATTTACCAGTCGTAATGTCACATTACCCGAAACAGAATCAGATACCACCAAACTAAAGTCGTTAACTTCTGCAAGTAGTGATAGAACAGAATGAATATCAACATTCTGGAAATTCACGTTAATTAAATCACCAGAAAAAGAAAACTCGCCAGCTTCTCCTGCAGCAGAAACAGCACCGGCAAGCGGCGTTATATTAATGATGTATTCCCCACCACTTTGATAGGCAAGGTAATCAAATTCACTAATCATTTCCGCAATGACCATGACGTTGTCGCCATCACGGAAAATATCCACGTTGCGGACGGGAGTTGCAAAATCTGTGACATCAAGGCGCACCTGCATATCTTCATCAAGTTCAGCATTGAGAAATTCAAGTTCGAGCCTGTTGCCTGCCCTGTTGAGATTGCCCACCAGGTTGTCGTTGTTTAATTCAATAATGATCTGTCCGGCACCTTCCTCATCACGACTAAAATCTACTCGCCCAACATCACCGCTACTACCTGAGGCTTCCTGTCGTGAAGTAATATTTGGTGCTGCACCAGCGCTATTACCATCACCAATACTGACGACAAGCGCATTACCCTGGACACTTGAAATATAGGAAGTTGATTCAGCCAGATTGACTACCATGCGGACACGGTCGCCTGAATTTACAACAGTGACACTATCAGCGACTCGGGAATTGACCGGATATCTTGTCTGACCCAAATTATTGCTGATACCGGTAAAGTCCATTACCAGTCTTGGCGGATTTTGAATTTCAAATACTGATGACTCGGGAGGAGTGCTATCAAACACAAGCTGTACTTCAAGCATGCCACCAGGCAATGAAGCAAACTGCACATCTTCCAATGAAACCTGCGCATAAAGGGCCTGGCTCATGAAGATGCTATTGGCCGCCAGTACAGCATAAAGCAATTGTCGGATGCCTTGAATTTTCATCAACCTGTTCATAGCAAGTCTCCCGGCTATTTTGATATGTGAGAGCACATTATTCATTGCTAACATTTATTCCGTTGTTTGCCGCAACACAATTGTCTGCGGTCTTTCCATCCACGAGCCATCCCCCGTGGGCACAATTTCTACCAAATCAATTTGGTTTTCAGTAACAGCAGTAATACGGCCATGGTTTCTTCCAAGGTAATTACCTATTGTTGCCCTGCTCACCAAACCAGTTTCATCCAGAATCAAAACCCAATCAGTTTCATCTCTGCTGATCGTGCCAACCATAACCAGGGAGTTCAGCGCGAAATTTTCCAGCAGCTCTCTCGGCCTGGTTTCATCAGGTCTTACATCATTGCTCTGGTTTCTGATTATTTGGGTAATATCCAGCGGAATATCAAAAGGGCTTCGCAAGGAAGAAGCACTGTATTGAAAAGGCTCATAGGATGAAAAAGAAGGTATCGGTTCGATCTGTCCAGGCGGCCTGTTGACTGTCTGCTGAACATAATTCTGCAGCTCAATCATCTCATCGTTATTGGAACAGGCAGACAGTAACAGTACTGCCAGAACTGGCAATACCCGATAAGCAATTTTGTAAATGCCCACCTTACTCATCGTCTGATTTATACCTGTAAGTTCTTGCAGTGATCTGCATCACCAACTCTGAACGACTGCCGCTTGTAGAGATTTGAAAATCATGTAGCGTCACAATTCGGGAAAGACTTGCTACACCACTAACAAACGTGCCGAAGTCATGATAATTACCTACTACTTCAATATTAATCGGTAGCTCTACATAGAATTCCTGTTCAACTTCTGCCTGAAGACTGATATTGGAAAAATCCAACCCGCTGCCCAGACCCTGGTCAGTAACATCATCCAGTAGCCCTGGCACTTCAGTGCGGCCTGGAAGCTGTCTTAATAAAGCACCAAAAGATTCCTGCATATCTACCAGTTGCTGTCTATAGGCCTCAAGGTTGGCCGCAAGGATAGCCTTGTTTTCCAACTCTGTTCTGAGTGTGCTTTCCTCTGCAATGACAACATCCAGGTCTGCTTGAAGATTCTTGATATGAAACCAGAATCCGGCTCCCAGCGTTCCCGTGAAAAATACAACAAGCAACAATAATTTTACTGGACCAGGCCAGATACCGATGGTCTCGATATTCTGGAGTTCACTCCAGTCAAAATTCTTCAGCTCATCAGCTGATTTCTGTAACTTGATTTTTATATTGTCGATGGCTTTCATGGTAGCGACCCTTTACTCCTCGTCACTCTCAGGATCGGGAGTAGTTACTCTCACATCCAGCTCAAAATTATTCCCTTCGCCATCTTGCCCTACAGCAGAAATTTGCTGCAGCATATTTCCTTCACCTTCAAACCACTCCGAATCATCCAGGGAGCGTAACAATGCTGAAACTCTATTATTGGAATCAGCGACACCCTGAAAACTGATGAGATCTTCAGTTCTTCTAATACTGTTGTAATAAACACCGTCAGGAAGGGTGCGAACAAGCTCATCAAAAAGCCTCACAATAACCGGACGTCGACCTTGCAAATCCTGGATAACAGTCATACGTTCGGTCAGCTCTGCTTTTTGTCTTTGCAGTTCTCGTATCTCGGCAATTTCTGAATCAAGGCTGGCAATTTGCGCTCTCAGGTAATCATTCAATTCAACCTGGTTACTAATAGAATTGTTTACCCATCGGTCTCCACCCAGCAAGATCACTGCTGCAAGAGCTACAGCCATGCCCAGACCAACAAGGAATTCCTGCCTTCTTTCTTCCCTGAGCTCTTCACGCCAGGGCAGGAGATTGATATTCGCCATATTCAGAATCCCCTGACAGCCAGTCCGCAAGCCATCATCAGGGAGGCCGCATCGTTCTGAAGCTGTTTCTTGTTTACCTTGCTACCCATGCTCATTTTGGCTAATGGATTAGCAACTACTGTACGCGTGCCCAGCTCTTCCTGAACCATTTCGGCAAGTCCAACTGTTGAGGCAGTACCTCCAGCAAGCACGATCAGGTCAACATCATTATATTGGCTGGATGAAAAGAAGAACTGCAGGGTTCTGCCAATCTGCTCGCTCATTTCATGAATAAAGGGTTTCAAAACATCAGCCTCATACCCATCCGGCAGATCACCATTAACCAAAGCAGTTTGTGCCTCAGCCGCGGAAAGGCCATAACGATTCTGAATCTCAATTGAAAGCTGTGACCCACCGAAGACCTGTTCCCTGGTGTAGATAGACTCACCATCACGCAGGATATACATGGTGGTCATGGTGGCCCCGATATCAATAATTGCAGAAAGACCTTCCTTGTCCAGGTCCATCTGTTCGCACATCAGATTAAACGCACGTTCCATGGCATAAGCTTCTATATCCACTACTTTGGCATCGAATCCGCCAAGTTCAAGTGCTGCCACACGAGCATCAACATTTTCCCGCTTACATGCAGCTAGCAGGACTTCAACCATGTCTTCATTTTTTTCAGAGATACCCTGGCGTTCAAAATCAATCATGACTTCGTCAAGGGGATAGGGAATATACTGGTCTGCTTCGAGGGCGATTTGATCTTCCATCTCAGAATCGCTCATTGCAGCATTCATTTCGATGGTTTTGGTAATAACAGCTGAGCCTGAAACCGCTATGGCCGCTTTGGTTGTATTGGTCTTTGTCAAAGCGACGTTCACCATGGTCTCACCAACCGCATCCAGATTGGCAATATTTTTTTCCACCACGGCACCATCAGGCAAGGGCTTGCTGCTGTAATTCTCAACCCTGTATTTGGAACCTGATTTGCTGAGCTCCAGCATTTTCACCGAACTGGAACTTATATCTATTCCCAGCAAGGCGTTGGATTTCTTATTTAATACGCTAAGCAATTTGTCACCCTGACGCTTCCTAAACCTGTTTCCAGGCACCCCATTTTCTTCAATTTCTTGGGCGAGACTACCGGTATACTAACTTTTATAACGACTTACACCCCGGCACGTTAATCAATTTAATTATTGATTTCAAGTAATTATCGCATTTTTTTACAAATTACATTAATTTGTTACCTGGTTCACAAAGTCAGTTTTTCCCGTACATTTGTTTTACCTACCAGGGGGAGGAAATATTACACCTGTTTTGATAGAAAAAAAGTGTGATTTTCCGTTAAAAAACTCAATAAAACCGGGCTTTTAGTAATACATATGACATTTAACACACCCTGACTGACCCTTTGACGAAAAAGGGTTTAGAATGACGAGTTTTTCGGAAAATCATTCATTTGAAGCACATTTCCGCTGTTTCGGGCTCTAATCAGGTATGAAAGCAGTAAAAAGCATCGGCAAATTCCTATTAATGTGCGGGGTCATCGGCTGCCTGGGTATTATTATGGTGTCGGCCAGCCTTTATCTGTATATCTCGCCCAAATTGCCTGACAGGGAAACCTATACCAACCTGCGCCTGGAAAACCCGCTTCGTATCTATTCAGCCGATGGAAAACTCATTGCCGAATTCGGTTCAAGACGCAGTACACCAATCAAATACGAGGATATTCCTCCGCAGGTGATAAACGCCCTGGTTTCAACTGAGGACAAGCGCTTTTACAGCCACCGGGGAGTAGATCCCCTTGGTCTTGTCAGGTCGGTAGCTGGCATCCTTTTGGGCAATGACTGGGGAGGCGGCAGTACCATTACGATGCAGGTCACCAAAAACTTTTTTTTCGAGGGTGAGTCTGCCTACACCAGGAAGTTCAAGGAAATCCTGCTCGCACTGAAAATGGAAAGGGAACTCTCCAAGGAAGAAATCCTTGAGTTGTACCTGAACAAGACCTTTTTTGGTGTTTCAGCTTATGGCATCGCAGCAGCTGCCCAGCAATATTATGACAAGCAGGTCAGCGAACTTACTCTTGCCGAAATCGCCACTATGGTCGGCCTGTTACCAAGACCAAATGCCTATAACCCGCTTGCTTCCTCCAGGGAGGCGCGAAATGTCAGGCAACGCGTACTTGACCGGATGCTGGACCAGGACATGATTAGCAGCAGTGATCATGAATCAGCGGTCAATGCTGCCATCACCGCATTCAGGCACGGCAGGGAAACAGAACTGGATGCCCCCTATATTGCTGAAATGGTCCGCCAGGAAATGGTCGAAACCTATGGAGACCTTGCTCTCACTGATGGTTTTGAAGTTTATACAACCATTGATAGCCGGATGCAGGAAACTGCAAACCAGGCACTGGAAAAAGGCCTGGAATCCTACGACAGGAAGCATGGTTACCGCGGGCGGGAAAATCATCTCAGACCCGCTGAAGACGGATCAGTGGATCATTGGCTCACTGTGCTGCAGCGTACTCCGGTAATTGCAAAACAGCAGCCGGCGTTTGTGCAGCAGGTCGAAGAACGCTCAATTACAGCATTATTGAAAACGGGGGAAGTAATCACTATCCCCTGGGATGGCATAAGATGGGCAAAACGATTTATTACCAGCAGCACCTGGGGCTCCTCCCCACGCTCCGCCCATGAAGTCACTGAGGCCGGTGACCTGATTCGGGTCATGCAAAACGATGATGGTCAATGGATGCTGGGCCAGGTTCCTGCAGTCAATGGTGGCCTCGTGGCCCTGGACCCGAACACAGGCGCCATCATGTCACTGGTTGGCGGTTATGAGTTCAATGACCGAAGCAGGAATGGACAGTTCAATCGTGTCACTCAGGCAGAACGTCAGCCCGGCTCCAATTTCAAACCCTTTCTGTATACAGCCGCTCTTGAAAACGGGTACACCGCGGCAAGTCTGATTAATGACGCACCGCTTGCACGAAGCGATTATCGCCCTGAAAATTTCAGCGGGGAATTCATGGGCCCCATCCGCCTGAAGTATGCACTGACAACCTCCAAGAACCTGGTCTCCCTGCGTTTATATGACGCACTGGGGTCTGACAAGGTACTGCCCTATGTTTCCCGCTTTGGATTTGAGACCAGTGAGTTTCCGCAAAACGATCTCACCGTAGCCATTGGCTCTCACGCTGTGCATCCTTTGGAAATTGCCACGGGTTATACGGTATTCGCCAATGGCGGTTACAAGGTGGAGCCCTTCCTGATCTCAAGAATAGACAATTTCAATGATGGAGAGATGTTCAGCGCACAACCCTACACTGTGTGTCCCGCCTGTGAGAACACATCGGAAATAGATACCCTGCTTGATAATAACCAGGTTCCAGAAATACCCGATGTCACGCCTGCTCCCAGGGTAATTAATGAGCGGGCAGCTTACATCATGAACAGTATTCTGCGATCAGTAATCACCCAAGGCAGTGGGCGGCCTGCAAACAGGGCAATGCCCGACAGGGAAGATATCCATGGCAAAACCGGGACGACCAACGATGCCAATGATCTTTGGTTTTCCGGTTTTAACGGCAACCTGGTGACCACGGTTTACGTGGGATACGATCAGCCGCAGACCCTGGGGAAATCAGAACAGGCAGCAACAGTAGCACTGCCAATCTGGATAGATTTTATGAAACCCGTCCTTGAAGGTTCACCGCAGGCTGGCATGGCGCAACCGGACGGACTGGAGTTTGTCCGGATAAGCAGGATGACCGGGCTCAGAGCCAGTCCCGATGAAGACGATACGTTTTTTGAGGTATTCAGGGAAGAATTCGTGCCAGGTTATGAAGACGGCCATTCAGGCCAGGATAACTCGACACTTGAAGGGGGTCAGTCTCCTTTTTAATTAAAAAGACAGACTGACACTCCGGAAGAAAAGTTTACAGCTTGCGGCCACCGCCGAAACGTTTCTTGAATCGGTCTACGCGACCACCAGTATCAACGATTTTCTGCTTACCAGTGTAAAAAGGGTGACACTGGGAACATACATCAATACGAATATCTTCACTCAGGGTGGAACGAGTCTCAATGACATTTCCGCAACCGCAGGTCACTTTGATGTCCTGATAATTTGGATGTATCTCTGCTTTCATTTTTCAGCTCTTTTCGATTCAGATATCGCAACCCGCTTTAGCTCTTTACAATCAAGCTCTTACAAGCACCATATCCATATTTTGTCTGGATTTCTTTCCCGGGATTACTGCCACAAACACCGTAGCCTGGGGAAAAAAGAGCGCGCATTCTAGCAGAATATTGCCCCAGTACAAGGGGAATCAGACCCGGACTAGAACACTTTCGGGGGATAATAGTGAAGTAAAGCGGCTTATTTCAGGAAATTTCTGTGGTTTTTTACCACTTCATCAAAGATCGTTTGGAAAAGATCCAGTGTAAATTCCGTATTCAGACCCTTTTGCTCGGCCATTGAGCGCAGTCTTTCCAGTTTCTCCTGCTCCCTGACCGGGTCAACAGACTCCAGTCCATTCCTCGCTTTGAGCTCACCCACTTTCGCAGTGACTTCAAATCGTGCGGCGAGCAATTCAGTCAGCTCTTCATCTATGCGGTCTATCTGCTCACGGAGAATAAGCAGTTCATCAGGCACCTGCGGGCTCGACATGGGAATCATCAACTCCATGGTCTAATTTTGAAAGCAGCAGAGTATAAACCAAGCTTTAAGGAATCTCCTCTCCGGTTTGTATTTGCTATAGTCCCACTGCAAGTATTATCACGAGAACCAATTGGATGTAACGACCGGCTGTCATCCCCGCCCTGTTACAGCATTAACTCATCGGACCCAGGAAAAAGTGCCCCCAGATTTATTTATACAGGTTGCAGTCCCCTCGCCTCTTCGACGCACTTTTGATTACAAACCTCCAAGGGGTGTAGATGCCGAGCAGCTGCAGCCAGGTACACGCGTTGAAGTGCCATTCGGGGCACGTAAACTTGTGGGCATTATTTCCGGCTGTAGTGACAAGTCTGATTTCCCTGTTAACAAAATCAAATCTATCTCCAGGCTTATTGATACCGAACCACTGCTGGATGAAAAACTCATGCAGTTGTACAAGTGGGCAGCAGACTATTACCAGTTTCCACTGGGTCAGGCATTACAAACCTCATTGCCCGCACAGTTGCGCAAGGGAAAGCCCGCAAAAGAGTCTGTCGACATCTGTTGGCAACTAACACACCAGGGCAAAGACGCTGACCCTGATGCCTTCAGGAAAGCCCCCCGACAGCAGCAGGTCATTTCCCTGCTTAAAAAAAATGATTCTTTAACGTCGTCCGAAATAAAAGCGCAATTGAGCTTTTCACCCAGCGCCTGCCTTACTTCACTACTCGAGAAAGGGCTTGTTAAAAAAACGGATAGCGCTAATACGATCAAAGCATCAACTACAGAGGATGAACTCTACGGTGACTTTCAACCGTTGGCACTCAACCAGCAGCAACAGGACGCTGTCGCCTTCATCAGCGCTCTCCCCGGGGGATTTAGTACAACACTTCTCGAAGGTATTACAGGCAGCGGCAAAACCGAAGTTTATCTGCAGATCATTGCTGATGTGCTGCAGGCAGGCAGGCAAGTGCTGGTACTTGTTCCGGAAATCAGTCTTACCCCGCAAACCATTCGCCGCTTCCAGGAGCGTTTTAACCGTAATGTTGTTGCGTTCCATTCAGGGCTTACCGGATCACAAAGACTGACTGCCTGGCTCCATGCCAGAAGTGGTATTGCTGACATTGTTATTGGCACACGCTCTGCCATTTTTACACCGCTTGCCAGGCCGGGGCTGATCATCGTTGATGAAGAACATGACAACTCCTACAAGCAACAGGATGGTTTCCGTTATTCCGGCAGGGACCTGGCAATATACCGCGCCAGGCTTTTGGATATTCCTGTCATTCTGGGTACCGCTACACCAAGCATGGAAAGTCTGAACAATGCACTCACTGGCCGTTACCACTACCAGGCGTTGACAGAAAGAGCCGGTGACGCGCTGCATCCTTCCTTCCGCCTGCTGGACCTTAAGGGACAACAGATAGCAGAAGGATTATCAGAAAGCCTGGTGGAGATGATTCGCTCTCACCTGGAAAATAACAACCAGGTACTGGTTTTTCTGAACAGGCGCGGATTTGCACCCATGTTGCTGTGCCGCGAATGCGGATGGATAGCAACCTGTCCTCGCTGTGACAGCAGTTATACCTTGCATCGTAATCCGCCAGCCCTGAGCTGCCATCATTGTGAATCAATCAAGCCTGTGATTAACGAATGCCTTGAATGTGGAAGTAAAGACCTTGCTGCCATGGGCATAGGCACAGAAAAAACCGAGCAAAGCCTTGGCAATTTATTTCCGGATACTACCGTTTATCGGATAGACAGGGATTCAACACGCAAAAGAGACTCCCTGCATAACATCCTTGAAAAAGTGGATTCAGGAAAACCCTGCATTCTTGTCGGCACACAAATGCTGTCGAAGGGGCATCATTTCCCTGCGGTGACACTTGTGGTGATTCTTGATGCTGATGGCGGACTGTTCAGTGCAGATTTTCGCGGCCAGGAACAAATGGGGCAATTGATTACACAGGTGGCAGGCAGAGCTGGCAGGGGTAAGACACCTGGTGAAGTAGTGATACAAACATATAACAGCACACATCCCACACTTCAGGCACTGATTGGAGAAGGCTATGGTCCCTTTGCCAGGAAATTGCTTGAAGAACGGAAATTGGGCAACCTGCCCCCCTTTTCCTATATGGCATTGGCTCGCGCTGAAGCAGCAAACCGTTCACTCCCAGAACGCTTTCTGCAGTCCGCCAAAGATATTATCTCTAGTACACACGGCAAGCTGAGAATACTTGGTCCCTTGCCCTCACCGATGGAAAAACGCGGCGGCCTGTTTCGCTTTCAGTTATTACTGGAAGCTGACAAACGCTCAATACTGCAACAAGGGTTGCACAGGCTTATGTCAGCAATGGAGGAACATCCTGACCAAAGAAAAGTGCGATGGTCAGTCGATGTGGACCCGGTTGATTTCATGTGAGCAAAGATATTCATTTTCTAGGATAATATTGTTCTGGATCTAGTGACCCTGGCTGCAAGTTCACGGCCGGTGAGAAACGAAAACAACTCTAAAAGAAATATATGCCCCAGGATTTTGCAAAGAAGCGAAACAGCAAGAGCAAAAGCAGTAGCAAAAAGAAGCCTGCACGCGCTGCTACCCGCACAAATGACCAGGCCAGTTCACACTGGAGCTGGTATTTTTCCGGTCTCTTCAGCGGCATCCTCGTTTGTGCTGTCGCCTATATTGTGATTGCCCAACTGGATTCTTCCCCTGGTCTGCCTGAAGCCATTTCAGGCTCAGAACCGGAAGAGGAAGAATCAGGTACAAATCTGGATTTTTATGATTATCTGCCACAGGCCGAGGTTGAAGTAGATGTAGTGCCTGTGGAAGTTGCAGAAAACGGCGGTATTGAAGAAAACCCTGTGACCTATTTTCTTCAGGCCGGCTCTTTTCTTGATCCCAATGATGCAGAAGAACTTCGTGCCAGGCTGATCCTCATGAATCTTGATGCTATTGTTCAGCCTACTCCGCTTTCCGGTCGCACCTGGTACAGGGTGCAAGCCGGCCCCTTCATCGGCAGGCGCAGTGTTGAATCAGCAGAAAATACGCTCAGGGAAAACAATATAGACCCCTTACGCTTGCGCAAATAAGGTCTTCACACCACGCAATCCTTGATTTTCAGAGGGGCGCCCCCACATTGTCGGGACACCTTTCAAATTCACTCTTGGAGCCCATATGGATCAATACAGAGGCACAACCATACTTTCAGTCCGTCGCAACGGCCAGGTTGTCGTTGGTGGTGATGGACAGGTCAGCCAGGGCAACACTGTCATGAAAGGTAACGCCAGAAAAGTCAGGCGTTTATACAATGACCAGGTGATAGCAGGATTTGCCGGAGGAACCGCAGATGCCTTCACCCTCTTCGAAAGATTTGAAGAGCAGCTGGAAAAACATGGTGGAAAACTGACCAGGGCTGCAGTTGAGTTAGCCAAACTCTGGCGTACTGAAAGATCACTGCGCAGGCTCGAAGCTCTCCTGGTGGTCGCGGATAAGGAAAATTCTCTGATCATAACCGGCAATGGCGACGTCATTGAGCCGGAAGACAGCCTGATGGCAATTGGTTCCGGTGGCTCATTTGCCCAGTCGGCAGCCAGGGCACTTCTGGATAACACGGAACTCGATGCACGCAGCATTGTTGAAAAAAGTCTTACTATCGCCGCAGATATCTGCGTTTACACCAACCACAATCTCACAATTGAAGTACTGGATACCTGAAACACATGTCGGATTTCACGCCAAAAGAAATAGCTGGTGAGCTGGATAAACATATCGTTGGCCAGCATGAAGCCAAGCGCGCTGTTGCCATTGCACTGAGAAACCGCTGGCGCCGCATGCAGCTGCCAGAATCCCTGCGCCAGGAAGTCACACCGAAAAATATTCTCATGATAGGACCTACAGGTGTCGGCAAAACTGAAATTGCCCGTCGCCTGGCCCGCCTGGCCGGATCTCCATTTATCAAGATCGAGGCAACCAAGTTCACTGAAGTCGGTTATGTTGGCCGTGACGTTGAATCTATTATTCGCGACCTGGTTGATGCTGCCGTGAAAATGTTGCGTGAAGATCAACTGCAGCAAGTTGCCGAGCAGGCCGAAAATGCTGCTGAAGACCAGGTGCTGGATATATTACTGCCCGGCTCCTCAGATACCGATGATGAAAGTTCAGGTTCGCGCCAGGTATTCCGTAAAAAACTGCGGGAAGGCGAGCTTGATGATAAGGAAATTGAAATCAAGGTTTCCGACAAGATTGGCGTTGAAATCATGGCACCCCCGGGTATGGAGGACATGAGCAGTCAACTGACCAGCATGTTTTCCAATATGGGAGGCGGCCGAAAAAAAACACGGCGCGTCAGTGTTAAATCCGCATTAAAACTCTTACAGGATGAAGAGGCGGCCAAGCTTGTTAACGAGGACGAACTGAAAGCCAAGGCTATTGAAATAACAGAACAGACAGCGATCGTATTCATAGATGAAATAGATAAGGTCGCCGCCAAGAATGATACGCACAGTGGTGGCGTTTCACGAGAAGGTGTACAGCGCGACCTGTTACCCCTGATAGAGGGCTCTACAGTGACTACCAAGTATGGCTCCGTGAACACGGACCACATCCTCTTTATTGCCTCAGGTGCATTTCATCTTTCAAAACCTTCCGACCTGATTCCAGAATTACAGGGGCGCCTGCCTATTCGGGTAGAGCTTGATGCTTTGACCGCTAATGACTTTGAGCGCATTCTTACCGAGCCTGATGCTTCCCTGTGCAAACAGTATGTCGCCTTGTTAAAAACAGAAGGCATTGAACTTGAATTCACAGACGATGGGATCAAGCGTATTTCTGAAATAGCCTGGCAGGTCAATGAGCGCACAGAAAATATCGGTGCCAGGCGATTACACACGGTCATGGAAAGACTGCTTGAAGAAACCTCCTTCAACGCGAGGGAGTTGGCTAAAAGTGGAAATGGCCAGGTTACGATTAATTCAGATTTTGTCGACAACAACCTTGGAGACCTTGCCAGCAACGAAGACCTTAGCCGCTTTATTCTTTAGCTGCTCCAAACAAATACTATGTCTCCAACAGATCTCAAGCTTCACCGAAAATCCGGCATCCTGGAATTGTCATACAGTGACGGCGGCACCTTTTCCCTGACTGCTGAATTTCTGCGTGTCTATTCACCCTCAGCCGAAGTGCGAGGGCATGGTACAGGACAGGAAGTCCTTCAGACAGGGAAGAAGAATGTGAAAATCAACAATGTCGAACCTGTGGGGAATTATGCAGTACGCCTGCATTTTGACGACGACCATAACACCGGGATATACAGCTGGGAGTATTTGCGGGAATTATGCATGAACCAGTCAGCCCTCTGGGATGACTATCTGTCCAGACTCCAGCAAGCCGGTGCACGCAGGGAAAATCTCGAAGAAGGAGTACAGGTTGTCAATATCATGTCTTTAAATGACAAAGGCCACTGACACGCTCTGCCCCTTATTCACTTCTCTTTTCCTGCCTTAATCAACCCGGCATCACTTTCCCCTATACTTTGCAGTACAATGTCCACCCCCTTATTCATGGAATTGCTTTACCCGGGCACAAATGACTGACAAGCAAGAACAAGATACCACTCACTTTGGTTACCAGCAGGTACCCGTCGGCGAGAAAGCCGGACTGGTGGGACAGGTATTCCATTCTGTGGCACCCAAATATGACTTCATGAATGATGTCATGTCTCTTGGCACCCACCGAATAATCAAGCGATTCACCGTGGAACTCAGTGCTCTGAGACCGGGCATGTCAGTACTGGATCTTGCCGGCGGTACAGGTGATTTCAGCTTGCTGTTTTCACCCATCGTGGGAAAAGATGGAAAAGTAGTCCTGGCGGACATCAACGAATCCATGGTGCGTGTCGGTCGTGACCGCATTATTGATAAAGGGCAGTGCGAAAATATTTCCTACACCCTGGCCAATGCCGAGCAGCTTCCATTCCAGCCCAACAGCTTTGACTGTATCTGTATTGCCTATGGACTGAGAAATGTGACGAACAAGGAGGGAGCTCTTGCTTCCATGTTCGAGATGACCAAACCCGGGGGCAGAACAATCGTGCTGGAGTTTTCCAAACCTAAAAACCCTCTACTGGAAAAAGCTTACGATGTTTATTCAACCTTGTGGCCCAAGGCCGGAAAACTGGTAACAGGAGATGCCGAGAGTTACCAGTACCTGGTGGAATCCATCCGCATGCATCCGGACCAGGAAACACTCAAACAAATGATGCAGGATGCCGGCTTTGCTGACTGTCACTACCACGATGTCATGGGTGGTATCTGTGCCATTCATATAGGGCACAAAGCGGCAGAGTAAGCATGTCAGCGTCCCTGATTCTTTCATCCGCACTTTCCGGTGCTGAATCCCTGGTAAACACAATGCTTTCCCAGGACTCAGCAGCTCAAAAAAAAATTCTGGCCATGTCTGGCAAGGTATTACGCATTCGCTGTGAAAAGCCTTCCACGACCATCACTATACAGGTTGTAGAGGACAGGATATTTATCCTGCAGGGAAACGACCTTGAACCCGATAGCACCATCAGCGGAAAGGCATATGCATTAATGAAATTGTTGATGACACGCAGCACGACTTCTCTCCACAGAGATGGCATTACGATTTCAGGTGACACTGGCGTACCAGGTGGGCTTCAGGAAATTCTCCAGGACCTGGATATAGACTGGGAATATCAGCTGAGCAATATCATTGGCGATATTCCAACACAGTTAATTGCTGACGGTATGGCCGTCGCCAGGAATTTCATTCAGACAGCAGGATCTAATTTTCAGGAAGATATTGCGCATTACCTGGTTACTGAAAAAAAACTTTTCCCGGAAGAGCCGGAACTGGAAAGCTTCTACCATGACGTAGACAACTTACGACTTCGCCTTGACCGCCTTGCAGCCCGCATTAAAAACCTGGAACCTGCAAATTCACCCTGAAATTATCCCAGCTGCAGGTTTTCTCAAAAACACTGACCACCACCTATATAACCAAAGCACGTTGATTTTACTGGGATTCTCAGAAGTGATATCGTTGCCGCCCCTGTTTTTCCAAGTAATGATTTCGCTTTGACCAGGTTTCTAAGACTTCTCAAAATTTACCGTGTCGCTAACCGCTATCGACTCGGTGAATTGTTTTCCGAATTAGGCGAAGCCCGGCTCATATCCTCGCTTCTGGCCCTCCCCTTACCACCTGCCAGCGGAATACGCTCCATTGGCCGCGGGGCCAGGCTGAGAATGGCACTGGAAGAACTTGGCCCGATTTTCATCAAATTTGGACAATTGCTTTCCACCCGGCGCGATATGGTACCGGAAGACATAGCAGACGAGTTGGCCCGTCTTCAGGATGATGTCCCTCCCTTTGATGAGCAGCAGGCAGTAAAGATTATTGAAACTGCCTTGAATGACAGTATTGAAAACCTGTTCGACAGTTTCTCTGCCACACCGCTGGCATCAGCTTCGGTAGCCCAGGTACACACAGGCACACTGAAAAGCGGCGAGGAAATAGTGGTCAAGGTCATCAGACCCGGCATTGATAAGATCATTGACCAGGATATCGCCCTTCTCAAAAGTATTGCCCGATTTGTCGAAAATAATGTTGCCCTGGGAAAAAGACTCAGGGCTGTCGAAGTGGTTAATGACTACGACTATATTATTCACGACGAACTGAACCTGATGTCAGAAGGTGCCAATGCAACCCAGCTGGCACGAAACTTTGAAGATTCAGATTTATTGTATGTACCAAAAGTATACTGGGATTACTGCAGGCAAAATGTTCTTGTCATGGAACGCATCTATGGCATTCCGGTGAGCCAGATAGAAGAAATACAGGCCGCAGGTATCAATCTCAAGACACTGGCTGAACGCGGTGTGCAAATCTTTTTTACACAGGTATTCAATCACAGCTTTTTTCATGCCGACATGCATCCCGGGAACGTGTATGTTTCGCGCAGCACGCCAGAGACCCCTCAATATATTGCGCTTGATTGCGCCATCATCGGCACACTAAGCAGGGACGACCAGTATTACCTGGCCAAAAATCTCCTGGCGATATTCAAACGTGATTACAGGAAAGTAGCCGAACTGCATGTGGAATGTGGCTGGGTACCGCCTGATACTCCTGTGAATGCATTTGAAGCGACCATGCGTAGCGTTTGCGAACCTATTTTTCAGAAGCCTTTAAAAGATATTTCTTTTGGCATGATGTTGTTGCAGTTATTCCGGACAGCCAGCCGCTTTAATATGGAAGTCCAACCTTCCCTCGTACTTCTGCAAAAGACTTTGCTTAACGTAGAGGGACTGGGAAAACAGCTTTATCCCGATCTCGATCTATGGGAGAACGCTCTTCCATTCCTGGAGCAATGGCAGAGGGAGCGACTCTCTCCTATTGCCAACCTGAAAAAACTAAGCGAGAAATTTCCTGAATGGCTAGAAGCCCTGCCAGAAATTCCCGAGCTGGTTTTTGAAACATTACAGGAAGTAAAGTTTTTCCGGCGCAACCAGGAAGCCTTTAAAAAAGAACAGGCTGAAAAAGTCGCTATGGAAAGAACCCGATCCCGAAATAAAAAAGCAGCATTTGGAATATCCGTAATATTTGCAGCCGGTCTTTCTATTCACCCTGATATAGCAGCCTTGCTGGATCGTATTCCTGTCACGACACTGATCCTGGCTACGGCGGGAGTGGCCTTGTTTGTGTTCAGAAAATAGCGTGTGATATTAAAACGCTACTTCTGGTCAGCAAGCTGAGCTTGAATTCTGACTGCTTACCCCAAAATAGAGTATTCTTGGCCTCTTAAAAATTAACGCACACGACTATGAACACTGATTGGCTTGACCAGATCAACTGGAACAATGATGGCCTGATCCCGGCGATAGCGCAGGACTGGGAAACTGGTCGTGTTCTTATGCAGGCCTGGGTGAACAGGGAGGCTCTTGAAATGGCCGTGGAAGAAAACCGCGCCATTTACTGGTCACGCTCCAGGCAAAAACTGTGGAAGAAAGGTGAAGAATCGGGTCATGTCCAGGTTTTACGCGATCTGTTCCTTGATTGTGACGCTGATTGCATCATATTCAAGGTAGAGCAAATAGGCGGTATCGCCTGTCATACCGGCAGGGAGAGTTGTTATTTCCTGAAATTTCAGGATGGTCAATGGGTTGAAAACGAACCTGTTTTGAAAGATCCCGGTGAAATTTACGACAATGGGTCCAAGTAATTGATCTAAATGAAGCGGATATCGCAATGAGTGACACATTACAAAAACTGGCAGCCATAATAGAAGAAAGAAAATCAGCAGATCCTGATTCCTCCTATGTGGCACAGCTGCATCACAAGGGCCTGGAAAAAATCCTGGCCAAGGTGGCTGAAGAGGCCGAGGAAACCATTGAAGCTGCCAGGGAGACTGTCGGAGGCGACGTGGATCACCTTGTTTATGAAACCGCCGATCTGTGGTTTCACACACTGGTGATGCTGGCAAAGCTGGATACCGGGCCAGAGGCAGTACTGGCAGAGCTTGAAAGACGTTTTGGTGTCAGCGGGCTGGACGAAAAAGCTTCCCGCGGCCAGAGTTAAGACTGTTACAATACATAACCATTAATATATTGAATATAAAGAATTCTTAGGAGGTAATCATGGGACTTGGCGGAGTAAACCTGACACAACTACTCATTATCCTGGTGATCGTGATTTTAGTATTTGGCACCAAGAAACTGAAAAATATTGGCTCTGACCTGGGTGGCGCACTGAAAGGATTTAAAAGTGCCATGAAGGAAGAAGACAATAGCAACACGAATGCACAAACGCAGATTGAAGATGATGTTGACACTTTCGATGTGAAAGCCGAGAAAGTTGAAGAGTCTGCAGAAGAGAAGCAAGCCTGATAACTGCGCCTTACTCTTAATCCATTCCTTTTTTCTGAGCTGACCCTGGCACCCAATGTTTGATCCCAGTTTTTTTGAACTGATTATTATTTGCGTGGTAGCCCTTCTCGTACTGGGGCCGGATCGTTTACCCGGCGCCATAAAAACACTTGGCTTGTGGATTGGCAGAATGCGCAGAAGTTTTAATAACATCAAGCGTGAGATCGAACAGGAAGTAGGTGCCGATGAAATTCGACGCCAGTTGCGAAACGAAGCAATCATGGAAAAGTTCAAAGACACCAAGACACAGGTGACCGAATCCATTGAGTCTATTAAAAGCGAAACAGAATCCATCAAGGATGATCTGAATCTTGACAAGGAGCTGTCCATGTCAGATTCAGGTGAGGAAAATCCGAACCAGGCAACCGACCCTGCTACAAGTGACCCTGTTGAAAAACTGACTTCAAATTCTGCGCCAGGTCCAAGCAACCCGGCTCCTGAGCAACATCCTGCTCAGAATGAAACCGGTAACTCAGAGAAACCAGATAATTCCGAACAATCAGATTCCGAAAAACCCTAGGCAAACTTTTCCCCAGCATGACCGACACTGATCCACAGGAACCAGATCTCGATAACACCGAGCAACCATTAATCTCTCACTTGATCGAACTGAGAGACAGGCTGCTGCGCTGCTTGCTGGTAGTGTTGATTTTGTTTCTTTGTATTTTTCCATGGGGCAACGAGTTGTATGAATTCATATCGCAACCACTGCAGAATGTTCTTCCAGAAGGATCAAACATGATTGCGACTTCACCCACGTCGCCTTTCATGATTCCTTTTAAAACATCCATATATGCAGCTTTATTTATCAGCGTGCCTTTTATTCTTCACCAGTTATGGGCCTTCATTTCTCCCGGTTTATACAGGAATGAAATCAAGGTAACCCTGCCTATCCTTGTTTCCAGTGTCATACTTTTTTATACAGGGATCGCCTTTGCCTACTTCCTTGTCTTTAATTTTGTTTTTGCTTTCTTTGTAAACAGTGCCCCGGATTCAGTAGTGGTAATGACTGATATCACGCAATTCCTGGATTTTGCGCTGTCCCTGTTCCTGGTTTTTGGCCTGGTATTCGAAATTCCGATTGCCACACTTTTGCTGATTTTTTCCGGCGTCACTACGCCGAAGAAACTGGCCGAAAAAAGACCCTATGTCATCATTGGCTGCTTTGTTGCCGGTATGTTCCTCACACCACAGGATCCGCTGTCGCAGTCTTTTGTAGCGATCCCCATGTGGCTCTTGTTTGAACTGGGCGTTATTGCCGGAAGAATTCTTCACAAGGAAGAGGAAGAAGAAGAGCAGGAAGGCAATGATGACGACAGTGATACCGCAGCCTGATTTTTTGCCAGAAACCTGGCTGGTTGTCTGACTGATTGTCCAGGCTTTTAAAATCCTAGCTTTTCAGCATAAAAGTCACAGGTCCATCATTGACCAGTGATACTTTCATATCTGCAGCAAACTCTCCCGTTTCCACGACAGCATGAATGGATTTGGCTTGCTCGATGAAATACTGATAGAGCACTTCTGCTTCAGAAGGAGGCTTGGCGCTGGAAAAGCTCGGACGCAATCCCTTTTCGGTATCTGCCGCCAACGTAAACTGGGAAACGAGTAACAAGCCACCCTGAATATCCGAGACGCTGAGATTCATTTTCCCCGCTTCGTCGGAGAATACCCTGTAGGCCAGGACTTTTTTCAGGAGTTTTTCAGCATCCGCCTCGGTATCTTCTTTTTCGACACCCAGGAAAACCAGGAGACCCTGGTCAATTTTCCCTGCCACAACATTATCGATCTCAACACTTGCACTGGTGACTCTCTGGATTAATGCCAGCATGTTCTACTCCGTTAGTCCCCACGCAGTTCTCCGCCACGGCTGCGGCGCTTTCTTTCATTTTCAGTCAGGTATTGCTTGCGCAGTCGGATATGGCTTGGCGTGATTTCCACCAGCTCATCCTGTTCGATAAATTCCATAGCCTGTTCAAGGCTATGCCTGACCGGAGGCGTCAGCAGTATATTTTCATCCGTGCCTGCAGCCCTGATATTGGTCAACTGCTTTGCCTTGGTAGGATTGACCGCCAGGTCATTATCCCTGCTGTGCAAGCCAACTATCATCCCTTCGTATATCTCACTATTGGGGTCAATGAACAGACGTCCGCGATCCTGTAAATTAAACAGGGCATATCCCAGGGATTTTCCTTTCACCATCGAGACCAGCACACCGTTCTGACGCTTGGCTATCTCACCCTGTTTGACTGGACCGTAATGATCAAACACATGGGTCAGGATACCAGACCCGGATGTCATTCCCAGGAACTGCGTGCGAAATCCTATCAAACCACGAGTAGGAATGATAAAGGTGATACGAACCCGCCCCTTTCCATCAGTATTCATATCCTGCATTTCAGCCTTACGATTACCCAGCTCTTCAATAACAGCACCCTGGTTCTCCTCATCAACATCGACAACAAGGTGCTCATAGGGCTCATTCAGGACGCCGTCAATTTCTTTTGTAACCACTTCAGGTCTTGAAACCGCCAGTTCAAAGCCTTCCCTGCGCATGGTTTCAATCAATACAGAAAGATGTAACTCGCCCCTGCCAGAGACTTTGAATTTTTCTGCACTTTCACCCGGCTCAACCCGCAGGGCAACGTTATGGATCAACTCTCTTTCCAGCCTCTCCTTGAGATTTCGGCTGGTTATATACTTGCCATCCAGGCCAGCAAAAGGAGAGTCATTCACCTGGAAGGTCATGGTGACCGTTGGCTCATCGACCGTTAAGGCAGGCAGAGGCTCCGGCGTATCCGGATCACACAGGGTGTCACTGATATTCAGCTCATCGATGCCTGTGATACAAATGATGTCACCGGCCTCAGCTTCCTCAGCATCCACCAGCTCCAGCCCCAGGTATGTTTTAACCTGACCAATCTTGGCCTTGCGTGTAGCGCCTTCCCTGTCTACCACGGTAATGGGCTGATTTGTTCTGGCTTTCCCCCGGGTAATTCGGCCTATCCCAATGACGCCAACATAGGGACTGTAATCAAGCGCACTGATCTGCAACTGAAAGGGGCCATCCCGGTCCACCTGTGGTGGCGGCACATTATCAACAATCAACTGGAAAAGACTTTGCATATTGTCTTCCATGGTATCGACTTCCAGGCCGGCCCTGCCTTCAAGTGCCGATGCATAAATGACCGGAAAATCAAGCTGCTCATCTGTTGCACCCAGGCGGTCGAATAAATCAAATACTTCATTTAATACCCAGTCTGGCCTGGCACCTTCACGGTCAATCTTGTTAATGACAACAATAGGGTTGAGTCCGCGATCAAATGCTTTCTGGGTGACAAAGCGTGTTTGTGGCATCGGCCCTTCCACGGCATCAACGAGCAAAAGTACGCTGTCGACCATGGAAATCACACGCTCCACTTCACCACCAAAGTCAGCATGTCCTGGCGTGTCCACGATGTTGATTCTGTAATCATTCCAGGAAACGGCTGTATTCTTGGCCAGGATGGTGATTCCGCGCTCTTTTTCCTGGTCATTGGAATCCATCACGCGCTTGATCTCCTTACCGCGCGTTTCCAATGTACCGGACTGCTGCAACAACTTATCGACCAGTGTGGTTTTACCATGGTCAACGTGTGCAATGATGGCTATGTTACGAATTTTCTCTATCAAGGAAGTTTGCTCGCTCAAAAATGCCCGGGATTATACAGGTTCTATCGGTGTTGGTAATGATTTCATTACAGCTATTCGAAGTTATGCAGGAAGCGAAAAGATTGCGCGCGCAGTCGCTACCACGCCAGGACTGTGAATATAAAATGTCTAAGGGTCAGGTCGGTAAACACCCACATTTGCATGCCCTTCTTCCATTAAATAGGAGGCATGCAGTTTGCTCATGAGACCCTTTGAGCAATACAGCAGGTAATGGGTTTTTGGGGACAATTCGGGGAAAGCGGAATTCAGTTTGTAGAAAGGCACTTTCTCAACAGGGCAACCTTCAATCTGCAGGGGCTGGTGTTCTTCCTCATCGGGATGACGTATATCCAGTATGACCTCCCCTGCTTCAGGTGAAGATACTATCCGCACCTCCTGATCCGATTTTTCCTCTTCAAGGTCAATCTTGTCTATAGAAAGGAAGACGGAAGATTCTACAGCCGCATCCAGTACTGAAAAATCAAAACGGCTCTCCTGCTTTTCGATTTTGTGCATTCTTGCTTTTGTGGTGGGCTTGACCGAAATGACACCACAGTATTCAGGAATAACAGCAGAAAACTCTTCTGTGCCTATCGCCCTGGCTGAATCGACAATATCCTGCTTTTCCATCATTGCCAGGGGTCTGAGCACTAATGTTTCAGTCACCTTGTCAATGACAGAAAGATTGCGGAGTGTCTGACTACTTACCTGCGCCACACTTTCACCTGTAACCAGTGCCTCAATATGCATCTTTTCAGCGACTGTGGATGCGGCACGTAGCATCATCCGTTTTAGTACGACACCCATTTGTGAGTTGTCCACCTTTTCCAGTATTTCACCGACCACGTCTTCAAAAGGCACGGTGATGAATTTCACCGGGTGGGAGGAACCAAAACGCATCCACAGGTACAGGGCAACTTCCTTGACCGCTATTTCATGTTCTCTCCCCCCAAGGTTGAAAAAACAGAAATGTGTCAGCAAGCCTCTCCTCATGGAAAGATAACTGGAAACCGCTGAATCAAATCCACCGGAGATAAGTGACAGAACACCGTCCTGTGTACCCAAGGGAAAGCCGTTCAACCCGGGAACACTTTCTTCGACTACAAACAGGTTTTTATTCCTGACTTCCAGTTTTACTGTGACCTCAGGATGATTCAGGTTTACACCTGATGTATTTGTACTCCTGTTAATGCCACTTCCCACATATTTCTCAACATCCATCGAGTTGAACACATGCTTGCCTGTTCGATTACAACGTACAGCAAAGGTCTTGTTATCAAGCCTGTCACCAAAAACTGCCAGTGTACTGTTGAGGATGTCTTCCAGGTTTTCAAAAGAGAAGTGCCTGACTCTTTCAAAGAAACAGATGCCCTGGGTGGACGAGAGTATCTGCTCGATTCTGGCTTGTTCGGACCTGAAGGCATCCGGAATATTGATTTCGATGTAATCCCAGTTGCCAATGACTTCAACCTGGTCACAGACTCGTTTAAGCAGGAGGATAAGATTTTTCCTTAACTGCTTCGCGAAACGGCTGCGGACCGGTCGACTTTTAATAGTCATTTCCGGGGAATATTTAACCAGGTATTTCATTAATAAATGTCTGGGAACAGCTAATTCTGGAGGGTCGGCATTATATATAAATAGTATGCCAACTTCCCGACCCCAAAAGCTCAAATTTGCACAATTATTGTGCGTAAAGATATTCACTTGTGCACAGTTTGCACTATACTAGTGCGGTATGATCTTTATTATTATTAAATATCCTTATAATTCAGTAAGTTAGTAGTTGGTTCATTAATTGCTAATTGTTTCTTACTGCATAATCTTTCCCTGAGACATGAGAATTTTCCGCAATGAACATTGGACTCCATCTTGGTGGACTTGTACACGAATTGAAAAATACTGATGCACTAAATACCAGTCTCCTGGATAACCTGACCACGGCCGTAATGGTTATGGACAAGGAATTGCGCGTGCTTTACCTGAATCCGGCAGCTGAAGCCCTGCTTGAAACCAGCGACCAATACTGCCAATACCAGCCTATCAATGAAATCCTGCTTTATTCTGGCCAGCTGGTGAATTCTCTGACAAGCGTAATGAACAATGGCATCACTTTCATTGCGAGAAAAGCTGAATTGGTCAAATCCAATACCAATAAAATGACAGTGGATTATTCAGCAAGTCGGCTCATCTACCAGAACGAGACCTACCTGATGCTGGAGCTCCAGGAACTGGATCGCTCCTACAACATCTCACGCAAGGAGCTGTTGATATCAAACCATGAAACCACGCTTGGCCTGGTGCGAGGACTGGGACATGAAATCAAGAATCCTCTGGGTGGAATTCGAGGTGCTGCACAACTATTGGCAAGTGAACTGGACGACCAGGAGCTGAAAGACTATACCAACGTAATTATCGAAGAAACTGATCGACTGGTAGCACTTATCGACAGGCTAACCGGGCAATACAAAAAACCGGCCCTGCAACAAATCAATGTTCATGAAATCCTTGAGCGGGTTTACAACCTGGTTGTTGCTGAGACACGCGGTTCTATCAAAATTTGCAAAGATTATGATCCCAGTATTCCTGAAATTACTGGCGATCTGAGCCAGCTCATTCAAGCAGTGCTAAACATAGTCCGCAACGCCATGCAGGCACTTGCGGAATCAGGCACCACAGATCCAATAATTGTAATCCGCACAAGAACTGTCAACCAGGTCACTATAGGACCGGTTATGCATAAAATGGTGGCGAGAATTGAAATTATCGATAACGGACCTGGAATCAGCGCCGAGATTGAAGAAAATATTTTTTATCCACTGATAAGTGGTCGGGCTAATGGTACAGGCCTCGGTCTCTCGTTATCACAAAATATTCTTAAAAATCATAATGGATTGATTGAATGTGAACGACTGGACGACAAAACTCATTTCATATTGTCCATTCCCATATCCAACGAAAATCCTCTTTATGCTGAGGATGAACATTAATGGCCGACAAAAACTTAATCTGGATCGTTGATGATGACCGCTCTATTCGTTGGGTACTTGAAAAATCCCTGACCAAGGCGGGTTTTGAAAACGAGAGTTTTGAAAGTGGTGATGGACTGCTGGAAAAACTGAAAACATCACAACCTGATGCCATCATCAGTGACATTCGAATGCCTGGAGTTGATGGTCTTGAAGTATTAAATCGGGTGCAGGAGGCTTTTCCACAGATCCCTGTCATCATCATGACAGCTCATTCTGATCTGAGCAGTGCGGTTAAATCTTATAAGAAAGGTGCTTTTGAATATTTACCAAAACCTTTCGATGTTGAAGATGCTGTTGCTGTAGCAGAAAGAGCCTTGAAAAATTCAAACAACAGTAAATCCACCACGAATGATGTAACAAAGGTTGAAGCCAAGGAAATAATAGGTGAAGCCCCTTCCATGCAGGAAGTATTCAGGGCAATTGGTCGTCTTGCACAGTCCAATATCACTGTGCTGATCAAGGGAGAAAGTGGTACAGGCAAGGAGCTTGTTGCCCAGGCACTGCATAAACACAGCCCCAGGGCAGAACAGCCCTATATACCACTGAATGTCGCTGCCATTCCCAAGGACCTGATCGAATCAGAATTGTTTGGTCATGAGAAAGGCGCTTTTACCGGCGCCACGCAAATGCGCGTTGGCCGATTCGAACAGGCTGATGGCGGAACACTGTTCCTGGACGAAATCGGCGACATGCCTATGGAAACCCAGACACGATTGTTGCGTGTATTATCCGATGGCGAATTTTATCGGGTTGGCGGGCTGACACCTATCAAGGCCGATGTACGCGTCATTGCTGCCACTCACCAGAACCTGGAAGAAAGAGTGAAAGAGCATCTGTTCAGGGAAGATCTGTATCATCGACTGAATGTCATCCCAATACATTTGCCCAAGCTTGCCGATCGTAGAGAAGATATCCCGGCACTCATGGAGCACTTTCTGGACAGAGCCGCCAAGCAAATGGGCGTTGAGAAAAAAGAACTCCGCCCAGAAACAAGTCAGTACCTCACTATCCTGCCATGGCCAGGTAATGTCAGGCAGCTGGAAAATTTTTGCAGCTGGATAACTGTGATGGCTTCCGGCAGGGAGATATTTATTAATGATCTGCCCGAGGAATTTCATATTCCTGCAGGAGAGGAAAATGTCACGGGCAACTGGTCTCAAAGTCTGAAAAACTGGGCGGACCAGGAACTCAGTCTTGGACACTCGGGTATTCTGCAGCAAGCAACGCCAATCTTTGAACGGTGCATGATTGAAATCGCACTGAAACACAGCGGTGGTCGCAAGAGGGATGCATCAGAGTTGCTTGGCTGGGGAAGGAATACCCTCACCAGAAAAATCAAGGAACTCGGGTTGGAAGAAAAAAACTCCCAATCCGAGGAGTAATTACTTACCTGCAGGCCTGACACACTTCACAGCAAAGACTTTACTGGAATGGAGGTAGAGATTATTCTACTTTCAATAATTATCAGTACATTCCAATGCCAAAGTCTACACTGACATTTTTTTCACTTCTGATGATTATCCTGGTTGCAGGAGCAATTACTTTTGGTTTTTATAATGTCCGGAAATCTCAACTCCAAAAAAGCAGCGAGGCGTTCTCGGTAGCTTTTAGTCAAAGTTTTTTAACTTCCTGGAATCTGGAATTTTTCAAACAGCATTGCTCTAAAGAATTTTGTGACAAGTTGCCTGACGAAGCCTTTAATCTGATGTTTGAAAACATGAAGCGTATCGGAAATCTCCAGGAGATCATGGAAATCGAAAGTACGATACACGATTTATTCGTGTTAAACAGCAGCGCCTCTTCTACCACAATCGTTATGAAATCGTCTTTTCAAAATGAAAACGGAGAAATTTATTTGGATTTGGTTCAGGAAGATAATACCTGGAAAGTAAATAATCTCTTCATTAACTCTGCCTACCTGGCAGATTAATAATTATTGTACTGGTATCAGTTCCTGCCAGTTTATCACCCTGTTATGTCCCGGCATCAGGCCGAAATCAACTATCGCCCTCGGGTTATCTTCTACATTCCCAACATCCGGCGTTTCGTCGTAAGGATCAGCAGGGTTATCGCCGTACCAGTTAAACTTGAGAAAATCGAGCCCTAATGCATCAAGATTAAGCTCAATGACTACTGATCCGGTCTGCGGATTCAAATCATCTGCTGCAAAAGGTGAGGACAGGTACATGGGGGGATCAGGATCAATACCGTCTTCAGAGTTGGGACTGGTGCGTCCGTTATCCAGAACACCGACCGTACCGGATAGTGGTGATACATTAACAGCCAGTGTTGGTGTCCCTACACCACCTGGATTGGCTGTCAGGCCATCGGTATAAGATCCATTAACCACACTCAGGCTGGCACTATCAAATGGCGAGCAGTCATCTATACCGTTATTAATAAATATTCCCTGGACACTGTCAAAATACTCCACTTCCAGTGTAATGGGCACATCGGCGCCAGTACCTGAAACTGTGGATATGGATATCTCGGAGCCTGCAGCACTGTTGATGGCAAGCCTGCCGTAGCGCATGGAAGTAGATAACAACTGGAAGGTGTCATTCGTCAAATCCAGGTCACCATCGAGATTCAGGTCACCAATTCTCATGTTAATACCATCTTCATCAAATGGCACAATGCCTACCGCAAAATCATTATAGGGTCCCTCAGGGCTACCTGCCTTATCCAGAACTAAAGTACCCGAAATTGTTCCTTCACCAGTATCAACGCCAGGATTTGCGCCCCATCCAAAAGTGAACAGAGAGGATGTGTCCAACTGTCCTGTGAGAACATCCATCGTCATTGTATCCAGCGCTGTGAAATTTATTTCACCATTGGTATCCAGCTTGTCAAAACCACCAAAATAGTTTTGGGTGATACTATTGCCACTGTTTCTGGCTTCAATATCAAAAACGAAGCCCAGATCTTCACCCATGTAGGTAAATGTAGAAGGCTGCATACAAGCCGCGCCGAGTGCTCCACGATCCTGGTGGGCAACCATAGAAATCGTGTAATGATTAGGGGTAAACCGGCCAATATTTTGAATATTGCCTTCAATACCGACTCCACTATTAAGGTAACCTGGGGCAGCACTTAAAGTTGCCGTCAAATTTAAAATCCCCACTTCGGAGAACACGATATCCGTATGCAGTTCCTGCCCTGCTGAAAAATTATCAAAAGAGGTAGAGCCTGATAGTGTTCCAGCACCAGCACCAACTGGCAGCACAACTTCATGCGTAATTGTCACTGTAGGCGTGACAGACACATTGCCAAAATTAGGGGTAAGTGCATTATCAGTTAAATCAGCTCCGCTATCCGGGATTCCATCCGCTCCACCTGCAATGTCATCAGCGGAGTCATAGGCAACTGCTTGCAGATTAATGGAAAAGGGTTGTCCTGCTCTCTGAAAAGCCGTGCCATTGGCATCAACTGAAATTGTTGGTGAAAGATTGGCACTTAGATCTATATTGAAACCAAATGGCCTGACCACAAATGGATCGCTGAGGCCGTACATAATATCCCCGCTTTGCAGCCCTGCCGGATCATTATCCAGGCGAATATCATATTCAGCATAAAGCTGAATTTCCCCTGCATCGGTATACATCATGTCAATTTCAGCCTCACCATCGGCATTGAAATCCAGCGTGATCGGAATATCAGCTGCAACAGTGTTGGCATCACTGTTATCGGTACTGGTGGGAATTACCTGGTTACTTGGACCTGTCTCTACTACGGTAACATTCCCCGCAAGACAGGCCCCCGGGTCCTTACACTCGGCGCCCATTTCAATGGTGACAGTCTGGTTGGCAAACTGGGCAATACAGGCCATGGTTTCTATATCAGTGCGCACAGCCCTTATAACAATAGGCACTGTTGGTGTAGCAGAGGAGAACTTGCCAGCAATCTGTGTACCAAGCGTTTTGTTTGCAGCCGACGGGTTGGCGGAAGAAAAGGCATCATAAAAAACAAAACCTGCCTGCACAAAATTAAAATCAGGATCCACGGGGATGGTTGTACTCTGCTCTGTCAGGACACCCTGGGCAATATTAAAATTAATGGTGCTTGTCGCCGCGCTAACATTCGGGGCAGTTAAATTAAAGACTGCCTGGAAACTCGATTCTGCCACCTGGAAGGTATAGGTTGCTGCCCCATCTCCCAGTGCCGCATCAACCAAATTGGGATAACCCGGTGCTGCAGACCAGCTTCCCAGGCCACTGCTAGTTGTCAAATTCACAACCGTACTCAATCCGGGTGCTACCGGGGTATGAGCCACATCATGAGCAACAAAAGTGATCGGATATGCCTCACACATTACTCCCGACCCTATATGAATAATGTCATAGTGATGAACGCTGCCCACACCGCAATCGGCAGTTCCCGTAGTAAGCAGAACATCATCAATGATGAAATTACCCGTGACATCATAATTGTCTTCAACACGAAACCTGATTTCGGTATTTGCAGAAACCACCTGGGCATTACCTACCAGGATGGTTGAGAGGTCATAACTTTCCGAACCGAAATTGGAACCTGTCAAACCAGTAAAGGTATTCACTTCAAGCCAGGGATCGGGTGTCGGTAATGAACCATCACCCCTGACTTCCACAATAAATGAATCACTTGAATTTGCGCTGACAGTACGCCAGTCAAAGGTCAGGGTAAGCGTATTGGCCAGTTCATACAGGCTAAGATCAAGTGAACGTGTAATTGCCGGCATAAAGTCGTCATTAGTACCACCACTATTGTCCACGGAATTAGGGGTATTATCGAAGAATACTTCGGTGCCGATAACCTGGACGTTTCCTACGCCAGGATCTTCGGCACCATCATCTGCATCTGTCTCTGTCCATGGCCCTGTAAAACTGCTGCTACCGGAATTATTCGAGTAATCATTAGTGGCAAAATTATCCCCATAGCTCACTGCAGTTATCACATCATTGAATGTAAATATGGGGTCTTCAGTATTCGATTCAGTTCGCAAACCATTGCTAACATCAAGATTTACGTTAACGCCGTCATCCTGGACGGTTAAGGCAAATGTCGCCTGCCCCATATCCGTGGGAACAAAGGTATAAATGTATTCATTACCCGTGGTATTCGTTAACGTGCCGTCACCTGTATTGATACTGATAGTGGCAGTACCCCCATAATCCATATTGATACGTATGGAACCGGTATAGGTAGTGTCTATGGAATTGTCGAAAGTATGCTTTGAAATGACAACCTGCGTGGGCGTGCAGGTATTCCCTGAAACACTTTCGATAATGCTGAAATGACCAAAGAACTGGTCTTCGACAAGATGGATTCCATCAATAAATCGCCCCGAAAGAAGCGGATCAAAAACACCATTTGGCACACT